>Ga0206821_10142_pt1 | contig 16140 bp, 16 predicted proteins | sample Alteio_BWOrgCont_85_FD_152860 | JGI IMG/M metagenome (GOLD analysis project Ga0206821, IMG submission 152860) | Enriched cells from forest soil in Barre Woods Harvard Forest LTER site, Petersham, Massachusetts, United States -... | ecosystem: Environmental > Terrestrial > Soil > Temperate forest >...
CACCAATTTCCCTGACTTACACCGGGCGGAACAAAACGTTCGGAGCGAGGTGGACCGTTACTTCACCGATCCAGGTCAAGCTAAAAGGTACAAGATTGGCCAATTAAGAATTTTGGTCCTCTGGCATAAGGCTGTGACCGCGTTCGCTGCTAAGTAAGATAGGCAAGCATAATAGAAACTGATCTAGTCGGCAAATCGAGGGAGCTTTTCGATGATTAATGGCGCCCATGTTATCATCTATTCGAAGGATGCCGAGGCGGACAAGGCTTTCATCAAGAATGTTCTAAAATTCAAATACATCGACGTCCATCAAGGCTGGCTAATATTCGCATTGCCCCCTGCAGAGCTAGCTATCCATCCAACTGAGGGGAACGACATGCATGAATTCTATCTAATGACAGACGACTTGGACGCTGAGATTGCTGTTTTAAACATTGCCGGTGTGGCGTGCGAAGAACCGTCGCAGCAAAGCTGGGGACGTCTCGCACGCATCAAACTTCCAGGCGGCGGAATTCTTGGAATTTATCAGCCACGTCACGCGCGACCATAAACGCAACTGCGCATAAGAAATTGTTGGCGATTTTTGGGCCGTAGTGCTTTCCTAGGGTCGGTTCCATCAAAAGGCTATTGCAACTTTTATGGCGGAAGCATTTGAGACGGAGGCTTCGGGCTATATAGGGCACGCGCTCGGTGTAGTGGAACGCGCCGAGAATATGACGCAGATTGCAAATGATACGGATCTTTCGTGCGAACAGCTTTATCGTTCATTCAGTGAGAACGGCTATCCGACATTGAAAGCCACCATCGAGTTATGAAGGCATCGGGCATAGAACTCGCAGCGAAGGTTCACGCCTAATGGACATCGGGCTGAACATGAGCCTAGCGCTGACTACGCGAGCGGTTCACTGAGGTCGTAGTTAAGAACATGAAGCGCCCCCGAGTACTTTTTGCGCTGGTGGTTCACCATTATCCTTGACGAGCTTGCCGCGGAATTTCTGGTCAACTTTGAAATTCGTTGGTATATATGGTCGTATTTCCGACGTGGTGGCCATCCGCTTTTTCACCATATCGCGAGTTAGGCGGGCGGCAGTGGGGGTGTTTAATACTGACTTCGCGCTGTTTGTGACTTTATTTAGTCTCAGCGCCGGTCGGCAGCAGCTTGAATATCCGTATGTCGTCTGTGGATCGAATTGTCCCTGGCAAGAACGACGCTGGGTCTCGGAGCAGCGTCGAGCTTTGTAGGTAGTTTTAGCGACACGGCACGGCAGCCGGTGCCGGCGGCCGGACTCGGGGAGAGATCATGCGGAATCTGTTAGGCAGCATGGCGGGGATGATTCTTACGACAGTACCCTGTCTGGCGCAGGCTCCCAATATCGCCGACATACCTGTGGCGCATATCAATGACCTGCGCCAGCCCTTCGATTTGAAGGCGAATATCTATCTTCCGCCGGCCGCGGCCGCTAAAACGCCGCTGGTGCTATATATTCACGGCAAAGGTGGTGCCTATAACGATACTCGCGACCAGGTGGTGCGCCGGTTGCTAGACGCGCTCCTGCCACGGGGCATCGCGGTCGCCCGGATTGATTACCGGCGCAGCGGGCGCATGCCCCAAATGTTGTTCGACACAAAGGCCTATCTGCGTTTCTTCCGTGCCCACGCAGCCGTGTATCACATCGACCCAAACCGAATTGGAATTTGGGGCGTGTCGCGCGGTGGCAACCTGGCGGCGCTGCTGGCGGTGACCGGCGACGTTAAGGCGCTGGAAGGTGATGTGGGTGGTAATGTCGGTCAGTCGAGCCTTGTCGATGCCTCGGTGATCGAATCGCCACTGACAGATCTTTTTCTCTCCAGCGATGAAAAGGCGGCCTCCATGTTTGGTGATTATCTGGGAACCAATGAAAGCGATTCCAAGTCTATTGTAGCGGCCTATCGCAAGCACGATACGACCAGTCCCTGGTGGCGCGATGTCGAGCGAATTGAGCAGGTCAACCCAATAAATTACGTCAAGAAGGATTCACCGCCTGCACTAATCATTTGTGGCGGCCTTGACCCTAGCAATGTCGTGCAGAACTGCACAGCACTCTTCGATCGCTATATTCAGAAGGCTGCGCCTGCCAGCTATTATGCGCTTTCCACCGGCACGCATGTACGGGTGGGCTACGATATTGAGGCTGCATCGGTCAACTGGTTGGCGGGAAGGTTGTCCAGTGCACCGCCGCCACTATTTCCCGATTTAAAGCCCATCCCTCGATGACCTTCACAAATGGATCAGCGCAGGCTAGAGGCGATACTGGTGGCGTGTGCGAGGGAGTAGCCAGCCATGCCGCGTCTGATATCCGTCTGCCTGCTTTTGCTGATGTCGGCCACGGCTGCTCGGGCGGAGGACGGTCACGAATTGTGGCTGCGCTACCAACCTGTCGAGGAACAATGGCAGACAGTGTATCGCGGCAGTGCTACCACAATCGTGCCGGGCGAAAGCCGTTCGCCTACTCTGGACGCTGCGCAGGCAGAATTGGTACGGGGCTTGGGCGGAATGTTGGCACAAGACGTACCAGTAACGCAGATTGTCACCGACGGCTCGGTGTTAATCGGCACCCCTAGGTCGTCGTCTAAAATTGCCGGGCTGAAGCTCCCACTCGCAACAGCGGGTGAGGAGGGCTATCTTATCCGCAGCACGATTCTATACGGCCACGCCATAACTATAATTGCCGCCAATAAGGACATTGGCGTCCTGTATGGTGTCTTTGCGTTCCTGCGCCGCATCCAGACGCGTCACCCCTTAGACCATCTCGACATCACTGATGCGCCCAAGCTAATGGTGCGGGTGCTGAACCATTGGGACAATTTGGATGGAAGCGTTGAGCGTGGCTATGCCGGCGCCTCCCTGTGGCGCTGGCAGACGTTACCCGCCTACCGTGATCCCCGGTACAGCGAATATGCCCGCGCGAATGCATCGATCGGCATCAACGGAGCGGTGCTGAACAATGTCAATTCCAGTGCCGATATTCTGACCGGGGAATACATCGAGAAAGTTGCTGCATTGGCCGAGGAGTTCCGCCCCTGGGGTGTGAGAGTATGGCTTGCGCCGCGATTCACCGCACCGGAAGAGATTGGCGGCTTGAAGACAGCCGATCCATTAAATCCTGAAGTGCGCGCGTGGTGGCAGGCAAAGGTGGAGGAAATATATCGCCAAATTCCTGACTTCGGTGGGTTCCTGATCAAGGCCAATTCGGAGGGCCAACCTGGTCCCCAGGATTACGGGCGCAGCCATTCCGACGGCGCCAACATGTATGCCGACCTGTTGGCGCCACATCACGGCATCGTGATGTACCGTGCATTTGTTTATGACGATCCCGGTAAAGATTGGAAGCTGGACCGCGTCGCGGAAGCCTATCGCATCATTAAGCCGTTTGACGGAAAGTTCCGCGACAACGTCATCGTGCAGGAGAAGGAGGGCCCGCTCGATTTCCAAGCGCGCGAACCTTTTTCGCCCTTATTTGGCGCTATGCCGCACACACAGATGGCTGTCGAATTCCCGATTACGAAGGAATATACCGGCCAGAGCTCCGATCTCTCCTCTACCGGCTTCATGTACGAGGAGATCTACCAGTCTGATACTTGTGCCTATGGAAAAGGCTCGACTGTCGCGCGCATAGCGGAAGGTGTCTACAATCATCCCAAGCTAACGGGTGTCGCAGGCGTCGCCAACGTCGGCAATGACCGAAACTGGAACGGATCGATCTTCAATCAGGCCAACTGGTACGCCTTCGGCCGGTTTGCGTGGGACCCAGACGCCAGTGCCCGCACTATAGGTGGGGAATGGACGAGGATGACCTTCGGTAACGATCCGGTTGTAGTCGCTGCGGTCGTCGATATGTTGATGAAATCTTTTCCGGCGCTTATCGACTACCAGCAGCCGCTGGGTCTCAATTTTCTCGATATAGACCGGGCTAACACCCATTACGGGCCTTGGCTTTGGTACAATGAGGCCAGGCGTCCCGACTGGGGCGACGTCTATTTTCATCGCGCTAACGAGACTGGGCTTGGCTTTGACCGCTCCGCGACTGGCTATAACTCCGTGGCACAATATAACCCGCCGTTGAAGGAACTATGGAGCGATGTGCGCACCACGCCGGAAGAACTGTTGCTTTGGTTTCATCACGTTCCCTGGGTCTACAAACTGAAGTCGGGCCGCTCGCTGTGGGAGGAATTGCAGTTTCGTTATCATCGGGGCATCGCAACAGTGGAAGAAATGCAAAAGACCTGGAGCGGACTGAAGGGTAAAATTGACGACGAGCGTTTCGCGGCAGTGACGCAGTTTCTGGTGATGCAACATCGTGACGCGGTGTGGTTTCGCGATGCGGCGTTGTCGTATTTCGCCACCTTCGCCAAGCAGCCCTTCTCAGGCGGCTACAAGCCCAAATATCCACTCGCCTTTTACAAAGCGCTGCCACCGAACGCCGCACCGCCAGATTAGCGATTGTTCCTCCCGAAGTCTCTATCGAGGCCTTTGAACTTTCGTCAATCGATACCTTCGCTCTTGGCATTGCAAATGAAGAGAACCATCCCTCCACTCACACCGACAGATCCACTTCTACGGACTGGAACAACCTGCACGACGATAGGATGTCATGCGAAAGTTAAATTGTCAGGCGTGACATTGAGAGAAACGAAAAGTCCTACTCGTTCGAGTTTATCGAGGCCAAAACTGGTCCTTAGACATTGCGTCAAGAAAATCGGCCGAAGCGTCTGGCGACGTAGCGTTGGCGGAATTTCTGAGATGGCCGATCGTATTTCAGCCATTTGACCAGCAGAAAACGCCGATTTTCGGCAGGCCGTGTGAGAAAAATCGCCCAATAATGGCTCGTAGATATTTCCGCCGGGGACGGCTAAGTTTCGTGGGCATGTCGCTCTTACGGACGACATGCTCGGGATACGGGCTCCTGCCAAGGGTCCGCACCGAAAGCCATTCGGGGTCGATTTATTACATTGATATAGATATCATGATTATCGGAATTGATCTGGGTACTACAAATAGCCTCGTAGGGATTTGGTCTGATCGCAAGGCCATTTTGATTCCGAACGCACTGGGCCAAGTGCTAACTCCATCAGTTGTAAGCGTTAGAGATAATGGTGACATTCTGGTAGGTCAGGCGGCGCGCGACCGTCTCGTCAGCCGCCCCGAACAAACTGCGGCTGTTTTCAAGCGCTATATGGGAACGGACCGGCAATTTCCGCTGGGAAAACGCCAGTACCGAGCCGAAGATCTATCCGCGCTGATACTTCGATCTCTAAAAGCAGACGCCGAAGCCTATCTCGGCAATGCCATCAACCAGGCGGTCATTACGGTACCCGCCTATTTCAATGATGCCCAGCGTAAGGCCACAAAGGCGGCGGGCCAGCTCGCTGGGCTAACTGTCGATCACTTGTTGACGGAACCCACCGCAGCAGCCCTTGCGTATGGCTTTGCCGGAGCAGACGAGGAAGACATAATTCTAGTTATCGATATTGGTGGCGGCACACTTGATGTCTCGCTGTTGCATTCGTTTGAAGGTATTATGGAAGTGAAGGCGACTGCGGGCGATATTTGGCTGGGCGGAGAAGACTTTACGGACGTAGTCCTTTCTGCCTTTGCAATTGATCACTCACTTAAGCCGGATGAGATGAGCCCACCGATCTTAGGATCACTACGGCGCCAAGCGGAATTAGCAAAGCGAGCCCTCAGCAGCGCCGATTCGGCAAATATTGACATCAATATCGATGGGGCTCTGATTCATTGGACAATAAGTCGTGAACGGTTCGAACAATTGTCTGAGTCATTGATGGCGCGCGTAAGAGCGCCGCTAGAACGTGCTCTTCGCGACGCTCGCATTGCTCCGGATAGCATTTCGCGAATTATTTTAGCCGGGGGAGCTGCTCGGATGCCGATGTTCCGCCGTATGGTCTCGCGGCTGTTTCGGCAATTACCTCTCTCCAATATTGATCCCGATGAAGTCGTTGCGAGAGGTGCCGCAGTGCGCGCAGGCCTCGTTGAGGGTGGCATAGGACTTGAAGAGCATGTCTTAACAGACGTGTCACCTTTCACACTTGGCGTCGAGATTAGTAGTCGGACACCTGGGGGCGGGCTTCTGGAAGGAATGTTCTTGCCAATCATAGAGCGTAACAGTGTAATTCCTCTGAGCCGTTCGCATTTGCTGCAAACCGTGACTGACAATCAACAAGTCCTAAAGTTGAGAATCTATCAGGGCGAATCTCGGTTGGTCGCGGATAATGTCCTTCTCGGCGAGATCAATATGCCGGTGCCCAGAGCGCCGGCGGGTCAAGAGAAGTTCGACGTCCGATTTACATATGATAACAGCGGCCTCTTGGAGGTCGATCTCACTGTTCTTAGCACCAAAATGCGCAAGAACGTGGTCATAGAGGGAAATCCAGGTGTACTCTCGAAGGATGAAATTCAACAAAGGTTGAAGGCGCTGACTAAATTAAAAATTCATCCTCGAGATGACGCAGTCAATGCCGCTCTCGTTGCACGAACGCTTCGGATTTTTGAAGAGAATTTGGGTGATGTCAGGCAGGCGGTCGGGGCAAAGTTGGACCTTTTTCTGGGTGCGCTAAATTCGCAGCGGCCTGCCGAAATAGAACAGGCGCGCAGTGAATTGACGCAGCTCATTGATAGCGTCGATTCAACAGTGCAATTCTAATGTGGGATGAGCTTGGCATACCCGCAACAGATGATCCAAGGGTTATTAGAAAAGCTTATGCCGCACGGCTTCGGCTAATTGGGAACTCGGCAGATCGTGCAGCGTTGCAAAGGTTACGCGAAGCCTATGCGCGGGCGCTGGCGTTAGCTGAGGGAAGATGCGCCCCAAAACATGAGCTGCCGGTTTCGGCATCACCACCTTCACGTCCTACCGCCGCAGAAAAAGTCGAGTTCACTAAACCAGTTGAAGCCGATGCTGTCTTAGTGAATCAAATCCACTCAGCCGTCGCGGCAAGAGATATCCAGACAGCCTTGACACTTTACGAGCGCGGTCTCGCCCGCGGTACGTTGCCAGTTGGAAAACACGGCGCAATTTTGGATTATATATTGGCGGGTCCTGTGGCCGACGTCTCACTTGATCCTAACATTTTCATTGGTTTGCTTAAGCGTGTTGGCTGGGATGACGCTCGGCTAGGACAATCAGTATCAGCCGTTCGTTCTACGGCGATGTCGCGTCTCGAAGCCGAAAGATGGCTTAAGGAGCTTATTGCAATTGAACGCGGCGTGGTGAGTATCTCGTTTTTGCTTCGTACGACGCATGTAACGCGCTGGATAGCTGTCTTGTCGCGCAGGCGATGGGAGCGGCGCAACGCGCGACTTATACTTGTAGACAGGCCGCAAGTTCCCCGTGTTTTGGTGCGTAGTGCCGCAAATCTGAGTTCGCTGGTTGCTCAGTTTTATCATTACAAGAACTGGCTGGGTGGGCGAATATCTGAGCGTTGTGTCGAACGCGCCGAAAGTTTTCTCGCCTTTGATAAGCGGTGGGGAAATGTTGTCCGGCGGCTTGTATTCATTTCCATCATTGGGGTACCTCTGGCGCTCTCAGCGTGGGCTCCGGTGCCCGCGGGGATCCTCGGTGGCGCATTAATAGCGCTCTTAGTTGGCGCACTGCTTCGTGCATTGTTGCGGCTAGTCAAAAGCATATTTATTTGGTTTAGGGAGCTATTGAGTGTCTAGCGATGCAGGTGAGACAATCCTGCTTTGGCGGCCAGTAGTTCCGGTTGAGCTTGAGTTGATGAGAGAGACGGGCATGCGCATGTTGTATGCGGCCCAACGAATAGCCGTCCGGATAATACCAGAATCCCGCAGGGTTTGGACGGTTTTTCAATGTTGTCACTCTTCCAAATTGGGGGCTGGAATTTTACGCCCTTTGCAAGAGTGGGGGGTGTCAACAAAGGTCCCCAAAGCTGCGTCCCGCTATTCCTGCCGCGCGAGTCTTTTTTGCGTCAGCAATTAAGTTCTTTGCTTTCGGTGCCTACAAAGCAGGCGCAAAAATTGAAAAAGTCGTGCTTTCAATGTTACAAGTCTAGATGCAAAGACTGCGATTAAACGCAAATTCGGTTTCGGATGAACACGGGTTAGACATGCGTGCATTTTCGCAAAAGTGTCTTCCGCGCCAAACAAACGAACGAGACAAGGGAGGATTGCATGATATTTCATAATGGCTTTGTAATTGCTGTAGCGCTTTCGCTAACCACTGCAACTCAGGCCGCTTCTGTTGCGCCCCGAGCCACCGTCATCCTGCCGAATCAAATCCAATGGCGGGGCCATTCCGGAGGAGGCAGTAGGTCCGCTGTGCTGATCGGCGATCCCGGTAAGCCCGGTATTTTCGTACAGTTACTAAATATTCCTTCCAACACCATCTCCCAACCACATTTCCACAATAAGAATCGGACATACTTAGTAGTCAAAGGTCATTGGGATATCGGTACTGGTCCGAACTACGAAACTGGAAGCATGAAGGCTCTGCCCGTAGGCTCGATTGTGACCCTTCCTGCCCACGGCATCATTTATGATGGCTGCAAGAGCGCGCCATGCATGATCGAGATCGTGGGTGAAGGGCAGGATCCGGATACCATGGTGGACAAGGATGGCAAGCCTTTGCCACCCAAATGATTTTCGTGTCGGACTTTTGTAAAACTGCAGGCAGAGCGACAACTATAGAAAGTTTTGGCTTAGCAGTGCTGCTTTTAATAGTGCTTTCAATAGGCAACGGCAGAATTCGATTTATCGGGTACAGGGTATTCAACCGCAGCAGATTATAGTTGCTGGTTGAGGGTTGGATATGTTGCCAGCTGTGTGGAAGGCCATCAGCTTTCTATTAATATCACTCGGTTAGACGGCCAATTTGACTCCATCGTTGGGCATCATGTGTTGGGCACTGGCATATGAGCGTTCAACGGTACGCCAGTAGCGGCATCAGGAACTTTTCAGCCGCAGTTTCTCTGCTTTCGCACATTCGCTGAGGACGGTAAAGTAGCGCTTCACGCCATCTGCACCCACAACAAAGGGACTGACCTCGCCCGGTTTCCGCGCCATGTGGCTCCTGATCCATGCTTGATCGTACATCGAATGGTTGGACAGAACGATGCTGGCGCCGGCCGCCTTTGCTTTCTTGGCGAACTTATCCGCCGAATTGATGTAGATATCGAAACGCGCGGGATCGCGGGGAAAGTTGAAACCCATCCCGCCGGAATATGCTACCTCCAGCGTTTTGCCATTGTCCTTTACGGGAAACAACATGGAGAGAGTACCTAGCGTATGCCCTGGCGTGAGAATGATGGTGACTGTTTCATCGCCCAACGTCACTTTTTCGCCATCGGTAGCCACCATGTCGCGCCTCGGCACGCCGCCTGGCATGTTGTTCGCCTTGATAATGGAGTCCCAGTCGGGGGCCCCCATGATGACACGCGCGCCATATTTGTCCTGCAGCATCTTTGCTCCTTCGTCGTGATCGCCATGACCATGGCTGACAATCACATATTTGATAGCGGCGGGATCGAGACTAAGCTTTTTGAGGCCATCCACTATTTCGGTTTCGGCAGCGTAATTGTACATCGTGTCAATCAAGATGATTCCGGCGCTAGTCTTGATCGCCCACGAAGAATTAATTTTGGTGCCAACCCAATAGACATTGTCGAATACCTTGGCTGGCTCGGCATACCAGGTCTCGCGGGCGGGAGTGGTCCTTGGCGTTGCGGTGGTGGCCGCACGAGCAGCAGCAGCGGGATCCTTTCCATCGGTCGGCTGGATGCAAAGAACCTCCAGAGTGCCGGGAAAATCCAGTCCGGCTGCTTTCTGCGCCGCAAGCACATGCGCGTCTACACTATCCGATATCGGGGCGGCGTACGCGACCGGGAGGCTAAGGCCTGCGGTCATCACGAGTGCCGTTCCAAATCTAATTTTCATGATGTTTCTCCATCTCTACGTTCGCCGCGTCCAAGCCGGCGCGCCACGATGATTGGGCCTGGCTTTTCTGTCAACGATATGCAGTAAGGCGCCGGCGACGCGACACTGACCCCTTGGCCGCATCCCAAAACGCAGATCGGCTTGAGTGCAAATCTCCGGTCTTGTGTACGCCTCTGCGGGCTGCAGAGGCTTCTTGTCCCGTGGCCGACGCGCTTGCCAAGCGAGGAGTGCCGTTTCTTTTCTCCATGGGCAATAGTGGTCACCATACAATGGACGACTATGGCGACCGGGCTATCGTTAAGAAGCCATCCATATATGAAGACTTGGCCGCATACTGACGGGCCTTCTCCCTCGCTGATAAGGTTGCGATATCTGTAAACCGGCGACGGTGCCATGCCCGCTGGGGAACTGAGTTTCGCCGCCTTCTATGAACTCTCGATGCGAGATTCACCGACAGGTTGGGTGTTGGCGGTTTTACTAACCTTGACGAGGCGGCAGTTGCCACTTGGCTTCTACGTATGCTCTTATTTTAGCGTTTGCCCAACGATTATGCCCCGCAAGTTGGGACCGTCCGGGCCATGTGGCTCAGCGAATGGCTTCTTTTTCTTGTCACCGCCGTTGGGGGTCGCGGACCCTCGCGTTGATCCATCAAGAGTTGAGGAAAAGTGGGCCAATTGTTGGCTTCTCAAATCGTTATTACGTCAAGAGTGCACAGCAAAAAGATCGCCTGGAACAGCGGGGTCTGACGGGGGTTACAGCTTTGGGTTGGATCACAGCAATTAGGAGCTCTGTAATGACAGACCAGAAAAACGACCACAACAACGACAAATCGCAGCAGAACCAGTCTGGTAAGGACCAGCACCAGGCCAAAACCGGGCAGCAGGCTAACCAGCAGCAGGGCCAGCACGGCCATCAGGCCAAATCCGGTGAGGCGCCGGCAAACGCAGATACCAAGCCAAATCAGGAAAACAAGAGCGAGGTAAATAACGACAATAACCTGAGCAACAACAAGCGCTAACTGACGCCCATGACGAGAAGAGCTCGGCAATGCCGGGCTCTTTATCGTTTTGGTTTGGGAACCTTTGGCCTGGACCGGTATGGCCGTTTGGCGTACAGCGGTTAGGGTTGGCGTTTTGGGTGCTCAAGGCCACGAATGCGTCAGTCGCATCCGCCCCTAAAGCGATGAGCTCAAGATTAGGGACGTCGTACGGCGGCGCGACGATTTTGCCGCAATGGCTCTTGATCTTCGCAATGTCTTCTTTTGCCGACGAGTCCTTGGCCTGCATTCCCAGCATGCTCGCCGCTGCACGCGCCAACGTGCCTCACGGGTTATCGGCACTAAAGGCTTGTCAGAATCCGACAAATTGCTGGCCCAAAGTGTTGCACTGCGAGTCGTTCAAATCCTTCGGATGCGGGCGAGCCGCAGTCAGCCAGAATGGAGCCGGGAGAAATGTGGCCCGTCACCGCGCGCTCCCTTCTCCCCGAGCCAAGCCTGCAGCCCTTTCAAAGGCTTCGAAAGGTTGCGATTTCGTGCTCGCGGCTCGTCCGGGCTATAGCCAACTGTTCCCCAGCGGTGGCCTAACGGGGTTATATGCCAATTGCGGCCGCTTTCTCACTGTTGGGCAGATCAATAGGATCAAATCCCAGACCTTAAAGGTTTGCACGTCCCAGCCAAAAACCTTCGAACGCACTCGACGCAGCGAGTTCCAAAGACCGCCGATGAGCGCGGGTCACCGCGAGCGGGACCGCAGGTCGCCTTCTGATGGGCTTATCGAGCTCTGCTCCAGCGCGATCGGTATAAAGGTCAAGAGGCGCAGTTCATCGTTGAAGCGCTGCGTTAGCAGAGGCACCATTCAGCGAGGTCTACCGTGACACTTGGTCAGTGAAAACGGCAAACTCTGAAAGAGGCGCTACGCCGAACGCCATGCTTATCGCCGCGTCTACGGCGTCACGCCCCTTTGCCATCGCAATCCGCCCAATCCGGGGATGATTATGACGGGCGTCCAAAGAATGCCATGCCCCTCCGAGATACACCTCGAACCATGCGCTGAAGTCCATTGGATTTGGATCCACGGGCACGCCGATGTCGCCAAGATACCCTGTACAATACCGCGCCGGAATATTCATACAGCGGCAGAGTGTAATGGCGAGGTGGGTGAAGTCGCGGCAAACTCCCGACCGCTCCTCGTGGGCATCCCATGCCGTACGGTCAGCTCGGGCGTTCGCTTAATTGAACTGAATTCTGTCGTGCGTGTATTGAAGAATAGCCTGTATTCGAGGCCAACCTTGCTGATGTCCCCCGAATTTAGACCATGCCAAGCTGTTCAGCTTTTGAGTATCGCAATACCGGCTACCAAGGAGAAAGACCAACACGTCGTTGGGCAGTTCCCCGATCGGATGTTGGCGCTCAAACAGCGGAAGCCGCTCGGGCATGCCGCTGACGGAGATTAGAAATCGGTTCCACAATGATATGCGGCCCGGGGACGCAATCAGTCGTGTACATATATTGCCAAAACCGTCGATATAAGTATCAAAAGGAACCTGCGGAGATAATGTCAATTTCTCCGGTTCAATGAGATCGTGGTGGCGCTCTGGACGAACATGAACCATGAAGATGAATGATGTGTCGGCGTCGCAATCGAACGCGAGATTGAAGCCGGCTCTTATTTGCACAACGATATTTCTCCGCACGCAGGCGCTCGCTGCTCAACACCCGTTGGCAGAAGCGCTAACCATCCGTTACGTCAACCGCCACATCCATTCCCAAAAAATCTTTGGAATTCCCATTCCATGTCCCCCATAAAGGAGTTGCCTGGATTGGATCGCGGACGACTGCGACGCGAATGAGATTTCGATTTCCAACTAAACCATTTGTGGGATCAAATTCTGCCCATCCCCCATTCGGTAGGAAAACGCGCACCCAAGCATGAGTGTTCCCGCTCTTCAGTTCCTCCGTGGAATTTTCCTTTCCCGCCGGGATGCGGAGGTAGCCAGAAACGAAACGGCAGGCCAAACCTAGAGCTCGCGTTGCCTCCATCATTAGTACTGCAAAATCTCGGCACGTCCCCTTGCCTAAACGCAAGGTTTCAGAGGGACTTTGGGGACGTCCTGACAGGCGAGTAGCATACTTAAGCTCATCGTGGATGGCGTGGGTCATCGCGGTGAGCACGTGAATTGCATCAACTTTAGGCAGGTGCTGCAGAAACCGACGGCTCCACATGTCAACTGCTCCATCTGGGTCAGGATACCCCCGCAGAATGGAGCTGTAGACGTCCACCAGGTCCGAAGCGTTATAGGCAAAAGGATATGAGTTCATTCCGCCATCGGACGCCAAGGGCAGGTCGAGCGAGTGTTCCGGCGAATGCTCCAGACGAATAAGGCTCTCAAAGACGAGTTGCTTCGCTTTTCCATTAAAGCGCGCAATGCCGATGCAGTTGCCAAATACGTCGTGAACGTAGCGGATAGAGACAGGCTCTGGCGTAATTTTAAGGCAGCATTCTAAGACATGTTGATCGAAGCTCTCCCTGGGACGAAACATCATACGATGTTCGCCAAAAAACACCGGGTTGGAATAACGAAAGCGCGTGAGATGGTGGACTTTAAGAATATCCATCCCTGAAGTTGCCACGGTTGGCCATATTGTGACAAATCGCTCGGGCTGCCGAAGACGGACTGAAGATGTTATTTATTGAATTGCGCAATGTACCCAGCAACATAGCCTGCCGGCTGCGGGAAGAAATATCCTGCCATGCCATGGATCGTCTCGGCGATTCGCTTCCAGTCCGATCTGTTTGTCGGATGGATGTTGACCGCCCCTGAGTCGTTCTAACTCACGGAGTGCTGGTTGTCGTCGCGGGCATTCTGACTTCGACCCTTTTAATGTTCGGCACTGATTTCACCAGTGCGCGCGGCCTATTCCATAGATAGGGAGAAGACTAAAGGCCTCTCACAGAGACCCCGATGACCTTGCCCCCAATGGCCTCACGCAGAGGGCGAGCCTGTTCTGGTTAGGCGCGCTGATCGCAAGGGTGTGTGGCCATCGAGAGAAATCTTTGGCGAATCCCAGCAGACGATTGCCGCACTGATGAAAAACCTTTGAGCCCGTCCGCAAAAAATTTCGCGGCTCCTAAGCCTAGCTATAAACTTCGTTGGTTTTTCAGCACTATCGAAATGACGTCAAAAGTTTCGTACCGAACTCAACCGTCACCCAAATTCCGGTCACCAAAATTGCGAAGCAAATAACAAAGACCATCCAATAAGTCGCGGCCTCATCTGTTTGCTGGATACTTGAAACAATATTCCATCTGCGTGCGCCGTCACCCCATGTTGGGTCCCGGTCGCCGCGATACATCGTCAAAAGATCGCGTGCGCCAATGATAAGAAGCGCTAGGCCTGTGAGGAGACTGAGGATGTCGCCGGCCATGTGCATGTTCCGCACAAAAACTTATCGTAATAATATACCTTTCCACGTATAAAGATATGGAAATTTTATTTCTTTCGACGGATTCGAGCCGGTTCCTTGCGACGGCGGCCCTTTCGCAAACGTTGCCCCTTCCGAAAAGAAGCGAAGATTTCGCGGTCTCCCGCAGCGTTCCTCGCGATACCCACAACCCCACTCCAGCCGCTACTAACAAAGGTTTAGTGGCTAAAGTGCAAACTATCGATGGAGCTATTCTTGCGGCTTCTTTTCGTTATCGCGACGTTCAGGCTCTGGCTTTTCGCTCTTTTGCGGCAGTGCAGTTTTCGTACTTGGAGCCGGTGGCTTGGGCGGCACGCGGCTCGCGGCTAGGTCGGGTCGCGGTGCAGACACCTGCTGTGGTGTTAGATGAGGCGGCTGGGGAGCAGCAGTAAAAACCTTGGGCTGTTGATCGACAGGCGGATGCGAAGGTTCAGGAGCCAGAGGTCGGTCAACCGGCGTAGCCGCCGGTATTGCCGCACGTGTCGCAGTCGTGGTTCGATTGATGTTTTGGCGCTGAGTTAAGTCGGCGTCCGGCTGCCGGGATGGCGGCTTGGGATTGGCTGCGCCGGCGTGTGGCGGCGCCGAAAGGACTGCCTTTCTCTGAGCTGGCGTGGCGGCTACAGGTGCAGGCGCCTGACGTCGCGCGGGTCCGGTATTGGCGGCCGGCTTTGGGGTCGGCGCAACGGCAGGCTTGGCTATGCCATTTGCCGGTGCTTTGGATTGCAGCTGGACCACGTTGGCTTGGCTAAACAGGTGAGCGGCGGCATGACGGCCCCCCGATCCGCGTGCAGGGAGCGGTCGGGTTGAAAGAGTTGCGATTTGAATTGGACTTGGCTTGGGGGCGCTATTGGCAGCACCATTGCCGCGAGGAGTAGCTTGACGCATTTGAGCCTGAACCGTCTGACCTTTCGTGACTGGAACGACCCAGCGGTTTGTGCGCATCGCGGCCGCCGCATGCACTGGTGCAATCGCATGTCCACCAGCGGCTTGCACCATGTTGACGGTGACGCTCTTGTTGACGATGTAGTTGTTGACGATCGTGTAATTGGTAATGTTGTGCGATGTCTGAACCAAGTTCACGACCTGAGCCCGAGGAAACGCATAATTGCGGTAAACAGGATCAGCAGCGTGAGCGAGCGGCACAAAAATCCAGAGCGCTTCGAATTGAACTGCGCTGAACTGTGGCCCATACCAGTTGGAATATCCGTAGAAACCTCCCACATCAGTCCAATTGCCGAAGCTCACGTTGACTGACATGCCGGGGTTTGAATACCCGAGGAACGCGTCATCCGGTGGCATGGGCATCCATCCGACATTCGGACCTGCGCTCCGCCAAGCCACCCAGGCCGGGGACCAGATATAACCTGTGAGCCAAAGCCAGCCGGCATCCGGGTCATTTACCCAACGGCCGTAATGATAAACAACATCCCCCCAGGGTCCTTCCTCGGAAACCCAAGTCCAGCCATATTCGTCGGTGTTAACCCAATGCCCCACCGAATAAGGCCGCCAATTGGGATCTTGGTCCTGCTGCATGGGACGCCATACTTCGCCCCATCGGTCGCTATATACCCAATCGCCGGAATTGCTCAGCTGATCGTGAAATGCGTTGAAACTAATGTCGAAGCTGGCTTGGCTCTGCGCGGGACGGCTTTGCAAAACCGTCGCAGGCAAAAACAATACGCCAGAGGCCATTAAAAGCCTTCTGAGCCGATGGCTCATGGTTTTTCCTTTT
>Ga0206821_10143_pt1 | contig 16113 bp, 14 predicted proteins | sample Alteio_BWOrgCont_85_FD_152860 | JGI IMG/M metagenome (GOLD analysis project Ga0206821, IMG submission 152860) | Enriched cells from forest soil in Barre Woods Harvard Forest LTER site, Petersham, Massachusetts, United States -... | ecosystem: Environmental > Terrestrial > Soil > Temperate forest >...
AACGGTCCTGTCCGACTGCTTTGGGGCGCAAACCGGGGTTTACTGCTCAGTTATCTGCGCTTTGCGCACATAAGGAAGGAAGCGCGCGTCGGAAGCGCCGTAAGCGGCATAGTGGTCGCGGGCCTGACTGAGGCTCAATTGCCCGTTGACCGTAAACCGAACCTCTTCAGCATCTTCGTCGTCCTGCCCGTCGTCTTCCCACCAGCAAACCGGGCAAAGGCCAAGCGCGCCGGCGGTTTGGAGCGTCCTGTATCCACAGCATGGACAACGAAAACGATTTTCTTCGGTCACCACCTGGGATTGACGGTACTTCGCGAACTGCAGATTACGTTGCCCGCGCTCGAGGAAAGCAAACATCAGGCTATCTATTGGCTCTGAGCTGCAATTTGCTCAACGCCTCCCCTTGCTGGGCTGGACAGCCTGGCCTCGGATCCCAGGGCGCTCGATTTTCACATGCCGGGTGGTCGACCGCCAGCTTTTTGGGACCCTGAAGCGGCGCTCCGCATAGAATCAGGAACGCAGTTGAATTGAAGGCAGGCCAATGGCTATTTCAAAATCGACCCTCTCGACACTCATCGTCATCGCCGCAACATTTCTAGCCTCTTGCCGCACGATTGCTGCCGAAGGCCAGTCGCACAACCTTCGCGTCGCCATCGTCGGCCTCGAGCACGGCCATGTGGAGGGCTTTTTGGGAGCCCTGCCCTCGCACCACGATGTTGATCTGGTGGGTATTGCCGACGCCGATTCGTCGCTGATTGCCAAATATCAGCAGAAATATCACCTTGACCAGACGCTCTTTTACAAGAGCGAAGCCAACATGATTGAGCGCGTGCGGCCCGACGCTGTGCTGGTCTACACCTCGATCAGCGAGCACCGCAACGCGATCGGAATCGCCGCGCAGTACGGCGTTTCGTCGATGGTTGAGAAGCCGCTGACCATCTCTTACCCTGACGCGCTCGCCATTCGCGAAATTGCAAATCTTCACCATGTGCACGTGCTTGTGAATTACGAGACGACATGGTACGCGAGCAACCGCGCCGCATACGACGAGCTCAGCCATGGGCAGCTCGGCGACCTTCGCCGCGTCCTTATCAACGATGGTCACCAGGGGCCGAAAGAGATCGGAGTTCCACCAGAATTTCTTAACTTTCTGACTGACCCCGAGCAAAATGGCGCCGGCGCGCTTTATGACTTTGGCTGCTACGGCGTTGACTTGATGACCTGGATGCTGCACGGCGAAGCTCCCCTCACCGTGACTGCGGTGACCAACCATGACAAGCCGAACCTTTACTCGCGTGTCGACGATGACGCAACCATTGTCCTCCAGTATCCGCACGCTCAGGCCGTGATTCAGGCTTCGTGGAACTGGCCATTCGGCCGCAAGGACATGGAAGTCTACGGGGCAACCGGATATGCCATCACCATTGGCGCGGACAAATTGCGCGTGCGGCGCCAGGGCGAGAGCGAAGATCACACCGCAGACGCGCCTTCGCTCAATTCGAATGAACGGGACTCACTGAGCTATCTGGCCGGCGTGCTGCGCGGAGACATTCAAGACAAGGGCGATCAGAGCTCGCTCGACACGAACGTCACGGTAATGCAGATTCTGGACGCGGCGCGCGAATCGGCTCGAACGGGGCAGGCGGTGAGGCTCCCGCGATCGAATCCGCATTGATGCGCGAGCAAAAATCGATTTCCACAGGCTCAACGCAGACTCGTGCCTGGGATCAACGAATCCCAAGGGACCCGCATCATAGTTTTCGAGTGAGCAATTAGACGGCGCTCTTCTGAACTGCCGCGGATGAAGGTTCGGGTCGAGTCAAATCGCGAGTCGAAACCCTGGAATTCGCTTTGGAGGTGAGACATGGCTACGGAATCAGTGGTGAGGTTGGCAAATGTTTTGCCGATATCGAAAAGGCCGGAGTTGGTGATCGACTATGACCTCAACGACTATCCTGTGAGTGCGAGATGCTCCTCTTGCGGAGCAGTAATGCCCCAAAGGCAAAAGTGGATAACCTCTGCCGAAGAGAACCTGGAATGGTTTGCGGATCAATTCAGGCTGCACCTCGGACCAGACGATCCGGATGGTGGCGTGGCCCTGAAGGTACCGAGTCGCCTGATGGAAGCCTTGGCCGCCTAGGCCGGGCAAAATCTCCTGCGTTGAGCTCGCCTCTGTGCTCTGAACACGAACTTGATCGTTCGCGTTGGCCCGATCCTCTTCAACTCACGTTTCTGATCCACCCTTGCTACTCAATCCTTGTGGCACGGTTTCTTAGTTCCTCAGATCGAGCGCATACAGGGGGCGTTCGGCTACTCCTGCCCCTCAGTTTTCCAAATATAAAGAAACTCCGAATCGCTGGATGTCGCGACCGTGATTCCCTTCTGGTGAGTGGCTCGGTTTAGCGCCGAGCGAATGTTTTCCTTGCTGTCGGGAAGAGCCGAGAGGGGAACCTTCAGCGCGCTTCCTTTTGGCAACTGCTCGATATCGTTCATGAGCCTGGTCACAATTTTCTTGTGTTTTCCATCCCGGCCTTTTGGTACATCGAGTTGAAGAATCGATTGGAAATTTGATGGGTTGGGCTCAACGCCAGAATCTTCAGCCATCGGTTTCGGGACCTCCGATTTCTTTCAAATTTCTGTCTCGGGCGTTGCGTTAACGTACGCCTAAAGAGCCGTAAAACTATTCAATCAGAAAAATAGTACTAACGGACGCTGATGATTTCAAGCTCTAAAATCGAAATTCTTTAATCCTTTAACACGCATTGCGGGACGATGTTGCTATGAAGAATTCTTCATATGCAGAACTCCCGTCAGAGTTTCACAATCAATAAGTAACTGTTTTTAAAGATTTTATGCGAATCAGAAAGATTTTGCCCGTATGGAAATCCTCTTGTTATGGTGTCATCTCACAAGGTAGGCGATCAGGAAGAAAGCACTTTGATCTGCCAAGAAGGCGGGCTATTGAACGCGCTCACAAAGCCTGCATGACCTGGTTTTACAGAAACTCCCGTCGCAAGGCTGGATTGTCCCGCGGGCCGCAAATTTAATGCTCAACGGATCAACTAACTAGAGGATCAAATATATGAGCCGCAAATCGAGTTTCTCTTCAATTCCAATCACCGAGGTGCCAATGGCCGGATTGGGCAACGGAAACGGTTCTTATCGGCCGGTAGTGCTCGTGGTTGACGATGAATGCGCCATTGCAGATACGCTGTCAGAGATTTTGAAACGAAGTGGATTCAATGCAATCGTCGCCTATGACGGCGCGAGCGCTCTTGACGCCGCACTGCTGAATCCGCCGGAGGTTTTGATTACTGACGTCGTTTTGCCCGGAATGAACGGCATTGATCTCGCCATCAGCATGAGGCGCATCTTCACCGATTGCAAAGTCATTCTGTTTTCGGGCAACGCCGCAACTTCACCGCTGCTGGCGTCGGCGATGCGCGCAGGACATAACTTTGTACTGCTTACAAAGCCTGTACATCCTGCAGAGATGCTTGCTCATGTGTCTGGCTGTATTCAATCCAGGATGGCATTGAGCGGAGACTAGCGCATTCCGATCAGGTTGTCGGCCGCTTCAGTTCAAGGCCGAGAATGTACAAGCTGCACATTGGGCACTGAGCGGATCAGAGCTTCCGAAAGCCCTCCCTCGGAGGCCGATATCCAACTCACTAAGTGAGCGCGCCCCGCTCGCCGAGTTGGCTCTCCGCCAGTGCCCTGGAGCGGCGCTCTGCCGCTGAATGACTTTCGCAGTCCAGCCCAAAACAACTCGGGGTGGCACGCACCCATAGCCCTCCACCCCGGTTCTCTATCCCCTTTTTCCCAGTACTCAGGGCACGAATACCCGCAGCCGCACATGCCACTTGGTGCTCTGGCCGGGTTTCAGCGTCACCATACCGGTGTCCATGCCGTTCCACTCTTTGCCAAAGGGGTCGGCAAAGTTGTACTGGTGCTCGATGGCCACGAACTGTTGCGTTGGCGGAGCGTACATCTGAATGGTCTTGATCTCGGGCGACAATCCTTCAATCGCCACGCCGTAGTGCGCAGCCGGATCAATTACCTTCACCGTCACTGCGCCGCCCTTCCAGTTCAGCTTGCTCCAGTTATCGTCGTAGAAATTCTTGTCGAGGGCCGTTCCGTTGGCCGCCTGCAGATCAAACTGGCCGGTGGCGGGCACTCGCTCGCCAGTGGGAAATACGTTGACGTAATTATCGACTTTGGTCAACATCGATCCGGGAATTACGATCCGCGCCTGGGTACGGTCCCCCGAAGGCAGAGCGAAATACGGATGCCAGCCGAGCGCGACAGGCTCATCCTGGTTGCCCACATTATGCGCCACCATGGTAGCGTCAACGGCGTTGGCGGTAAGCGTCACGGTGATTACCAGGTCGGTCTTTGAAAACCAGTGACCGTCAAAGTTGCCACAGTGAATCACTCCTGTCACCTGCTGACCCTCAGGCGTATTGGTCACGCGAATGTCTTCGGCCTTTGCCTTTAGGATGAGCCCATGCATGGCATGCCGCTCCGCGCCCGGCCCGGCTCCTATGTTGTTGGCAGGCAGGGTAAGTTCGTGACCCTGCCACCCGGTGGTAAGCGTTTTCCCGTCCGCCGAAAGTGTGCCGCGTATGCGGTTCGGATAAGGGAACAGGAACGCCGCACCAAGCCGGTAGCCGAGATCGCCGAATGCGGTGTCCTGGTGGTCAAGCATGTTCTCGGCCGTGGCTGGGTCGTGCGTGTACAACACGTCAACGTTTCCCCTGCCCGGATAATTCGCGGTGATGGAGAGAACTTCCATGCCGCGGCCCGGCATCAAGGTCAGGCTGGTGAACTCCGGCTTGGTGGTGCTTACCGGTTTGCGGGTCAGGGTAACGAGCTTCTCGCCCCCAATTTCAATTGCGCTCTGGGCCTGGCCGTAATGCGACAGACAGGCGGCAGCGAGGGCGGGCAGAGCAAGAATGCGTACCAGACGTGTCATATAAATGTTCCCCTGTTGAATCTCGTAGGTTGTTCCGGAACCCGGCTTGCCGCGATTCTTTTCAGTTTCCACGCAACCGCGCGTTCCGCAATCGATGCCATTCTACGCCAGCGGTGCGGGATGGGGCTTAGTCAATTGCTTCGCACCCAACCCATCGGGCATTCCCCAGCCGCCTGGCCCCAGGTGCGTAACCATGCTAGAAAGGATTCAGCTTCGCAAGGTGGCCATAAAATGATCCCCCCGTTCAAGTACTACCGCCAATCTCTACTCATTTTTTTCGCTTACAGTGTCTCGCTTACCCTCGCCGCGCAACCGATTCCTGCGGGAACCGCCATTGACGCCACGGTCAGTGGGCTGATGGCGCAAACGAGCGCTAAAGGCATGGCGGTTGCCGTAATCGACCATGGCAAAGTGATCTATAAACATGCCTATGGAATCCGCAACGCCAAAGGGGATCCGCTAACGACGGATACCGTCATGTATGGCGCTTCGCTCACCAAAACGGTGTTCGCATATACCGTGCTGCAATTGGTAGATCAGGGCAAAATCAACCTTGACACGCCTCTAGCGGCCGATCTCGATCAACCGCTCCCAAGCTATGGACCCGATCCGGTTTTCCCTGACAAATATGGCCCATACAAAGACCTGGCCGACGACCCTCGCTGGAAAAAAATTACTCCCCGGATGTGTCTGACTCACTCCACGGGCTTCGACAATTTCTGGTTTATTGAGCCGGACCAGAAGCTGCACATCCACTTTGACCCCGGCACGCGCTTTAGCTATTCAGGCGAAGGCCTCATACTGCTGCAGTTCGTCATCGAACACGGCCGAAAGGCGCAGGGACTGGGTCTTGACCTCGGCGATCTGACCCAGGCGAATTTCACCAGGCTGGGCATGACGCACACCAGCCTCGTATTCCATAACGGACAAAACAGCAACGTGGCGGATGGATGGAACGACCAGGGTCAGCCGCAGCCGCACTCCGAACGCAAGAAGGTGCGCGTCGCCGGTTCGATGAACACAACCATCTCTGATTTGGCAACTTTCACCGCCGCACTGGTGCGCGGCGAGGGCCTGACGCCCGCCTCACGCGCCGAGATGACCAAGCCCTCGCTGCACATTACTACCGCTGGCCTGTTTCCGGACTTCGGGCCCGACCTGCCGGTGAGCGAGCAACGAAAAGACCTCGCCGCTGGATTAGGCGTTGTGGTGTTCGACGGCCCGCAGGGGCATGGCTTCTACAAGGGCGGCCACGATGGCCAGACTGCCAACACTATGGTCTGCGTTGAAAGCAGTCAACGCTGCGTTCTGATCCTCTCAAACGATGTTCGTTCTGAAGCTGGGTTTGCCGAGCTGGTGAAATTCATTCTTGGCGATACCGGCGTGCCCTATGACTGGGAATACGGTGATCATGCGGGGAAGTCATGACCGCCGCACCTAAACGCACGCCCAAACAAAGCGCAGGACTGCTGCTCTTCCGTCGCAACAGGTCGGGCTCCAAAACTTCAGATCCGGAAGAATCAGGCTCGCTGGAATCGAGCCTTGAAGTTTTCCTTATCCATCCGGGCGGGCCGTTTTGGGCAAAGAAAAATCTTGGCGCGTGGTCGATACCCAAAGGTGAATACGGGCCAAACGGGGACCACAGCGACGATGAACAGCCGCTGGCCGCGGCGCTGCGCGAATTTGAAGAAGAGACGGGATTTGGAGAAGTTGGCCGGCTGCCGGAAAACGCGTTCAAGGCACTCGGATCGATTCGCCAGATTGGCGGCAAGGTGGTTACGGCGTGGGCCATCGAGTTCGACGTGGACGCCAGCAAAATCGTCAGCAATTTCTGTGAGATCGAGTGGCCACCACGCACAGGGCGCCGCTTGAGTATCCCCGAAGTCGATCGCGCGGAGTGGTTCCGGCTCGCCGAGGCCCGTAGCCACATCTTCGCCGCGCAGGAGCCGTTTCTCGACCGGCTGTTGGAGTTGCTCGCCGGCAGCGTTTAGCCCCGCACTTCGCCGCCGGATTCAACCCTGTCTTCATCCCCGTTGCGGGCGGCTTGAATTACCATGTGGGAGCAGTTGAAGCCGGGAGCGGACGGGCCGCAAAACGCCGCGACATGCTCAGAATCCGCAACTTCAAACCGTTTTCCGCATCCCAACAAAAAGGGAGATTCACAATGTCGTCGCCAGCAGCCGAAGGAACTTCGAGCGTAGAAATCAAGCCATTAACGGAGCGCAAATCGTGGGCCGCACTAACCTCCCACGCTGAAACCATGCGCAAAGTTCACCTGCGTACGCTGTTTGCCGACGATGCGACGCGCGGTGAGAAATTCACCACCGAGGCAGCCGGCCTGTTCCTCGACTACTCGAAGAACCGCATCACGGCCGAATCGCTCGACCTGCTGCTCGAATTGGCGAATGAATCGGGCCTCGCCGAGCGCATCGCAGCCATGTTCCGCGGCGACAAGATAAACATTACCGAGAAGCGCGCCGTGCTGCACACAGCCCTGCGCGCGCCAAAAGATGCAGTGATCCTCGTCGACGGAGAGAATGTTGTGCCCGGAGTGCATGCGGTTCTGGACAAAATGACGGCCTTCGCAAACCGTGTCAGAAGTGGCGAGTGGAAGGGACACACCGGCAAGCGCATTAAGAACGTGATCAACATTGGTATCGGTGGCTCAGACCTCGGCCCGGTGATGGCCTACGAAGCGCTGCGCCATTACTCCGACCGCTCCATGACTTTTCGCTTCGATTCCAATGTTGACAGCACCGACTTTACCGAGTCGGTCCAGGGCCTGGATGCGGAAGAGACGTTGTTCATTATTTCGTCGAAAACCTTCACCACGCTTGAGACCATGACCAACGCGCACACCGCGCGAGAGTGGTCACTCAAGGGCCTGGGCGGCGATGAATCGGCTGTCGCCAAGCATTTTGTTGCAGTGTCGACCAACGCCGCCGAAGTGAGCAAGTTCGGCATAGACACTGCCAATATGTTCGGCTTCTGGGATTGGGTGGGCGGCCGCTACTCCATGGATTCGGCAATTGGTTTGTCGACCATGATTGCCGTCGGGCCTGACAATTTCAACGCCATGCTGGCCGGCTTCCACGAGATCGATGAGCACTTCCGCACCGCACCGTTCGAGAAAAATCTTCCAGTGCTGCTCGGCCTGTTGACCGTGTGGTACATCAATTTCTTCGGTGCGAACACTGTCGCCATTCTGCCTTATGAGCAGTACCTCAAGCGCTTCCCTGCTTACCTGCAACAGTTGACGATGGAAAGCAATGGCAAGCATGTGACGCTCGAAGGCGCGCGCGTGAATTACGAAACCTGCCCCATCTACTGGGGTGAGCCCGGTACCAACGGACAACACTCGTTCTACCAATTGATCCACCAGGGCACGCGGCTGATCCCTTGCGACTTTATCGCCTTTGCAAAATCGTTGAACCCGCTTGAGGAACACCACGATATTTTGCTGGCCAATGTATTTGCTCAGGCTGAGGCGCTTGCCTTTGGCAAAACTCCTGACCAGGTGCGCGCAGAAGGAACACCAGAATGGCTTGTACCGCATCGCGTGTTCGAAGGCAACCGGCCCTCGAACGTGATTCTGGCCGACGAGCTAACGCCTGAGGTACTGGGCAAGCTGGTGGCGCTCTACGAGCACAGCGTGTTTGTGCAGGGAACCATCTGGCGGGTCAACTCCTTTGACCAGTGGGGCGTTGAACTAGGCAAGGCTCTGGCGCAGAAGATTATTCCCGAACTTGAAAGCGCGACTGAGCCGCCACTGAACCACGATAGTTCAACTAACAATCTGATTCGCCGGTACCGCAAGACCAAAGCGTAAGAAAAATTTGGGCGCCTGGGTCCCTCGCACTTGGGAACCCGGGAGACCAGCCAACCGAACCCCAAAAGCAAGCGAAATTCCGAGGAGAATTCTATGGCCCCGCGCGGATACGAACATCCTCTTTACATTCTTCCCTTCGATCACCGCGGCTCGTTTGAGACCGGCATGTTTGGCTGGCACGGCGAACTCACCGCTGAACAAACCGCAAAGATTGCTGAAGCCAAGCGCGTAATCTATGACGGCTTTCGCGCTGCGCTTGCGAGCGGCCTGCCCAAAGAGAATGCCGGCCTGCTGACCGACGAGCAATTTGGCGCGTCGATCCTGATTGACGCCAAAGCCGAGGGCTACGTGATCGCTTGCCCCGCGGAAAAAAGCGGCCAGGAAGAATTTGACTTTGAATACGGCGACGATTTCGCCGCGCATATTGAGAAATTCCACCCCACGTTCTCAAAAGTGCTGGTCCGCTATAACCCCGGCGGCGACGCGGAACTGAACCGCGAGCAGGCCGCGAAGCTCAAGCGGCTTTCTGATTATTTGAGCGGCGCAAACCGCAGCCTGTTTATGTTTGAGCTGCTGGTGCCGGCTGAAAAATCGCAGCTCGCGCAGGTGAACGGCGACAAGGCACGCTACGATCTCGAGATTCGTCCGGGCCTGATGGTTGAGGCGCTTCGCGAATTGCAGGATGCGGGAGTGGAGCCTGATGTGTGGAAGATTGAGGGACTCGACCATCGCGAGGACTGCGAGAAAATTGTCGAAGTTGCCCGCCGCGACGGCCGCGACAAAGTCGGCTGCATCATCCTCGGCCGCGGTGAAAATGACGCCAAGGTGCGCGAGTGGCTGTCGACGGCTGCCACGGTCCCTGGCTTCATAGGCTTCGCCGTTGGCCGCACAGACTTCTGGGATCCGCTGGTCGCTTGGCGCGACGGCAAAGAGACCCGCGAAGAAGCGGTTGAGCAGATCGCGACGCGGTATCGTGAGTTCACTGAGCTGTTTGAATCCGCGCGCAACAACTAAACTTCGTCATTTCAATCAACTCGGCAGTCTGTTACTCTGTCCGGGCGGGATCCCCCCTTTGCTTCAGCTTCACCTCCGCTGCAGATATTCCGCTCCCGAGGGTTGCTAGCTTCGTCTCAAATCAGCTGTAGTGTGTTTCCACACCGGAGGGTGCCCCTTGGCCTCAGCAGGTTCTGCGTCACGTTTGAGATGGCTGTTTCTGCCAATTCCTCTCTTGTTGCTTTTGCTCCTGCTTCCCTGCGCAGTGGCAGCGCCGCGGGCACACACCCCGAAGACCCCTGCAACCATCCCATCCATCACTGTGAAAGGCACTATCGGCGACGCCGTGATGGTTCTCAACGGCCCCTGGAAGTTTCATCCCGGCGACGATCCCGCCTTCGCAGCACCTGAATTCGACGACTCAAATTGGGGCAGCCAGGATCTGACCCCTGCTCCCGGCTCCTTCGACCCCGTTACCGGCTCCAGCGGGTTTGTGCCTGGCTGGACAAGCCATGGTTTTCCAAAGTTGATTGGCTTCGCATGGTACCGGCTCCGCGTGCAAGCCCAGGTTGAGGGCGCCGATGCGGATTCAAAGCGGCTGGCCATTGCGATGCCGATCAACTTCGACGACGCCTATCAGGTCTACGTCGACGGCCAGTTGCTCGGCCAGTTTGGCGATTTCAGCTCGAACCACGTGGTCTTCTATAACGCGCAGCCGCGCTCATTCCTGTTGCCCAGCGACGCTTCAAATCATCCCATCGTCATCGCCATCCGCTTTTGGATGGATCCAGGCACTCCCATGACCAGCGAGGATGCGGGCGGTTTGCATGGTCCGCTGATTCTTGGGGATTCTTCGGCCATCGACTCAGTGCTGCGGCTTGAATGGGACGCTGTGAACCGAACTCAGGTGGGCGCGCTGGTTACGGCTCTGGCTATGGCCATGTCCGCGTTGCTCGGCTTCATCTTTTATTCGCTCGATCGCGATGAGGCCGCCTATTTCTGGTTGGGCGCGGCTTCACTGGCCAGCCTCGCCGCCACACTTTCTGTCCTGCTGGGCTTTTACTTCACTATCATGCCAAAGGTCGTGGAGATTGTTCTCCGGGACGTTATTGTTGCGCCCCTCACCCTGGGCATGTGGGCGCTTTTCTGGGCCTACTGGTTCGGTCTCGCGGGAATTAAACGTATCGTGCGCTCCACTTGGGCCCTCATCATTCTCACTATTGCGGTCATGGCCGCTGTACGGCCTCCTATTTACGGAACTCTTGTTCCATTAACCGCATCAACCTGGCTGGTGCCCCTGGCGCTGCTTTTCCGCCTGCTGCTGGGCGCGCTACTTTTATGGGTAGCTTTCAAAGGTCTGCGCAAACAGGGCGCCAGCGGCTGGATGGCACTTCTCCCCATTCTTCTTACTGTCGTAGGCGCCTATCAAGAAGACCTTGGCATCGTGCATGTGCACACGATTTTGCGGCTCGGCAATCTTACTTTCGGCCTGGGCATTGTCTCCAATCTGCTCATGCTGGCCATTATCTCCATCCTCATGTTGCAACGATTCATGCGCAGCCAGCGTGAGAGCGTCAAACTCCGCATTGAGATTGAACAGGCTCGCCTCGTCCAGCAACTGCTTATTCCCGACGCCACACCCACATTTCCCGGCTTTACGGTGGATAGCGTTTATCGCCCATCCCAGCACGTCGGCGGAGATTTCTTCCAGTTCCTCAAGGCTCAAAACGGGGGCGTGCTGGCGATTATCGGCGACGTGAGCGGAAAAGGCACGCCCGCCGCCATGATGGTTGCGCTCATCGTCGGCACCGTGCGAACACTTACCCACTACCTGCAGCAACCCGCTGAGATTCTTGCCGCATTAAATAACCGGATGGTTGGCCGCAGCCAGGGCGGCTTCACTACCTGTCTTGTACTCCGCGCCGACCCCGATGGAACCGTAACCGTTGCCAATGCCGGTCATATCGCGCCCTACGTGCAGGGCCAGGAGATAGCCATCGACAACGGATTGCCGCTCGGCCTCAACCCGGAAACCACGTATCCGGAGACCACCTTCAAAATTGTGAACGGCGAGCAGATCACCATGATCACTGACGGTGTGGTTGAAGCGCGCAACTTGAATGGCGAACTTTTTGGCTTTGATCGCACCGCGGGAATCGCACTTGAATCTGCGGATACCATTGTTCGCGCCGCTCAGAGATTCGGACAGGAAGACGACATCACGGTCTTGACGGTGACCAAATTATTGGGGACGTGGAGACACTGACGGCCTGCGCGATTGACATGCTGGTCCGGCCTCAACTCCACTATCCACACCGCCCCAATCCGGCAGTCTACAATTGCTGTGCTTTTTGATGCGGATTAATTTCGTAGCCGAAAATCGCCAGCACCCGCATATCTAATTCGCCCGCCGGAGGGCCCGTCCCGCATGAAGAAAACCGTTCCCATTTTGCTGCTGTTCTGCTCCCTTATTGCCTTGATGCCTGCTCGCGCCCAGGTGAAGATGACTCACGACCAGATTCTGTTTTACACGCAGGATTGGAGGGGCGAGCGCTTCGCTGACGGGCGGCCCAAGCTGCCTGATTCTCTGCTGAAGCGCGCAGCCGATATGACGATCGAAGACGTGTGGGAGTTTCTGCGCGATCACGGATATCGCAATCAGTACGAAGGCAACTGGCAGGCGCTGCATGTCGATAAACCATTCGCGGGCCGCGCGCTTACCGCGCAATACATGCCTACGCGGCCTGACATGCGCCACGCAATTCTTGCCGAGGGCAAGGCCGAGGGCCGTACCGGCGACACCAATAGTTGGCCCATCGCTGAGTTGCAGGATGGCGATGTGTACGTTGCCGACGGCTTTGGAAAAATCATTGAAGGCACCCTGATCGGCTCCAATCTTGGCAACGGAGTAGCCGCGCACACGCATACGGGATTTGTTTTCGACGCGGGCATTCGCGACCAGGAAGAGAACCGCGAGATTCCCAACTTCAACGGCTTTTATCGCGGCTACGATCCATCGGCCTGGGCCGATATGGAGTTGACTGGAATCAATGTGCCGCTGCGCATCGGCCGTGCGGTGGTGCTGCCTGGAGACCTGGTTCTGGCCAAGGCTGAGGGCGTGCTGTTTATCCCGGCAGTGCTGGCTGAAGACGCAATCAGCCACGCCGAATTCACCGGGCTGACTGACGACTACAATTTTGAGTTGAACCAGAAGGGCGCGAATGGCGCGCAGTTTGAGGGCGGCTGGAACGCGGCCAAGTACGACGCCTTCGCCCATTGGATCGATGCCCATCCCGAAAAACTCAAGATGCCCCGCAGCGAGTTTGACGCCTTGCTGGCGAAAGCTAAATCAAGAGGCGACCATTAACGCCAGTTCGATTGGCACCGAAAAAAATGGCGTGACGAATGACGCATTTCCAATTTTCAACAAGCCCTTGGAGCTAAATATGTCGACCGAAAAAATGCCCCGCATCAATCGCCGTAACCTTCTCAAGTCGTCGCTCGCGGTAGCCGCCGGCGTCGCACTCTCGCCCGCAGCGCGCGCTGCGCAACAAGAGCCGGCAATCAAGAATGTGAACACCAATTCCAGCCCATCGACGCTCAAGATCACCGACATGCGTTACGCGGTAATTGAGAAGCCGGGCCCAAGTCCGTGCGTCATCATCCGCATTGACACCAATCGGGGCGTATTCGGTCTGGGCGAGGTGCGCGACCTCGCCGGTCCACAGTTCGCCATGGTGCTTAAGAACCGGTTGCTCGGCGAGAATCCTCTGCGCATCGATTACCTCTTTCAGAAAATTCAGCAGTTCGGCGGCAACTCGCGCCAGGCCGGCGGCGTGTGCGCCGTCGAAATGGCGCTGTGGGACATTGCGGGCAAGGTCTACAACATTCCTGTCTATCAAATGCTCGGCGGCAAGTGGCGCGACTCGATCCGCATCTACGCCGACACCACAGAGTCGGAGGACCCAGCCGAGTACGGTCGCCGCGCCAAAGAGCGCAAAGCGATGGGACTGACCTGGATGAAGATGGATCTCGGTATCGACGTTTTGAGCGGCATTCCGGGTACAGTGATGGCGCCCTCAGGCCAGAGCGGCTGGGAGAAGCACGTGCAGCCGAATCTGTTTATCGCAAACGAAGTTACCGACAAGGGTATCGACCGCCTTTGCGAATATGTGGCCGCGGTGCGCGACAACATCGGCTACGATATGCCGCTCTCGATGGACCACCTGGGCCACGTGGGCGTTAAATCGATCATCCGGCTCGGCAAAGCATACGAGAAGTACAACCTTGAATGGATTGAAGATGTGATTCCATGGTTCTACACCGACCTGCTGAAAGAAATCACGCAGGAGAGCCCCACGCCCACCATCACCGGCGAAGACATTTATCGCATTGAAGATTTCGAAACGCTTTGCAGCCAGCATGTCGTCGACAAGATCCATCCGGATCTAGCGACTTCGGGCGGCATTCTGCAGACCCATCGCATCGGCGACATGGCATTCAAATACGGAGTGCCCATGGCCATGCACTTTGCCGGCACGCCCGTGGCATGTATGGCGAACGTTCATTGCGCCGCGGCCACGCGCAACTTTCTCGCGCTTGAGAATCACTCGCTCGATGTGCCCTGGTGGCAAGACCTTGTGACCGGCCTCGACAAGCCGATCATCAACCAGGGTTACATCAAAGTTCCCGAGACTCCGGGGCTCGGCGTCGCACTCAACGACGACGAGTTGAAGAAACATGTTAAGAAAGGCACTGAGTATTTTGCGCCCACGCCGCAGTGGGACGAAGCGCAATCGTGGGATGATGCCTTGTTCAGCTAAGCGAGGCAGCGCCGTTAGCGGAGCGAGCCCGTTACTGCCTGCCAATCTCTTCGATCTGATGCTTGATGGCGAGTTCATCCAGCGTGCTCAATGGCAGCGAGAGAAACAGCCCGATCCTGCGGTCGAGAACGGTGAACGCATCTCGGAACGCCCGCGCAATTTCCTCGGGTGTTCCCTTCACTGCGGCAGGATCGGCAATGCCCCAGTGCGCGGTCATGGGCTGGCCGGGCCAATAAGGGCATGTTTCCCTGGCGGCGTTGTCGCAAACCGTAAACACGAAATCGAGCTTCGGCGATCCCGGCTCCGCGAATTCGTCCCACGATTTGCTGCGCAGCCCCGCAGTAGAAAGTCCCGCCGACTCGATCTGCCTGAGCGCTTCAGGCCGCGGCTGTCCCGAGGGATGGCTCCCAGCGCTACAAGCTGTGAACCTGCCCTTCCCCTTGTGGTTCAGGATCGCCTCAGCCATGATCGAACGCGCCGAGTTGCCGGTGCATAGAAACAGAACATTGTAGTAATCGGCCATCGCTCAGCCCTTGACGTCGGCCGAGGCAGACCCACAGCACGTCGGACCACAGCACGACCTCCCTTGCGGCTTGCTCGCGCGAATGAATCCGCTGAAGAACTTTCCCTTCACCTGGGGTGCGATCGCATCCACATTTACTCCGGCTTCTGTCAAGAAATGCCTCGCATCTGCAACGTCGTATTCCCGCGTCGGCTGAATCGAAACACTCTCGAATCCCGCTGCCGCAAGCTTTGCAATGTACTCGCCTTCATCGAGAGCCCCGGCAATGCACCCAACCCACAACAGCATGCTCTTGCGAACCTCGTCAGGCACATTACCGCGTACCACTACATCTGAAACGGCGAATCGCCCGCCCGGCTTCAGTACGCGGAAAGCCTGGCGCAACACGCGATCTTTATCGGCCGACAGATTAATCACGCAGTTCGAAATAATTACGTCCACGGAGTTATCAGGTAACGGAATATTCTCAATTTCGCCCTTCAAGAATTCGACGTTTGCCACACCAGCCTGTGCCTGGTTCTGACGCGCCAGCGCCAGCATTTCGTCCGTCATATCCAGTCCGTAGGCTTTACCGGTTGGGCCAACGCGCTGCGCCGAGAGCAGTACGTCGATTCCGCCGCCTGAGCCGAGATCGAGAACTGTCTCACCGAGCCTGAGATCAATCAGCGCCGTAGGGTTTCCGCATCCCAGCGAAGCCTTTACAGCCTTTTCCGGGATCAGTCCCTTTTCATCGGAACTGTAGAGATTTGTAGTGATCGGGTCGCAGCAGCGAAGCCCCGGATCGCAGCAGGCCTGCACACTGCTCGCCTCGGCAACCGCCCGCGCCGCACTTCCGTACTTTTCTTTCACCTGCTCCTGCACATTAACTGTCGATTCCATTTCCACACCTCGTCGCATATGCTTAAGCGAATGTATTCTTCACTGGACATATATGTCAAGGCGCATATAATCAAGATGTGGACCGTTCTCC
>Ga0206821_10146_pt1 | contig 15971 bp, 9 predicted proteins | sample Alteio_BWOrgCont_85_FD_152860 | JGI IMG/M metagenome (GOLD analysis project Ga0206821, IMG submission 152860) | Enriched cells from forest soil in Barre Woods Harvard Forest LTER site, Petersham, Massachusetts, United States -... | ecosystem: Environmental > Terrestrial > Soil > Temperate forest >...
TGGCCCGGGCAATTGAAGGTCCGGTCACGAGCATGCTCTCGGCAACGGCGCTGCAATTTCACCCGCGCTGCGTCGTAGTGCTCGATGAAGCAGCTGCCAGCCGCCTGCAGGAGACGGATTATTATCGCTGGATTTTTGAAAATGAACCGCAATGGCAGCCTTATCGCGATGAGGCAAAGGCCCCCAATGGCCGTCCGTCCAAACTTGGCCAATGGAATATAGAAGTTGCTTCGGTTGCGGCGGAGTCATAAAAAAGTCAAACTGGTTTGCTTACTGGTATTCGCAGGCGAAAAATCTTTGACGCCGCAAGCCAAATGTTCTTTTATAGAGGCGGCTGGCGATGAAATCCAGGCAACACCGAAGCAAAAGCCACGACGAGTTTACGCGCGTTAAATCCACCGGTGAAATTTCCACCGCCGTGTTCGCTGAACATTCCGGCAACGAGGGCCCCAACAAAAAATTTCCAAAAACAGACTTAAATTACTGGAGAGAGCGATTACTCCTGCGCAGATATCGTTTTCCAGCGTCGGGTGAGTCAGAACAGGATTTAGCTGCGTATATCAATGACCCGCATGGGGGATATTTTTTCCCCCTTGGCACGCCTGATGTAGAAACGGCTGCGGCCAAAGCATGCAAGATATATCGAATGGCAGCAGAGCAAGGTTGGGATGATGTTTACCGGGAATTTTCGCGGGAATTGATCGTCAGTTTTGAGTGGTGTACCAACCCGGTTTTATGGACTTACACCACTATTCACACATTGTTGGGAAAATGCGCGGAGGCGTCTTTGGATCAGCCGCAAGCCAATCTTAATCGCCAGCGCGTATTGGTGGTTGAATTGGATGAGGGCATTCGTCGGGCACTATGCTGGAGCATTGATCATCAGGCCGGTTTTGTAAGTGTGCCCTGCTCTTCCACGGAAGCCTTTAGCCAGACGCTTGCGCAACACAAGCCCCGCATCGTTCTCCTGAGCCGCAAACTAACCGGGCCGGTCGGTTTTAAATCCGCCGGGACCATTGCTCCGATTCAACCCGGGATACCGGCCATCACGTATTCCGTCCATGCGGACGGCGACCAGATGTTTGTGTCAACACCCGGAGGCGCTGCAGGCTATCTCGTGAAAAGGGTTCCATCAGATCGGTTATTGGAACCTGTCCTCAAAGCTGTCAACCGGCCGGATCTGAAACCTGAGGACCTTCTGGTGCGGGTAAAATACTATTTTCAGCAATTGCTTCAACTGCCATCCAACCATGATAACGCTGCGCTGGCGAGCTTGACGCCTCGTGAGCGCCAAGTCCTTGAATTTCTGAGCAAGGGTTATGTAGATAAAGAAATTGCTCAAGCCATGGGTATCGGTATCTGGACAGTCCACGATCATATCAAGAATATCTTCCAACGCCTTCGTGTGCGCACACGAGTGGAAGCGGCCATCCGATACCTGGAGAAGTAGCCTGGGCATTGTCACTTTGTTGCCATTCTGGCCGTAAAAACACATGGTAGTCCTTACAGATTTGCCGGTTCCCCCCCAAAACAGGGGATGGACGCAATCAGAAAAATATACAAAAATAGCGCACAGTGAAGGTTAATAATAAAGCTAAAGCGGAAGTTCGTTAAACCAGACAACCTATTCAATGATATATGAAACCAACAATCAAGTCCGCCGCACAAAGCCTTGCGGCGCTGCCGTTCGCGGCGGCAATCCTATTTTCGTTTACACCAGCGGCCAACGCCGACTACCATGCAACCATCTTATCAAATAATCCGGCCGCATTCTACGAGATGCAAGAAGCGCCGGGTGCCGGCACCGCAATCGACTCTTCCTCCAACGGATTGTTTAGCGGGTCAATACAATATGATGTTGGTTTCAACGGCACAAATGACTATCCCGTGTTGGGAGTGCCAGGCATAGATACCAATGCCTATTTGTTCCACGTCTATTCCGATAGCAATGCCCAGACACATGTTTCGGACATAGCTGTAGGTTATAGCCCAACCCTGAATCCCCAGGGCCCATTCACGGCGGAATGTTGGGCGCGTCCCACCAGCGACGCCAACAATTATGACGCCGTCATGGGAAGCGTCAGCGGCTCATATCCCCAGCCCGGCTGGGTTATCTATCAGACGCCAGGGACGCCGGGATTCTGGGCCTTGGACTGCCAAAACGCCGGGGTTTTCCTGGTGCCCACTTCTGCAGTCAAGAACCAGTGGACGCACCTGGTTGCTGTTTATGATGGCGCGAACTTTACTTTTTACGTCAACGGCGTGTCGGGAGGAACCGCTTCCGGCGCGGGCTTTCTCGCCAGTACTGCCGGTTTCTATATTGGCGGAGAACCGATAGCCGCGAATGGCTCCTTTGAGGGTTACATTACTGAAGTCGCCATTTACACCAATGCGCTTACTGCGGCCCAAATTTTGAATGACTATAAAGTAGGCACCAATTCCTTTTCGACCAACGCCGAACCTCCACAAGTTTTGGAAGATGCCGGCGCAGTGAATACCGACCCGGCGTCCATTACGGTCAATGCCGGAGCCACGGCGACGTTTGATCCTATTTCCATAGGAAGCACACCGTTATCCTATCAGTGGTATAGCAACAATGTAGCTGTAGCAGGAGCAACTAGTAGCTTGTTAAGTTTTACGGCGACAGGCTCGGCTAACAATTCGACTTTTTATGTTATTGTGACCAATAACTTTGGCAGCACAACCAGCCAGGTGGCAACGCTCACGGTTATTAGCCAATTACTCATAAATAGTGCCCCCATGTCCATTACCCGCAACGTCGGCAGCTACGCCGCCTTTCACGTTACGGCCAGCGGCACAGCGCCACTTGCTTATCGATGGTCCTTAAGCACGGACGGCGGAACCACGTTCAACCCAATCGCAGGCGCGACGAATGAAACGCTCTGGCTATCCAATGTTCAATTGTCTCAAAGCGGAAACGAATATTCCGTGCTGGTCTCTGGTCCGGGTGTCTCCCCTTCAAACGTTCCTCCAGCAACATTGACTGTCCAGCCCAGATCCGAAAATGTTGCGCTTAGCGGATATGGAGCTGTCGTTGCAGCCGATAAGCCGGTGGCTTTTTGGCAGTTGAACGAGCCAAACGGCAGCAGCACCGCGATAGACGCCGTGGGCAGCTTTGATGGCACCTATACTTTCGCAGTTACTAATTCAGTGCCTGATACAAGTACCATCCTGTATGGAGTTACCGGCGGTGTTCCTAATGATACCAATACCGCTGTGGGCCTTGTCTCTACCACTCCCGGAATCGGATCCGGAGCCGGAGGGACCATTCAAATCCCCTGGGCGCCCGAATTGAATCCCGACATTCCCTGGTCGGTTGAAACCTGGGTTCAGCCAACATCTCTAGGCAATAACGGCGGCGATTATCGCCTGGTCCTGTCGTCTGCCTATAACGAGGGTGATGGTGCGGGTCCGGTCAGCGGTTGGTATATTTATCAGCAGCCAAACGGTACGTTCGCCTTTGTTCCACAGCCGGCGAACGCGTTTGTCAGCGTCGGTTCGATTGCGGTTGGAAATTGGTATCATCTGGTCGTCACGGATGATGGCACTAACTTCAATTTTTACATCAACGGTGTTTTGGGGACGGCTCCTTATCCGTCGTCAGATTTCATTGCCAATGGCGACGGCATCAATGCTGATGGCACAGTTGAGTTAGGCGGACTTGGCAATGCCATGTTTGCCATTGGGCAGCGCTCCGATGGCGCCTTTAACACCTTCCAGGGTAATGTCGAGGACACGGCCGTCTATAATTACGCGCTTACGCCGAAGCAAATCCAGAATCACTTTGCGAATGCGATAAGCCTCACTATTACCCCGTCGGGCAAAAATGCCATTCTCAATTGGCCGACAGGCACTGGCACACTTCAAAAATCGTCTAACGTCAATGGGCCTTATTCGAACGTAGGTGGCGCAACTCCGCCCTATACCAATGCCGCGAGCGGATCGGCGACGTTCTATAGGCTCTTAAGGCAATAAAATCAAAGTTGACGCTCATGGGTCCCGGCCGGAATGGAAAAGCGAATTCCGGCCGGGAGCAATTAAGAAAATGATTGGCCATTTAGCTTCTGAACGAAAAGGATATTGAGATGAAGCGAAGTTGCTTGCCAGACGAAAAAGTTGGGTTGAGTGCTCTTAGCCCGCGACATCGCGCGCGGCGCGGCGCGATAGTTCGGCCTGCTGTAAACGTTCCCGGGAAGAACGCGCCTTTTCGTGATGAGCGGGACGGGTTCACCCTGATTGAACTGTTGGTGGTTATCGCCATCATCGCGATTCTTGCGGCAATGCTTCTGCCTGTGCTTAGCAGAGCTAAAATCCAGGCTTGGAAAGTCCAATCGGCGAACAACCTCAAGCAGCTTCAAACCGGGGCGTTAATGTATGCGAATGATAATAATGGCATTTTGCTTCCCAATGCGCCGTTTCCTCCTCCAAAACTTCAAAGCTCAGAGTCCTGGGTAGATGTCAGTTCCACGGCCTTTGAGGAAGGCCTCGACAGTGAAGAAGGCAACACCAATACCGCACTTTATACCGATGCCCTTCTCTCGCCTTTTCTGACCGGTGCGATCGGCGTTTATAAATCGCCTGGAGATATTATTCCTTCCAGCAATGGCCAGCGGATCAGAAGCTATTCCATGAATGGACAAATGGGGTGCTATTATCTTATAAAACCCTCTAACGATTATAATGGTGATGTCGGCGCTTTACAGTATAGCAGGGAGGCTGATCTTAAATACCCCATTACTCCCGACCAGGGCTTTATTTTTTGCGAAGAAAATCCTTACTCTATCAACGATGGATATCTTCAGGTGTCTGTCCAGACTTCGAAGCCCGGTTTCCCTGATGTCCCTGCGGCGTATCTCGGCGGCGCCTGCGCCTTCTCTTTTGCCGATGGACATGCCGAAGTGCATAAATGGCGCACAGAAACACTCATAACTGCAAAAGGCCATTGGCCGAACCTGATCAATGGAAACCAAAATGCAGATTGGCAATGGTTCGCACAACATACCGCCGCCCCTGTTCCTGCCTCTCAGTAGACGTGTGAGATTGTTTCGTTCCAAAGCACTGGTGCTGTTTCTAAGCGGTGTTGTGTACCTCTTCACTTGCGCTGCGCGTGCCGGTTTGTGGTGCACCGGCTATTACCCCGGCTATGAGCAAAGTTCCATGCCCGCCTCCAATATTGATTTCACGGCGCTGACGCACGTCATCCATTTTTCCGTCATTCCTAATACGGATGGTACCCTGAACAGCAGCGATAATAGCGTCACTTTTGGCAATTCCACAGACGTCGTTATGCGGGCGCACGCCGCCGGCAAATCAGCGCTTATTTGTGTGGGTGGCGCGAGTACTGAAAGCGACTTCGAACCGGCCACGAGCAATGCCACTTTGTCCGCGTTCGTGAGCAACCTTACAAATTTCATGGCGGCGCGCGGTTACGATGGTGTGGACATCGATTGGGAGCCACTCACGGCCGCCGATGCCCCGCTATTTACGAATTTGGTTTATCGTTTGCGATCCGCCTTGAATAAGTTTTCACAGCATAAGCTGCTAACCGTGGCCGCCGGAGCTTACCCGCCTTATGGGGATCCGCCCACGTCTGAATACACCATGTATGCCGCGCTGCAAAACCAGTTTGACCAGATTAATATAATGACTTATGACCTCTCCGGACCGTACGAGGGTTGGGTAACCTGGTTCAATTCGCCCATTTACGACGGCGGCTATCGCTTTGCGAGCACTGGCGGTCTTGTTCCTTCGATAAACGGCGCCGTTACTAACTTTATTGGCAATGGCGTTTCGCCGGCCCGTCTGGGCATAGGCATTCCCTTCTATGGCTATGTGTGGACCGGTGGCACCGGCACTCCGACGGGTGGCGTTACCCAACCGCGCCAGGCCTGGACCGATGCGCCCACCATGAATGGCGTTAACTACACCCCGATCATCGCCAGCTATTATCAATCAGGCTTGTATCACTGGGATACCAACGCGCAAGCGGCCTGGCTCAGTATCACCAATGCCAATCCAAGCGACGATATGTTTATTTCGTATGACGATCAAAGAGCCTGCCAATCCAAAGTCAGCTATGCCCGTAATCAAGGGCTGGGGGGAGTGATGATGTGGGAACTGTCTCTGGACTATCAAAGCGGACAACCGCAGCCGTTACTCTCAGCGCTAAAACAGGCATTGGCGACACCTGGTCCAATCACCATACTGAATACCGGCCAGGAGGCCGAACTCAATTTTAGCGGTCTTCCGTTGGGGTCTTACGGCGTCGAATGGAACAGTAATTTGACCAGCAACGTCTGGAATACGCTGATCATTACCAATGTATCCGGGACCGGCGGGGTTCTTCAGGTTTTTGATCCCAATGTTGCAAATCAGGCTCGACGATTTTATCGGGTACAGACGCCACCGTAAGAAGGGTTTACTAACCTTCATTAATTTTCCCATTATGGTCTGACTGTCTTTACCATGACAGTTCCCTCGGCCAGTTCAAAAATCAACTCATCCCCCAAAAACGGGGATTGATTATACTTCGTATGCGGCAAATTGTATGATTTCCGCACTGAATTTTGGAGATGATCACTGTTTGCGAAAATCAAAGAATCAACTATAAATTGGGCGTGCCAACCTTTTATAAATTAATTCTGCCCCTGGTGATGGCAATGGCCTTGCCTGGCTCCATAATGGTAGCCAGTGGTGATGAGCAGCCGGTTACATATTGCAACCCATTGGATCTGGATTATCGGTTTCAATTGGATGACCCGACGCGGCGGGAGGCGGCGGATCCAGCCATAGTATTTTGCGGCGGCGAATATTGGTTGTTTGCCTCGAAGAGCGGCGGGTATTGGCATTCGCCCGATTTTCGGCATTGGATTTTTGTGGATGGAAAAGGCCTCCCAATCGAGGACTATGCCCCGGCGCCGGCGGTGATCAATGGCCGTCTCTACTACACGGCCTTCAACACAAGGAAGATTTTTCGTGCGGATAATCCATGGACGGGCACGTGGACAAAGGTGGGCGATTTAAAACAATATCCCGACCCTGACCTTTTCCAGGATGATGACGGCAAGGTGTATGTTTATTATGGTTGCAGCGCCAATGGCGGCATCAATGTCGTCGAGTTGGATCCGGCAAACAATTTTAAGGAAATCGGAAATCCCGTGGTGTGCCTGAAATGCGATCCGCCTCATCGCGGCTGGGAAGTGCCGGGAAATGATAACACGGCAACGGGGAATACCTGGGTAGAAGGGGCCTGGATGACCAAACATGACGGCAAATACTACCTGCAATATGCCGCGCCTGGGACGCAGTTTCATAGTTATGCCGACGGCATTTTTGTGGGAACGACGGCGAAGGGTCCTTTTACGTATGCGCCTTACAGTCCGTTTTCGCACAAGCCGACGGGTTTTATCACGGGCGCGGGGCATAGCGGCACGTTCCAGGATGCGCAGGGGAATTGGTGGCGCGTCGTCACAATGGTTATTTCCGTGCGGCACATGTTTGAGCGGCGGATTGGCCTGTTTCCAGCGGGCTTTTGTGACGATGGGCAGATGTTTTGCAACACGTGGCTGGGTGATTACCCTGAATTTCTTCCGGGCACAAAAAACGTTTCGCCGAAGAATAATTCCGTTGGCTGGATGCTTTTGTCCTACGACAAAAAGGCGGAGGCTTCATCTGAACGCAAAGATTTTCCGGTGGCCAACGCTTTCGATGAGAATATCCAAACCTGGTGGTCTGCCGAGACGGGCAAAGCGGGTGAGTGGTTGAAGGTGGATTTGGGGAAGGCTTGCCGCATCAACACGCTGCAAATCAATTTTGCCGACGAAGGAGCGCAGTTTCACGGGAAGCTGCTGAATGATGCATACCAATATTATGTAGAAGCCTCTCGCGATGGCTCGAACTGGGAAAGAATTGTAGACCGCAGTGACAATCGTCGGGACGCGCCGCAGGAATATATACAACTGGATCATCCGGTCAGGGAGCGTTATCTCCGGCTGGTGAACGTGCATTGCCCCGCCCATGCCTGTTTCTCCGTCAGCGGGTTCAGGGTTTTTGGAAATGGCCTGGGCCGCGAGCCGGCGACGGTCAAAAATGTTACGGCACAGCGCAATCCGAATGACGGGAGGGAAGCGACGATTTCCTGGGAACCGGGCAAGCGGGCTGAATTTTATATCGTGCGTTTCGGCGTGGCCCCGGGCCAGCTCTTCGACAACTATCAGGTTTATAGCGCGACGAACGTTGATATCCATTCACTCAACAGCGGCGTTCCTTATTACTTTACAGTGGACGCCGTCAATGACAGTGGAGTGACGCGTGGCAAGGACACTTTTTTACTTAAGTAGTTTGGTTCATTGAGTGTGAGACGGATTGGTGGCTTGGTGATGCAGACACATTCGCGTAGAAAGGTCAACAAGGTCTACACTGTTGATAACCAATAACTTAAAGGTCAACATTATCGTTAACGCATTAGGTGACGCATTGCCATCTATTGAACCGGCTGGATGACAACGTCTTTAGTCCTTGATGATGGAGTCACTTTTAATTTCGAAACATGGCCGTTCTCGACGTGACCTTCCACAGTGGTTTGATAAGGCGCATTCAGTTTAAAGTCAGCAGTCCAGTCGAAAGGCCACGCGGGCAAGAGCATAATGCGTTTGCCGTCACATTGCATAAGCATGAGTTGGAGCGTGATCATACCGCTGCCACCGTCGTCGAGGTCGGGAATCCAGTCGCCGCCTGCTTTCCAAAACCAGCGAAAGCGCTCGTCGCCGTAATCGGTGAATTCGCTGATGGCCACCGACTGTGCGCGGGCGGTAAGGCCTAGGACGGCTGCCTGCGTGCCGTCCTGTCCCCAACACGTCACGAATGGAAAAAGCCTCGCGGCGTATGTGTCCCGCGCCAAATCGAGGCCCGGTTTGCCGACGCCATACAGGCGGTAAGGGAAGGCGACATAGAGTTGTGGGTTTTCTGCGTTGCGAGTGTGGCCGTATTTTTCGGCGGGCATAATGATCGTGGTTCCATCCGCGTCGCCTGTGCCGGTGCGAGGCAATTTACCGTGAGAAGTTTTGCCCATGGCAATGGGCGGCAGATCCCGAAGGACGTTGGACCAGGTATCGCGCTGTTCCTGGGACGTAAGTTTATACGGCAGAGCCAGCAGGCGCGGGAGAACGGACTCAAGCCCGGCGATGTCGGGTGTCGGATTGACGGCGTCACGCTGGTAAGTTTCCAGGGATTGAGAGGGAGACATCCTGATTTTCCCGTCAGCATCGCGCGGCCAGTGCTGGTCATAGTAATCCACAATCGCGGTGGCAAAAGGGACCAGCTTATGTTGGGCGAAGTCTGCATCTTGTGTGTAGTCATACGTATCGAGCATCTGAGCGATGACTTCCAGCGTGCCCTGGATGTGGTAACGCATCCATTCGCTGACTAACACATTGGTAGGATTGTCCCAGCCAAAATCGTTCAGATTCGGCAGGCCCCAGTAATACATGGTTTCGACATAAGCCGCGCCACCGTGGTGATAATAAAGGCGGGTGCGGTCTTCGGCCAAAGGCAACGCATCCAGATACATTTGATACCACGGCTGCAACAAATCTTCGTCGCCGGTGGCGATGAGTGGCCAGTAGAGCAGGCGATTGTTTTGGTTCCAATAGGAACTGCCCCAGGCGCGAAAATCAGGATTGTGGTTCTCGTTGCTGGAATCTTTATTTTCCGGCATATCATGGCCGACCGTGAAAAGGCCGCCGTTAAATTTCGCCGGTTGGGGACCGCGGGAAGAGCAGGCCATCATGTAACGCTGCATCACATATCCCTGAGACACTTTGGTTGCATCCGGTGAACCTCCGACGTGGATCCAACTGCGATTCCAAAAAGCATCCCACCATTGCTGATGCCCGGTCCATGCCTTTTGCACGCTAACGCGATGAATTTTACCAGCCAAAGTTTTTAAATCATTTTCCCAGGTTTGTGGAGATGTGTTTTCTTCGGTGAGAGCGTATAAATCCAGGCGAATGTATTTTTCAGGGGAAGAAGATTTCAATGTATGGTCGTCGCTGGCAACCAGTCCGGGTCCTGTAATTGTTGCCCCGAAACAACGGTGCAGATAGGGATCGGGATATTTCGACAACAGTGATTCCAAATGTTCCTGCTGAAAGACTGTGGGATAAATGCTGACAATATTGTAATGGCACCAGGTGAGGCTGTCCGCGCCAGCGGGAAGAACGGTATCCGGCTCAAAATCAATCGGGAGAGGATGACCGCCAAATTCGAAGAGCCCGCCCCGTTGCGGTGAGGGCGAGGAGGACGAATCAACGTTTGTGCGCCAAAGCTCGAGGTTGGCTTGCAGGGTTGCGGGAACCGCCAGATGACCCTCGACATGCATGGCCGGATGGTTTGCATCAATCCAAACACGGAGCACATTTTCTCCGCTTTGAATTTCAATGGCCCCGCCCTCGAGCTTGAGCGTTTGCGAGAAATTTGAGGCCCCGACAAAAGGATTGGGAGATAATTTTATCCGCAGTCGGCCAAGTTTCACGATTTTGCCCGTTTCGGTCCACGCGTCCGATTTGGCGACCAGCAGCACCAGGTCGCCGTTTTGCTCAGTCCAGACATTGGCGGCGATGTCCCCATTGCCAATCGGCATGGAATCGTTTTCATTTTCACCCAACGTCGTCCAGGTAACATCATTTTCGGAGACTAAACGGCTTCCGGTGTCGAGGCCTCCCAGTGCGTAAAGGCAGCTCGCGAAAAGAGGAAGGAGGAAAAGGAAGGTTTTTGGGGGCAAAGAAATAAATTTGGTCATGTGCAAAAGGATATTTACCGGAACTTGGCGTCACTATAGTTTTTTTTGATTCTCCGATGCATCCCCACTTTTGGGGATACACGAAAAATTATCCTAAACATATCAATGCGTATATGAAATCCACGCTATTTAAATTTTTGACCATCAATCTCTTCGTCGCGGTCTCAGTCGCCGCCTTAGGAGCCGATTATAAATCAGAGTTAAATATCCCTTATTGCACCGTCGATGGAAAAACGCAGACGTTGAGCGCTTTTTTACCTGTGGGCGCCAGCAATCCGGTGCCGGCCATCGTGGAGATTCATGGAGGCTGGTTTTATGGCGGTGATGCGGCGTCACAACCTGAAGGAGTCGGCGGCTGGCAGGTCTTTATGCGGCACGGCATCGCCATTTTCTCGATACGATATCGTTTGAATACCGAAGGCGGATTTCCCGAAAACATACGCGATTGCCGCAATGCCATTCGTTTCATCCGCAAGAACGCACAACGGTTTAATATTGATCCCAATCGGATTGATGTTACCGGAGGCTCGGCGGGAGGGCATTTAAGTTTGATGGTGGCGATGGTCCCGGAAGATTTTGACGACGGTGGACCGACGCCGGGCCTGGAAGGTATCAGCGCCAAAGTGTCCGGCAGTTTCAGCTACGTCCCACCCACGGACTTTATCCGGTTTTGGAACGAGGGACCGAGCGACGTCGTTACGAACAGTGCAGGCCAGGTTTCATTTCGAGGGCCGGATGATAAAATTCCAAACGACGCCCGCCCGCATTTCCGCGTTCTCTTTCACGGCGTTGTTCCTGACTCGGCTGCGCATGAGGCTTTGTATACTGAGATGTGTCCCATCGGGCAGGTGCGGAAAGATGTTCCGCCGCTCCTTATTTGTGACGGCGAAAAAGACCCGATCGTTCCTGGGTTAGAGGGCAAAGAACTTTACGAGAAGTTAAAAGCAGCCGGGGCTAATCCCACTTATTGGATGACACCCAACGGCGGACACGCTTTCCCCGGCGGAGAGGGTTTTGACAAAGTCCTGGATGATTTCGTGGTTCAAACTTTGAACCCGTAGAAACCGAATTTTATGGTATGCAGACTCTTTTAAGCCTGCTTTGACCATAGCTTTTCCATTTGTTCGAGTGAGCGGCCTTTGGTTTCTGGAACCAATTTCCACATAAACAAGGCGGCGAGGATGCTCATGACGCCGTAAATCCAATAAGCGAACCCATGGTGAAAGCCGTTGACGAGGCGGTTATCGTTCAGAATGGGGAACGTGGCGCTGACCAGGAAGTTGGCAATCCATTGAGCAGCCACCGCCACGGCCATCGCCTTGCCGCGGATTTGATTGGGAAAAATCTCACTTAGAAGCACCCACACCACCGGCCCCCAGGAGACGGCAAATCCGGCAATGTATAGGAGGATACAGAGCAGGGCAGTTATGCCTTGGGCCTGCATCGCGAACGTGCATCCAAGGGCAATCATGGCCACAGCCATGACGAGTGCGCCGATGATTTGCAATGGCTTGCGCCCGAATCTATCCACGGTGACGATGGCCACAACAGTGAATATAAGATTGACCGCGCCGAGGATAATGGTTTGGAGCAGCGAAGCGTTAGTATCAAATCCGGCGTTCCTGAAAATTTCCGGACCATAATAGAGCACGACGTTGATGCCGACGAACTGCTGGAAAACGGAGAGCAGGATGCCGATAAGGATGAGCAGGCCGCCAAAGGAAAAAAGTTTTCCTGAATGATGCCCGGCCAGCGAAGCGCGGATTTCTGCAATTTCGCGTTCGCTTTCTTCCGCGGTCGTCAATTTGGCGAGCACCGCGCGGGCGCCTGTTTCGTCGCCTTTCAACATGAGGAAGCGCGGCGTTTCAGGAACCAGCAGCAGCAGCAGCAGGAAGGCGACGGCAGGAATCGCGCCGGAAAGGAACATGTAACGCCAGCCGATGGAGTTGAGCCAAATGTCACTGTTGCCTGCGCGCGCGATGCCATAGTTGACAAAGTAAATGACCAGCATGCCAAAGATGATGGCGAATTGGTTCCATGCCACCAGATTGCCGCGCACTTTTGCCGGGGCGATCTCGGCGATATACATCGGCGAAAGCATGGAAGCTAGGCCCACGCCGATACCACTGAGGATGCGGTAGAAAAAGAAATTCCACATGTATGCCGATCCACCATGGCCGATTGGGGCGAAGGGGAATTCGGGTGCGGCGGCGCCGAGTGCCGAAATCAAAAAAAGAAAAGCGGCCACGAGCAGCCCTTTTTTACGCCCAAGGCGTGTACTGACCAAACCGCCAACCAAACCACCAATGATGCAGCCGATGAGCGCACTGGAATTTACGATGCCCCAAAGCAGGTTTGCGGAATCGGGGTCAAGATTTCTCGGGTCAATGAAATAGGCCTTTAAGCTGCCGACCGCGCCGGAGATGACGGCTGTGTCGTAGCCGAAAAGCAATCCACCAAGCGTGGCGATAAGGGTGAGCAGAATGATATAGGGATTCATGTGTTGGCTAAGCCTGCCGGATTTTTCCGCGATGAAATATCCCCAAAAACGGGGATTCGGTATGCAGAAAAACCATCCCCAAAAGTGGGGATGGCACTCATTTTTTGGGCCGGATAATGTGGTGAAACATATCAATCACACGCATCGGAATAGAATTGTCCTGCCAACCCCGAACTTGAAAATATGAAAAGAATTTGGTTTCTGCTTTTAATTGCAGCTTGCACCAGGGTTGCCCAGGCACAAGTGGAATATGTTGATCCGAGCATGGGAGGACAAGGCGTGCTGCTCGAACCGACCAAGCCGACGGTTTCATTGCCCAACAGCATGGTGCGGGTTTATCCGGTAAGAAATGATCAACTGGATGACCAAATCCATTCGTTTCCGCTGACAATTATTTCGCATCGTTTGGGCGAGTTGTTTTGGTTGATGCCCGGCGACGGCTCCGCCGATGACTGGAACAGGTATCAAGCCTATGACCAGGAAGTTGAAACGCCCTATTACTATTCGGTTCGATTTGATGATTCGCTAATCCAAACTGAATTTACACCGACGGCGCACGCCGGTTACTTCCGTTTCACTTTTCCTTCCGGCAAAGCAATCGTCCTGCTGGCCAATCGCCAGGGCGGCGATATGTCTGGGAATGCTGATGGCAGCATTTCTGGCGTCGAGGACATCGCGAGCCAAAGCGATATTACGCCCGGCGTCATGCATGCTTATGTTTATGGAGAATTCAGCGCTCCTGTTGAGGTGCAGACAAGTACCAGCGAAGTCGGTAAACAATTGACGGTCACAGCCAAAGGATCTCAAAACGAGCTGGAGTTTCGTTATGGCATTTCGTTTATCAGTATTGACCAGGCCAAAAAGAATTTGCAGGAGGAAATTCCGGCGTGGAATTTTAATAAAATTAAGCGAACTGCGTGCGACCATTGGAACGATGCCCTCGGCGAAATTGAGGTTGAAGGCGGCACACCTGAGCAAAAGCGGGTTTTTTATACGTCGTTGTATCGCTGCTACGAGCGCATGGTCAATATTACAGAAGATGGACAATACTACAGCGCGTTTGACCATAAAGTGCACCAGGACAACCGCCCGTTCTATGTGGACAACTGGCTATGGGACACCTACCGCGCATTGGAGCCGTTGCAGACCATCCTGAATCCGGAAATGGAAGCGGATAAAGTCCAATCTTATGTCAGGATGTATGAACAATCGGGGTGGATGCCGGAATTTGCCGTGCTTTGGGGCAACCACGAATGCATGACGGGCAACCCCTTTGCAGCCTGGACGGCGGATGTTTGGAACAAAGGCATCACTAATTTCGACCTGACGACCGCTTACGCCGGAATCCGCAAAAACTCGACCGAGGGAACTTGGCTGCCCTGGCGCAGAGGCCCGAAATGCTCGCTCGATGATTTTCTAAGCGAACATGGCTATATGCCGGCCCTTCACCCCGGAGAAACTGAAACGGTCTCCCAGGTACATCCGCGAGAGCGGCGCCAGGCCGTTTCGGTCACATTAGCACAAAGCTATGAAGACTGGTGCACCGCGCAAATCGCTCGGGAGCTTGGCAACGATAGTGACTACCAATTTTTCTTAAAACGGGCGGCGGACTATAAAAATGTGTTCCGCCAGGACAAAAGACACATGTGGCCCAAGGACGCGGCGGGGAATTGGATTGAGCCGTTTGATCCGGGGTGGTCTGGCGGGCAGGGAGGCCGTGATTACACCACCATCGCGCCAATGGGGAGCGCTTGCCGCGAGTTCATCGGCTGCCTCGAAATTTCCGGCGATGCAATCGCTCCTGATGGCGGAGAGGTCGGAGTCGCTCACTTGATTGAACGTTCGAAACAGCGAATTGGTATTGGCGGCGAGATTAAATTCGCGGTCATTGTAGATAACTGCCTCATTCAAGGGATTGCCAAACACCATGATTCCCATCTTTCCGTTGCCCGCCAGGAAAGCATTTTGCCAGTCGGTATAATGAGTCGGGTAGCCGTAGGAGAATCCAATCCTTTGGCTGTAAGTCGAAGCCAGGCCAAGAATGTTCGAGCTAAATAAAGCAACCGCTATCAGCAATATCGACCTAGGCATGCATGGGAGCATGAAGAGAATAACTTTTCACGCCTCTAACGTTGCGATGAACCCGATGCCTCATATTCCCTCGGATCCACCGCCATGGCGGAAGGCGGAAATGTTGACGGATCAGAGCCAAGCTTTGTATTAGGCGTATCGCCCATTTGCAGTTCCAACTTGCCACCGCTTGTCAGGTCCGCGTGGCGAAACCACACTTGTTCCAGCGGCCTGCCATCCAATTGAACGCTTTGGATGTATTTGTTGTTGCTCGAATTGTTGCGACAGACGATGGAAAATTTTTTGCCGTTGTGCAAATGGATGGTAACCCGATCAAAAACCGGGCTGCAAATATTGTATACCGGCACGCCGGGAGTGACTGGATAGAATCCCATCATCGAAAAAACGACGAAAGAACTCATTCCGCCCCCATCTTCATCTCCCGGCATCCCCAGCGTCGTGTCCCTGAACCATGTGTCCAGCAACATACGAACGCGCTTTTGTGTTTTCCATGGCGCACCTAAATAATCGTATATGTAAGGAATGTGCAAACTGGGCTCATTGCCCATGGAGAACTGGCCA
>Ga0206821_10125_pt2 | contig 15832 bp, 11 predicted proteins | sample Alteio_BWOrgCont_85_FD_152860 | JGI IMG/M metagenome (GOLD analysis project Ga0206821, IMG submission 152860) | Enriched cells from forest soil in Barre Woods Harvard Forest LTER site, Petersham, Massachusetts, United States -... | ecosystem: Environmental > Terrestrial > Soil > Temperate forest >...
GCGATTTGCCGGCGCGCAGCTCTTCGCGAATGCGCTCGAAGATGAGGACGTTGGAGTCGACGCCCATACCGATGGTAAGGATGACTCCGGCAATGCCGGGGAGAGTGAGGGTCGCACCGCTGAAGCCCATGAATCCGAGCAGGATGACGAGGTTCAGGAAGAGCGCGAGGTCAGCGTTGATGCCAGCGCCGCGATAGTAGAAGAGCATGAAGGCCATGACGGCGAGCATGCCGGCGATGGAGGCGATGACGCCCTGGTGGATGGAATCCGCGCCGAGGGACGGGCCGATGGTGCTCTCCTGCAGGTAGTGAATGGAAGCAGGCAGCGCGCCGGTGCGCAGGAGCATGGAGAGGTCCTTCGCATACTGCTCGTTGATGCCCCCGCCGGAAATTTCGCCAGTATCGTGAATCTCGCCCTTGATGGTCGCGACTTCCTGGACACGGTTATCGAGAACAATAGCCATCGGCTTGCCGATGTTGGCGGCCGTCCATGAGCCAAACTTCGCGCCAGCGGCGTTGGTGAGGTAGAAGGTGACTTCGGCCTCGTTGGTGTTCTGGTTGTGGGTGGGCTGCGCGTCGCGAATGTCGGTGCCGCCCCAGATGGGGATCTTCTGCAGCTCATACCATTCGGCGTTGCTGCCCTGATTGGAGGCGCCGGGGATGCTCTGGGCTAATTCGGCGTCAGGTGGGACGACACCGCTGAGGGACTGCAGGGCGGTTTGCTTGTCGGGCCACGGGCCGCCGAGGACTTCGTGGGTCTCGAGGCGCGCGGTGGACTGGATAATGCCTTCGACACGGCCTGGATCGTCGATGCCGGGAAGCTCGACGAGGATCTGGTAGCTGCCAAGGTGATAGGGCTCAAGGACGGCTTCGGCGACGCCGAGCGAGTTGATGCGGGTGTCGATGACCTCAATGGCTTTGTCGAGGGCGGTCTGCTTCAGTTCCGACTCGACGGTGTTCTTCATGACCAGCGTCCAGGTGTTGACGCCGGGAGTGATGTCGTAGCGGGAGCCGTAGCGGCCATTGAGCACGCTGGAGAGGTCGCTGGACTTTGCTGCGGGGACCCCGGCGAGCTGGATCATGTCCTGCTTGCCTGGATCGGGCTTGGTGACGGTGACGCCCTGGATTCCATTCTGCTGCAAGTCAGTCTGAATGGCGCCGGCATCGCTGTCGGTGGCAGAGCCCACGGCTTCATCGACCATGACCTGGAGGACGAGGTGCGTGCCGCCTTTGAGGTCGAGGCCCAGGTTGATGTTTTTGAGCAGGGCGGCTTTGAGGGCAGTCCCGCTGACACCGTGAGGAAGGCCGAAGATGCCGTAAACAAAGACGACCAGGATGGCGATGATGGCTAAAGTTTTGGCTCTTAGATTCTTCTGCATGGGAGTGATCTACTTTACTTCGTCCTGCTGGGTCACGGACGCGATGGCGCTTTTGACCACTTCGATCCGGAGATTGTCAGGGGGAATGCGGAGCTGATAAGCGTCGTCTTTGATGGCAAAGATGACGCCGCGAATGCCGCCGGTGGTGGTGATGCGATCGCCGACTTTGAGATCGTTGAGCATCTGCTGCCATTTCCGCTGCCGGGTCTGCTGGGGGCGGATGAGCAGGAAGTAGAAGACGACGACCATGAGCAGGATCGGCAAAAAAGAAGCTAATCCTGTAGGCAAAGCAAAGGGAGCAGCAAGCAAGGCGATGGAGATCAACACACGGTCCTTCTGGCCGGGGACGGCATGCAGCCCGTCAGCGGCGCGAGACTAAGTCATTTTCCACGGAAGAGCCACCAGGAGCGCATGGTTTCGACGATAAGGTCGCGCCCAGGGCCTGAATACCTGGAAACCGCTTCCCGCCGAAGCACGCACACTGCCAGTCTCCGTTGGGAAGCCTGCTTCATAGCATCGCGTACAGGCGAGGGAGTGTCAAGGAAAACGCCGGGATTGGGGTGCCAAAGGGCATGGGATGGGCAGGTACTGTGGTGAGAATTTCCGCCCTGCTTTCCACATCGTGGAGGGTGGGCGCGGACCTACACTGGGACATTCACAAACATTCGAGGGCGCAGTTGTGTCGAGTGGGCACGCTCGATTGAGGGAGGGGCGAGGGCAGATGGCGACGGAACACTTGGCGGGCGCGCAGGGGGATGGGCGTCCGGGCCGGATAGAAGTGATTACAGGGCCGATGTTTTCGGGCAAGTCGGAGGAGCTGATCCGGAGGCTGAAGCGCGCGCAGATTGCGAAGCTGCGGGTGGCGTGTTTTAAGCCGAACCTGGATGTTCGTTATCACCGTTCAGCGATTGCGTCGCACAGCGCACAGACGCTGGAGGCGATGACGGTGGCGAACGTGGAAGAAATGACGGCGGTCCTGATGCCGCGGATCGATGCGATTGAAGTGATCGGCGTGGATGAGTCGCAGTTTTTAGGCGACGCGCTGGTGAAGCTGGCGAACGAGCTGGTACGGCTGGGCAAGCGGGTGATTCTGGCCGGGCTGGACACGACATTTACCGGGGAGCCGTTTGCGCCGGTGCCGACCCTGATGGCGATTGCGGATGAGGTGATTAAGCTGTCGGCGGTGTGCATGGTGTGCGGGGCTCCCGCGATCCACACGCAGCGGCTGGGGAGCAACCAGGAGCTGGTGGTAGTGGGCGCGGCGGGAGTTTATGAAGCGCGATGCCGGGCATGCTTCCGGCCGTGGGTAGATGAGCACGCGTCCGAGCAGATGGAGTTGCCTGTCAGCGCACATGCAGTGAGATAGGGATCAAGTGGGGAAGGAAGGATCCGTGCTGAGACGGGCGCGGGCCGGCCTCCCGGAGTCCGCGCCCTGAGAGGCTGCTATTGCGCCGGTTGTGGCGCGGCGCCTGGCTGCGAAGTATTCGACATTTTGCGCAGCATCGTCACCATGTTCCAGATTTCGTCGGGCTTGGCGCGATCGCCTTCGGAGGGCATTTTGCCCTTGCCGGTCTGGATGATGTAGAAGATTTCGCCGTCGCTCATCTTGGCGAGCGAGGCGCGAAAATCGGCCACGGGCAGCTTTTGCTCGGCGGCCATTTCACCCTTGCCGTCGCCGTTGTCGCCATGGCACATGGCGCAATCCCAGCCGTAGAGCTTCTTCACGCGAGCCTGCAGTTCGGGCGTGGGCTTGACTGGGTTGGCTTTGCCGAGATACTCGGGCGGAACGGTGTAGGCCGCCTGACCTGCGGCGGGTGGAGTGGACGGGGCCTGCTGAAAGAATGCAGGCGCACTCAAGAAAACCAGCACCGGAATGATCAAAAAAGGCTTCAACATGGCAGCCTCCTCTTAAAACTGCATTGGGGAAATCCCGGGATCACTCTACGCCCGTGGGAGAGGGATGGAACAGATTTTTCGTTGGGGGGTTGGTATTAACGTAACGAGCCAGAGGGGCTCGGCAGTTTTGGCAAGCCGCGAAAGTCGCGACGACCAGCCGACAGAGGAGGCTTCCGAGGATTCCAGCGTTGTGGAGCGGATCGAGTGGCCTTTAGATAGCGGTGGGATTCCCGCCAGAAGTCGTCTCCCTGTCGAGCTTTTTTCCAGCAGGCGGATGTGGATGATGGGCCGATATTTGGACTGATTACAATCAGCGGAGTGTCGCTTACCTTTCACATTCAGAAAACTAACGGGGCCGGGCGGCTGGCGACGATGACGCTTCCGCATGGAGCGGTGGAGACTCCGGTGTTTATGCCGGTTGGGACACAGGCCACAGTGAAGGCGGTACCGCAGCAGTTGTTGGAAACGCTGGACGTGCGCATCCTGCTGGGGAATACGTACCACCTGTATCTGCGGCCCGGGCACGAGGCCATCCGGCGGATGGGTGGATTGCACCGTTTCATGAGCTGGGAGCGGGCGATCCTGACGGATTCAGGCGGGTTTCAGGTGTTCAGCCTGAGCGAGCTGCGCAAGGTGACGGAGGATGGGGTTGCGTTCCGTTCGCACATTGACGGGTCGTCGCATTTCTTTTCGCCGGAACACTCGATGGATGTGCAGATTGCGCTGGGTTCGGATATTGCGATGGCGTTCGATGAGTGCACGGAGTATCCGGCAGATTATGCGCGGGCTCGGTCGTCGCTGGACCGGACGCTGCGGTGGGCGCAGCGGAGCCGGGAGCATTTTGAGGCGCAAAAGCATACCGCTCCGTGGAGCGGCGGGCAGGATGTAGGGGGTAGGGGACAGGGTGTAGACGGGCTGGGTTCAGAAGTCAGGAGTCAGGAGTCACAAAACAGATTCGAGGGGCAAACGCCCAATCTGTTTGGGATTGTGCAGGGAGGGATGTTTACGGATCTGCGGCGGGAGAGTGCGGAGCGGCTGGTGGAGATGGATTTTCCCGGCTATGCGATTGGCGGGTTGAGCGTGGGGGAGCCAAGAGAGCTGACGCGGGAGATGATTGCGGCGACGCTTCCCTTCTTACCGAAAGACAAGCCGCGGTATGTGATGGGAGTCGGATATCCCGATGAAATTGCCGAGTATGCGCGGATGGGCGTGGACATGATGGACTGCGTGCTGCCGACGCGGGCGGCGCGGCATGGGCTGCTGTTTACATCGGAGGGTCGGCTGAACATCAAGAACCGGCAGTATGCCGAGGATCAGGGGCCGGCTGATCCGAAATGCGGTTGCATGGTGTGCGGGCGGTATAGCCGGGCATATCTGCGGCATTTGATGGTGGCGCAGGAGCCGTTGGCGGCGGTGCTGAATACGCTGCACAATCTGGCCTTTTATCTGGAGACGATGCGCAAGGTGCGGGCGGGGATAGACGAGGGTGTAGGGGGTAGGGGGTAGAAAAGCCAAATCGGGCGCGGGTTGACACTGTCGTCGAATGCGGCCCATTATGCTGCCACGGCGAGACGAAACCTGAGATGGCTACGTCTTATTGCCGGCGGGGAGGACCGTTTATGCGATATTTGGGCCTTCTTCGAGGATTGGGATTGAGCGCGCTGCTGGTGGCGGCGGGCTGCGGCGGATCGAACCGGGTGCTGGAGTCGATTACCGTGAACGCCGTAACCAGCGCGAACGGAACCACTTTCACGGCAACCGGCCATTACAGCGCCGATCCGATGACGGTGAACAACATTCCGGTGGCGTGGTTTCAGACGGGCGCGGTTGTCGATCCGCCCGGACCGAATTGGTTCTTCACGACGAACGCCAGCCCCATGAGCGGGCAGTGCTATGGAAGCGACGCGGCCGTTAGCTATTGGATGGTTGCTTATGCATCGGACATTCCGGGGGCTCCCAGTGCCGAATCCATGCCCTTCACAGCGTTTGAGTCGCTGGTGGAGCATCACAGCACCTCAACGGAAGACGGCTTCGTCGCTGGGTCCACACAGTTCACTTGTGCCGGAACCGTCTCGAAATAACAGAGTGAGCGCTGTGGGATTTAACGGCCGATTTGGCTGTTGGCAAAGCGCTGCAGCCCTGCGCGCTGGGTATGTTCGGCGATCGCGGCGTTGATGTCGAGGGCAAGCGCGAGGGCGGCTCGTCCGTCTTCTCCTGAAACGCGGGGCGCAGTGCGGGTGCGCACGGAGTCGAGGAAGGCTTCGATTTCGAGTCGCAGCGGCTCGCCGGGCTGGACGGTGGGCTTGTCGATATGCAGGCCGGGAAATCCGGCGGCAGAACCGACTCCGGCTGCTGCGGCCGCGGCGGCCATGGCGGCGGGATCGGCCTGTGCGGCGCGCGAGACGTCGATGACCAGCAAATCCTGGCGGGCATAGTCAATCGAGACATATTGGTGCGGCTGGAAGAAGCGCAGCTTGCGGACACGCTCGGTGCTGACGCGGCTGGCAGTGAAGTTGGCGACGCAGCCTGACTCAAATTCAATGCGGACGTTGGCGATATCCACCTTGCGGGAGAGGATGGGCAGGCCGACGGCGTGGAGCGAGCGCACCGGCGAACGCACCAGCGAGAGGACGATGTCGAGGTCGTGAACCATGAGGTCGAGAACGACGTCGACGTCGAGCGAGCGGGGGCTGAAGACGCTGAGGCGGTGCGCCTCAAAGAACATGGGGTGATTGAGAAGCGGCCCAGTGGCGGTCACGGCGGGATTAAAGCGTTCGAGATGGCCGGTTTGGAGGATGCGGCCATTGCTTGCTGCGATGTCGATGAGCTCGGTGGCTTCGGGGACGCTGGTGGCGATGGGCTTTTCAACGAGGACGTCGACGCCCGCTTCGAGGAGGGTCTTCGCGACATTGAAGTGGGCAGACGTGGGCGTGCAAACGGAGGCAGCGTCGAAAGCGATGTCTCCGCGCTGACGGGCGGTGAGACACTCCGCGAGCGAAGAGTAGACGGGGACGGAAGATTCGGCGGCAGCCGCAGCGGCGCGAGCTGGATCGGGCTCGACGATTGCGGCGAGACGGACAGACCCGGAGACGGGTGCGCCTTCCTCCTCGAGTGCCTGATAGACACGGAGATGGTTGCGGCCAAAGGCGCCGGCACCGCAGACGAGAACGCCGGGATGAGACGAACTGGACAAGGATTTTTGCAGGGGCGTTAGGCCGGTTTCCCTTCGACGACGCGCAGGCAGCGGGAATAAAGCTCAAGGAGCTGGGTGACCTGATCGTCTGGTTTATGCGCGCCGGAAGCGACGAAGCCGGTGGAGGGAGCGGTAGAGCGACCCACGCCGGCGCTGGCAGCGACAAACTTCAGAAGGTCGAGCGCGATGTCCTCATTGCGGCGAGCGCCGTTGCCTGAGGAGGGGACCTGATCCATAAAAACCTCTCTCCGCGATGCTATCAAAGCGGAGACGAGGGCAACAGAAGTATGACGCGGTGGGCGTCACACTTCCGTCACGCAGAGGCAAACGCGCCCGATGAGCAAATCGGAGGGCGTCTCCTGATCGGTGAGCTCAATGATCTCGATGGGGTAGTCGAGCGCACGGGGGCGGAGTACGAGGGAGCTGGCTTCAAACGAGACGTAGCGAAAGGCCATCTGCGAGCCGACGCGAACGCCATACAGGTTGGGGTGGGGCGGCTTCCAGACGGCGAGGGAGTTGTAATGGCGATCGAGGATGACGAGGGAGCCGATGCGCAGGACAGGGTCCATGGAGAGAGCCTGGGCTGCGCTGACGCGCACGGCGACGAAGCGGACCCAGCTGCGGCGGCTGACGGCGCGGCGCGCCGGGAAGGAGGAGAGCCATCCGGTGGGCAGGTAGATGCTGTCTGCGGCGGACTTGGCCTTAATGACGGGGGCGGTCATGGCGATGGTTTGAGAGACGATCGGGACGATGTCCATAGTTTCCCGGGGATTCCCTTCGGGGGAGGGGAAATCGGAGTGGCGGGAGACGGCGAGGTCCTCAACGCTGAGGGCCTGAGCCAAGAGGATGCGGTCGAGGGCGGGGAGACTGAGTCGCCGCCGGCGGTGGAGGAAGTTGGAGATGTGGGCCTGGGTAAGGCCGGTCTGGCGCGCAAGGAGCGCGCTGCTTTGAGCTCCGAGGTCGATGCGACGCCAGGTCTCAAGGCGCAGGCGTTCGTGTAGCTCGAGGAATTTCATCGGCTGAAAGTTTTCACAGAGCTAATCACCCATTACCTCAGGGTTTGCAGAAAGAATTGAGATTTTGCAAGTTCCTGAGGAAACGCAAGGCACTTCAGTACTCAGCTTTGTAACTGCACGCGAAAGCACCGCACAAGGATTGACCCACTGCGTCGGCAAGATTAGTGTCGGACTACTTTCGCCAGAACGACATACAACTTTGCGCATAGTCATTGCGGAGCCAATAGGTACCTGCGCAGGAAGAATCTGTCGGTGGCATTTTTCCTTTGAAAGATGATTGATGACTTGTCTGCGTTCTCTCCTTCGACAAATCCATAAGGTGGAAGCCGCGCAATTCGAAAAGCGGCGAAGCCTTCCCTCCCCCAGCGTTGCCCGGAGCATAAGACTCCGGGCAACGCTTTTACTGGAGAAGCCATGATGTACTTGCGTGTTTTTCTGAAGGTGTGTGAGGGGTGCGGCAGTCTATGGTTTCGCGCCCAGGAATCGGTGGGTGTTTATTGTGCCGGATGTGCGGCGCGCATGCAGGCGCTGCCGCCGGGAAGGCCGGGGCGGCGGTACGGACGCCGGAAACGGCATACCTGCGCGGAGCACGGTGCGGGAGCCGCATGTGCGAGCGCGCCGGGCACCAGGTCCCCGTGCAAGGGAGGTGCAGCATGAGCGCGGCGCGCGTGATGCCCTGCGTGCTGATGACGGCGCTGGCAGTTGCTGAACAGGCGATGCCGCAATGCCGGGCCAGGCCGCTCGGTGGACTCGTGTTTTATCGCAAACACTCTGTGGCGCTGCTGCGGCGATATCTCAGCGTCTCAATGGAACTGGGGCGGACGCCCTGCGTGCTGGGCAACACGGTGTTTCGCGGCCGAGTGTCGAGTTACCGGATGAAGAGCTTCGAGGATCTGGTGATTTTCGTTTTCGACATTGAGAAATGCCTGAAGCAACTGGATCGGCCGACGCAGGCGGTGATTGGGCACGTGGCGCTGGAGGATTACACGATGCTGGAGACGGCGAATATCACCGGAGACAGTCAGCGTTCGGTCTCGAGAATGTACGGCGAGGGACTGGACAAGCTGACGCGGATATTTCTTGAATATGGGCTGCTGGACGCGGAACTTGAAAATCTGTCAAGAGGGGAGGCATAAAACCGAAGTAACAAGCCAACAAAACAAAAGGGTTGCAAACCAGAAAAGGCAAACAAAGTTGGCTTGATTAGATTCTCCAACTGATATTCTGAACTTATAGAGTGAAAAAAAGAAAAGGGACACCATGCGGTGTCCTTTTTTTATTGCACATTTTGGATGGGTGCCGGGCAGAGCAGGAGCAAATGATGCCGCCCGTAGGCGGGCCTGAGAGCGGCCCCTGAACCCGAGATCAACGCGATTCCAGGAATGAGGATTATGCAGAAAAGAAGCTGCGAGAAGCGGCCTCGCCCCCTTGTGCGTGTGTGGTGGGCCGCGCTGGGGATGATAGCGACGGCGGTAGCGCTGCTCCCCATGGGGGCGATTGCGCAAATGGGCACGACGACGGTGCAGGGCACGGTTTACCGCGCGGATGGAACGCCGGCGAGCGGGACGCTGCTGTTGAGCTGGCCGGCTTTCACTACGCCCGGGAACCAGGCGGTGGCGGCGGGAAGCCTGAGCACGGCGATCGGCGCGAATGGATTCGTGAGCGTAAACCTGATGCCGAATGCAGGTGCTCTGCCGGGAGGGAGCTACTACACGGCGGTGTACCACCTGAGCGATGGGACGGTATCCCGGGAATATTGGGTGGTTCCGGCATCGGCGACGGCGGCAATTGCGACGGTGCGCGCGGAACTGGAGCCCTCGACGGTCGCGGTGCAATCGGTGACGGCGGCATATGTGCAGGGCGCCATCAGCGCTGTGAGCAGCAATTATCTGCCGCTGGCGGGAGGAACGCTTTCAGGCCCGCTTACGTTGAACAGCGATCCAATGTCGCCGGCTCAGGCGGCCACCAAGCATTATGCGGATCAGCTTTCGGCACAGAGCCTGCCGCTGTCGGGCGGAGCGCTCAGCGGGCCGCTGACGGTACCAAATTTTTATGCCCGGCAAATGGAAGGGTGGCTGTACGCGGATCAATGGCAATCAAGCGCAGGCAGCAACAACGGTATTGGGATGTCGGTGGCCGAGTGCGCTGCTATGCCTTATGCCTGCTCGGTGACGGCGCCGGCAGCGTATGCTCTGGCGGATATTCCTGCCTGGTCGCGTTTCAATATTCAAATGAGCGGGGCGCAGCAGAGCTCTCAAACGACGCCGGTGATGCTGACGGACCAGCGTGGCGGCGAGAATTTCATCACGATTGTCGACCCCTATAACACCTCAAATTACAGCTCTTTCAAACCGTCGACGAATTACGGGTTTTTCGCGGGCCAACAACTCAAAGTTGATTACACAGGATTACCTCCGGCCGCCTATGGTCCGGGCTCCAATTTTATTGGGAATCTCAGCGTCGTGACTCACCCGCAGGGCGGGGTGTTGAGCCAGTTGTACGACTTCCCCTACCAGAGCCAGGTTTTTTCAGAATCGTGGGTAACCGAAAAGAACACCGCCGAGGCGGGGGGCGGGGTGCGCAACACGGTGAATTGCCTCGCGCCGGGGGATTGTATCGGGGAACTGACATCGCTTTACGGCCCGGCGGGAGCGCTACACCCCTATGATGAAGGACAGGAATTCTGGTCTAACACAAACAGCGAGACGGTCAATGTCTATCAGGGATACGCAAATGGAACGCCGGCAGCCGGTGCGCAAGCCATAACGATTACTCCTACAGCCGCGGGTGGCACGCAGGGTGAACACCGGTGGTTGATCGACACAGCAGGCGGGGGCGCGACCTACACAGCCAGCGCGCTGACCGACAACGTACAGCCCATCAACTGCAACAGTGCTTATGACTATGCCACGACCCTGACGTCTGCGACGACCGTGCCAACGTCCAGCGCGTGGGGATGTCTCACGTCAGCGGTGACCGTTCCCAGGGGCAGCCTGACTCCTGGTGTGGAGACGGTCACCGTCAATATTCTTTCTGGCACGCTGACTATTGGGTTGGCTTGTGTGGCGGATCAGGACTTTACGGGGTCCGGTGGAGGGACGCACGGCAACTTCGAGACGGTGCTGATCACTGCAGTGCAAGGCGGAGGATTCACGGCAAGCTTCGACAAGTCGCACCCGATCGGCGGAATGTATTTCCAGGGCGGGATGTGCGGGCGGTCCGCTGAGATGAATGGCAGCGATTTTCTATCGGGCAGCTCATGGAGTAATGGTGAAAGCGGCGGAACGACGACGCATCCGATTCGCTTTGTCTGGCCAGTTGCCGGATCGGTTGATGGAACCAACGTGATCCTGTGGACCGCGAAAGCGGGGGCAGCGACGGACTCGGACTGGAGCAGGTATTCGAACAAAACATTCACGCTTTGGCCGGGAGCGGAAGTCTACACCGTTGCAGGAGCGAACAACGATACGACGGATAACAAATTCGGGTTGGCGCCCAACAACATTGCATGGGGAACGAATGACACGGTAGAGGAAGAGCAATACCCGTACCAGAGGATTTCGATTGGGCACCTGAATACTTCGTCCTGGCTGCCCCATACCGGGGGGGCGAATCTCTTCATCAATATGCTGGGCCGTGTCGAGGGTCAGGATACGGGGGTCAGCATTGATAACAACGCCGCGGCCAATAGTTACAACGGCTACGGCGGCGCATGGCAGTTGCCAGTGGCTGCCTACGATGTGCTCGGTCCATGGCAATTCGGAATGCGGATGAACACCGGAACTTACCTGAGCGCCATTGGGATGCCATGCGTAGTTTCGGTAAATTGCGGAACGGTTCAGCGGATTGTGAATCCTGGCCAGAGCGCGACGTCGGATTACTTCGGCTACACCAACACAAACGGCAATGGCGCCGGTGGAACGTGGAACATCAACGGGAACCAGACTGTGTCCGGCGCGATCATTGCGCAGGGGGCAGTAACGGGAGCCAGCATCAACGGCGAAGTGACGGTAGACGGCGTGACTTACACGACCCTGAACGCGGCGTGGAACGCCACAGTGAGCCGGGCGATTGCGAGCGGACAGGATCAGACGATCCGGCTGGGGCCAGGATCTTATCCGGTGGCGGCGACGCTGACCGAGCCAGCGAATGGCGCGTGCGTGAGCCTGATCGGATCGGGCGGCACGACCATGAATGCGGATAGTCCGCAAATTGCGACGACGCTGACGGTGCCGGGTTCGCTGGGCGGCGATGTGATCTTTCTGGGCAATGCTGCGCAGGCGCAGGGATGCACCTTCCGCGATCTGAACCTGATGGTGAGCGCCAATGCAACGCACGGGTTCGAACTGCAGTGGTTCCGGGGATTGCTGATTGACAATGTGTCGGTGAACGACACAACGGGGGAAGGTATTCTGCTGGGCGAGGAGACGACGACAAGCGGGCACCAGGCCAGTTTCCTGCTGCGCAATACGACGGTGAGCTACTCGAGCGCGGCGTTCACTCCGGCGAATCGTCCGGCATTTGGCATCCATCTTGAGAAGACGGCGATGGACAGCCACCTGGACGACATCGTGGTGCGCAATGCGCAGACGGCGGCTGTCTATAACGAAGGAACGGGCAACACGGGATACCTGATCCATGGCTTCGGATATCCCTACACCTGCACGACGGGGCCGTGCTCGAACAATGCGAGCAGCGGTTCCGCGGCGAACGCGTCGTATGCGACCAGCTACGTGATTTACGACACGGGCGGCGCGGGCAGCGTGTGGACCGACACCTATGTGGACAGCCCGGCGGTGGCCGGGTTCTATGTTGGCGCGGACGGTGTGGCAATTCATGGCGGACACGTTCAGTGGCCGGACGTGACCAGCTTCCCGAATGCGAATTTGGCCTGGGTCGCTTCCAGCGTGAGCAGTAATCTGCTGATCGCCGATGTGGATTGTCTGGAGATGGCGGGCGGGGTGAACTGGATCACTTATGCCGGAACCTCGGGCAATCCGCCGAGTTACTCGAGCGTGCATCATTTGACCGGTTGCGGCAATTACTATCAGGCGCTGGAACCGGCGGTGACGACGGGATTTTCGAGCGGCGGGGCAAACATCAACGATCCCAGCGGAGCAGTGCCGCGGGTGTGGGCCACACCGCTTGCGGCAGCGGCCAGCGATGCGGCGTATGCGGCGCAACTCTACACCGGGTACCAGGGCGACGCATTGCAGGCGCACTTTTCGGGCGTGAATCCGTTCTTCAATGTAACGTATAAGGGGACGATCCGGACGAACGGCGGAATTGCGCTGAGCACGGTCATCAACACGGCGTCGACGCTGACGCTGACGGCGGCGAACAAGAATGTGATTGCCAATGCGGCGAGCGGGCCGCAGACCATCACGCTGCCGAGTTGCTACACGACGCTGCCCGACAAGGCGATGCCGACCGGGCTGGAGTTCACGATCATCAAGTCCGACACGTCGTCGAATGCGGTAACGCTGACGACGTCGGGTTCGCAGCTGATCTATAGCCAGGGAGCGGGCGCAGCGACGCTTGTGTTGTCGTCGCCTTCGACGAAAACCCTGGTGTGCGGGCCTGACTACAACTGGTACGTGGCGGGCACCGCGGCCGCAACGTTCTCCGGCAACGCGACCACCGCGACGGCTTTGGCGGCCACGCCCGCGCAATGCCCCGCGGGGACCTACGCCGGGGGCATTGCGGCGAACGGGACGGCAAATTGCCTGCAGTCGTGGCGCTTCACGTGGTACGGCAACTTCGCTGGGGCGTTTGGGACGTCGACGAACAACTCCCTCGGAGCGATCTGGTCGCCGAGCGCAGCGATTGCGATGACGCGGCTGGACATTGCGGTGGGCACGGCGCCGGCGGGGTGCTCGACGTGGCCGGTGATCGGCATTTACGACAGCACGGCGGCTGCGTGGCTGAAGACGGTAACGCTGGCCTCCGGGACCTATAGCTATCGCAACGCGGTCACCAGCGTGTCCGTGGCTGCGGGACACAACCTCTCCATGGGGGTGCAGACGGCGGGCGTGGGTTGCAGCACGACTCCGGGATCGGCGCAGCTGACCATGGAATACACGATGAACCAGTGAGCGCTGGTCATGGAGTTCGACTGGGGGAACGGCGATAAGGATAGCCTCACCCGTCTGGGCAAGAAGATGGATGAAAGCGCGGAAATGGCGCTGGCATTGACGGAAGAGGCTCTCAGGATCAGAGACCGGACGGGGAAGTCTGCCAAACTCACCGCCAACCGCGCGCAGCGGGCATACGCGCACGAGGCGCAGGGGAAGCATAGAAACATTGTTCTGAAGGCGCGACAAATGGGGGTGACCACGTGGATTGCGGGACAGTTTTTTCTGAAGACGATCACGCATCCGGGAACAGTGACGGTGCAGGTTGCGCACACGCAGCAGGCGGCGGAGCAGATATTTCGGATTGTCCAGCGCTTTCTGGGACAGCTGCCGAAGGTGCTGCGCGAGGGAGCGCTGAAGAAGGCGAAGGTGAGCAGGCGAGGAATCGTAATTCCGGAGCTGGACAGCGAATACCTGGTGGATACGGCGGGAAACCGGAATGCAGGACGTGGGCTGACCATCACGAATCTGCACTGCACCGAGCTGGCGCGCTGGCCTGGCGATGCAGCGGAGACGCTGTATGGGCTGATGGCGACGCTGTCGCCGGAGGGCGTACTGGCGATGGAGTCCACGCCGATGGGCGCGGCTGGATGCTTCTGGAAGGAATGGCATGACGCCGGGAAGACCAACACGAAGCAACACTTCTTTCCGTGGTGGATGGAGGAGGCGTACGTGGGCGAAGCAGTGGCCGTAGACGAAATGACGGAAATGGAACAGCACCTGATGCAGGAGCACGGGCTGAGCCGGGAACAGATTGGCTACCGGCGGCGGATTCAGGAGAACTTCCGCGGATTGGCGAAGCAGGAATATGCCGAAGACGCGGAAGCGTGCTTTCTGGCGAGCGGGGACTGCTTCTTCGAGACCAGCGCGATCGATGGGCGTCTGGCTGAGGCGCCGGAGCCGATGGAGCAGCGGATGCGCGGCGATCTGCAGGTATGGCTGCCGCCGCAGACGGGGCATACCTATCTGGTGGCGGTGGATCCTTCGGGAGGGGGAACGGAGGGCGACTTTACGGCGATGCAGGTGATCGATTTTTACTCCGGCATGCAGTGCGCGGAATTGAGGTCGCATTTGACGCCGCTGGAAACGGCGACGGAGGCGGCCAGGCTGGGGCGGGAATACGCCGGAGCAATGGTGGTGGTGGAACGCAACAATCACGGAGCAGCGGTGCTGGCCCATCTGGATACGGTTTGCCAGTACAGGAACATCTACACGGAGAATAGGGATCCGGGATTCCTGACAACTTCGATATCGCGCAACAGGATGCTGTCGGAATTGGGATCGGTGCTGGTGCAGGAGCCGAGGAAGTTCGCCAGCATGCGACTGTTGCGGGAATGCCGCACGTTTGTGCGTCTGACGAACGGGCGCACGGAGGCGCAGCCCGGCGAGCACGACGATCTGGTGCTGGCCATGGCGATTGCTCTGGAGGCGCGCGACAAACTGATGACCGGGAAGCGCGGGCCGGTGGGGATTCACTGATTGCGTTGAGGCCGACGCGATACGGCAAACGGGAAAAAGCACTACGATGGGCCATTCGGAGAAAACTTGGCGATTCAGGCAGTACAGCAGATCAGGAAGATGCGGGGCGGCGCGCAGAGCCATCTGATGTTGGGGGCGGACGGGAATGCCTGGGTGGTGAAGTTCCAGAACAATCCCCAGCATTTGCGTGTGCTGCCCAACGAGCTGCTCGCGACGCGGCTGGCGGGTCGCATTGGGCTGACCGTGCCCCCATGCGATGTACTGGAAGTGACGCCATGGCTGATTGAGCGCACCGCCGAATTGGAGATGGACCTGGGCGAGCGGCGGGAACGGTGCGCGGCTGGCTTGCAGTTTGGATCGCAGCTGGTGGGCGGCCTGATGCCGGGGCATGTGGCGGATTATTTGCCCGAGGAACAATTGACGGAGGTCCGGAATCTGCAGGAGTTTGCCGGGGCGCTGGCGCTGGACAAGTGGACCTGCAATGCGAACGGGCGGCAGGCGCTGTTTCATCGCAAGGCCCGAGAGAAGCGGTACCAGGCCACGCTGATCGATCAGGGTTTTTGCTTTAATGCGGGGGAGTGGCGGTTTGTCGATGCTCCGCTGCGCGGCGTGTATGCGCGGAATGTGGTGTATCGCGATGTGACCGGCTGGGAGAGCTTCGAGCCGTGGCTGACGCGCATTGAGGAATTCGAGGCGCAGGAGGCGTGGAAGATTGCGGAGACGATCCCGCCGGAGT
>Ga0206821_10145_pt2 | contig 15786 bp, 12 predicted proteins | sample Alteio_BWOrgCont_85_FD_152860 | JGI IMG/M metagenome (GOLD analysis project Ga0206821, IMG submission 152860) | Enriched cells from forest soil in Barre Woods Harvard Forest LTER site, Petersham, Massachusetts, United States -... | ecosystem: Environmental > Terrestrial > Soil > Temperate forest >...
GTGCATGAAGCGCGAATTGGCGATCGAGTTTACCTGTTCTTCGCAAACTTCGACGGACTACAGGCGGGAGTGAAGGCGACACCCGCCGTGCAGCAGGATATCGAGGTGCGCGTGCCGATGCGCTTCGGCAACAAGTTGCACTGGCTCCCATTCATGGGCAGCGAAAGTTTGGTGGACGGCCAACCTTCGCCGCAGGGTCAGCGGTTCAGCATTCCGCATTTGGATCGCGGTGCGGTTGCCTGGTTCACGTCTAAATCAAAATAATGCGTGCACCCGCGATGCGGACGTCGTCGGATTCCAGGCGCGAATCTGTTCTTTTCAGTTGGCCGGACGAAGAAACGTGTCCATAAATGCTTGATCGCGGAAGGACTCCGTGCCGCCCAGTCGAAGGGTAGATAAAGCGCCCGTGCGATTTCCAAACGCAGCGCACGCCTCCGGTGTTTCTCCGCGAAGATATGCCGCAATAAATCCGGCATCAAAACTATCGCCGGCGCCGATCGTATCAACCGGAGTCACGAGTTGCGCGGGAACAAAGCAGCGGCGGCCGCCCTTCTCCACTAGTGAACCGCGCTTGCCGCACTTGATCGCGACCAGCGGGACACGCTTCGCAAGAACCTCAATAGCGCTCTCGGCATCTGATTTGCCTGTGATGCGGCAGGCTTCGTCCTCGTTGGGCAAAAAGACATCGACGATACCCAGGAGCTCACCGAGCGGGTCGCCCCAACTATCTTCGGGATCGTCGTTGGTGTCGAGCGATAAGGACAGGCCTTCTGACTTTAATTGGCGCATGATGCCGGGCAGGTCTGGCTTCAGCGCCTTGTGAAGAAATAGCGAGGAGAGGTGAAAGTGGCGTGCGGATGCGAGGTAAGCAAGATCAAGGTCCGCCGCGGCCATCTCAAACATAGTGCCGGGATAAGTGAGAATATGACGCTTCGCTTCACGAGTTAGAAGGATAGTGACACCCGTGGATGTGCCGCCGGATACCCGCTTGACGCACGAGATATCGACCCCTCTCTCCGCAAGCCGTTCGAGGGCGATATTGCCTAGCGGGTCGACGCCAAGCAGCGTAACGAAACCAACAGAGACGCCAAGCGCCGCCAGATTATGGGCCACGATCGCGGAGGAACTCCCCAACGTCATTCCAAAACCACTCGCCAGCAATTCGCGCTCCAACGGCATGACTTCAGGAAGGCCGTAGAGAATAAGATCCATGTTGATTTCGCCTGCGATGGTGACATCGAAGCGCTTCTTCATAGAGCTCCCTGCGTCTCCATGGTGCCGTGTGAGTAGATTCTGACGCCGCTGACCACGCGATTGATGACGCCGTCCGGGCTCGGGTTATCGGGATTCAAACCAATCATCAAGCTCAAATGATAGCCGAGCAATTGCGGCCCCAGAATTTCGAACGGCGTACGCAGCGCATCGTCCGTATGCGGCGCAACAGCGGGGATGAGGAGATCGAACAGCTCCAGGGATTCTTCGGGGTCCGCTATCCCCACCAGGTATCCGATTTTCTTGGCACGAAGTTCACGAATAAGATCCGCCTCATAGTTGCGGCGCACCGGATCGCTTGACATGAGGCAGAGTACAAGCGTGTCTGGCCTGACAAACGACATCGGGCCATGACGTAGACCGAGATATGTTTCGCACACCAGCGGGAACCGGCCCGCGGTCATCTCCAGCGACTTGAGTCCGGCCTCCCGTTGCCACCCAAGCAGAGGAGAGGAAGAAAGAACTACCATCCGATCGCGAACGCGGGTGGCTGCGCGCTGGCAAGCTTGATCGATGTCCCCCAGCAGTAAGTCGGCATGCGCGCTCAACTGCTTCACAGCAGATGCCGTGGCCTCCGGTTGGGCCAGCGCCAGGCCCGCGAGCACCAGGTTTGAGAACGCACCAGTCATTACCAGGCTCTGGTCATTGGTGCGTGCATCAAGCACGATAAGGCTGTCAAGGCTGGACCGGGACAATGCGCCATCTTCGTCGCAGACAATGGCGAAGTGTTTAATGTCAGGCCGCAAGACACGAACCTGTTCGACCACCGCTTTGCTTTCCGGGCTGCTGCCAGAGCGGGCCAGAGAGATTACAACATCTATATTCGCCAGGTAGCGCTCTGCATCCACGAGCAGGTCAGTCGTGGGAACTGCAATCGCCTGTGGCCACGCGGCCGCCACAGCACTTGCCGCATATGCTGAAGTGCCCGCACCCGTCAGCAACACGCGAGCCCCCCTTAATCTTTCGCCGAGCTGCATCTGGCGCGACGCCGACCTCACTATTTCAAGAGTCACCGGCCACAAAATGGGCTGCTGCAGGATTTCAGGCAGCGTATACCGGGGCGCGGTCAACGGCGTGTCGTTCGGGGGTGCGATTTCGTCTTGAGACATTGAAGCTCCAATTCTAGAGAAGCGACAAAATACAGCATTGAAGAGCCGACTACACGGAACGGATAAATGCGAAGCTATACGTAAGAATATATCTATAGTTCGAAAACAGCAAGCCAGAGGCATGGATATGCCGAAACGTCTCGGGAAAGCATCAATCTCAACGATGCCTCCATCTCTCCGTCTTCCCACCGTGATGCGGCAGCCCGACATTCCCGGAGCGGCCATGCATTCTCATCAAGACCCTGTTATATCAACTCCAATGAGCCAAGGCAGCATGATTCACGGCTCTCCCGAGGGGATTTCCTGAGAACTCCTATCGCATTGCGTCAAGAGCCGGGAATCAACAGCAGGAGGGCTCGTCATGACCCTTTGACCAGCGCCTGAAGGCATGTCGCGGGAGCTTTCAGTATTCTTGTTTAATAACAGCGATTGACGGCACTCGATTGCGGTCGTAAGATAACGAAACATCATGATCGATGCCACCCTTTGATTCCAAAGTTCATTGGAGCTGTTCCTGCCGGGCGGCGGCGCGCGGTGGTCGGTGAGCTGCATGGGTTAAACGATCCAAACCGTCGAATTGGGTAAAGGAGTCGCAGTGAATCCGTCAATCAAGCGTCTTGGTGCCAGGCGTCTTTGTGCTTGTCTGTTCGTGTGCATGGTTGTTCTGGCCGTCAGTGAAAATGCGAGTAGCCAGGCGCAACCGAACGCGCACGATGGAACACAGACGCTCGGCTCGATTCAAGGCAAGTCGCTGTCGGTCAGTATCAGTTCCGATGGCTCGTACGCGATTGCGCTCTCTGGTCTTCCCGGTGCGGTCCTGCGCTCCAAAGTCGAGGCAAGTGTAAACAATGGCATGCTGCAGTCGTCCGCATACCCGCAGCACAAGGTTGCGCAGTCTGGTTTTCACGATGAATTCGGTTCTGGCTCAAAGCTGACTGTCACGTACACAGGGTTGCCGGGCAAGCCGGATCTGGTTTGCACTATCCGTCTTTATAAAGAGCAATCCTGGGGCGACATTGCAGTCGAGGTGCTCAACACGACGGGCAAGGCTGTGACGGTGCAGGCGATTCGCAGTGTTCAGTTATCTGACTCGCCGAACATAAATCTGAATGGCCCGGATTCGGCCGACCGGGTCTTATCCGATAGTTATAGCGAAGACAGGCCGCAACTGGCGATTCACGACCTGGGAGACGCGCCAAAAGGAACGCTTCGAGCGGTGGGGAGCCAACTGATTTATAACCGCAAGAGCGGCGAGAGTCTGTTTCTGGGCGCACTTACCACCAATCGGCTGCTGACCATTTTTCATCTCAAGGAACAAGGTACGGGCTCGGACGCGAAAATCGTTTCCTATGAGGCGGCATCCACCGGAACAACGGAAATAATGAAGGAGGAATCGCTCAGGAATTCTCCTCCCGCTGAGCAGGTGAACATTAGTCTTCCGGTCGAACCGGGTGCGAGCCTGTCTTCAGAGCGTCTCATGTTCGCCGTTGGCACGGACTATCACGCGCAACTTGAGCAGTACGGGCATGCGATCAAGTTGCTGCACAAGGCCCGCGTCGATGCCCCGACTCCGATTGGATGGTGGAGCTGGACGGCTTATTATTTCGGGCTCAACCAGGGAGCCGCGGTTACCAATGCAGAATGGATGGCTGAGAATCTAAAGCAATACGGCTACAAGTATTTTCATATCGACGAGGGCTATCAATATGCGCGCGGCGAATACGCTACGCCCGATGCGAATCTGTTTCCCCGCGGTCTGGGCTACATTGCAGACGCGGTTCGTGGCAACGGCCTGACGTTTGGAGTTTGGACGGCTCCCTTCGAAGTATCGGAGCGTGCGTGGGTTTATCAGAACCATAAAGATTGGTTGCTGCATAACGCGACCGGTCAACTCATTCATATCGGCGATGTCACCGAACACACAGATCTGCTTTATGTGCTGGACACGACAAACCCCGGTGCGCAGCAATATCTCAAGCAGACCTACGGCGCGCTGAAAAACTGGGGCATCCGCTTCATCAAGATGGACTTTATGGATGACTCCGCGGTCGAGGGCTCCTACTACCGCCCCAATACAACCGCGCTTGAGGCCCAGCGAATTGGTCTCGAAATCATTCGCAAAACCATGGGCGAAGACGTGGTGCTCGATAAAGACGGCAGCGTGATGCTTAATCCCGTCGGTTATGTTGACGCCGGACGAATTTCGCAGGACACGGGGCACACATTCGAGGCTTCCCGCGACGCAGCTTCGGGGATTGCCGCGCGCTATTACATGAATCGCAATTTCTTTATTTCCGATCCAGATGCTTTCAGTGTCTCCACGCAAACCGTGGACGATCAGGCGTGGCACAACGGACCAAGGCCACTCACCCTGGACGAGGCAAAGGTTTCGATTGCTCTATCCGCGGTGTCAGGCGGCATGTTCGAGCTTGGAGACGATCTGCCAACGCTGGGATCTTCCCCCGAACGGCTGGCGCTGGTAAAGAACACCGAGCTGATCGATATGGCCCGCCTTGGCCATTCATCTCTGCCTGTCGATTTGATGACCTATGCGGCCAGCGATCTTCAGCCAAGTGTTTTTCTGCTCAAAGAAGACAATCGGCAGTCGATCCTGACCGTCTTCAATTGGACAGAAGGCGAACTGACGAGAAATCTCCATTTCGCCGACCTGGGATTGAAAGATCCGGGGAAGTATCAAATCACTGAGGTATTCGGGGACAAGAGCTGCTGCACTCCCTCAGGCGATGCAATCGTTCTGGTTCAGCCAGCCCATTCGGTACGCATGTTCAAACTGGTTGAGGATGGCGTTCAAGCTGAGCCGCCTGCGTTCGAGATTCGCTCCGCAACTGGCGCAAAAGCAGGGGAGACGATAACCTTCAGTGCCGATGGTGTGGCTGGCCACGAACCTGTGCTCACGTGCCATTGGGACTTCGGCGACGGATCGTCTGAAGATGGAATCAAGGTTCAACACGCCTACACTCAATCGGGTGATTACACCGTGCAGGTAACAGCAACGGGTCTTGAGGCGAGCACGAGTTCCAAAACCTCTACGGTAAAGATCTCGGGCAATATCGCGACTCGGTTTGTTCCCGCTGACAAGAAGCGCCCCGAGTAAAATGCCTGGGGATCCGGCAATCCAAAGGTTGGTGTTCCTAATTTCCGCATGCCGCCGCGTAAGGGCGCAGCGCCTCACGGATGCGGTGGATGATGAGAGAATGCGCATCTGGTTTCAATGTGCCGGCGCGCACGGCACGATATTCATCCGGAAGATAACAACTCAGTAGTGTTTCCGGAATTGAGTTGCTTCCCACGTTTGCCATCAGCACATCGACTGCTTCTTTTACCCGCGGCTCGTGCCAGTAGTAGCGCACGCGGTCGCTGTAGCTGTAGCGCCGCAGCAGATGCTCTGCCTGCCTATCTCCCGCGTAGTGATGTTGCCAGTTCGCAGGCTTGTCCAGCATCACTCTTTCCAGCACATCTACCAGGTGCGAACACTGCCAGTGTGGCACAAGTTCGGCCTCAATCTGCGTGAGAGCGGTCAAGGCTTCTCGCATGGCAAAAGTCAGCGCGGGACCTACTTTAAGAATGGCGAAACCGTCCCGCACCAATTGGCGATATGCCTCGGGGCGCTGGTAGTCGGTTGAGTGCGCCTCGTACACCAGGCCGTCTTCTTCGTTGAGCAGCGCAGTCAGATGCCGTGCTTTCGAGGCATCGTAATCGACCACGCTATCATGATTGAATTCCACTCCCGGTTGCACAACCAGTGCAATCACCCGCGGCCAGACATCTGCCAGTCCAGCCTGTTTAAAGACTCTGCGGTGAATGGCCAGTGTTTCGGCCGCAGCCTCGCGGCTCGTTACGGCAAGTTCGCTCAGGCTTTCAGTCGCCCCGCCGGGAGTGGGCACCTCGGTGCCGATCACATAAACGGGTTTCTGCTTGCCGCATGCTTTCTCGGCGACAGCGCAGAGAGTTGCAGCGCGGGCCGCGATCGTCTCTCCTGAAAGAGGCTCGGAATCTCCGCCGCAAGCCATACTGGCGTCGAGGTGAATCTTTTTGAAGCCCGCTTTAATGTAGGCCTCGACTGTGAGCTCGGCCTGCTGCATGGCCACCGCCGCAGATTCTTTTTGCCAGGGATTAGGTCCCAGGTGATCTCCGCCGAGAATCAACCGCGACTCATCGAAGCCCTTGCTTGCAGCGATCTCCACAACGCGCCGACGAAAATCCTCAGGCAGCATACCGGTGTATCCGCCTAGATGATTGACCTGGTTTGACGTGGCTTCGATCAGCAGATCAGACCCATCTTCGAGCGCCTGATCGAATGCTGCTTCAAGCACCCAGGCGTGAGCGGAACAGACTGAATAGATTCCTCGCGGTTGAGACTGGCGCCGAGAAATAGGTAATTGCTGCAAAATACCAGACACTCTGGTTCCTCCCACTTTCAATCGAAACACGCCGTTGAGATAATTCTATATCAAGTGAAAGTAATCGAAGCTAGCGGGGCCAGAAGGCGTCGAATCGAATGGAGGAAGGGCTCGGGAAGTCGGATTCCGACCAGATGCGACTCTCAGCAGTTCTTATTCTCTTGTAATTGCTGGCATCTTCATGGAGGATCGCATATTCATCGCGGCGCCCAATTCCGGCTGGCCTGGAGGGAACCGGGCTGGTTGTCAGTCTCCGTGAATGGTCAATCGGGAGTTCACCCGGAGTGCGGCGATTCCGTTTTTCTTCGCATCGCAGCGTTTCTCCGGGTTAAACTGTTCGTTGCGGTAGAACAGGCAACGAAAAACGAGGGATAGAATGGCGAAGGACCGTGCGGTCCGTGAACCTGTCAACGGTACAACGGCCCAGGAAACTGCCCGTAGCGCTTCCTCAATCGACGCTCCGATCGATGGGCTGATGGCAGAGGAGCGGCGGACGCAGATTTTGCAGATCGTGCGCACTACGGGGCGCGCGAAAGTCAATGAGCTCACCCACCTCTTCAACACCTCCGCAGTCACCATCCGCAACGATCTGAATGAATTACATCAACGCGGTCTGGTCGTCCGTTCGCATGGAGGCGCGATGCTGTCAGACGGCATTCTGCGCGAGCCGCCCGTACTGGAGCGTCTGAGCCAGCATTCAGATGAAAAACAGCGCATCGGCGCCCGGGCAGCAGCACTTATCAACGACGGCGAGACAATCATTCTCGATTCCGGCACCACCACGCTTGAAATTGCGCGCCACTTGAAAAAGAAACAGGGACTGCACGTCATCACCAACGGGGTTAACATCGCCGTCGAATTGCTGGATGCTCGAGACGTTCAAACTTTCATCATCGGCGGAACGGTGCGGGGAGAATCGGCCTCCATCAGCGGGCGTTTCAGCGAAGAGATGTTCGATCAGTTCTCGGCTGACAAGCTGTTTCTCAGCGGAGCCGGATGCGATCTCGAATTTGGAGTCAGCGGAGCAAATTTGGAGGAGACGATGGTGAACCGAGCCATGCTTCGGATCTCACGCGAGATCATTCTCGTGGCTGACGCCAGCAAATTCTCCAGGCGCAGTATGACCCGCATCGCTCCTTTTTCCGAGATCGATATCGTAATCAGCGATACCGGGCTTCCCGAAGACACTCAAGCTAAGTTAAGCGCGATGGGCTGCAATCTGATTCTGGTTTAGCGAACCGCGCCCCGATTCACGCGATGAATGCACTTTCCAGAATTACAGATCAATCTGCAAACGCTGAAGTCAGCTTCATCCTGCCGACTTGTCTGCCTTGGGATCTCCATTTTCACCTCACCGAACTGCGATGCCAGCCATCTGGAATATGTCGTATGGACTCTGGTTCTGACGGATGAAAGCCTCAGCCCCTGTGTAGCCGCTTTGCAGGCCGCGAAACCTGGCAACAGAGTCTTGCAATTCGTAGTAACGGTCCGGCGTCTGGCTGGCGTGGGCGTAACAGGCGGCGCGCTTGATCGGCTCAGTTTCTGAAATGTCTACAAAGTGGGTGGGAGCGAACTGCAGTGTGTCCTCGCCATCGGATACCTCGTAGTAATACAGCGCGAAACTGTGCTTCGATTGGTTCCAGGCATCATAGGTGAGCATCGAAATGGCGCGATGATCGCGGTGGTTGTCGATGGGCCACTGGTTGAAAACAGCATCCGGTTTTTCTTCGTTGAATATCTTCTGGTACGCCTCATAGTGGTCGTTATCCAGAATGGCGTGGCCGTTGACCTGGCCTGCGTAAGCTGGCCGCGCCTTCAAGATCGAACAAGCCTTGGTTGCTTCCGCAATTCGCGTAGGCGCCGGTGTCGGTGGCCACGCGCCGTCATTCAGGTAAAGCAACACCGCCTCGTGGCCCAGCGCGGTGAAGCGCGCAACTGTGCCGCCGCAGCCATATTCGGGGTCGCCTGGATGCCCACCAGTCACAATGATCTTCAGTTTTCGCGTTGGCTGCACAGTCGAAGAAGAGGTCTGTGCACCCAGGTTGATAGCCGCGGTTCCGGCAACGGCGCCCGAGGTAAGCTTCGCAGCGCCAAGCAAAATATCACGTCGACTGATCCCCATAAATCACCGCATCTTTCGCTTCGAGGAACGATGAAATTCAAACAATACACCGAATTGGTCTGCAAATGCGTTCGGACCACGGAGCGTTTGAGTTCTCTTTTGCCGCGACACAACAAAAATTCGCGCGACAAAGCAGAAATCAAACACTTGCCTGCTTCACAAACCTTCATCAGAACCTTAACTAACCTGGCTATAAAGGTGGTGTACTGGTAAACCATCTCAGGCCGAGATGCCGATCTCGCAACCGGATCGTGATGTCAGTCGTTGCGAAAATGGCGCCGAAGCATACGAGCCATCTTTGATCACCACATCACTTGCCGATGCAGAAAGTCGAAAAAATCAAATTCAAAATATCATCGGGAGTAGTTTGGCCCGTGAGCGAATCAAGTGCCCACAGCGCGCGGTAAAGATCCAGCAAAATCATCTCGTGAGGAATAGAATTCTCATTCGCAAGCGCGGCATCGGCCAACGCTTCCATCGTGCTTGTAACCGCTTGATGCTGTCGCAGATTTGTCAGCAGACCAGGTTCAGCAGCCGCGCCGCCCGTTGCCAGTCGCAGAATCCGCGCGCGCAACTCCTCGATTCCCTCGCCCGTCAAAGCCGAGGTTTCAATAACACCAACAGATCGCAGCCCTTCCGCATCGAGATTCGACCTCGAACGGCCATTCGCAATCAGGTCGCTCTTGTTCATCGCCACCAGTGCAGGCCGGCCATCGGTTGCGGCCAGCAGCAGCCGTTCTTCTTCGTTGATCGGCTCGGTAGCGTCCAGCACAATCAACACAATGTCGGCATCCGCCAGCGCTTCGCGACTACGCGCGATGCCAATCTGCTCAGCCTCTTCCAGCCCCTCGCGCAAGCCCGCCGTGTCCACCAGCTCCAGCGGAATGCCATCAAGCGAAATGCGCTCCGTCACCAGGTCGCGCGTGGTGCCCGGGCTCGCCGTAACAATAGCGCGCTCGCGCTCCGCCAGCCTGTTAAACAGCGAGCTCTTCCCCGCATTCGGCCGCCCCACAATTGCCAGCGTCAATCCATAGTGCACCAGCCGCCCGCGCGCAAACGATACCTCAAGAGCGGCAAGCGATGGCACCAGCGCGCCAATCTGCCGGGCAATCTCCTCTTGCGGAGTCACGTCCACATCGTCTTCGGCAAAATCAATCCCAGCCTCGAGCAGCGCTATCAGTTCCACAAGAGATTGTTTCACCGGCATTACCCGCCTGCTGAGCGCACCCCCCATCTGGCTCGCAGCCTGCCGCGCCTGCGTCAAAGTCTGCGCTTCAATCAAGTCCCGAACCGCTTCAGCCTGCGTCAGATCGAGCCGCCCACTCACAAACGCGCGATGCGTAAATTCACCGGGCTCCGCCAGCCGCGCTCCAAGCGCAATCGCGCGTCGCAGCAAAAACTCAAGAATCACCGGCGACCCATGCGCAGCGATCTCCACCACATCTTCAGCCGTGTACGAGTGAGGCGCCTCAAAGTAGGTCACCAGCGCTTCGTCAATCACGTCCGGCTCAGCGCAAATCCCAACCTCTCCAACCACATCGGCCAGCCGCGCGTGAGCCGGCTCCAACGGCTGGCGCAGCCTCACCAGCTGCGCTGAGATCGAAACCGAATCAGCCCCGCTCAGCCGCACAATGCCAATCCCGCCCCGCCCCGGTGGAGTGGAGATGGCAACAATCGTGTCAGTTGGCGCCGTCAGTTCAATCATTCGCAGTTATCAGTGTAGAACCGCACCGCGACGAGTATGGCGAGGTCGCTTCTGCTACGCCGTAGAGGTGATCCCACGGACGTCCATCGCCGGATCGTCCTGCCTCACGCCTGCTTCTCAAGCCGCCGAACATCGCGCAGACATATAAACAGCGGCATAGCCCCGAACAGCCCAAAGCAGCAATCGATCATCCGCCAATAAACCGGAATCCCGCGGACAGGGCCAGCAATCAGCGCCAGCGGAAACACTCCCAGGCAAGCAATCACGCCAAACACCAGCACCCATTTATTCCGCACCGGATCAAGAAGCGGTCCAATAAACGCAATCGCAATCACCAAATGCGCGAAGGCCAGCCAATCCGTTCCGTAAGCCAGAAACGGATACTCACGCCCTGTCGTTTCAAGCGCGTCATGCACGCGTCGAAGCCACGTTTGCAACCCCGCCTCTCCGCCCGCCGGCGGCGAAGGAGCCACATGGAAAACCCGTTCAAGACAAGCCGTCTCGCGCACCAGCGGAAACGCCGTAAGTCCGCTCAGTACCAGCCCCGCAATAAACAGCGACAGCCACACGCGAATGCGCAACAGCAGTGTCGATTTCAGGTCGCGGCTCATCTCTCGCAATCCTTCTCGTCCCGCATTCAGAGAGTACATCACACTCCGCGCTTGCCGCACCCACCCCCGCTTGATATAAAGAGTCCGCCCACCCGCAACGTGCGCAGCCTGCGCGGAGAATGAGTCATCATGAAAACTTCAATCGCACATTCCACTCTCCTGGCCATTACAGCCGTAGCGCTCTTTGCCTGCGCCAACCCGGCAACCGCACAACAGCCCGCCCACATCCCCAACATCGACATGACCCCCGTAAAGCCCGAGTCGGTCGGCTTTTCAACCGAGCGTCTCGATGCGCTTCATGCCCTCATCCAGACCGAGGTCGATCAAAAGCAGCTCGCCGGCGCCATCACCATCCTCGCGCGACACGGAAAAATTGTTGACTACCACCTCTACGGCAATCGCGACGCGGCCGCCGGTACACCCATCACCAAAGACACCATCTTCCGTTGCTACTCCATGACCAAGCCCCTCACCGGTGCCGCCATGATGATCCTCTACGAGCAGGGCAAGTGGCTGCCGCAAGACCCCATCTCCAAATACATTCCAGAGTTTGCGAACCTCAAGGTCTTCAACGGAACCGACACCGACGGCAAAATCATCCTGGCCGATCCAGAGCACGCACCCCTCATGCGCGAGCTCATGACCCACACCGCCGGATTCACTTACGGCGGCGACAAAAATCTCGCCGACAAAATGTATGGCGAGTTGAAAATCAACCAGACCAAAACTCTCCAGGAAATGATCGACCAGCTCGCCCAGGCCCCGCTCGTCTATCAACCCGGTAAAGGCTGGGTCTATAGCCTCTCCATGGATATACAGGGCTACATCGTCGAAAAGCTCTCCGGCCAGACGCTGCCCGACTTCATGCACGACCACATCTTCGCCCCCCTCGGAATGAAAGATGCCGGTTTCTACGTCCCCGCCGACAAGCGCACCCGCTTTTCGCCCAACTATTTCTATAACCCTCAAGCCGGCGGGCTCAAAGAAGCCGCCACCCAGAACGGCGTGCCACAGGACTACTCCGAACAGCCCACCAAGCCATCGGGCGGGGGTGGCCTCGTAGCCTCGGCAGAAGATTACTATCGCTTCGCGCAGATGCTCGGCAACGGCGGCCAGCTCGACGGCGTCCGCATTCTCTCCCCCGCCACCGTCAAGCTCATGACCTCAAATCATCTCCCCGCATCCTTGCTCACCGGCGAGTGGGGAATCGGCCAGCACATCATGCGCCCCGGCTTCGGTTATGGATACGATGGCGCAGTCATCATCGATCCCGCCGACGCCAATCTCCCCGACGGCAAAGGAACCTACTTCTGGGATGGCGCAGCAGGCACCTGGTTCTGGGTCGACCCAACCAACGACGTTGTATTCGTAGGCATGATCCAGCGCATGACAAGCCCCGACAATCACAACCTGCTCTATCGCACCCACGCCGCAGTCTACGGAGCACTTGTAGACCCAGCGAAATAAGCTCCGCAATCGCGAAGCGTGTGAGTTTCAAGCGGCAAGTTTTTTGGGGGATGCGGCTTCAGCCCGTACTTGGTTCGAGCGAAATAAACACGGGCCAGGCAAGCCGCGGAAAAACCCAACGGCGGCCACAGTTTTGAAAGGGCACGGATTTATCCGTTCCGCTAAGACCCACAAGACTTGCCTATGGCTTCAGCCGCCGAGGGAAGTTTTTCAGGCATTTTGCAAGCTTCACAATTTTTTCCGCGACCTTCTCAGCCCCTGAGCCATTGTGTTTTCAAAATGGCTCACTACCCAAAATGGATTCATGAATCCCGCCTTCCGAATCGAGCAACAAGAAGCCGAGCCCCAAAAAAACAATGCCTGCGAAAGCCAATAATCAGCTCCCGCAGGCATCGCCAAAACAAACTGCTCTACAGCCGGCGCCCTAAAAGAAGCCCATGGGCTTCTGGCTATAGCTCACCAGCAGGTTTTTGGTGTGCTGATAGTGATCGAGCATCATCTTGTGCGTCTCGCGACCGAAACCCGACTCCTTATAGCCGCCGAATGCCGCGCCCGCGGGATAAAGGTGATAGCAGTTGGTCCATACGCGTCCCGCCTTAATCTCGCGGCCCACGCGATACGTATTGTTCGAATTGCGCGACCACACTCCCGCACCCAATCCGTACACCGTGTCGTTGCCGATCTTGATCGCGTCTTCAAGGTTCTTGAACTTCGTCACCGAAAGAACCGGTCCAAAAATCTCCTCCTGAAAAATGCGCATACTGTTATCGCCGGCAAAAACGGTCGGCTGCAAAAAGTTGCCATTTTCCAGGTCGCCGCCAAGGTGAGCCCGATCGCCGCCCGTCAGGCACTTCGCGCCCTCTTCTTTGCCGATCTTGATGTAGTTCAAGATCGAGTTCATTTGATCTTTCGATACTTGTGGTCCCATCTGCGTGCTTGGCAACAGTGAATTGCCAACCTTGATCCGGGTTACGCGCGCAATGGCGCGCTCAATAAACTTGTCGTAGATCGACTCATGAATCAGCGCGCGAGACGGGCACGTGCAAACCTCGCCCTTGTTGAACGCAAACAGCGCAAATCCCTCAAGCGCCTTGTCGAGAAAGTCATCGTCCTCGTCCATCACATCGGCAAAGAAGATGTTCGGCGACTTGCCGCCCAACTCCAGCGTCTGAGGAATGATCGGGTCCGAAGCATATTGCATGATGAGCCGGCCAGTGGTCGTCTCGCCCGTGAACGCAATCTTCGCGATACGCTTGTTTGAGGCAAGCGACTTGCCCATTTCGCCGCCAGGACCGCTGATAACATTCAGCACGCCGGGAGGCAGCAACTCGCCCACCAACTGGGCAAAAATCATAATGCTTAAAGGTGTGTTCGATGCCGGCTTAATCACAACGCAGTTGCCGGCGCCGATTGCGGGCGCAAGCTTCCACGCCGCCATCAGCAGCGGAAAGTTCCACGGAATGATCTGCCCGACAACGCCCAGCGGTTCCTTGAAGTGATACGCAACCGTGTCATTGTCGATGTCAGTCAAGCGGCCTTCTTCTGCTTGAATGCAGGCGGCAAAGTAGCGGAAGTGAGCAACAACCAGCGGTACGTCTGCGTTGCGGGTCTCGCGAATCGGCTTGCCGTTGTCGAGGGTCTCCGCCAGCGCCAGGGTCTCAAGATTCTCTTCCAGCACGTTCGCAATCTTCAAAAGTACGTTGGCGCGATCCACCGCGGAAGTGTGAGCCCATTTGTCCTTGATCGCATGCGCGGCGTCCAGCGCCAACTCCACATCGGCCGCTCCAGAGCGGGCAAACTCGCAAATAGGTTCCTGGTTGATGGGGCTGTAGCTAGTAAAGTACCGGCCCGTAGTGGGCGCTACAAACTTGCCGCCAATAAAGTTGTCATACCTTGTCCTGACGCCCGACTTGTGAAGCACCTCAAGCGCATCATGAATCGATGACTGGCCCGCTGCTGTTTCCATGTTCCTTCTCTCCTCTACTGAAACGAAATTCATTGGTTAACTCAAAAATCGTCGATCGCAATATCGTCCGTGCGACCGCAATCCAACTCCTTTCCAAAGTCAGAACGCCGGTCAGTGCGTTCCGAGTTCAGAAAGGAGTTGGCGCTGCTGCTATGCGACGGCGCGAATATCCTGCGCACCTACCGCGTGCGTTCCCATTGCCGACATGAATATGCTGATCACCTGTTGCAGCGTGGCCGTACGTGGATTGGTAAATTGGCACGCGTCTTTCTTCGCGTTGATCGCCATTTCTTCCAGGTCGTCTTCCCGTACGCCAAGCCCGGCAAGCCCTGTAGGAATCCCCAGGAGCTCAGAAAGCTGGCGAATTGCCTGAATTCCCTTCGCTCCCGCATCCAGGTCTGAAAGGCCCGTCACATCCTGGCCCAGTGCAATCGCGATGTTGCGATAACGCTTGGGGCAGGCAATCAGGTTGTAGTCGCACACTTCTGGAAGCAGAATCGCATTGCATACGCCGTGCGGCAAATTGTAGAAGCCGCCCAGTTGATGCGCCATCGCATGCACATAACCCAGGCTGGCATTGTTAAAGGCCATGCCGGCAAGGTACTCCGCATAAGCCATGCGGTCGCGTGCTTCCATGTTTTTCCCATTCGCCACCGCAGCCGGCAAATAGTCGCGGATCAGCTCAATCGCCTTGATCGCGCACGCATCCGTGATCGGCGTCGCGATGGTCGAAACGTATGCTTCAATCGCATGTGTCAGCGCATCCATGCCGGTGGCCGCCGTCAGTGCCGGAGGCATGCCTGCCATCAGCACCGGGTCGTTAATGGCCACATTTGGAGTTACGCGCCAGTCAACGATGGCCATCTTCACGTGCGTTTCGGTGTTGGTGATGATGCAGAAACGCGTCATCTCGCTCGCTGTGCCGGCCGTTGTATTAATCGCCAAAAACGGGGGCATCGGCTTCGATGACTTGTTCACGCCCTCATAGTCGCGAATGTGTCCGCCGCCTGCGATCACCAGGCCAATACCTTTGCCGCAGTCGTGCGAGCTTCCGCCACCCAGCGAAACAATCCCGTCGCATTCATTGTTCCGGTACGCTTCAACGCCATCGTG
>Ga0206821_10136_pt1 | contig 15690 bp, 10 predicted proteins | sample Alteio_BWOrgCont_85_FD_152860 | JGI IMG/M metagenome (GOLD analysis project Ga0206821, IMG submission 152860) | Enriched cells from forest soil in Barre Woods Harvard Forest LTER site, Petersham, Massachusetts, United States -... | ecosystem: Environmental > Terrestrial > Soil > Temperate forest >...
AACACTAACCAAAATCAGACCATTAAAACCAAACGAAGCCTTCCCGAAACTTGTTTCTGCTTCTGCTGTTTCTACTGGGGTTGCGGGCTTGGCGCGATCTCAAATAGTGTACGAAGCTGTCAGCGTATCCTCAACTAATCCTGCCTACAGAAGTGATCTATGAAAAACCTACTCGCGCATCTGTGGACCTCGACCATCGCCATTTTCCTGTTACTAGAGGCAGGCGCTGTGAAATGTTCCGCCTTCTCGGCGCCACTTCAGAGTGTCTCCGCGTCGCAGAATGGCAATTCAGTGCAGTTTAGTGTTTATGACCCCGTTAGAGGCCAAACGATATACGGGAGCATTAATATGGTAGCCGTTGATATTCTTAATCAGAATGGAATCGTGGCCTGCTATGACAATTCGGGCAATGTACAATTCGCAGTTTATGATCCTAATGCGGGAACATGGAAATACGGCTTGGGCTCTTGGAGTGGTACCGACGTGACCTTGGTAGATTCTGGCGGAGTTGTGGCTTGGGGATCGGATTATGATGCCAGCGAACATTACGCTACATACGACCCTTATCGTGGTGCCTGGCAATTTGGAAGTGGACCTGGCAACGAGGGTTCATTCGTCAACACTGACGGCGGTACCGTAGCTTGGCTGAATGACTACGCACTATATTTTGCAATCTATGATCCTTCGCGCGGAGCATGGGAAAGCGGTCCGGTGCAAACGGCGGATAGTGTTTACGTCGACCCCTATGGGACCGTCAATTGGTCTTTTTTGGGTGGACAAACTTATATGAACGGCTACGACCAAGCTTCCGGGACTTGGGTTAATGGCCCGACACATCCCTTCGCCTCATTCGTTGTATCTGCCATTTCCGGTTATGTTCCAACGAGTGTTTGGTTCACAGATATGTCCATTGGTGCCGCGGGTTGGCAGTGGAACTTTGGTGATGGATCATCTTCGACTGTAGAAAGTTTGTACCATTATTACGACCCAAATGATTTTGGGACAAATTTGGCGGTTTCGCTCAACGTAACTGGGGCAAATGGAACTTCCATCGCAAACCTTTCACTGAACTTACCGCCATTTTTCTATACAGAAAATAATGGCACTATTAGCATTTATGACTACAAAGGCCCTGGAGGTTCCGTCACGATTCCAAGCACGATAAATGACTTAACGGTCACCAGCATCGGGGCGAATGCATTCTTAAGCTGCACCAACCTGACGAGCGTAACGATTCCCAACAGCGTAACCAGCATCGGAAACGCTGCGTTTGAAGACTGCACTAGCCTAACCAATGTGACGATCCCCAACAGCGTTACAAGTATCGGAACTTACGCGTTCGAAGCCTGCTATAGTCTGGCGAACGTTATAATTGGCACCGGCGTCACCAGCATCGGATATGGAGCATTCGACGGAGCGGATCTAAGCAGCGTAATGATTCCTGCCAGTGTCACAAGTATTGGAGATGAGGCTTTCCTTGACAATCCAAGCCTAACTGCAATAACTGTGGATCCAGCTAATCTCGATTACACCGTTGTAAATGGGGTCTTGTTCAACAATACCCAGACCACACTTGTTTATTATCCAGAGGGTATGAGTGAAAGCAGCTATACAGTTCCCAGCGGCGTCACCGCACTTGAAGCAGCCGCTTTTGCAGAATGCAAACTGGCCAACATTACGTTCGACAGTGGCCTCGCCAGTATTGGGGCGTCGGAGTTTTTCGATTGCCACGAGTTGTCCAGCGTCACGATTCCCAATAGTGTTACCAGCATCGGAGAGGAGGCGTTCCTACAATGCAACGACCTGACCAACGTCGCAATTGGCAGCGGTGTCACCAGCATAGGGGAATATGCGTTCGCTTCCTGCTACGACCTGGCCAGCGTCTATTTTACAGGCAATGCTCCCGCCAATGGTGGTGAGGTGTTCTATACAGACGGTTTGGCGAAAACCTATTATTTGCCGGGCACCACTGGCTGGAGTTTAGCTTTTTGGGGTTATCCTTCGTTTGAGCCTCCAGCCATTCTGTGGAATCCGAAGGCGCAAACCGGCGGCGTGAGCTTTGGCGTGCGCACGAACAAATTCGGATTCAATATCATCGGCACAAGCGGCCTTGTCATCGTGGTGGACGCCTGCACGAACTTGGCCAATCCAGTTTGGAATCCAGTAGCAACCAACACTCTCACGGGTGGTTCATCTTATTTCAGCGATCCACAGTGGACCAATTATCCCAGCCGTTTTTATGGGTTCAGCTGGCCATAACCTGAGCCTTGAACGACTCGATCTTCGAACAGTTCTTTTTTGCCGCATTTATCTTTTGCCAGTACTGGTTAATGGCATTCGTCGCTGTTACAAGCCAAGCCGGCTTTGCACATTTTGCGATTATTCACACCGTCCCAAAAATGTAACATGAGAATCAGCTTTTCTTATTGACTCTTTCCAAATATTCAGAGAAAGTCATGAAACAGCTTATGAAGGAACTCGGCGCTCAACTGTTTTATCAAAAGCCAGCGTTTTCAAACCGACTTACCAGAAGGGAAGGCACTAAAAAGATCCAATCCTATGCTGGTTAAGAGATTAAATGGGAAATGTCAAATCAGCAATATTCAAGCTCAAATCATTGAGAAGACCCTAAAAGGATTGCTATCCCTACAAGTGCGATGAAACGGTTTCAAAGAAATCCATAATACAATCGAAGAATTTAAAATAGTGAAGGCGGCAAAAACCATAATCGCTCGCTTTTTAGGGACTCAATGCGCGCGTCTGCTTTTGTTCGCAGTTTTTTGGCTTTGCTTTGCGAGCTCGCGAGTTCTTGCCGTGGGAACTTGGGTGCCATTAGTCAATCAAGCACCCAGCGGTATTTCCACGATGCTTTTGCTTTCTGACGGGAGGGTAATGGCTACCGATGGCGGCAGAAATTGGTATTCCTTAACACCGGACAATTCCGGCAGTTATCTCAATGGCACTTGGGCTGAACTTTCTTCAATGCACGACAGCCGCTATGCCAACTCCTCACAAGTGTTAACCGATGGTGGCATTTTTGAGGCCGGCGGCGAGTATGGAACCGGTGGATATTCGGCAGAAGTTTATAATCCAGTGTTTGACACCTGGACGATGTGTCCGGGAAACGGAGCCCTGTTTTCAGATTCTCTTTCGGAGATTATATCGAATGGAAATGTTTTGATTACGCCCGTTGGCCCGACCAATGGCGGGGGAACGGTTGTTTATAACCCGAATGCGAATTCGTGGACAGTAGGACCTCAATTATTTCGCGGATATTATGAGGACGAAGCGAGCTGTGTAAAGTTGCCGGATAACAGCATTTTGGTGATTGACTCGGTTGGAAGCGGGGGGACCGGAACCAATTCTGAAAGATACATACCTTCGTTAAACGAATGGATTAATGATGCCAATGTGCCCGTCAACGTGTATGGCGGCATTTTTGAAATGGGCGCGGCGTTATTGCTCCCAAACGGCAATGCCTTTTTCCTTGGTGCGGGAGGAACGAATGCCATTTATATTCCTTCAGCTTCAACCAACATAGGCACATGGGTTGCGGGCCCGGTAACTCCCAATGGGCAATGCTCTAGTGATACACCCGCAGCGATGATGGTCAATGGGAAAGAGCTTTGCATGGTGTCCCCATATCCGACATCAGGCCCTCCCAGCAGTTTTTATGAATATGATTCGGTTGCGAATGCTTTCACCTTGACGAGCAATCCGGGCAATACGACTTATTATACCCAAGGTTGCAGGCTCCTCGACCTGCCCGATGGATCCATTCTTTTTACTTCCGGAGGGAGCCAGCTTTATGAATATCAGCCGGATGGTTCTCCCTTGGCAGAAGGACAACCTGTCATTTTAAGCATCAGCACAAATTACTATCGTTCTTACCATTTAACGGGCCTGCTGCTCAATGGAATTAGCGAAGGATCCGGCTACGGAGACGACGCCCAAATGAACAGCAATTATCCTTTAGTTCGGATGACCAATACTGCCACTGGAGTGGTCTATTATGTCCGCACTTACAATTGGAGTAGCACCGGCGTCATGACTGGCACAAATATTATTTCAACGGAATTTATCGTGCCGGATGACTTGCCGGCGGGAACATATTCACTCGTCGTCGTCGCGAATGGCAATGCCTCCGCGCCTGTCCCTTTCACATTTACGCCAGATACCCTGGATATCACTTTGCTGAACGGCTTTGTGAGCAGCGGCCAGATTGGGGGCCCATTCAACCCCAATGAACAGGCCTATTTCCTGAACAACAAGGGAGCATCGTCACTAAACTGGGCCTTGAGCAGCACGTCCCTCTGGCTTAATGCGTCCTCCACCGGCGGCACGCTGCAAGCCGGCGCGCAGTCTACTGTGTTCATAAGCATAAACTCTTCGGCCACAAATTTGCCGGCGCGCATATACACCACCACCGTTTGGTTCACGAATTTTAGCGATGGGGCCGTTCAGAGTGTTCCCTTCGAACTTGAGATAAACCCATTGCTACAAAACGGCGGATTCGAACTTGGAGGTTTTGCCGGCTGGGAGTTTTCCGGAAATCAGGGAAGCAGCCGAATCGTGGGAAATTATAATGGAATTGGCGGGGCACCCAATTCATCCCATTCAGGACTTTTTTCAGCGTTCCTGCAAATGAACGATTCGCCAGGATTTCTGTCGCAGACCATTAATACGGTTCCGGGCCAATCTTATTTGCTCTCACTATTTCTGAACTCGCCATCCGGCGCTGGAAGTTCAAACGAGTTTGCGGTTTTATGGGATGGGGAAACTCTCTTCGACGAACAAGACATCACCACGAGCGGCTGGACGAATCTTCAATTTGTGGTGCAAGCCACTGGCACGAGCACACCTTTGGATTTCGAATTTGTCAATTTGACGAATTACTTTTCTTTGGACGATGTCACACTGACCAATTTGCCCGCCTCTTTGTCTATTGCTTCGCAACCGGCCAACCAAACAATTCCTCAAGGGGCGAGCACATTTTTTTCTGTCCTGGCGAGTGGCCCAATACCCTATGCCTATCAGTGGCAGAAAAGCGGAACGAATTTGATTAACGGCGGAGACATATCAGGTTCAACGACAGCACAGCTATTGGTGAACAACGCCGCCATAGCGGACAGCGGGAATTATACGGTCGTGGTGAGCAACGACTTCCAATCGGTCACAAGTGTTGTGGCCACCTTAACGGTTTTTCCTACCAACGACCCGGGGTTCATTGTTTATCCCTGGCATACCACAATGAGCGAACCGAACGATGTTGCCGTGTGGACGGAGGAACAAATTCTAGGGTTGATGGGGCCAAGTTATGCCGCGTTGACCAATTGGCCCAACAGCCAGAATGGCCAAACTGAGAACGCTATTTTTGGTCCGCAGGGATTATACTATATCTATACAAATTACATTAACTGGGACATTGAAGGTCTCACTGATAGCGCTGGTGACTTTACGTCTTCAAATGGAGTGGCGGGCTACCCCAAGCAGGAATTTCCAGGAATGATCATTGGAACATACCCCGATGAAAGCGGTTTCGCCGCTACAGATGGAAACAATTTCTCAATGCTTGTCGAGACCTGGCTTTACTTTCCCATCGCGGGAACCTGGCAAATGGGCGTGAATAGTGATGACGGATTTAGTGTTCGGTCCGGCCAGGCTCCGGGTGATATTTTTGGCCAATTGCTGGGGGAATATGAGGGCGGGCGCGGCTCGTCGGATTCGACTTTTTATTTTTCTGTTCCGGAACCGGGACTTTATCCCTTCCGCTTGCTTTATGAGCAAGGCGGTGGTGGAGCCAACTGCGAGTGGTTTACGGTCACTCAGGCCGGACAACGTGTTCTGATCAATGACTCCTCCCAGGGAGCAAACGCGATCTATAGCTATGTGCAATCCCCGAACTGGCCGATTTATGTTTCGGGGGTTATCCCTGTAAACGGGGCCACGGGAGTTGGTCTCAACGAAAACATAACCGCTTTTCTCGTGGATGGAAATGCCGCACAAGTCGCTTCGGTGCAAATGTGGATCAATGGTTCTCCGGAAGCCGTGAGCACAAGCCGGAACGGGAATGTGACGACTGCGACGGTGTCCAACCCGGGTAATTCCTCCCTGCTATTGCCCCTGGCCAGCAACACAGTGACCATTGTTTATTCGGACTATGGCTTGTCTCCGCATAGCTATACCAATTCCTGGGAATTCGCCACGTCAACCGGTTACGGTATTTCGGCCAATTGCGCCGTGTCACCTCCCGAAAGATTGGTCTCCTGGTGGACGGCAAACGTGAATGCCAATGACGAGATGGGCTTGAATAACGGCACCCTGGAAAATGGGGCAAATTTCGCGCCCGGTGAAGTGGGGTATGCATTTGATCTTAATGGGTCTGGTGAATATGTATCAGTTCCGAGTACCAGTTCTTTGGAGATTACAAATACCATCACGATTGTTGCCTGGGTGAATAGCGCCGAACCTGCCATTCAGCAGGGTATTTTGGAAAAGTATGGGCCAAGCGCGGGAGGCTATGCGCTTCGTATAGCAAGCACTGGTCAACTCCAGTTTTATACACTTGATAACGGAAACACTTTTGACGCGGTGACGGGAAGTACAGTTCTAAACGCAAATACATGGTATCTCGTTGCGGGATTGTGGAACGGTACCAATTTGCAGGTCTACCTCAACGGTAATTTGGATGGAACGATCGCTTCCTTGCGAAATCCAAAGTTTGGTACCACCCCGGTAAGGATTGGCGCGCGAGGAGATGATGCTTCATTTTCATTTTCAGGATTGGTTGACGAAATCCAAATCTACAACCGCGCGCTTACGTCTTCTGAAATCCAAGCCATTTATCAGGCGGGGACAAACGGCATGTGCGCTCCCACTCCGTTCATGTTTTCCAGCCCGCCTGTTTATAGTAAAACTAACGGTGTTGTCTTAAATGCCCGACTACGCAGTGACCAGGCATATCAAATCGAGGCCATCACCAATCTTGAAGGCACAAATTGGATAACACTGACAAATTTCACCGCTGGTACGGCACCCATCTTTTATTATACCAACAAGGCCACCACCAACATTCCACAGCAGTTTTATCGAATTGTTTCTCCATAGCAGCTAAATTAGTAAAAGTTACGGAATCTTTAGCAAATAACCCATAATTAAATAAATCGGCCCCAGAATCAATTCGGCTGTGTCTGAATCCTCAAGTTCTTCCATCCTCTCACACCCTGCCTGCGCTCCACCTTGACTGGCCGTTCTCCTCCTGCTTCCTGCAATTAGGATTCATCGCGGGGGATACTTTTCATAAATTTTGACGGTTCCGGTTGCGTTGCTTCTTGTTGCTACCTTTTGCGCCAGTCTGGTCTTACGGAGAAATATTTATTCTTCCAAATTTGGAAAGGATATTACCGAAAATGCCCTCTAGTTGTGGGAAAGACCTCTACTAAACTGTGCGCCAATGAGGCAAGAATTGGAAAATACAAGAACCGCCGGCTTTTGTCGTGTTGGTGGAACAGCCATCTCGATGTAAGCCGGAAATCCATTGAATGATACTTCCCCTGATTAACTGTTAACTCCACAAGAAAATGAAAGAGACCAAAAATTCATTTATATCTGGCGCATGTTCTAGGCGGGATGTTCTACGAACCGGTGCAATATCCGTAGTCGGTCTGGCCTTGTCTGGCTGCGCCTTAACCGAGCCTGAGAAGGCGACTCCGCAAACAACCGCACAGGCTTTGCCGCCGCCGGCAGGACCGTTGCGTTCAGCAGGAGTTCTGGCATTTGGGCCGGGCAACGTTCTGTTCGTTGGGGACATCCAGAGTTCAGCGGTACATGCCTTCGCACTGCGGGATGAGGATTTGACGCCACAAACAGATGTGGAATTGGGCAACTTTCATAACTTTGAAGGGCGCGACCTAGTCCAAGGCATTGACCAGAAGCTGGCGGCGATCATGGGCACGACTTATGACGAGATCGTGGTAAACGACATGGCAGTGCACGAGGTCACCCAGCAGATTTTCATATCGGTGGAACGTGGCCGTGGAACGGACGCCATCCCGGCAATTGTGAAGGTAAACCACGGCAATCTGGAGGTGCTGGATACTGAGAACATCCCGCACTCGCAAGTTTCGATTCCCAACGAGCCCGACGAGAATTCAATGCTTGAGTTCGAGCCTCAAAGCACATACGCCATCACGGACATCAAATATTATAAGGGCGAAATCTTCGTAACTGGAATTTTAAATCAGCGATTCGCGTCGACTTTGCACCGTATCCCGTATCCTTTCAATTCTCAAGCTGCAACATGTACGGTCGAAATCTGGCACCCGGTGCATGGGGAGTTTGAGACACGAGCCCCGATCATTCGGCAGCTCATCCGTGAGATGGATGGCGAACCGTACTTGTTTGCCGTGTATGGTTGCACACCGCTAGTGCGTTTCCCTCTCTCTTCTTTGACAGATGGCGCGCATGTTCGCGGGGACACCATTGGAGAGCTGGGCTACGGCAGTAACCCACTGGACATGATGATATTTAACGACCCGTTTGCTCATAAGGAGTATTTGCTTGTGACCATTGACGACCGCAGCGCCTCGCGTATTGCGGTATCAATATGCGTGTAGTTGCGGCTGACTGCTTCGCTTTCATGGCCGATGATGTCTCTGGCCACTACATCTGACACACCCGCATTCTTGAGTAGGCTGGTCGCCGTATGGCGGAGACTGTGAAAGGAAAGTTCATTCAGCTTTCGCTTTGACCCACGCCCCTTGTCCAGCGATTCGTGTGTCCGTTTTTTTGCAAGACCAGCTGAAACCAAAATTTGATAAAATTGATTTGAGAGAGTTCCTCCATATTGGCTTCGCTGCCGCGCCGCATAAATCTCCGGAAAAATCGGTTGATCCGGCGTATCTCCAAGCGTCAGATTTCCCAAATAATCCACGATTGGTTTCGCCAAAGGAAGAATCTGCCGTCTTCCAGTTTTAGCTGTTTCCAAAGAAATTTCCCGGCGTTGGAGATCAATATTCAACCACGTGAGCATCGCCAGATCACTCAAACGCAAACCGGTGTAAATTCCAAACAAAATCATGCCACGCCATTCATCGTTGGCAGCTTTCAGGATTTTGTTCATTTCAGCCATTGTGAAGGGACGGCGGCTGTCTTTGTTACTGCGGTCCTTTAATACGGAAACCCGTTCTGCCTCATTGACATCCAAAATCCCATCGCGTTTCGCTTGGGCTAATGCAGAACGAATTATTTTCAAGGCCGTATTGACGGTTCCCGTTGTTAAACGTCCAGCCAGGTCGTCTCTGAAGCCTGTAATTTCCTTGCTGGTTAAATGAGCGATGTCGGCTTTGGCGTTTGGTCCCAAATACTTGAGCAAATGGTCGGCTGCATTTTTGTAACGCAAATGTGTTTTTTCCGTCGCCTCCAATTCTTTTCGCTTCAGCCAGGCAGCGAAAAAATCTTTTATGGTGGAACTGGAAATGGCATTCTTGTTTGCAATGGAATAAATGTCCGCTATGACTTTTCGTGCCTGGACTTCTGTCAGCCGTCCTCCCGACCCTTCGGCTGATGCGTCTTCAAACTTGTTGGCGATCCTTTGCGCTTCACGCCGGTCAGTTGATTTTGTGGACCGTTGGGTTCTTGTTCCATCGGGGAGGGTGAAACAAGCAATCCAATATGGCGATTTAGGCAAACGTCTTAAAGAGGCCATTGTCGGTTACAACAATAGTTACAACAATCAAAGCTGTCAAGGCGGTTTCAGTCATTCAAAATGTCAATAAAACTGCATATTTGCCTAAAAGGTTCGTTTCGAGGGTTCGAATCCCTTCGCTCGCTCCAATTCTAACCTCCCCTTTTTCTCGTTCGTTGCTTGCTGATTACGCCGCCAGGTGCGCGTGAGAATGGGCGTCGAGGGTGTTGCGAACGAGGCGGGCCACTTCTTCCGGCAGATAAGGTTTCGGCAGAAATGTGGTGTCGCCGTTGGTCGCATCCTTGCCAACCGATGAGGCATTAAAACCGCTGGTGAAAATAACCTTGAGGTCGGGCTTTCGGCTTTTTAGTTCGACAGCGAGTTCGCGGCCGGTCATTCCACCGGGCATGATGAGGTCCGTCAAAAGCAAGTCCACATTGCCCTGATGCTGTTCCCACACTTCCAGCGCTTCCTGGCCGGATGAGGCTGTCAAAACCTGGTAATGATACAAGCCGAGCGTGCTCCGCATGAGTTCGAGCAAGGCGGATTCGTCTTCAGCCACGAGAATAGTCTCTTTGCCACCCTGGACATTTTCCGCGGGAGGAGGCGTGGTTGCAGGCGCGGCGATGGCCTGGTCGGAAGCGGGAAGAAAAATTTTGAACGTAGTGCCGGCTCCTACCTGGCTTTGGACTTCGATCCAGCCGTGGAGTTGTTTGACCGCGGCATAAACCGTGGCCAGTCCCAGGCCGGTCCCTTTGCCAGTTTCCTTGGTGGTAAAAAATGGCTCAAAAATCCTGTGGATGACACCAGGTTCCATCCCACAACCATTGTCGGCGACGGTCAGGCAAACGAATCGCCCGGCGCGACCTTCGGGATACCGGCGGGCAGAGACGGGATCCAAATCCAGCGCAGAGGTTTCAATGACGAGCTTCCCTCCTTTGGGCATAGCATCGCGGGAATTGATGGCCAGGTTCATCACGACTTGCTCCACCAGGGCGGTGTCGGCGGCAATATTGGGCAGTTGCTCGGAATATTTGATTTCCAGTGTGACAGGTGTTCCCAACATCCGGGGCAGAAGCAATTCCAGGTTCCGGAGCACGGCATTCAAATCGAGAATCTTGGTGCGATAAATTTGTTTGCGGCTAAAGGCGAGCAAGTGCCGGATAAAACCGGCGGCGCGGTCAGAGGCGGCAACGATTTGGGAAGCTGATTTGGCCGCATCGGAATCCGGCAGCGCGGCGGACAAGAGCAAACCGGCATGCCCCTGGATGATGGTCAGGATGTTGTTGATGTCGTGCGCCACGCCGGCGGCCAATTGCCCCAGCGAGTCCATTTTTTGAGATTGCCGCAGTTGCGTTTCCAGCGCGAGCCGCTGGGTAATATCATCCAGAGTCACAATCATGCCGTCAATGCGCCCTTCGGCATTGAAAAGGGGCGTGGCATTTGAGGAAAGGACAGTGCGCTGGCCATCGGAAAATTCGATAACGTGATGGAGGTCCAGCGCAGGCTCACCGGAAGCCAGAACGTTCTTCAACAAGGACATCTGCCCGGAAAGCAAATTGCCGTCCATATCGGCGACGCGCCAGTTTAGGACATTGGAGGTTTGGGCGGGTTGCCCGGAGAGTTTTAAAACTTCTCCGGCGCGCCGGTTGGCAAAAGTGATTTTTCCATCGCAGTCCGTAACGACGATTCCCGACGGACTGGTTTCCATGATGCCGCCGATGAAATCGCGTTCATGGCGGACGGTTTCCTGCGCACGTTTGCGTTCGATTGCGTAGCGGATGGAGCGCTCAAGCGTATCGGCGGTGAGCCGGGCTTTGACGAGATAATCTGCCGCGCCGGCTTTCATGGCCTCAACATCAATTTCCTGGTCGCCCTGGCCGGTGAGCAGAATTACGGGCAGACGGATATTGAAAGACACCAGTTCGCGCAACAATTCGAGGCCGGTGCGCTCGCCCAGGCGGTAATCCAGCAGGCAAATATCGTGCTCACCGCGTTTGACCGCGGCCAAACCGTCGTTGTAGTTATTAATCCAGTCCAACTGATGCCGGCGCTCGCGAATACGCGACATCAAATCGCGGGTGATGAGGTAATCGTCTTCGTCATCATCCACGAGCAGCACTTTGATGGACGTGGCGGACATAACATTCAGTTTTCGTCCGGCGGCAGTTCCACGACTTCAAACCAGTAGTTTCCCAGGACTTTGATTAATTCCACGAGGGACTTGAAGGTGACCGGCTTGGTCACGTAGGAATTAACCCCCAAATCATAAGTGCGCACGATGTCTTCCTCGGCCTTGGAGGTGGTGAGGACAACGATGGGGATGCGGCGCAAATCGGCATCAGCCTTGATTTCCTTGAGCGCCTCGCGCCCGTCTTTGCGGGGCATATTTAAATCGAGCAGGATTAATCCGGGCAGCGGCTCGCCGCGCAGGGATTCGTATTTACCATGGCGGTGCAAAAATTCCATCAATTCCTCGCCGTCTTCCACAGCGTGAAATTCATTAGCCAGGCGGTTCTCCATGAATGCGTCATGCGTGAGTTGGCGGTCATCCGGATCATCGTCAGCCAGCAGAATCGTAATCATTTTCCCTTCCTTTTTCATAATGTGTTTGGGTTGTTAATGTTCGTTGTTTGGTGTTTTTTGATGGGTTGCGGACAATGTGACAATAAACGTGGCGCCTTGCCCAGGCGCGCTCTTAGCAGTGATGGACCCGCCATGATATAGAACGATTTTTCGGGCAATGGCCAGTCCCATTCCCGTGCCTTCGTATTCGTTGCGCGTGTGCAACCTTTGGAAGACATTGAAAATACGGTCCAGATACTTCTCGTCGAAACCAATGCCATTGTCGCTGACGGTCAATTCACAAAGGTCCTGGGGCTGCGAGTCGTGGGCCTGGGGCAAAACACCGGAGTAAATTTTCGCGTCAAGTTTGACCACCGGCGGAACATCAGGCAGACGGAACTTCAGCGCGTTGCCGATTAAGTTTTGAATCAACTGCCGCATCTGCAACGGTTCGGCGTCAATGACCGGCAACTGGCCCAGTTCCACACGGCCTTTGGTCATTTCAACCCTCGCTTCAAGGTCCTCTACAACTTCGCGCGCGGTGCGCGCCAAATCCACCTTCACAAACGGCTGGGCCTTGGTGGTCACGCGGGAGAAGCTCAGGAGATCGTTGATGAGGGTCTGCATCCTGGAAGCCGCCTTTTGCATGCGTTGCAAATAATCCAGCGTTTCAGCCTCCAGACGGTCGCCGGCTTTTTCTTTAAGGCGCTCGCCAAAGACGATGATTTTTCGCAAAGGCTCCTGTAAATCATGCGAAGCCACGTAGGCAAAATCCTGCAACTCGCGGTTGCTGCGCTGGAGTTGTTCGGCTGATTCACGCAGTCTTTGCTCACTCGCCCGCAAAGCCATTTGTGCCATTTTGAATTCATTAATATCGCGCGTGATCCCCACTGTGCCCAGAACGTGACCCTCTTCGTCCCGCCAAAGCACTTTGGTGGCAACTGACCAGCGCTTTAGACTCGAAGGCTCCCCGGGTCTGTTTTTAAATTGCTCCTGGTTGATGACCGGTTCGCCTGTTTGGATGATTTTTTGCTCGTCGTTAAAAAACTGTTGGGCCAGCTCTTTCGGGAAAAAATCAAAATCACTTTTGCCTTTGAGTTCTGCCGGCGATTTTGCGCTCAGGTCGCGGGCATGGGCGATGTTGTTCAAAATGAATCGTCCGTCTTTATCCTTCGCATAGATGTAATCCGGCAAGTTATCAATCACCATCCGCAGCAGATCGCGCTCGCGGGCAAGCTGGGAGTTTTCCCGCGCCAGCTTCGCATTAACAGCCGCGAGGTCCTGATGCTCCATCGCCCGGAAATCGGATGTCCGCGGCTCATAGTCGTCGTCGGTCACAAGACCCTGATGATGATTACCTTCCATAAGTGCTTCCCCCCGTAATAAGCAAATTGAATGCCTCTTTTGGTTTATCGGCCATTACGGATGAAATTCGCGGAATAAAATTATAAAGCGTTTATGTAGAATATGTTACAAATTTAGCGCAATGTCTGTTATTTCAGGGAGAATAGCTCCAAACATGCGGAAATTCAGCGCAGTGGCCATTTCCTGCACACTTAAGGGAGTCATTTTGCACCGCCCGGCAAATGGAATTGGGGACGATTCTTAAAGCAGAAAGGGGTTTTATGGAACCTCTACTTGCACCGTCGGGCGGTAAAGTTAATCTGGCGTATGACCATTCAGCAATTTATGACCAGAGGAGAGGAATTAAGCCGGGAGGCACAAGTACTTGGGACGCTTCACGAATATTTTCGCATGCACGCATCGAGGCTTTATCGCGCCTGCGAACTCTTTAAATTGTTCGGGACACTGGGAGATGTTTTGGAAATCGGCCCTTTCTTTGGATATACACCATTTATACTGCGGGAACACAGCTCGTCTTATGCAGTTTTAGAAGGCGATGACCCGGCTGTATATCCGCTCGAGCCATTATACAAGCGATATTCCATTGCTTTATCTTATGTTGATTTTTTTGAGCAATTCGGCCCAACCCGTTCCGCGACGCACAAATTATCCCTCCCGGACTCATCCTATGATACCATTCTGTGCTGGGAAACGATGGAGCATTTTAATTTTAATCCAGTAAAGTTTGTCAGGGAACTCCTGCGCGTTCTCAAGCCGGGAGGCCGGATATGCGTCACTGTGCCCAATAAGGCCTCCTTCCAGAATATCACCGCCTTGCTATCCGGCAGAAGGGAGAAATACTTCATTGATGACTTCTACGGCTATGAGAATTATCAATCGAATGGCAAAACCGCATTTTATGGATTTCACTGGCGGGAGTATTCGCCGCCGGAACTCTGGCATTTGTTCACTCAGGCCGGCTTCCGCGTCCAGGCCTGCAGTTCATTTACTGCCTTCCGAGACCACAAAAAAGTTGGCCTCGGCCGAAAATTTATCAGAACCGTGTCACAGGCGGGGACTTCACTTTTGCCCCGCTACGGAACAAATGTTTATCTTACGGCAACGAAGTAATCTCCTCAGATTGTTATCTGCTCCTTGTATGAGGGTGCGATGACCTGGGCGTTGGGTTTCATCGCCCGCAAGGTTTCGACATGGGCAAGGCATTGAGATTCTTCGCCATGAATACAAATGATTTTCTTCAAATTTCCCGAAATGTGTTCGACGTAGCGTTTCAATTCGTTCCGGTCGGCATGGCCGGAATAAGAATCAATTGAGGCGATTTTGGCGCGGACCGGATACGGTTCACCAAAAATGTTCACGGGACTTTTTCCGGCCAGGATTTGTGCGCCAAGCGTGTACTCCGCGCAATAACCGATGAACAGGATCAAATTATTCGCAAAACCAATATGGTTTTTCAAATGATGCCGGATGCGCCCGCCTTCCGCCATGCCGGAAGCACTGATAATGACGGCCGGCTCTTTCAAATCGTTCAGCTTCTTGGATTGTTCCACATCACGGATATACGTAAGATTGGACATGCCGAAGGGATTCTCCTTTTCATGCAAAAATTTGTTGATCGTGTCGTTAAAGCATTCGGGATGCAGACGGTAAATTTCCGTGGCATTGACGCTCAAAGGGCTGTCCACGAAGATGGGCACGCGCGGCAGTCTGCCTGCCAGCGTTAACTGGTGCAGCACATAGACGATCTGCTGCGTGCGTCCCACGGAAAAAGCGGGGATGATGACCTTGCCTTTTTGGTCGAGGGTTTCCGAGACGAGGCGGCAAACGGTTTCGTCGGCACTATCGCGCGCGGCGTGCTCGCGCCCCGCATAAGTGGATTCGATTTGCAGATAATCCACATTTTCCGTTGGCGCCGGGTCGCGAAGGATCTCGTCGCCACCACGGCCGACGTCGCCGCTGAAAAGCCAGCGGAATTTCCGGCCACTTTCAACGAAGTCCAGAATCACTTGCGCTGAACCAAGGATATGTCCCGCGTCGCGAAATGTCACAGTCACCCCATCCAGGATCTGGACAGG
>Ga0206821_10151_pt1 | contig 15542 bp, 20 predicted proteins | sample Alteio_BWOrgCont_85_FD_152860 | JGI IMG/M metagenome (GOLD analysis project Ga0206821, IMG submission 152860) | Enriched cells from forest soil in Barre Woods Harvard Forest LTER site, Petersham, Massachusetts, United States -... | ecosystem: Environmental > Terrestrial > Soil > Temperate forest >...
TGCACTAGAGGTAGGAGAGGCAGAAGGTGCTTCAGAAGGTGTAGAAGTAGAGTTACAAGGAGTTAAACTAGGAATATTAATACCTAATTTTTGCAAAAGCCACTGGAGTAATTGCAATATTAGTTGCATAAACTGTTGTAGAAAACCTTGCCTCTCCGAAGGGTGCTTCTTGCCACGATCTTCCTTATCCTTACTCCTCGTATGAACACTACCGACACTTTGAGAAGGGACAGAAGACTGAGAATCAGAGCAAGGAGTAAAACTGGGAGATGGATTTGTTGAAGGTGCAGCTGTAGTAGCAGTGGGTTGCGTACCACTAATTGTACTTATACCACTAGGAGTACCGGAAGAGACAGGAATAGAAGGAATAGTAGTGACCGCAGACGTAGGAGAGAGAGTGGGACAAGAGCCTAAACAATAAGGAGAAGGGACGATAACGGCGCTTTGAGCATAAACGGAAATACTAGAATTCATGAAGAGAAACAGTAAAAAAAAGAGTAGAAAATATTTCATAAAAAATAACTACAAATTCAGCTTAGAGGATTTATAATAGAGGTGTCAATGGAACAATCATATATCAGTAATTCACCTTTGATAAAAACTATAAATATAACCTTGATTTTGCAAGTGTTGGAGTAAAAAGCATGAAGGGAAAATTGACGTACAAAAGTTCATCTGTAAGGTTATACATTATTTGGAATATATCGGCAAAACGTTGATGAGTCAGAACGATTCAAGAATTGTGAAGGGTCTTTTTGCTCTTCTTTTTGAGGGAAGATCAACGGTACCAAACATCTACTTTGGAACTACTAAATTAGCTTATTTTTTCAACTAAACGATAGATATAAAGATACTCTTGGATTAAATAATACTGATGGTGACCCCAGCGGGAATCGAACCCGCGATTTTCGGGATGAAAGCCCGACGTCCTAGGCCGCTAGACGATGGGGCCTAACGAACAACTCTATTTTACCAAATTTGGGCCTTTTTGTCAGCTTGGATCCAAAATAGGGGAGAAAAGAACTTTTTATTTCTTTTCAGAATTAGTTTGCATAAATTTAATTGCTTCTTGGACAGTTGTCATAAATTGCGCGGGGAAAATAATTGTTGAGCTCTTTTCCGTACTGATTTCTGCCATTGTTTGAAGAGTTCTTAGTTGTAGTGCAACTGGATGTTTTGTCATAACATCTGCGGCCTCTCCGAGTTTGGTTGCTGCTTGAAATTCTCCTTCTGCAGCAACAATTTTTGCACGTCTTTCACGTTCAGCTTCTGCCTCCTTTGCCATTGCTCGTTGCATATTGTCAGGAAGAGTAATATCTTTTATTTCAACTGCGGTAACTTTTACTCCCCATGGTTCTGTATGTGAATCAATAACATTTTTTATTTGTGTGTTAATATTTGCTGTTTCAGACAATAATTGATCGAGGACAAATTGTCCGACAACATTTCGAACTGTAGTTTGGCTGATTTGATTAACTGCTTCATTTGCATTTTGAATTGCAAGAACTGATTTTTTTGGATCGACAACCTGATAATAAGCGACTGCTGCAATATCAATTGAAACATTGTCTTTGGTGATAATTTTTTGTGACGGAATTTCCATTGTAATCGTTCTCAGAGTTACCTTGACCAATTGTTCTACAAAGGGAATAAGCAAAATCAATCCTGGGCCGCGGACTCCAGCATATTTGCCCAAACGGAAAATGACGCCCCGATCATATTCGGTAACAATCCGAATGCTGACGATTACAAGAACAACAATGATGATAAGTATAGGTAGTCCCATTTATTAAACAATTATCTCAGTTTCTTTTGCAATTTATCAAGGAGCGTTTTAGCAAAGTCTTTTCCGCCTAGCCCAAATGCAAGTCCACCTGCAATTGCCACCATAGCGACAAAACCAGTAAAGAGGATTTGTATAAGATCTTGTGCTACACCTAATTGGTTGAGTACTGCCAATATGATAAAAACAGTAATTGAAATTCGTACTGTCGAAGTAACAATGCGTGAAATATCTTTAGAAAATCCTTTTGTTGATGCTGCTACAACTTCGGCAGTTAACTTTGCGAATACCAGCCCAACTACACCAATAATCGCCGCAACAAAAACGTTGGGAAGATAAAATAAAAATGTATTGAGAAGAAGCGCGAACTGCGGAAGCTGCCATACATCAGCGGTGGGAATTAAAAAGAGAATAATGATGAACCACCGAACAATCTCTGCAAGGATTTCAGTCCAACTAAATCCTTTATCACCGGATGGGATATTATATTTTTCTAAATAATTGTCGAAATGTATTGTTTCTAACAGCTTGATAACTAATTGTTTGATAAATGACGCTACAACAATGCCGATGAGAAGAATGATGATTCCGACAAGAACATTGGGAATAAAAGCAATTGTAGCAGATAAGCCTTGATTAAGTGAATCCAACAATGTATTGAGCACATTGGGAGCCATAATGGTTTTTAGTATTACACGATACCCTTTACTTGTCAATAGTTTGTTATATTGGTATAATTAACTGTACGTTTTTTGGGCCGGTAGCTCAGCGGTAGAGCAGGAGCCTTTTAAGCTCTTGGTCGCGGGTTCGAATCCCGCCCGGCTCACCCGAGGCTATAGCGTTACGTGCTTTAGCTTCATATCCACGCCCCAAAATAGGTGTTCGATAAGAATTATTTTCGTAAACAATTCCAAACGGCAACAACGAACACCCTATCTTCAATTTCAACTCAGGAGATGCTTTCAAAAATATTTTATCGAGGTTACTTAAATAGTAAACCATAAATTCTAAGACTGTTTGTATATCTATTTTTTCTATTTTTTTTTCATTGAGCAAGCCATTTTTAATTGCGATTTCTGAAGCTAATTCATCTTTCAGTTCAATGTAATCTTCATCCGAGTAAATACCTTTGAGATGTTTTTCAGATAAAGTTTTTTTTGTTTTTTTAAGTATTTCAATATCTTTAAGAATCGTATCTTGAGCCGTATTTAGTTGATTAAATCTTGCATGATATTTTTCTTTAATTATAGTTGCAAAAAATAGCATAAACTTTTTCGTGGGTTGAATATTTTTAATAAGCTCTAAAAATTTATCATCAAGTATTCCTGCCGGATATGAAACTACTTTATGTTGTTGTCTTATTGAACAAGAATAGTAGGCATACTTTTTATTTTTTCCTTGACTCCATGCACTTGAGCATTTTCTATCACACATAGGACAATTAAGAATACCTCGTAATGGAAAATCTTTGCGGAGTGCATAGCGTGTTTTTTTATGGGGTTTTCTACCTGTTATAATATCTCGGACTTGATAAAAAGTATCTTCGTCAACCATAGGCTCATGTTTGCCTTGTATTTCTCCATATTTCTCTGATACTAACGTACCCATATAGAACTTGTTTGAAAATATTTTAGAAACTGATTGCGAGGAGAATTTTTTAAAACGTACAGTATGTTTTGATTTAACGCCTAACTTATTTAACTCTCTTGCTACATCTGATAATGATAGTTTTTCATTTAGTACCCTAACCCATAGATTTTTAAGTATATTGAATGTATCAGAATCTTTTACTGCTATATTTTTGCCATTTACTTTTTGCATAATGTAACCAAGTGCCGGACGTGAAGTAATATTACCTTCCATAAATCGTTTTTTTAATGAATTAGCTACATTTCTTGCTCTGCTTTTGTTTTCATATTCTGCCATGCTCGCAAGGATTGTTTCAATAAGTTGATGTTCCGGTGATTCACCTGTAGGCTCAGTGACAGATTGAAGAGATACACCGCTTTTAGAGAGCAAATGACGAAGAGTAAGAAAATCTACTGTATTCCTATTCAAGCGTGAAAATGAATATACGAATACGCCATCAATATCATTTTCTTTATTCCTACAATAGGCAAGTAAGTCTTGAAGTTCAGGTCTATTTGTGGTTGTTGCAGAAATACCTTCCTCTCTAAAAATTCTAACGACTTCATAACCCATCTGCTTTGCTTTTTGTTCGCATAGGTCTTTTTGTGAATCTAAACTATACCCGTCAACTTGTTTATCGCTAGATACTCTTGTATATATAACAGCACGTTTTTGTTTCACTTCGTCCATAGTATTCTTTAATCGTTTATTGTGTCAATATATAAATCTAGGATTCCATCACAAATGTCACCGACTTGATGTATCAACTCTATAACTTGTATGTCTGTTAAGTCCTCTATTTCTTCCTGTAAAATTGAACGTGCTTGTTGAACTGTCATAAAATTATTCTTATTCCTTTTTCGTAGCTGTCGGTTTTCCTTCGATCTTAATTCGTTTTTTTCGTTTTATTCGTAACCCTATGGATTGTTTTTCTCATCCTCGTTGCTATATTCGGCTATGTAGTTTTCAAAGATTTCAAGGTAAGTTTTTTTTGAATGAGGATACGAATTAAACGAATTTAACGAAAAAAGCTCTTTTGGTCTTCCTACAGTATTGATAACTTCCCGTTTAATACGATTGAGATTCAGTAGACTTTCAATTGATATTGAAAGTTGTTCTGAATCAATATTTCTTTTAAAGTTATTAATAATATCAGTTCGGGTCATGCCTCCTTGATTCAGGGTGAGGGCTTCGATTATTTTATTTGCTAATGGATCTCCTGTTTTGCCTTGAAAGATGTATGTAATGGAGGCATAAACATAATCCCAGACAGCCAATGCAGCTTTAATATGTTCTATTTTTATCTCATTTGACTGATCTAGCAACGCATAGATACTAGCAAGCCGACAAACATATGCTTCTGATCTTGCAGTCAAAGAGCCAATAATGCCCGAGGTATCCGTAGTCAAGTCATGATAAATTTTTGCCCATAGAATTTTAGTCTCAAGTGTCCATTTTACTTCACCACTTAGGTTTTTAGCATATTGTACTGCTTGTCTAAGTTTTGAAATTACTTCTTCAAGATCGCTCTCTTTTAGATTACCGCCTGAGGGTAATTCTTTAGAGCGCTTGACACATACCCATAGGAATCTATTTCCGAAACCATTAGAACTTTCAGTACTTGTAAGGTAACGTAAGAGTTCTTCCCGTGTAATATGGCCGATAATTGAAATATGTGCTCCTGTAGCTTTTACAGGATTGTTTTTTGTAAGCGTTTGTAAATCTCCTGTATCCCATGCACCACGTATTATTGCAGAGAGTATATTTCCTTCCCGATTTAATACTTTTAAAGTAGCTGAAAATTCTTGTTCAATGACAAGTAACCTTTTATCTTTAACTCCTTCGTCAACAACAATTGGCTCTATTTCCTTTGTCTTTTTGTCATATTGTTGTTTGATAATTTCATCTCGTACTGCATTGATAAGTCCTTCACCTGAGCTTAGTCCTGCATTAAATTGTAATGTTTCGTCTATTGAACGTAGTATATTTTTAACATAGTCCCAACTTGTCCCTTTTCTCCCTCTTGAGCTTTCACCAACCAATATTGCAAAAATCCTCATGGGATGTTTTGCTGCTTCTACCTTAAAGAAAGAACTATCTCCGATGATATTCCCGAATCCTGTGAGTAAATTGATCAGAAGTGCTACTGGATCTGCTTCTGTATGAGGTTCTATTAAACTAACAAATTCTCCTGCTATTCCATAAAGTGCTGCTTTGTTAAGTGAAGTAGGAAAGTGGATATTTTCGCTTTTAAGATTTTGTTTTGTTTCTTTTTGTCCACTATTTTCTTCTTCGGTTACCTCTTCCATTATCTTATCTTCCAGTGGTGTTGTACTATAATCTCCGTAATCTTTCATTTTGCCAGCTCCTTTACAGCTTCCTTAAATGAGAGATTGTCTATTTTCATCTTGAACGTAATAACGTTTCCATGTGCTTGGCAACCGAAGCAGTGATAGGTGTTTTGGTTTATATAAATAGTAAATGAAGGGGTTCTATCGTCATGGAATGGACAACAGGCTGTTATACGATTACCTACCTGTCTTGCTTTTTCAAGTTGAGGTAATGCAATATCATGTAATGACTGATTTTTTGCACGTTCTTTTTGTTCAGCCCATTTTGCTTCGATAGTAGAATAATTATTGTCTGATTTATAAAATATTCGGTTTTGTCGATATAATCTACTCAAATGCTTATCTATTTGAACAACAGCCGGAGCATAAAAATACTTTAAATATGAGTGCCAAAACCAAATAAAAAATTTATCTTTCTGTTCAGTGTCAGCAATATTATTGATTGCATTGTGAAATACTTTCATCCGAGTTATCAAATTTTTTCTATCAGCCTCATATTCCTGAATCTTTTCAGGGATAATTTCCTTAGCTTCAGGGAAAATAGACAACAATTCAGTATCAGAAAGTGATGAAGTATAAAAAGGTTTTGTATTCATATTATTTATATAATTGACAATCTCTTGCACAAAAAAGACACGCAAAATATTTCTTGCGTGTCTTTCCATTCACATTTGGTAGTTGAGCTTATTTCTGCCTCAAAGCCCTCTACGTACTTTTGACGTTATTTATTTTTTACTAGCCATAAATTATCTGAATTTTTAACTTTGAAGCCTTGTTTTGGATTGGTAATTTGTTCTTCGTTTGCCTCAAACCAAAACTTATTTCCATCTGAAGCAAAATATAAATTTATTCCTTTTTTTAACAAAAAATCTTTCTTAACTGGAAAAGCTAAACCTTTCATTTTACTCATACTTCATTCTATTCATTAACAACTACATAATAGCAGTTGCTTATAATTTCGTCAATACGTCAAGTTAATCAAAAACGGCTACTTGATATAGTAATAAATCTCATGTACAATATCAGTATGAGTAAATGGGATATAGGTGCTCTCAATAGAGGAAAAAATTTGTCTGAAAAAACAAAAAAGAAGATATCACTAAAAATAAAAACTCTAGTTGAAAATGGCTCATTGAAAATTACCAATAAAGGAGAGCGACTTTCAGAAGAGCATAAGAAAAAAATAAGTCAATCAAGAAAAGGTATAGCTCCTTGGAATAAAAATAAAACAGGAGTCATGCCTCCAGCATGGAATATAGGACAACATTGGTCAAATGAAGTAAAGAAAAAAATATCAGAAAGCAAAAAAGGTAAGCCAGCGCATAATAAAGGAATACCTCGTACAGAAGCAGAAAAGGAAAAGATGCGTATAGCTGCTAAAAAAATGTGGGAAAGAAGAAAAAAGCACGCTATTGATTAGATTATTTTTTACTCAGTGCAAGTAATTCTTGCGAAGCAACAGATAGGCTTTCAAGATCTTTTTGTATCTCATCAAGTGATTTTTCTCCATACCCTTTCTTCATTTCAATTCTAAGATGAGCAGTTTTTTGAGGAGGTTGTAACCCATTTATTTTTACCATTAGAGCAAGTGCATTTAAACTGTCTGAGTTTTTTGCATTTATTCCCAAGCCAGCTTCCGCAGCTGTCTTTAATTTTTCAAAAATATAGTCGTTGGTTATCCCTCCACGCTCAGAAACTTCTCCAAGTGCTTGTTTTATAGTAGGTTTTTGTAAGTTTTCCGAAGCTATTGCATGAGCAGTATTGTAGTTTTTAACATTATACGTTTCTAAGGCTGCTTTTGTTGCATTACCTCCATTTTCTATGTAGGCTTTAACGAATTGCTTTTGCTTAAGACTGAGCTTGCGATCTTTTTTGCTCATGTTCTTATTATACACTTGGTAATCAAAACAATTCGCTTATTTTTACTTTTAAAGTATGTGCAAGTTTATTTAATACTTTTAATGATGGGGCTTTTCTACCTTGCTCTATATGTCCCATATGAGTACGGCTTATGTTGATTCTTTCTGCTAATTCTTCTTGTGTTAGTCCAATATTTTTTCTTAACCTTTGAATTTTTTTACCGAGCCTCTCTTTTGTTGGTTTTAGTCCAAATACCATAGAGCTATTATTGATAGCTATAAGCAATCAATCCACTAGCTAAAAGCGAGCAATTAGCCTCATTAGTACTATTGACTATTTTATAATAAAGTCCTATAATGCGAACGCTAGAGTTTAATATGAAAAGTAAAATTACAATAGTTGCAGTGATAGTTGTCATAATGGGATTAGTTTTATATGGTTTTCACAATAACAATCTGATTGCTTCAGAGAATATTGTTGTCCCAACGCCAACAATACAACCTACAGAGGTTACACCACTTCCGTCACCGGAAGATACTCCTATTCCATTAGATACACTAATACCAACTCCTACAATAATACCTACACCCACAATGTCATTTAACATGACTGATTGTCTCAACAATGAAGCAGCAAAAGAGGCAGGCGAAGCAGGCGATTCACCTATGGAAAAGGCTTTACTTAACCAAGGGATTCTTAATGAAGACTCTATATGTAGCGCAGAATACGAACAAGCGCTTCAACAGCAAACAGATCAACAGGCATTACAACAGCAAGATAATGAAATGCAATTAGAACAGATCCAAATGGAAGAACAAATAGTACAAAAAGAAGAACAAGAACTTCCTCAGACTCCTCAAATAATTCAGTATGAAGAGCAACAACTGGAACAATTACAAAATGAAGCGCAAAAATTAGAATAATTGGAGGTGAAATAGCATGAAATTTATATTAATAATAATAGCCATAATTTTATTCCTTATGTATATAAATAGTTTAAACCAACAACCTACACAGCAAACACAACCTGTGCAACAAACGCAACAAACTTTTCCAAAACAAACAACAACGAATTGTTACACCTTTGGAAATAGTACAAATTGTACAAGTTATTAATTATGTATGAAATAGAAACCAAAAAGGAAAAGTGGTGGTGGATACCTGTTAATATTATTTTTTATTTCCTTATAATAGGAGGGATATTTTATCATCATAAGCCCTCGTCTTTACAGATAATTCTGCTTAGTGTTTATACATGTATTCTTATATGGGGAATTGCAAGGTGGTTTCTTCGGCCTACAGTTAAAAATAATATAGAAGAGATAGTAAGACAAAATGAAAATGAAGAAAAGGAAAGAAGAAAAAAATTAGGCTTAAAAGGAAGAATAATAGAAGACTGGATTAAGTTCAATAACGCATATTCTATTTCCCCTGAGGGATGGAATAAGTCAAAAAAATCAATTTTGGCTCAAATATGTTTTATTATCGGTCTATTGATACTACCTTTTTGCATGATAATCAGTTTACTGAAAGGGGTGAAATAATATTTTATTTATAATAATAGTTTTTTTGATAGTACTTGTTATTGTGCGTGCTAGCGTTGAAAGTGATTTTAAAAACGACAGAGGATATTTCTCAACGCATTCGCATAGTGGCGATAGGGAGTGTGAGAGGGAAACATGTGTCTTTCATAAAAAAATTAACGGTCATTATTATTGACCTGGAACAAGAATTATATGGAGAATATGCGTGGTTAAATGAGGTGTTATAACTATGATTATTTTATTATCATTGATAGTTGGATTATTGGTCGGATTTTCAGGAATATTGAAAGATAAATCTGTTGAAGATTAGCTACTTTGACCCCTTTTTCAAAAAATATATCGCATGTAAAAATCAGGCTAAACATAATATATCTTAAGAGAAAAGAGCCGTATATGGGGTGGCAGTGTTTTTTAAAGCTAAATGTATTGACAAGTAGCGTCATGTTGTGATAAAATACATACATGGACACTAAATTAGCTCAGCCTCAGGCACTAGAAGCTACAGCACAAGATAATATAAACCGTATTTTTGATGCTCTTGATGTATCTGATACTACAAGAGACGACTACAAGTATAGGATAGGCTCATTTCTTGACTACTCTAAAGCACATGGGATAAATAACAATAGCTTCTTAGAATACAAACGCTCACTTGCTGAAAGAACTGATTATAGTGTTTCGACAAAGAACAAATATTTAGCTTCTGCAAAGATTTTTCTTAAAGAACTCAACAGACAAGGTATGTTACCCACTGATATAACGCAAAATGTAAAATCATTCAGTCAGGATAAAAAACACAAGAAAGACGGGCTTGATACAGAAGAAATAAACAGGCTTTGTGAGTTTATCGGTCAATTACCTGTTTCTCAAGAAAACACACGCCTACGTGCCATTGTAGCTCTTCTAACACTACAAGGATTACGACAAGTCGAAATAGTAAGACTTGATATAAAAGACATTGATTTAATAAGCAAAAAGGCATTTGTGCAAGGAAAAGGTAGAGATGATAAAGAGCTTATTGATTTACACCCCGAAACAGTGAAAGCATTACAAAGTTATTTAAAATCAAATAAGGTAGCTGACGGCTCATTGTTTCAATCAAGAAGTAATAATCATAAAAACAAACGCATGACAACAAGAGCGATTAGAGAAATTGTAAAACAAGCTCTCAATCAATTAGGCATTGAAAAAACAGTACACGGCTTCAGGCACTATTTCGCTACAACGCTTATAAAAACGTATAAAGGCGATTTGTTAGAAGTGGCACAATACACACGACATAAAGGGCTTGAGATGCTGCAAGTGTATAACGATAGTATTAAAAAGCAAGAAGATTTACCCCGTTATTACAACGCTTTTAAAGGAGTAAGTTTTTAAGCAGAATTACGCTTGAACTTCCCATAACCCTAATTACAGGAAGTAGAAAATATGAAAACAAAAATTACTGCACCAGGACATAGTTTTGAAAATAGCATATCAAAAGAGGAGATGAATACTCTCGCTAAATTTTTCGTTGTATTTACACCAGGCTTTGTAAAGGATGGTATTGGAATACTTAACGATAATGTTAAAATTTTTAGGATAAAAAATGTGATTAAAAGAACACATGAAGCAAATGAAGAGCTAAAACTTTACGGAGCACAAATAAAGCCTCTTCCCATAAAGGAAAGTTTATTATATTTAGACGCTGCATCACTAGAGGAAGATGAAACATTGCAAAAGTCATATTCAAAATTACTAGCTAATGCTGGGTTAAATTCAAATAACATGATAGTTTATTTATCAATATTAAAAGAGCTTACTCCTGCGGATGCAAAAGTTCTTCAGTATTTTTACAAGGTTATGTCATCAAAGGATATTAAGTATCCTAAATTGTTTAGATGGAGTATAGCCAAAAATATTTTTTCAGAAAATAATGAAGAAGCTAGAATTTCATTCGATAACCTATTGAGACACAAATTATTAGAATATCCAGAAATTAACGAGACTTATGATGGTAGCGGACATAAAGAAGCTGAAAAATATTTGCAACCTTCTAGTTTAGGTCGTGCTTTTATATTAGCTTGTAATGAAATAAATATAACTGAAAGGTAAAATATGAAACAAGAAGACATTATATGTGCAGCGGATGTAACACCAGATAACGCAGTAGATTTGGCATCTCAAGTAATTCAAAGATATAAGGAAAGCAATAATATGCCGGATGCGCTTTTTTGGGAAAATGTAGTTTCAAACATTAATAAAAATCTACAAAAATTATTAAGAGTCGAAGAAGTTGCAGATTTATTACAAGTTGATATTGAAACTGTAAGGCGTTATGTACGAAGTGGTAAGCTGCCAGCTATTAAACTTGGTGGCAAATACATTCGAATTTCTAAAACTGATCTTGATGAATTTTTAAAAACTCTAAGATTATAAATAAATATTAATTCTTTCTTGTACCCCTAAGGATATAGAAAGAGATCAATAAAACTCTTCCATGTATTGAAGGCATAACCACCGGATTATTTTGCGGACTGAGTAGCCACTTTCATTAAAAAATCTATTTCACTTTGTTGTAATTGAAATTTTTGGTCATTAAGTGCTTTAATCTGTTGAGAATAATCATCTTTAGAAGTTGCAATAAATTGCATATAATTAAAGTATAAACTGATAAAACAGGCTACTAAAACTATAAAAGCACCCATTAATAACAAATTGGTAGTATTCATTCTCTCTTCCATAACCTGCCATTTGAGAGTAAAGGCATATTGTGTCAAATAAGTTCCTTTATCTTCTGATGAGTTTTCTTTTTCTCCCTTTGGTACAGGCGGTGGGGGTGTTTCCGGTACGTTTACAGGTTTATAAAATAATCTAAAAAATTTGGTAAATAAGTTTGTACGCATATTTAGTATACAGTTATTAAATTCAAAGTGTTATTTATCGTATTAAAATTACCTCCAAAATCACGTCCGATAAATTGGTAGATATTTATACCTCCAAAAGAATTACCCCGAGGGATGCTAACATACTGGGCATAAAATTGACCATTTATCCAAGTGTTATATAAGGGATAAACGTCTTGTGTTTGGGGATTTACACCAAAGATATTAAAAAAATGATAGCGATACACAATTTTTATTTTACTATGTGGATACTTAAATTACTAGATTAACTTCCGTGTTTTGACGGCATCACTCCATTATTATTTGTTCACATATTGATGTAGTTCTTGATATATCGCATAATATGAGGCTAAAAGCGATTTGAGATAGCGGACATCGGGCTCACACAGAATTGTTTAAATTGATTTGATAATTCATAAGTTCGTCAAGCGTGTTTCTCAAGAGATTAAGCAAACTAAGGTATTCGGCACGGTTACTATAAGCATTTATTTCATTAACATATGCTGTAGGATGTGAAAACATATTCCTAATTCTATTAATACTTTTTAATTTCTCGAGTAATTTTTTTCCTTTCTTATCTGTAAATATTTTAAGTTTCTCTATTGCCCGTAGTTTATTTGAAAACTCCATTTCATCAAGTACGAAAGTCATAGCATTAGTCGAGACAATATAATCTGTAAGCGAATCTTTTGATTCTTCAGAAGTATCAGTAGCTGGAATATATACAGGATTAATAACTTTGTTTGCAATTATTGATATAAGGATATTTTCAATAACACTATGCGTGTATATTACAAAATGACGTAATTGCTTCAATTCTTCACTCCACTGTCTGAACTCGTAGTCATTTTTTTCAACGCCTTCCAGTTCCTTTTTGATCTTGGTTATTTCGTCTTCTACATTATTTTTACTTGAAGCATTAGCCATTACTCATATTATACCTTAAGTAACTGATATGGGGGCTAAATTGTTGATATATTGTGTAATAATCTTGTATTAGGTGTTCGAAAGTAGCAATATCCGCCTCACAAGCTCAGCAATATGAAGTAAAACCGCAACTTTGTCTTAAAGATTTGAGGTAGTTACTACAAACTAAAATATAGACTTCTATTTGATGACAAAAACTTTATAACTTGGGCATCATTGCACACAAGCATCTGGATTTGTTTGTAATTTGGTATAAAGCGCTCTTAATAAGTTTTGTGTAACTGGTTGAACGTATGCATAATCGCCATTATTAGACTCGTCATCCGATATCCCCACAAGGAAGCCATTCCTATCAGCAACAGCGCCACCACTAGCACCCTGACGAATTCTTGAATCGGGAACCCGTCCATAACTTTTAAGCCCAAGTTGAACAAGTGTATCATGTGGTATAGAAGTACTAGTGGTAGGAAGAGCAATTCCTCCAAACATTGCAGGATATCGCAAGAGCCTTTCATATTGTGTTGGATAACGAGGAGCTCCATATGAAGTAGGCTCATAATTGATAAAATAAAGCCCCTCTCCAGAAATAATTGGAGTATCGCTTAATGAAAATGAAGGTAATTCATTAATTGGATTTACTGTTTCAATAAGTGCAACATCAGCGACACTATCTTTTATGTTATAGGAGCTAGCTATTTTTTTTGCTTTAGATTCAATTAGATGGCCGTTTGAGCTATATCCTTGTATAACTGCATTATCAATACAGGTAGCTTGAGGGAAAATAGAGCCATTTTGGTTTCTAAATGCATGCCCTGCAGTCAATATGTGTCTTGGCCCAATTTTTACTCCTGAAAGCGTTACCCCAACTGGAGGTACAACAGCATCGGAAACAAAGACCACTCCATAATGTATGCTGTTTACCGCATCAGGTAGTTTTTCAGGAAGAATGTATGGTTTATTTTCTAATCTACCGCACGCAGCAACACTAGCACCTCCACCAATAAATGCAGCAGTTAACTCTAAAAAATTTCTTCTCGATAGATTTTGTTCAGTCATATTTATCTTTATATATTTTACGTCTAGGTTTATTCGGAAAAGTATTGATATTCTATAATATTACTATGGGTTTTTCAAGCTGAATTAAAATTTTTACAAGATGTAGTACTTCAAATTGGTATACATTTCATAATATGAAGCTAAAAGCGGTTCGAGATTTGGGACACTGGGCTCACTCAGCCTCGAAGTTTCTATTTTTGGTAGATAAATCTTCGTTATGAAGCTATATCAGTTCGAAATCTTTCTGGTAGCAAAAACTAACTATTCAAGCATTATAGTACTTCTCTTGAGTTAAGAATTAAGATATAATTTTACTGTGTCAGAAGTACCTGGGCCAATAGTTTCGGAACCACAAGGTGTTAAAAAAGAAGTGCATGCTCCGAAAACTGAATTTGATGGTGGAGCTTTTAAGATCTCAGCATTTTCTCCATCCGCAGAAGGTTTTCAATTTCATACAAGAGATATTATTGGTAAGACAGGAAAGGAAGGATTGACGGGTGATAGAGCGTTGGATGCACAAGAAAAAGCAAGAATTCGTGCAGCTATTCAAGCAGAAATGAAATTTGCCAAATTTGGTCAAGTAAGTGAAGCACGAAAAAAATGGAGAGATGCAGAAAAAGAAGGATCACCTGATGATGTTGTTGCAGCCTTACGAGCAGATTATGATAAAGAAAGAGAACGAGTTAAGCAATCAGGGAAAAAGATAGGCATCCGAGACATACAAGTTGATGGGAATACGTTAAGTGCCGATGTTAAGATTGTCCCTTTCCCAATTTATAATGAATTTGCTAAACCCGAAGACCGTGAGCCAATTCTTGATTTAAGTGCAGCTACTGGTACTGCAATGATATTACGAAGCGCCGATAATCGCTTAGTAATTCAACATAGAGCTGTTTCTAAACAACGTCTCTCTGATCCAACTCTTTCCCGAGGCAACGCATCATATAACGATATTCCTGGAGCGAGTGTTGCTGGAATGTTAGATGCATCTCTTTCTTCACCTGATCGCAGACCAGGAACGCCTGATCCAATAGATACTGACTCTATCAAAGGAAATATTCTTAAAGAAGCAAGTGAAGAATTAGGGTTAGCACCTGAAGATATGGACGCATTACGAATTGTTGGAGTAGCGCAAGATAATGTTAAAATCCATGATGAATTATTACTACTTGCAGATACCTCCTTAAATGCTGCTGATATTCGCAGAAAATCGAGAGAAAGTAATAGAAATCGTAAGTTGGGCGATGCTGACTTTGAGGAAAAGTTTGTTGATATTCCAGCAACACCACAAGCAGTAGAAACACTGTTGACTGATGTTAAATGTCCTTTACCGCCTACCCACTATGCAGCAATGGTTGCTGCTGGGTATTCTCTCGTATTACAGGAAAGTGGTGCTGAAGCAGCAGAACAATGGAAACGAGATTTAGAGCCAAGGATGAAAACAAATATTGATGCCATGAACCACATGGTTACAACTTTTTACAACGAACATCCTGAAGCACTCATG
>Ga0206821_10153_pt1 | contig 15393 bp, 13 predicted proteins | sample Alteio_BWOrgCont_85_FD_152860 | JGI IMG/M metagenome (GOLD analysis project Ga0206821, IMG submission 152860) | Enriched cells from forest soil in Barre Woods Harvard Forest LTER site, Petersham, Massachusetts, United States -... | ecosystem: Environmental > Terrestrial > Soil > Temperate forest >...
GGCAGCGCATTTCAGCCAAGGTGCTGCCGGTTGCGGCTGAGATTCGCGCTCATGCTGAGCAGGCAATTGTGCTGGTGGAGCAGGCGCGGCTAACCAATGCCGAACTGCGCGAGCCTCTTGCGCTTGAAGCCATGGACCTGGGAGCGCGGCGGCTCGACCTTATCGGTCTTAAGTTTGAAGTCTCGCAGGACATGGCGTCGGATTATGCGACGGCTGTTGCCGGTCAGCACGACAATGCGCAGAAGGACAAGATTGACAATCTGCTTGAGGAGATCAGCAGCACCAACGGGCTGTGCCAGGATCTGCGCGACGCCTATTCTGCCGCCAAGGGCGAATTCAGCCAGGTCTGGCTCAGCGAAAATCGCCCGTATTGGCTTAACAACGTAACCGTTCGATACGACATCGCGATTGAGATGTGGCAGAAGCGCGGAGACCGGTTCCAGCAGGTAATTCGCGACCGCTGGGACGGCAAAGATCTTCCTGCGCCTGAATCGCTTGATTTGCCTGGAGCGGCGCATTGATGCACTGGACGGATACAAACTGGGTTCATTACTTCAATAATTTGTTTGACTCGCTGCGATGACCGATCAGAATAGAACCATGTTCGGATTAACAATGCGCCGCGACCAGGTTGCGGTTCTGCTAATCGATGACGACATGGTGAGCCGCGAGGTGACAGCCACAGTGCTGACGCTGAACGGCTACACCGTGCACACGGCTGAAAATGGCGCCGGGGCGCTCGAAGTGCTGGCAACCGCAAGGCCCGCCCCCGACGTAATTCTTATGGATGCGCAGATGCCGGGGCTGAGCGGGTTGGAGCTCATCGGGCAGATACGCTTGCAGAGCAACGCGCGCATCCTCGCCATCAGCGGCAGCTCGCTTCCGCCCGAGGTGGTTGAGGCCGCCGACGGTTTCCTCATCAAGCCCTTTGAGGTTGAGGCCATGCGCAAGGCGCTCGATCGCGGCCCAAGCGCGGGGTCGGCGTCAGCCGCGCTGTCAATGCTCGAACCGGATGCCGCGGTGATTAACCTCGCGGTGTTGTCGCAGTTCAGGGCGTTAATGCCCGAGCCGGCCGTACGGCAAATTTACCGCGCCATTGTTTCAGATTTGAATGAGCGCGCAACAGCGCTCGATGCAGCATTTGCCAAGGGCGACGTTGCCGAGGCCGAGCGCATAGGGCACGCAATCAAGGGCGGTTGCGCAATGGCCGGCGCATCGCAGGCCGCGCGTCTTGGCGCACTGATCGAGCGAGCGGGGCGAACCAGCGGCGGTAACCAGTTGGATAACGGAGCGGTGCTGGTTGGCGATTTGCGCGCCGCCGCACGGGCGCTGGAGAGTATGCTTGATCCTGAATTGCCTGCCTGAGCCATGGCGTTGACTTGGGAACCGCGAAGAAAGCCGGCATGGTTCTAGCGGTTGGCCCGTTGGACATAATTGGGCGAGATTGAGATTTGATTCTTGCACGGCTGAGGATTTGCGTTGGTAGACTGCACCGGGAAGTGAGCCGCAAATATGGATAAACCCATTCGCGTCGTGATTGCCGATGACCATCCGGTGGTCCGCATCGGCGTGACCAATATGCTGAGCGAAGAAGACGGGTTTCAAGTTGTTGGCGAGGCCGCCGACGGCAACGAAGCCATTACTCAGACACTTGAACTGATGCCCGACATCCTGCTGCTCGATTTGCAGATGCCGCATCTGCCCGGGCTCGAGGCCATGCGCGCCATCATGAATGGCACGCCGACAGCAAAAATTCTGCTGCTCACTTCCACCATTACCACGCAGCAGATTATTGAGGCGCTGCACATCGGCGCGCGCGGCATCGTGCTCAAAGACGCCATCGCCAGCCACCTGCACACCTCCATCCGCACCGTGCACGCAGGCGATTATTGGATCGGCGGCAAGCGCGTTGTGAACCTGGTTACAGCCCTGCACGACCTCATGCAGCAGGCGCAGGTGCCGCAGCGCAAGACATACGGATTGACTCCGCGCGAGCTTGAAGTAGTGGGCTGCATCGTTGAGGGCTGCTCGAACCGCGACATCGCCAAGCAGTTCACGCTGAGCGAGGAGACGGTCAAGCGGCACCTCTCAAACATCTTCGACAAAACCGGCGTTTCAACGCGGCTCGAGCTGGCTCTGTTTGCAATAGCGCACCACCTGGTGGCGGCGCAGCCGTAACGCGCCCAAGCTTTATCCAGTAGAGAGGCCTCACAATTGGGTGGATTTCCAATCGCCACAGAGCGAAACGAAATCCACCTCTTCTATTTTCGCGCCTAAGGCACGAGGCTGCCTGCAAGTAAATGACGGCGATTCAAGGGACCCACCTTCTGCAGCGAGCCAGTATACGGCGGTGGGCGCGTCGCTTGATGGACGATGGTTTCGAATGGTGGTGGCGGACTGCGCAGCTTTCACCGGCTGCATGTTCGTCGACGGCCAGTTGGGGAGTAGCCGGTAATCCGCGCGAAACCTGAAGAACGCGGGCGGGCCGGCATCAACTCATCCGTCCACGCGATAGCATCCCTTCGAGTACATCTGATTCCGTCGGAGATTCTGCCGAAGATAAAGAACACATATAGTGTCGCCAACCTTCTGACGCTGGCCACCGCATTTCCCATTCACCACGCGCCCATCTTCCGTGCGAAATTCGTATTTCACTAGATAACTGCCCCGGCTTCCTGGGGTGCACTCCGTTACCAATCCTGCCGCAGGCACGCCATCGACTAGCAACTTGCGCTCACTGCGCAAACCCATAGAGACAGCAATTCCAAACGACCCAGATAAGAAAGCAGCCAAGAACCATTCAAATTGATTGCTGAAGTCGGGCAGGTGAACCAAATCCGTGCTGAGAGGTAGCCACCAAAAGAATGACCACTCCCAGGCAGCCGGGTGGTTTACATCTGGACGTGCTGGAAGATACCGAATGTTGAGAGTGTTGGAGCCCTCGACGTCGTCTCGTAGCTGCCAAGGCAATTCAGCGTCACCCGAGTAGGAAATGCCGTTTACGCTAAAGGAGTAATAAACAGTTTCCCTATGTTTTCCCTTCTGTATTCGAGTGATTTCGCCGGCGGTTACGCTGTTCTCGCGGCGCAACTCAGCCCTATGGTCGGTCAATTGCACAGTGTTTATAGCAGCCCAGAGCGCGGCAGAGATGGCGAAGGCCAGAAACACCAAGACCAGGAATGTTAAGTAAATACCACTGCCCGTCACACGCACCCTTCGTGGCAACTCGCCGCGGAGCTCAATTGGAATGTTGGCATCCATTTCGTGTCTCTTTCTCGCATCGGGCGATTCTTTACGAGGCGGCTCAACAAAGGCGCCGATGTTTTCGACGGATCGGCAAGTGCGCCGGAAAAATCTCGGCGCGTGTTGGATTCAGCCTGAATTGCATGAACAGTATAGGACGCTGTCCGACTGTTAAGGTCGGATAGCCGTCCGAATGGAGGAGACCATCTTACCGTCGCCCTTCGCCGCCGAATCGCCAAGTCCGTAATCCTACGGATGCGTCTGCCCGCCTTGAATGACCTCAAGCCCGTGCCGCACCAGCTTTGCGATTGCCGCCCAGCATTCGATCGCCCCGCGCTCGCTCCCCGGTAAATTCACAATCAGCGTCGAGCCTTTCATCCCCGCGACTCCACGCGAAAGCCAAGCATAAGGATTGCCGGCCGCACTGCCGGCGCGCATAGCCTCAGCCAGTCCCGGAGCCTCGCGATCGATCACCCGCCGCGTCGCCTCAGGCGTACGATCGCGCGGACCAAGGCCGGTGCCGCCGACGGTAAGCACGAGCGCAGTACCGCTGCTCGCGAACTCCAGCAGCGCGGCCGCAATTAGTTCCTCATCGTCGGGCAAAAGGCGCGTAACAATCTCAGCCTCCGGCCAAACCAGGCGCAACCGAGCCACAACCGCCGGCCCAGCCGTGTCAGTCATCAAGCCTTGCGAGCAACGGTCTGAGATGGTGAGAACTGCAAGAATCATGCGCTCATTCTAATTACTTCGGCGGAATCACCTTGATCGTTCGCATCCAGGTCTCAACCAGCGTAGGCCAATGCGTGACGGGCAACTCCGTCGGCCGCAGGCCGTATCCGTGGCCGCCCTGCGCGAACACATGCAGCTCCGCCGGAACTCCTGCTTTCTTGAGCTGCATAAAGTACACCACCGCATTCTCAACATGCACCGGGTCATCTTCAGCCTGAACAATGAACGTCGGCGGCGTGTCTTTGCTGGGTGTGATCGCTGCGTTGGCCGCAAAATCCTTGTCTTCGAGCGCCAGGTAGCCGGGATAGACGACCACCGAAAAATCAGGCTTCGCGCTCAGGCTGTCAGCGGCGTCGATGGGCGCATACAGCTTCTCGTCGTAAAGATTGCTGATGGCCGCCGACAAATGTCCGCCGGCCGAAAAACCCAGCACGCCCACCCGCTTCACATCGATGCCCCACTCGGCTGCGTGCTGCCGCACCAGGCGCACCGCCCTCTGCGCATCTTCAAGCGCGGCCGGGCTCTTGGGATACGGCCCCGTATTCGGCACGCGATATTTCAGCAGCACGCATGTCACGCCCGATGCGTTCAGCCAGTCGCACACCTCGGTGCCCTCAAGGTCGATGGCCAGTATGTTGTAGCCGCCGCCGGGAAACACCAGAATCGCCGCGCCGCTATTGAATTTCGTGGGCCGATAGAGCGTAATGGTGGGGATTGAGACGTTAGCCTCGATTTCCAGCGGACGCCCGGCAATCAGGTGATCGTTGCCTGAGGTTGTGGTGCTCTCAGGGTGCGTCTGCGCCACGCCGTCGGGCGGCGTGCCCGGCCAGATCGGCATAGTCAGATGGTCCGAGGTGGGCGGCCATCCCTGCGCCATCAAAATTGGCGAGACAGCAGCAACGCTCGCGACCAGCAAAATAATTCGGGTGAGTTTCATGCGGCAACGCTCCAGCTTAAAAGGATCGCTGAGATGATTGCAGCCCAGACCGCTGCGCCGCAAATCCAACCGCACACCAGCATTCCATATCGCGCGACAGGCTCAATCGTCTTCCCACACCCGCACCACCATTTTGCCGTCGGCATGACGAAAGGCCACATCGATGGCATTGCCGCTGGGCTCGACCCCGCAAAAATCGCATGCCTCAACCGCCGACTACGGAAGCCCCATCTCACACGGTTGCGGCAGCGAGCTCTTGATCACCCCGGCAATCATGTTGGCTACTTCGCTTATTGCGTCCATCATGTCGGCTTCGGCTACGGTTTCAATGGGCTGCATCATCATGGCCGCGGTAGCAACGCGCGCCAGATTATCGGCGATTCGAATCTCTACGCGGCCCCGCCACGCGCCCTTGAGGTGGATGCTGCCCAGCAGGTGCTGGTGGCCAACGCAAAATTTCTGCTTGATGGGTTCAGGCTCCACTTTCATGGCCAGCATCTGCTCCCAAAACCGCGAAGTCGCTTCAATTAAATGCCGTTCTTCGATTTTGGCCCGCATTGCTTCTCCCTGGGGTGGAGCAGAACCTACTCTTGGATCATCGGAAGAATCGGGGATTGCGTGAGCGGTCTTACCGCGTTGCGCGTAGCTTTGCCGTCACACACTGGCGGCGCGGTCATTCGCCGATCGTCCATATTTGGACAGATGGAGCGTTTCGACTCATTGGGTGAGCTGAATCACATCGGCAGGTGAGTATCGGCACATCTTCTCCGTGCCATTGGTGCGAATCTTCCGGCATGTCAGATTGCGGCCAACGCTGGGCGAGCCCGCGGGTCATTCTGGTCGCCACCGACCTTTTCGACCTCGATCGGCTCATGCCCTACGCCATCGAGCAGGCATCGGACGCGCAGGCGCGCCTTATCCTGCTGCATGTGCTCGCGGCCAGCGCAACATTGAGCGTGGATGCGGCCGGCCTGCCCTACTATGACACCACCAGCGTGGTTGAGGCGGTTGAGAAACAGCTGCTGGAGTGGAGCGAACGCGCCCAGCTCAAAGGCGTGCTGTGCGAAGCCGTTGTGCGCGAGGGCAATCCAACCCAGCAGGTGATTACGGCGATTCGGCAGTTTGAAGCCGATCGCGCCATTTTAGGTACGCGGAGCCGGAGCAAGATCGGCAAGCTGCTCATCGGTTCCGTCGCGGAGCAAGTGCTGCGCTCGGTCAACATCCCGGTTATGACCGTGGGTCCCGAGGCTCATCTCGCTGGGGCATTTGAAGAACGGAATCGCGTCGTTCTGCATGCCACCACTTTGCGAGAGACCTCTCGCCCGAGCGCGGCTCTTGCCTGTTCCATCGCCGTCAACCTGGGCGCCAGGCTGGTGCTGCTGCATGTGCTGCCGCCTGAAGACGAAATGGTGCAAAGCGGCCTGATGACCGGGCTTGATTCGCTGGCTATGCATGAGCTGCGCAAATTGGCAGCGGAGACCAGCGCCGGCTGCTGCTCAGCGGTTGAGCCGGTCGTGATCCACGGCAATCCATCGATTGAGATTCTTTCGGAATCAGTGGAGCGCCACGCAAACCTGATTGTTCTGGGCGCGACACACCGCTCGGTTTTTGAGAACATGGCCCGCGACCGCACTATCTATCGCGTGCTGGCCCATGCGCGCTGCCCGGTGCTCACGCTGCGCGAGCCGCTTGAAGAGGCGCCCGAGGCAAGTGCCGATCAGACCTCAAACGCACAGCAGCAGAGCGGCTCTCTCGATCGCACATCGTAAGGCCAAATCCAGTTCATGCTGATCGAGCGATGTTGGCTTCAATACGCTGAATCAGTGATTGTCCGTCTTGACTGGCGGCATATCGATATTAGGATTCAACCCGGCACGGCCTCGAAGCGCTTCCCTGGCCAGCTCTCGAACCTGCGCGTTTTCCTGTGGATCGTTCGCCATCATCTCCACGCGATTCTTTGCCAGTATGGGATAAGACGTTGCCGGGTCAGCGGGGGCAACCACCGCTGCCGCGTTAGCCGAGTCGGCAAATGCAACCACCGCGGCTGCTCGCACCCTCGCATCAGCATCGTCCAGTTCCTTCACCAGGGCCTGGTTTACCTCCACAGGCAGGTCGAGCCAATTGGTGAGACCGTGCACCATTTGCGTCCGCGTCGCGACGGTGAGGTCATCCCGATGCATAAAGTTGAGCACGCACTTTAGCGCGCGAGCATTGTCGGAGCCGAACCGTAAAAGAGGCATCAGCATTTCCAGGCTCGTGTCCTGCGGCGTCTGCGGTCTTTGGATTGCCGTTTCCATGGCCGACACGTACGTCTGGTTCTGGCCGCCTTTCGCCGCCACCCAGTTCATCACGGCGAGAGCGCCGCGCTCAATTCCCGGATCAGCATCGTCGATCAGGGTTGAGATCTCATCGGAGCTGGAGTACAGCTGCGCCGCCCCGCCGGGTTGAATCGCAATCGCCAAAAGAAACATCACCGCATACTTGCGGGCATTTACCTCGTTGCCGCTTCGAGTAAATTGCAGTATCGTCGGCAGCTCTCGCTTAACTTCAGCCGGCGCGGCAACGTTCAGAGCCATGTACGCCTTCATGGCTCCATCCTGCTCAGCTTGATCGCCGGCCGGATGCGCAGCCAAGCCTTCAAGAAAGCGAGCGGCAGAAATATCCTGGGCCGCCAGCCACGCGGAGCTGCCAAGCAAAATTGCGAACGCGAAAAGCGAGTTAGTTACAATCCGCTTCATCGTTTACCCAGTTGGCCACCCGCTGGTAGATCCAGATGCAGCCGGCTATGGTACCTGACTATTACATCCGATGTCACCAGATGCAAGCCACTCTGGGCAACGCTCCTGGTGATGTGGAAGCGTTATCAGGGCGGGCGCTCCCGGTCTCGATGATCGCTCCAAACCACACCGAGGGCGCCCCGGTCACTACCCTTTGGGGACCGGGGCGGGAGCCACCTGCCGAAATGAGTTCCGCCAAAACCATCCCTCAGGAGCTAAACAGGCTGCGAAAAAACTCATCCTTACACGAGCAAAAGGGCTTTGTAACAAGGGCACGGCTTCAACCGGGCCAATAAAGCCAGCAAGCAGGAGCTGGGCTTCAGCCCCTGCTGCGTTAACTTTTAAGGGACTGCCTCATTCAATGAGTTGTTCCATAAGAAAAACTCTGCTGAAAGGCACGAAGTATCAGGGCGCGAGCTTACTCGCGCCGAAAACGCTTCCCTTTTGAACGTCGGGCATGAATTGAGGGGCTTCGTCAGCAATCTGAGCGCGCCGTAGGCGCAATGTATGTTAGCCCAGCGTTTCAACGCTGGGAAAGCAGCCCCAAAAACCTCGCAGTCCCGTAGGGACGGCGGAAGGACCGGTCTCATAAGCAGTCTTTTGAAAAGCCACGACTTCACAAGTAGGTGAAATAGGCCCCCGCGACGGAGCCCTGTATCAAGGCACGAGTTGACTCGCGCTACAAACACCTCCCTTTCACCGTCAGGGCTTTAGCCCCGCCGTGAGAACGCCGTTGCGCCGCGCCTTACAGTTTGAAATCGGAGGGAGCAGCAGCCTTCACGCTGCTGAATTGAATGCAACATATTGAGCCGGCTTCAGCCGCGGGCCTCTATGCGCAATCTATGCGACGTCGAATCGAATCCTCACGCACACTCTTTAGCCCACGCTTTCTTATCAACGCCGGACATTAGCGCCCTATCAAAACAATGGCTGCCTGATGGGAGAAAGCTTACGCAGTCAGCTTCTCAAGCTGGTCGGGCTTCACGATGGTAAGGCTGGTTCCCCGAATCGTGATCCACTGGTCGCGGCGAAACTGGTTCAGCAACCGCGTCACGGTCTCGCGCGAAGTGCCCGCCATGTTGGCGATCTCTTCGTGCGTGAGCGCCATGGTGAAGCGGATTTCGGGCTTGTCGTTGGCGGTAGACTTGCCCCAGTCGAGCAGCAAACGCGCCAGACGTCCGGCAGCGGAGCCGGAAAGAGCGAGCCGCTTGGCGTCGTGAAAGACGGTCAGATATTCGCTGGAGAGAGATTGCGCGGCGTGCATTGATGCGATGCCGTGGCGGCCAAGGAAATCGACGAATTCCTGCTTGCGAACGGTCTTTACCGTGCAGGGCTCAATGGCTTCGGCGGTCACTTCGTGAGGAACGTTGGCCAGCACTGCGCTGAGGCCCATCACGTCGCCGGGTGCGGCAATTTTCAAAATCATGGTTTTGCCGTCGCGCGAGGTGGAAGAGATTTTGACCTGGCCAAAACAGATGACGAAGACGTTGCGCGCCGCATCACCCTCAGTGAACAATTTGGCGCCGCGCGCATGGCTCATCATGATGCCGATATTGTCGTAATCGGCCAGCGCTTCAGGTGTCAGATTGCAGAACATCCGCAGATGGCGATGCTCGCAATTAAGACAATCTTCCGGGGGGTGATGAGAGTGAACAACTGCCATAGGATTCCAGTTGGGTGTTACATGAAGTATATCCCAATTTGAAATGCAGCCTTCGGGGATAAGAAGACTGTAGTTCATGATTTAGCGTGAGAATGTGATTCAAATCACATGTGTGACAAGCGGGGGCGTGTCGCATGCCTGGCCTGAGGCAGGGTGCATTGCGCAGCACTGCCAAATTATGTGCGAAAAATAGATTTCAGGCCGTTGCCGCGCGATTACGGCGGCGCGGAGTTATGCGATCGATTGTGCAGGTGTAGTAAGCCCGCGAAACCTCGCGAGCCAGCTCTTCAAGCAGGCGCATGCGCAGCGGCGGGTAATTTTCAAAAGCGCGGCTCAACTCGGCCATGGGCAGCAGCAACAACGATCCCGAGGTTACGGCGACCAGCGAGTAGGTGTGATTTCCATCTCCAAGCACGGCGGCCAGCTCCAGCAGATCTCCTGAACGCGCCTGGCCTAGAACTACGCGGGAATTTAGTCTCTCGGCCTTGCGCTGAAAGCTGCCGGAGACCACTACGTACAGCCCTTTTGAGGGGGCGGCTTGGCGGAAGACCACCTCTCCGGAATCACAGCCAATGCATTTTGACGACTGATCCAGCAGATCGCCTGCCGAGGGCGGACACGCGAGCAGTTCAGCAAGTGGAAGCGCTGCCACTGCAGTTATGCGTTGAGATGTTGCATCGGATAGCACGCTCGTTTCTCCAATTCTGGTTCGGTGCGGTTCCGTCGTGCGCAACTGCTGCCAGCATGATTGCGGTTGTAAGGTGCGGACCGCCGACACTGGCGCGTGGTGCTGGGCCCTGTGAATCTAATTGCGGTAAAACCGTTGCAGGCAACTGAGTTCTGCGAATTTGTACAAGAAAATTATCGTGTTCGATTGAGCCGCTCCATGGCCCAGCGCCCAGGCGGGCACTTCCTAGATGATTTCGGCGGGTACTTGAGCCCCCCGCTCGTTTTGAGCGCTAACCGGATTGGGCGGAACGCATAGTACCGGCACTCGTGAGCCGGCCAGCACGCCAAACATTGTTCCATGGGGCCCGGGAGTTTTGCTCGCCCGCTTTACGCCCGCCACCAGGATGCATGGCCGATACTGCGTGATGGCGCGCCGAATTGCGTCGGCTGGATTGCCGTCTTTCACCACATTGCGTAAGGTGACGTTTCCGCTTGCCTCAACTCCAAAATCTGCCAGCTTTGTTGCGCCGGGATTGAGGAATGCCGAAGCCTCAGCCGCGGTGCGCGCGTGCAGCACAATGAGCGGGCGCTTGAACGTTTCAGCCAGTGAATATGCGGCCGCCACCGCTGCCGGGAAGGCTTCATTCCGCTCCAGCGCCAACAGCACCGGGCCGCCTGGGTCGGGGCGATTCTTTCCTGCGTTCCAGTCTGCCGCCACGGCCATTACCGGGCAGGGAGCAATCCGCACCAGCTGTTCCGCGATGGCCCCCACCACAACCGGACCCACGCCCTCTTTGCCCTGCGTGCCGATCACGATCAACCCCGCCTGATACTGGTCGGCTACATCGCGCAACATCTCGGCAATTGAACCCTGACGAATCTCAGAGTGGCTGCGAATGCCATCGCGCACCAGTTCGCCGGCCATCTTGTCCAGAACTTCGCGCGCCTTGGCCGTTAATCCCTTGCGAACCGTGCCCGGAACCCCTTCGACATCTGCATATTCCATGGGGTCAAGCCCATGCGCGAGCACAATGCGCGCGCCGTAGGCATGCGCCAGCTTGCGTGCGTACTCGAGCGCGGCTTCAGCGTGACCCGCCAGGTCAGTCGCCACTACAATTGTCGCCAAGCCATCTTGAAAGCTCATGTCCGCTCCCGCGCGAGACCATTGCCTCGCAAAATTTCCAATCCACTAGCCGGTTAATTGTGAAGTGTGCGCTTTGGCTGAAAGGGAAGCAGTGACACCATTCACCACCGCCTGTGATTTAGGTCACAAGCTACAAAGTGCTGATTTTTCGAAAGATATTCGCCGGAATCGGGAATCCAAGAGTAGCAGGGCTGAAGCTGTGTTCGGCGCTTCATGTCTCGCGGGTCCATCCCTTTCCCCAAGTAGCAGTCGGGGAGTCCTCACTGATACTGCTCGCGGCACAAGCTTTACCATCGCGGCCAAATCTCACGCCGCCGCCAGAAGGCAATCGATTGACTTCCCGGCAGTCCTGGGGTGTACACCACAATGCCCAATGCATTAACCTTTCGGCGATATGAAATCTACATCGAATTTGTTCTCGAAACTGCACTCTTCGCCATTGCCGGTTTTAGCGATGGTTGCCGCACTCATATTTACCTTCTCCGGCCGCTCCATCGCGCAGGCACCCGTGGCCGATTCACCGGCCATTGAGGCGCAGGCGCAAGCCCTGCTCGCAAAAATGTCGCTGCAAGACAAGATCAAGCTCATTGGCGGCGTTGACAGCATGTACACCAACGAGATTCCCTCAATCAACCTGCCGCGCTTCAAAATGTCTGACGCGTCAGTAGGCGTGCGCACCTGGGGGCCGACCACAGCCTACGCCGGCGGTGTCTCGCTTGCCGCCACCTGGGACCGCAAATTTGCCCGCGAGCTGGGTGAAGGTCTGGGCCGCGATGCGCGCGCACGCAGCGTAAATTTCCTGCTCGGCCCCGGTGTCAACATTGCGCGCTCGCCGGTTGGCGGCCGTAACTTTGAGTACCTGTCAGAAGATCCATACCTGAACGGCGCACTTGTTGCACCCTACATCCAGGGCGTGCAGTCGCAAGGCGTGATCGCCACATTGAAGCACTACGCGTTGAACGATGAGGAATTCAATCGTCACGACGCCAACGTCACCGTTGACGAACGCACCATGCGCGAAATGTATCTGCCCGCCTTCGAAGCCGCCGTGAAGTACGGCCACGTTGACGCGGTAATGAATTCCTACAACCTGATCAACGGCGAGCACGCCACCCAAAACAAGTTCCTGAATCTCGATGTGCTGAAAGGCGATTGGGGATTCAAAGGCGTTTTAATGTCGGATTGGGACGCAACCTACGACGGCGTAGCCGCGGCCAACAATGGTCTCGACCTTGAAATGCCGAGCCCCAGATTCATGAACTCCAAAGTCCTTACTCCGGCCGTTGAAAGCGGCGCGGTAAAAGAGGCGACCATCGACGACAAGATTCTGCGCATCTTGCGCACCGAGCTTCGTTATGGATTCACAACCCGCCCGCAATTCAACCCCGAATATCCCACCTACTCGGTAGCCGATCGCGCGGTTGCGCTCAAAGGCGCGCTTGAAAGCATCACGCTGCTCAAGAACGACAATCATTTTCTGCCCCTCGATCCGGCCAAAGTAAAGACCGTTGCAGTGATCGGTCCTGACGCGTGGCCGGCAGTAACCGGGGGCGGAGGGTCATCCACGGCGACCGCCTTCGCGCCAGTGAGCCTGCTCACCGGCATCGGCGATCTGCTGGGGCCCAATGCTCACGTGCTCTACGCGCGCGGTTTGCCCGAGATGCGAGACCTTTTCAGAAACACGCACTGGGCCGACGGCGTCAAAGTTGACACGTTCCCGAGCAACGACTTTACCGGAACATCGAAGTCCGCAACCCAGCCGAATATGGGCGAAGGCGGCGGCAGGCAGTGGCTGCCCGCGTCGCAGCAAGCGCGCAGCGTGCGCTACACCGCAAGTTACAAGGCCGACAAAGCCAGCAAATATCTTTTGCTTGCCACCGCGGCTGGTGGAGACGCGTTCAAATTGCTCGTAGACGGTAAACAAGTGTTGCAGCAGGTAAGGGCTGAAGGCCAGGTGCCCGCATTTGTTTCGCTCGATCTTGCCGAAGGGCAAACCATCCAGGTGCAGGTTGACTACGAGCCTTACGCCGACGGCACTCGCCTGGGTGTTGGAATCGTGTACGAGCCGAGCCTCGTTTCAGCCGACGCGCTCAAATTTGCCGCCGATGCCGATGTTGTTGTGCTGTCGCTCGGCTTCAGCCCTGATACCGAAGGCGAAGGCCACGACCGCACCTTCACCCTGCCATGGGGCGAGGACGCGCTGGCCGACGCGATTCTCGCGGCCAATCCGCATACTGTCGTCACCCTCATCGGCGGCGGTGGCATGGACGTCACGCGCTGGATCGACAAGGCCCCTGCGCTGCTGCATCTTTTCTATCCCGGGCAAGAGGGCGGCACGGCAGCGGCCGAGGTGATCTTTGGCAAGCACAACCCTGAAGGCAAACTGCCGGTCAGCTTCGACCGCAGCTGGCAAACCAACCCGTCCTACAAGTGGTACTACGGCGCGCCCGGCGGCGACACAATTCTGCACACCCCGGGCGACGACGGCAAGGGCAAGGACTACACCATTGCGCAGCTCACTTACGGCGACAAGCTGATGGTCGGCTATCGATATTGGACCACCACCGGTAAGCATCCGCTCTACCCATTCGGATTCGGCCTCAGCTACACCACCTTCAAGTTTTCAAATCTGCAGGCGCCGGCTCTCTACACCATCGGCACAATCGACCCCAAAGGCATCACGGTCAGCTTCGACGTTACCAACACCGGCAAAGTTGAAGGGTCTGAGGTCACGCAGCTTTACGTCTCCGATCCCTCGGCAACGGTCGAGCGGCCCGAGCGCGAGCTTAAAGGATTTGAAAAAGTGAAGCTGGCGCCGGGCGAAACAAAACACGTAACCATCACTCTCGACGCGCGCGCCTTCAGCTATTGGAGCGATGCGGCCCACAAGTGGACCATCGATCCCGGCAAGTTTGTGGTCCGCGTCGGCGACTCCAGTGAGAACACGCCCTTCAGCCAGGAACTCACGCTGAAGTAGCCATCAACCCAACAGCATTTATGCAGAAGACTCCGCTTGAAAACGGGGTCTTTGGCTTTTTGTGCGGAGTATGTAGCGACCTTTTCAAAACGTCGTAGTAAGCCGCAGCAGATAGCTTCTCGAAGGGCCAATCGCATTGCCTGAAAACAGTCCGCCAAAATCAATCACGTCGAGAACATTGTTGAGATTTTGCCCGTCCGCTTCAAGGTGCATCCGCACTCTTTCTGAGCTGTAAACATCCGCGCCCGCCGACGCGTTCACCTGAAACGATGGATCAATGCGCCCGCGGCTGAAATTGATGCGGTCAAGAACCTGCTGCCCATATTCCGACAGAACCACTGACGGATCTCCGTCGAATTCAAACGGCAGGCCGGAGTCGTACTGCAACCCGCCTGCAAGCCAGAATCGCGGCTGAACCTGGTAGCGAATTCGCCCGCGCACCGTGTTGCGCTGATCCTGCGAATCAGGAAAATGTCCCGTCAGCGCCGTCTCAGCCGCCGTAGCGTCGTCACCAAGAAACAGCCCGCCTGTTACTGGATTCCATGCATTACCGACCTCGTACGAATAGCTCAGGAATCCCGAGAACTTCCTCCATTCCGGCACTTCAAGCTTCCCCTCCGCGCCATAAATAATCGCCTTTTCAAAATGCGATTGGAAAGCTGATCGTGGTGTTGGCGATCTGGTCGTCGTCGGCGTAATTGTTCACCCCTCGCCTGAAATAATTCACGTCCAGTTTCGCCTTGCCCAACAGTCCCTTTGTCACGCCGCCCTCAAAGTAGTTTCCAACCGAAGGTTGAACGGGCAGCCGAAGAAACGTTGTAGGGTCGAGCGACTCAACCTGGGTTGAACTCGATAGCAATATATTTTCAAACGAAGGAGTTTCAAAAACCCGATCGTACGAGAAATGCAAAATCAATTCGGCTGATGGAAAATAGCGCGCGACCGAAAATCGCGGCCCAAAAGATTGCTTGTTCAGCAGAAGCTGGTAGTGGTCCCACCGCAGCCCGGCGTTGATTGACCAATTGCCAATGTGAATAAGATCTTCAACAAAAGCCGACTGCTCAAGATCGGGCCTGTGCGCGGCAAAGGCGAATGTAAGCGGTGTGCCCTCGTCAAACTGCGTCGGATCAGTAATGATGTAGCTGGTGGTTTCGTGCAGCAACGTATTGTCACTCTCAACCCCCGCCTTCCACTCGCTTCGTCCGCGATCGGCAACCACAAAGGCCTTGAAATATCCTTCACGAAAACTGTTGT
>Ga0206821_10154_pt1 | contig 15380 bp, 14 predicted proteins | sample Alteio_BWOrgCont_85_FD_152860 | JGI IMG/M metagenome (GOLD analysis project Ga0206821, IMG submission 152860) | Enriched cells from forest soil in Barre Woods Harvard Forest LTER site, Petersham, Massachusetts, United States -... | ecosystem: Environmental > Terrestrial > Soil > Temperate forest >...
GAGAAGTAAGAATGTAAATACTTAAAGTTTGAGAATGTAATCTACTTTAGATCTAATTTAAAAAAACAATACTATATAATTATTTAGAAAAATTTATAGTATAATACGTTCTACTTATGGGTGAAATACCTTCATTTATCAATCCGAAAACAGTTGGTGGAGAAAATCCCTATTCACAATTACTTGAGAAGGGAATCAGCAGAGAGCATATAAAGGCTGTTCATGATAAATTTGGGTTGATAGTTGGAACAACTGCAATCCATGGATATGAACCGGGCCAAATATCTATTAATACGGGCCTGCAAGTAAATAATACATTTATGCGCAAGGGTTTAAGCCCAATTCCGATTGTCGTTCCGTATGTCCCGGGAGATGATGTGTATGGTAGCAGGATGTTACGAGTTTATCATGATGTATATTCTCCTGGGGAACAACGACAGGTATTTTTATCAGAAGACTTAGGACATGCACTTTTAGAAACTCAATTTGGTAGAGGAGGGTATCAGCGTCATCTACTAAATGTCCGTGACAACATAGGCAGTGTCCATCGAGGTTTAGGGGCACTTCTTGATGGGCCTTTTGAAGTACATAACTTATTAGCCCCAAGCCAATCACGGTTAGTAGATCCAACAGTACGCAGTATACTTGAAATAAATGCCGGAGCTAATGCAAGCCTTGCCAATGTATCAGATCGTGTTGAGGCATATGGTGCCTTTCCGGTTACGTTCGATGGTTTGATAAAATTTATACAAAAGAATAATGATTTTTTTGAATATGGAGATAGATTATTACAACGTGTCCTGGGAATAGCAACAGATATGTCACAAGACTTAAATGCCGTAATTTTACCTGATCTGCATACCCTTGGAGAAGAATCATGGTTTGAAAGGGAATATCCGGAAAGTTTTATTACTCCTCCGTGGAAAAGAAGATTAGATCCTCCAGATGTGAGTATAGATATCCGGGAAAGAACAATTACTATTGATACAAATAATAGAGAAACTAAACCTGTAACTGGCTATCGTCCGGACAAAGGGGTAGTATATGTAAATGTTTCGGGAAACGATATGGGATCACAGGCAGCTCAAGCGTTTGTGTATGCAGCACAAGATGATGGGTATGTCGTAGCAGCACCCGGGTGGTTAAGAGATCAATGGATTGCACAAGAAAAAGATGAAAAATCCCGTAGTGCATTAGAAAATGTACTTGCATCAGGTCCTAATATTCTATTTGCAAAATATGATGGTGAACCACTCTGTAAGGCTTTTTTTATGCGGTTGGGAATGGGATCATATGCATACGCGCAGCTGGCAGGTGTACCAATAATTTATCTTGGTTTTGATACAATTGATAATCCAGAAATGGTAGGCAATAGTGCGGTAGTACGCAAAAATGGATTAGGTATACGGTATACCGGTGATGAAGATACTATGCAAAAAGTTAGAGAGCTTTCGACCAATTACTTACCATTTAATAATGTCGTTTATCAAAGGTATGGTATTTCTAGAGATGTTGATGGATTAAGTGCTGTAGCAAATATTATTTTGCTAGACCAAGTTAATCGAATGAATTGAACTATTATGACAATATATACTAGGTAAAATGACTGCATATATTTTTGATGTTGACGGGGTGCTTACAGATCCCCAAACTAAAAAGGTTGAATACAATGAGATATTCAATCAGATTATAATTCGTCTTAAAAAAGGCTATCCGATTAGTCTTAATACCGGAAGGTCAATTGAGTGGCTAACATACAATATATTAAATCAACTCATTTCTAAAGTATCAGATTATTCCATTTTTATAAGATTTATTGCAATAGGTGAAAAAGGCGCAACGTGGGCAATAATTGATAATTCATTACATGTGCAACATGGAAAATTAGATAACTTATCAGTTCCTAAATATATTATTAATGAGGCTTCTGTATTAGTATCTTCTTAGTATTCTTTACCCATAGTTGTTGAGGATACGAAAAAATTTCATATACTAAAAGAACGCGGGTGGGATTGGACTGCTCGAGGCTATCGACCGGGAGTAGACCCTACCGGATACGATCCAATTTAGACTTCCACCCACCCGAATTCTTTTTGACGTAAAGACTCGCTTAATAGCGTGTTGCACCTCCTTTGGAGAGATGCCTATCTACAGAAGCATGTCGCTTTACGTCTAGTATAACGCATTAGCCATATTTGGCAAGAGAGGGGGTGAGATAGATGAATGAAGGACGAATTGACCTTAATAACGCATTATTCATTGGTATTGATGCTCATCCTACAACCCATACTGCATTGGCAATGAATAGATTTGAAGAACAAAAAGGAATGCTGACCTTTGATAATACAAGAGAAGGAATTAGTCAATTTCTTTTTTGGTTGCCAACTATTGAAAAACAGTCAGAGCACATATATGTGGGCATAGAAGGAGGAGGAAATAGCAGACACGCATTAGTTGCTTTACTGCTACAAACATACCCAAATATTTATGAGGTGAATCCTTTGTATACCAAACACAGAAGGAGTTTTGGAACAAAACGAGAGAAGTCTGATCCGGCTGATGCAAAAGCTATTGCTGAAGTACTGACAAAGAAGCTTACCGAGTTACCTAAATTAACAACGAATGACCTGTCACCGTTTATGCTGTGTTTAAAAAAGACCGTATGGTTTTATGAACAAACAACTGCCAATGGAGTATCCCTGCAAAACCAGTTACATCAGTTACGACGTGAACGTGGATTAAGCCTTGACCGGACAGAGAAAAAGACACTCGGAATAATGATCACGGAACTTGAGAAACAGCTCAGGAACTTACGCAAGACACAAAAGGTATGTAAAGAACAGTTGGATCTATTACTCAAAAACCAGGGAGAAAATTTAACAAGCATGAAGGGTATCAGTACTGTTTTTGCTGCAAAGATTGTTGCCCATTCAGGGGGAATTGAACGCTTTACAAGCCTTGATAGTTTTATCCAATATGCAGGCATTGCTCCAAAAGAGAAAAGTTCCGGGAGAACAAAAAGACATATTAAAAACAAAGGTGGCAATAGAAAACTCAACCACACCTTTTATTTATTGGCAATGGGACAGATTAAATGGAATCCTAAAGCAAAAGAGTATTTTGATAAAAAAGTAAAAGAGGGTAAAACAAAAAAACATGCTCTCAAGTGTTTAATGAAGAGAACTGCCTGTATTGTGTATGGGATGCTAAGAACAGGTGAGAATTACAGAGGATAAATCAAAACCTTTTATCCTAGAAGATCTCGGGTCTTGACATAGCGTGTCTAAATTAATATCTACGCAGAAATATAATGATGCGATGTTTTTTGATGCAACTAAAGAGACAATGTTAACATTTGAGATGCGTGATGGATATAACCTTGATACGTTTCATTCTCGACAACAGCAATTTGTTTCAGAATTGATGAAAATCATACAAAAAAATAATCTTTCAAGTTCATTTATTATTGATCCAAGTACGATTTCTACTGATGTAGAAAGCAAATATGTTGGTAAAGCATTAGGAACTAAAAGATTTTTACAATTTTTAGTAGATACTAATGTATCAGTATCTAATTTTGTGACGTTTGGAGATAGTAAATCAGATTTTGAAATATCAGATGAATTGGAAAGAAACGATAAAAAGGTAACAATGATTTATGTTGGTGACAAAGAAAAATTAGGTGAAATACAAAGAAAATACACAATTGAGTTTTTAGGCAATTATAGTCAAAGTACTTTGGATTACCTTATTTCCCATTAATTATTGAAGTAGTGTTTTTACCAGGGTCTGCTTTTATTTTATTTTTTAAGTTAAATACAGCAAGTAAGTCAAAAGTTTTTGTATCCTGAGGTTCGCCAAACCGATTAGCTTTTTCATCCCCAGATGATAATAATAAGACTAATAATATAAGAATATTTACTAGTGGAATAATAAAAAGAAAAGACCACCATCCCGATCTTCCCAAATCATGAAATCTTCTTGCATGCAGTGAAAACGCAAAAAATTGAATGACTGCAGTTATAGTGTAAGCAATAGGATAATAAAAAAGGACAGATGCGTATTTAAGTCCAATAAAGGACACAATAATTACAGCTAAAGTTATAAGTAAAAATAATAAGAATATTAAGAAACAGAAACTAATTATATAATTTGATTTAGCAATACGGCCTGAAAAAAGAGAATATATCCATTCCATATATTTATCATTACTTAAAACGGATTATATTGTCAACTGATGTGTTTAATTTCTGCTAATGGAGTACTCAGTAGGATAATACAAAAATACAGCAGGTGCATCATCTAATAAATATTTTTGAAAATCATCATATATACTTATCCTTTTATTCGTATCAACAGTTTCTCTACCTTCTTCCAGTAAATCATCTATGCGCAGATTTTTATAATGAGTTATATTATCCGGACCTAAAGAATGCCATAACGTATATTGATCAGGATCTTGAGGAATTGTAAATTCACCTAAAAACACTTGATATTGTGTCGGCATATTGTCAACGTTAACGACTGTTGTATCAATTCCAAGATTATTCCAGGCTTGCGCAATTTCCTTCGCAACCGGAAAATATTTGGGAAACGTTTGTATTGTTAACTTTGTAGGAAGTGTCATTTTTCCGCTTAAGCTTGATGTTGAAGAAGGAGTCATTAGTGATTTTGCATATTCCAAATCCTGATTCCTTTGAGTAATATTCTTATTGTAATATTGAGAAAGAGGAGAATACGGCAAATAGGCATTTTGCCCTTCCGGAAATGAATTGGGAAGTGCAGACATTAACGCCAACCGAAGGTCCTTACTTGATAAATAATTATCATCGTTATTGAAAAAAAGTGTGACTAATTGAGAATAATTATATGTTTTTGTGATAGTAGTATCACGAAAGTTTTTTAGATTCATAGAATCTACTGTTGTTGATGAAAGCGATTCTGCTTGAGAAATTTCACCTAATAAATATGCTAACTTTAGAGAATCCTCACTCGGGAAAAATTCGTAATTTATTGTATTATCTTCATTTTTTGTTGATACAAGAGTAAGTGATTGTACAAAGCCATATGTATCATTTAGTTTTACTAAACGGTATTCTCCAACACCGCTGAATCCCTTATCAAAAATAGGTTTTGATACAGTGACAAGAAATGGGGCATAAGAATCATTCAGTTTAAAAACTACAGTATATTTATCAGGCTTCTCAACGGAAACATCAGAAAAATTATAATTAATAGTTTGTGAGGTAACTTCTTGTCCGTCGCTAAAATGTTGCCCCGGTTTTATATGGAATCTATATGTTTTCCCGTTATCCAAAACGTTCCATGAGGATGCCAGTCCGGGCTTAATCGATCCATCAGGAGATATTACCGTTAAACCGGTTGAAATTTTGCTTGTAATTTCACTTGGTAAGGAATCCTGTGAATACGCACCAACCATCCCGATAGTTTCAGTATGTGAGAAAGGAACAAAGTGTGAATAATATTTTGCTATTAATAAGAGAGCAAAAAAAGCAAATAATCCGAAAAGGAATGAAACAAGAATAGTTTTTCCTGATTTTTTAATGTATGCTTTAATCAGCCAAAATATAAGTCTTTTTCTAATTACTGCCATATGTTATTTAATAGGATATAAATATAAGAATTATTTATTTTAATAATTCAAGTTTTTTATATTCATAATTCTCACGTAAATTATTTTACTGCTGGAGGAATAAGAGAATTAAGGAGAGGATACCAAGTATAGCCGCAAATGCAATTGTTCCAATTAAAAGGAACCGTTGTGCGCTTCTTTTACTCCTATATGATTCTCCGCCCCCGCCAAATACAGGTGAAAGCCCGGTTCCTGGAGCTTGAAGCAGGATTGATGCAATTAAGAGTACTGAAACTATAATTTGCAAAATTGTAAAAACCATAGCACTAATTATAGCATTTCAGCTTATTATTTAAAAGTAAAACGAATTTCAGCTTATTTGATATTGTTTTGGATTACGCTTACTACAGCTTGCGCAAGTTTGTGCTCATCATGATGAATGGGGAGTTTCGTATTAACTAAATCTTTCTCTATAACCGAATAATTGGAATTTTTTGTTGTTTGTTTGTCATATGTAACATAGTCATAATGATATTTTTTCGGGAATGGTATTGAATAATTATTATTTGCAATAATGCTATCAAATGGGAATTTATCCAAATGTGATATAAATGCCTGAATAAAGTTTTCAAGTTTATATCCTTTTGATTCAAATGGTTTATTTGCTACATTAAGAATAAATATTTTTTTTGCATTTGAGGCAAAAATAGCATCACGGATTGCAGGAATAACCAGAACTGGAAGCTGGTTAGTATACAGATCTCCAGGACCACTAATAATAACATCAGCATTTGTAATGCTGTCAATAACCTTTTGATTAACTTTTGGATTTTTTGGTGTTAAATAAATTTTTTTAAGTCCGAGAGGTTGTGCGTATAACGCTAAGTCCAATGTAGTTTCTGTATGAATACGACGCCCGTCAACAGTTATCGCGCTCAATTTAGTTCTTTCATCGGTTGCAGGCAGAATATCAGCATTTGTGACACCAAATAGTTTTTGCACAAGTGCTAAAGCTTTATATATATCATTCGTTCGTAGCATTTCAGCCAGCATCAAAAGATTCCCTAACTTATGTCCGTCCAGGATTTTATTTTCCTCTTTACTTCCGGGAAATCTGAACATCAAAAGTTCTGATAATTCCTTATTCTCATCTGAAATAAGTGATGCGATACAAGATACAAGATTACCGGGTGGCATAATTCCATAAGCTTTTCGTAATCTGCCTGAAGATCCACCATCATCGGCCATAGAAGTAATACTAGTCAAATGGAAGCCGAAATTTTTCAGTCCACGTAGCAAAGTACTCGTTCCGCCACTTCCTCCACCAAGACAGACGATACGTAATTGTTTGTTCATAATAATTTGTCGTTAATTGTTAACGTTAAAAACTAAGAATTAAATAGTAGAAATAAAAATTACATTTAATCAGGTAATTTCCCTATTTGTCTATTGTTATTTAATCACCCAGCGTATTATAGAATTAATGCACGAAATAATAAAGGCTGAAAATGCATAAGCAAAAAACGTATTAAATGCTGTTTTTGGAGTAATAAAGCCATATATATGTGCTTCCTGGTAGGTAAACGGCTGTACCGTAATATTCGGCACTAAAATAGTCAATAGATACAATATAAATGCGTTTACGATAATGGAAAATAACCCCAGAGTTAGTATATTAACAGGAAAACTGATAAATTTTAGGATTGGTTTTAAAACCATAAACATAAGTGCAAGAACTGCTGCCCCAATTAATAAAGTAATAAATCCTCCGTTTACAGTAAAACCCGGAACGAGTTGCGGAACAAAATAAAGCGCTAAAAGATAAATTCCAATCGAACGCAGTAAATATCTCATACGTACTTTATTGATATTTTAACACAGTAACCACTTGTCTTGCATTTACTATGTAGTGGGAGTATTATGTTAGCTACGATGAATACTGTTCTGTGTCCTCATTGTAAAAAAACTGTTGAAATATCGGAGGCATTAAAACATCAATTTGATTCGGAAGAAAAAGCAAAAATTGAAGCTGAGTTTCAAAAAAAATTTGAATTTGAGAAAAATGATGCAGTTAAAGATTCCGCAAGAAAATTACAAGAACAATTTGAACATCAGATAAAAATAGCAAACGAGGATTCTGTAGAAAAAGACCTTCGGATTAAAAAACTTCTTGATCAATTGACTGAACTAACCCAAGAATTAAGAAAATCGAAACAGGAACGGGATGAAGTGAAACTTGATATGCAAAAAAAACTTGCAGAAGAAGAAGATAAAATTCGCTTAGAAGAAAGAAAGAAAGCTGAAGAAGAACAACGGCTGAAATTTTTAGAAAATGAAAAAAAACTTCAAGATGCAATAAAAGTGAATGAAGAATTAAAAAGAAAACTTGAACAAGGGTCACAACAGACACAAGGTGAAGTTTTTGAACTTGCGTTTGAAGAATTACTCCAGAAAGAATTTCCCCATGACAAAATTAAACCTGTTCCAAAAGGTATAAGAGGTGCTGATATTATCCAGGAAGTATGGGATGCGAGGGGTAATTATAACGGAATGATTTTATGGGAGTTAAAGAATACTAAACCTCCTTGGAAAGAAGATTGGGCAGATACGTTAAAAAAGAATAAAAGGTCAATCAATGCAGATGTTGCAATTCTAATAACCGAAGTATTACCAAAAGAAATAAAAACTGCCGGTTATCGCGACGGTATTTGGATTACAGAAAAAGCGTTTGTTGTCGGAATGGCCTCTGCACAGCGTGCAAGTTTAATTCAAATGTATTATGTCAAAGAATCTTCCAAAGGAAAGGAAGAAAAAATTGAAATATTATATGCGTATTTATCAGGTGTAGAATTTAAACATAGGATTGAAGCAATAATTGAAGCTTTTACCCGAATGCAGAAAGACATAGAAAAAGAAAAACGGTATTTTGCAAGTAAATGGGCTAGTGACGAAAAAAACCTAAGGCAAGTTATAGATAATACAATCGGTATGCATGGAGATTTTAAAGGTATTATCGGTCAAAATTTACAAATGATTAAAGGTGTAGATTTACCTGAACTTGACGATGGTGACAATTAATATTTTATAATGGTAAAACAATTTCCGACATTCACATATGAATCTAAATTTTGGACTCAAGGGAAGAATTATGTAGCAGGCCTGGATGAAGTCGGAAGAGGTTGTTTTGCAGGACCAGTTGTAGCGGCTGCAGTTATATTACCGGTTAATTTTAAAGAAACCGATAAGATTAATGATTCGAAAAAATTATCTCCTAAAGTAAGAAAAGAGCTAGAAAGTATAATAAAAAAATATGCCATATCATATGCAATAGCTGAGATATCAGTATCCGTAATAAATGCTGTAGGAATCGGTAATGCAGTTCAGATGGCATTTGTAAACGCAGTAGCAAAATTACAGGTAAAACCTGATCAAATTTTAATAGACGCTTTTTTCATTCATGCTTTAAGTAAAAAGAATCAAACGCCAATTATTCATGGAGATGCTATTAGTATATCTATTGCAGCTGCATCTATTCTTGCAAAAGTATATAGAGATGAATTAATGATGGATTTACACCTAAAATATGACAAGTACGATTTTTTAACAAACAAAGGATATGGTACTAAAAAACACAGAGATGCAATTTATACCTACGGTTTATGTGAATTACATCGAACATCGTTCAATTTAGAAAAATTTCTCAAACCAAATTAAGTCCTACAATATTAAAATATTATATTAAATTAAATTCCAATATTGAATTAGAGAATACGAAATTAAAAGTAAATACCGGTAAAAGGGGTACTGAATTCGTATCATTTGAATAAATAACTGTTTCAAAAAATGTATGGTAAACAGTATTTCTTTTAACGCTACAATTTTGTACTAACTTTACAAATGCATTTGCTTTTTTAATATCTCCTGACAATCTGTAATTATTTTTTGCAATTTCTCTATTGCGCAAAGTTTTTTTCCAATTATGTGATACATAATAATTCGGAACATTTTTTACATATTTGTTAAACATATGTAATCCCTCCTTTAGAGTAAGTATATGCAATTACTTGTCGATTACCTTGACAAAATTTTTATAAAAACATGACGGTATATTACAAAAGCAAAGTTAGTTCTGCATAATAAATATAATTTTAGTGAAAATTACCCCTATGTACATTTTTAATACTATTTTTGTAATTTTATTATAAGGTTAGTATCAAGTTAATTATAGGCTTATATAGTATACTCAGTATGAAATTTGAGAACAATTATTTTATTAGTAAATAAATGCTGCCCAATAAAATTAAGAAGGGATAGATATTATGAAAGGTCCGGAGGGCAGAATCATACGAATAACAGTTCCAGTTTCATCTCGTCTTCCATCATCTGGAAGACCAATAAGTGAAGCAGGTTCATTATTTACAACTAATACAAAATCTCTATCTAAAGTGGGATCATCACGGGTTGAAAGTTTAGAAAAAAGAATTCCAACTGTAACAATTATGGATGGGATAAACCCCATTTATAAATCACTGTCTGAACAACAGACTGATAGTGAAAAAGAGGATGTAGATTATTGGGAAGACGCTAATATAAAATTTCCGAAAAGGAATAAAACTACTATATCCGGCTTTGGACAAAATGGTAAAAGTAAGATTAGACAAAGGGAGGTATTTCAACCCTTGCATCGATTGGAACCAGTTACTACTACTGAAAATACTGGTACTCCAACTGATTCGTATAAAAAAGTTTCACCTGAGGATTTACGTTCACTGGTACCGTATCAAGTTGCCGGTTTTCAAAATAAACCGGATTATTATTCAGAAAAAAGTGACATTGCTACTGGCAATCAGTTATTAGCGACTGAACTTACAAGTAAAGAAGTTATTGATACGAATGCAAATCATATTATTTTTATTTCGCATACTACTTTTCAGGATTCACAAAATAGACCAGTTGATCTACAGTTGTTCGATCAGTTTAAATTTGATTCAACAGGTAAAATCGATTCTCAAAAAACATTAGCTATATATACTGTAAAAAATTTGATGTTATTAGTATATGAAGAAAATAATAGAGGGATTAACCAAAATGTGCCATTCTCAGTAAATGAATCTCATATATCAACAGATATTCAAAAGCAGGGAAGTAATCATGATGAATTACCTGCAATTGGTTCAGAGAATAAATTACAATATAGTTTGCTACCGGTATATTTTCAAGCTCTACTGGGATTACTAACTGATGAACAAATAAATCAAACTACACCTGTGCCTAAAATGGTAATTCATCCACTTGTTCCTAACAGTGAAAATACCGGTACAGGTATTCAAAATATAGAAGATACTGACTCAATTGTATCTGAATCATTAGATGAAGACGAATTACCAGCACCTGATTTACTTAATGTTTACCCGTCACATTTGGATACTGAAAGAGACGAAACTAAAGCAAGTGTAATAGTTGCTGTCATTATATTTGCGAGTAAGAAAAATAAATCAATAAGTAGTGGAGTAAATTCTACTGAACCATACGGATTTGATGGAGATAATCCGAATAAAGATGGTGGTGATGAAACTCGTGATGATTATTCATTAGCTGCTTAATCTTCAGTTACAATTTCTGAGATTTCTAAAAAGCTTTTACCTTTTTCTTTTTTCATTACACCTTTAACTTTTGCAAACCCGTCAACTGCATCTTTTTTATTATAATGAGCAGTAACCGGGCCGTTATCATCAGTCAGTAATAGCCACATGCCAGTACTTGATTCATCAGGACCTTTCGTTTTAATGTAACAATCTTTTTCAACTAAATCACTCTGAGCAGGGTTAGATGCGCCAGCTGGTGCACTTGGGCTAGCTGGAACTGTGGCTTGTTTTACAGCTGGTACCGGAGCTTCTTCTTCAACTGTAGCGTCTTCCTCTTCTTCTGTAGTTTCCGTATCTTGAGTTTCACCTGGTGTTCCGGTTGGTGAAAGATGGATCAAATTATTAACAAGTGTATGTACTTTTTCACTTTTAAAATATAAGACTAAGAATATTGCTCCAAACAACAACAGTAAAAAGAAAACAATAATAATACCCGCAGCTGAGGATTTATGTGTTGTTATTTTATTGTTTGCAGTCGAGCTTTTATTTGTTACTTTTGTAACTTTTGCTACCTTTGCTACTTTTTTTATTTTAATTGTCGGCAGTGGAACATGTGTTGGAAGGAGTATTCTCGTTGGCACAACTGTAGTCACAGGAAACTGCGGTAAGGCTATACCTTCCTGGGAAAGTGCATACAGTGATCGAAGTAATATATTATAATCTATACCGTCAACGACACCATCATCATTAAAATCAGCATAATCTTTCCCTATACAAAAATCGCTGGTAGTATTTTTGTCTCCATAACAATTTATAAATGCATTATAGTCATTAATAGTAAAAGAAAAATTATTAGCGCTTGGAATACTGTCTCCCATTAGGACAGTTTGTAAGGGTATTACCAATGATTTATTTTCTTTTGCAATAGAAAAAACTTCTCCCCCGATATCTGTTGTATTTTGTTTAATTAAAGTTGTAAAAGAGAGATCGGTTCTGAATGCTATTTGATAATTACCATCCAGTACCTGACTGCCTAAATCAAAATTTGGATTTATAAAACTGGTATAGGTACCGCTTTCTGGGTTTGAATCGTACGTTGCTGTTCCCTGCACTGTATATAACGGATTTACTGTTGGATCAAGTGAATTTACATTAGGCTGATATAAATAGACTGTAACGTTTCTTGTTTTATGCAGGGGTTTTAAATTTCCCCCTCCACTGCCAATACCTGGTACACTAAATTCTAAATTAATAGTCGGGCCTGACGGACCAACTGAAGGGGAAATAGCACCAGAAACTGCAGGTGCAGGAGTTTGTGATGCTACATCTGATGGAGTAGGGGATAAAATTACACTAAGAATTTTTACGTTTGTATCATTTTTCCCTTCAGCATGCGTATTAAAATGGTACGTATACACCATTAGTGCATTAGCTATGAGTAGAATTGCCCAAATATGAATTCCATATTGGGTAAAATAAGCAATAAGTTGTTTTTTAGTTTTTTTGTGTCTAGCCATGTATATTTATTAGTCTCCATGTAAAACTTCATAACTTTGTAAAAATAGATTATAATCAAGAACATTTATTACTCCATCATCATTAAAATCCATTCTAAAATCAGTACATTGGGTGTTTTGGAAACAGGGAAGAGCTATATTGAAATCATTTATATCTAAAATATTATCCCCATTTAGATCACCCTGATATAGCGTTACAGGAGAGATGACGTTCGTTTTGCCAATTTGCAACTTTTGAAATGCAGGCTGTGCGAGAACTTGCAAGGTTTCTGGACTAACAATTTTAACGAAATATGACCCTTCACTAAGTTTTCCAAGGTGGATAACACCGGTAAAATAATTACTGCCATCATATGTAAGATATCCAGTGCCTGTTGTTACGGGAGTGGTAGCTACTCCATATACACTGACAGTCACTTGCCTGGTTTTATGTATAGGATTTTCATTACCCCCTTGTCCGATACCGTTAATTTTAATAGATACCGAAATTAACATATCAGGTGAAACAGGAGATGCAGTCGGGCTTAATGGGTTACCTGTAGGAGTAATTTTTTTAGCTTCGGTTGGTGTTGCAGCTTTTGTGCCTGTTGGTGTCACTTTACTTTTAATTGGTGTCGCATTACTAATCGTTGGAGTTGGCTTAATACTTGTTGGAGTTGTTTTTATATTGGGTGGCGTAGGAAATACAGATGCGGAACCGATACCGAAATCAAGTGTCCAATAGTTTACTGTTCCGCTTGAGTTTTTCTCTGTATCAATTCCTACTGCAGTATAGCTTTTATTTAACAGTATTTGATTATCCGAAGAAGTATTTTTTAATGCATCAAATATTGTGGTTGGGTTCGATGATCCTTTAGCTATATTCTCACCAAATCCGTTTTTAGTGTTATATCCACAATCGGTAAGGCGAATTTCTGTACTTCTTCCTAATGAATCTATATGACTTAGTTTATTATGTGTCAGCATATCTAAACTCAACCATGTCGCTGCCTGTTTTAGTGTAATGTTCATAACCACTGATTTGATTTTCTTTTGTGAACGGTACGTATTTATGTCATTTAAAAGTTGTTGTTCTTGAGATTTAATACTCAATTGAGATGTAGTTACTCCACATTTTGTGGTTGCAGCTAGCATATATATATTTTGTGTGTTTTGTGTTTGCCCAACAGCTGTATAAACACCTACCAGTAAAAACACAACAAGAAAAAGAGGAAATATAATATGATACTTTGATTTTAAATGCCTTTTTTGTAGCATGAAAACAGCACTCCTCATTTCATACTATATGTTTTACTGAAGAGACGCAAGGACTCAATCAGGCATGACATAAGGCAGCAATTTTGTTACAATATAGAATTAGTGTTTAACAAATACTATTTTTTTTAAAAATTAAATAGTATGGGCCCGTAGCTCAATGGCAGAGCAATTCCCTCTTAAGGAATTGGTTGGAGGTTCGAATCCTCTCGGGCTCACACATCCTATAGCTTGAATATTTAAGGTAATTTGGTATAATTTCCCTATTCCGGCCTAATATCATTGAATATTATTTAGATTATAAAAAAATTTTCGTAAAAAAGCTTGGAATATTTTGATGATTAGTGAAATTGGACGTGACCAAATTGATTTTCAAACCTCAGTCATGATAAAAAATGACCCTTTATGTGCGCCTGATGCTATAAGAATATTTGCACGATATCTTGGTAGTGATTTCAGTTTAACTGGTCAACAAGAAGATTCTACCGTCGGTGAAACAAATTTAACTGTATTGCGAGATTTAAGAAGATCTGTAGAACGAGTTTATACAGATAGAATTGGATATGCATTACATCCAATAGTAATGGATGTTTTAGATCCTAATACAGATGTTATACATCAACTGCAGAGAGATGGAGTAATTGATACAAATCAATCAGATGATTTTACATGGGAAGGAGGTCGCTATAGATTTTTTTCGGGAGATGAAGCTGTTATGGCAGCTTGTTATGAAAGTCTATTTTTAAATGCTTGTTCTAATCTATATAACGGATATACAGAAGAGCAAAAAAAAGCGCTTATTGATTCAATTTTTGCAATAACAACAGCTGTAAAGCGCGCAGCTACGCCTCAGCGGGATAGCGCATTAGAAAGATCTCAATATGCGGATACCATTGCTAGTAGTCCGTATCTATACTATCATTCAACAAGTAGTCCAGACGTTCCAATTACAACTACCCAACGGAGACTAGCTTTTTTAGCAAATGAAGCACCATTTGATCGGTCTAATAGCAGTCTTCAACCTGATATCAACAACCAGTTAATAACAAATGGTGTAGGCATAGCTGAACTATATGCATCAGCACAACAAGCATTAGCATATCAATTTCGAATAATTGATCAGCCACCGGATACATGGGAATCTGTTGAATTAGCTGGACTGGCAGCTTTATCTGCAATAGGAGCAGTTCCTGAAAAGTATGCAGGAGAAATCTTTTTTAATGAAAGACGACCGGTACCTTTTTATATTTATGATACTAGAGATGGACGCTCATTAGTTAGGACGTCACATGACCTATTGTCTCGTGCAGAAGCGAAAATAACATCACATGTTTCAGAAGAATCACTAATGATGGGTGTAATTTATAGAGCTGGAGGTGGCAGATGCCCTGTAGGAAATATAATGCCGGGTAAATCCAGTAGTGAAAAAGA
>Ga0206821_10147_pt1 | contig 15341 bp, 19 predicted proteins | sample Alteio_BWOrgCont_85_FD_152860 | JGI IMG/M metagenome (GOLD analysis project Ga0206821, IMG submission 152860) | Enriched cells from forest soil in Barre Woods Harvard Forest LTER site, Petersham, Massachusetts, United States -... | ecosystem: Environmental > Terrestrial > Soil > Temperate forest >...
CACGAACTTCGTCGGGAATTGTCGCTGGCGAGATTACTGGTTCGTCCAAATGAGAATAACTGAAACGTCCGCTCGTTCGCACTTTGAGTCCGATAGCTCCCACTCGATACAGTATTGACAACATTTCACGCATAAGTTCGATAGGATTGCGTCTGCCGGTCTCGTAATACCTCAATGCGTGCTTTATAAGCGGATCAAACTGGCTCTGATCCTTACCTATTAGGTCGACAACAAGGTTATCAATTTTGCTTTCATCCAGTATCTCAGCGATATTAAACGACTCTCTCTTACTGGCACTTATAAATTCAAGTATCTTTCGCACGCTTGGAAATGCGCTGAGCCACTCTTGTTCCAGTGACTCTCTCCTGATTCGAGAATACTCAATTTCCGCTTGACGGATCTTTCCGGCATTTACCTCATATTCATTTTCCGAGACACTGAGGCACTGATTAACAAAAGCAATAACATCTCTTGGCCGCATCAAGTGCCGGTCGACCGCATCGAAACTCAGGCATATCTCACCGTACCGCTTTGAAAATGGTTAAAGACACCGAGGAGAGGTACATTGAGCGAGGGAAACCTCACCAATTTAGATGCCGCCATCGCCAAGGTCGAAGGCGAACACGCTGAAGCTCTTCGTTGGTTCCGAGACCATGCTGGCCGGACAATGAGCTGGCAGGTGATCAAGGACCACGCCGATCAGGGCGCACGTCGCGTCACTCAGACGAAGGGATGACGAGTTTCTAGAATTCCGGCTCGATAGTCGCAGATTTGAGCCGTTTGTTTTCTGAACTGGCAGACGGTTCGATTCGACGTGACGGCCAAAGGTGGCCGAAGCGCTATTGGACGGCCAGTGGGGTGGAAAACCCCCACTACGCGAGCGCCACGTTGTACAAAATTCCTTCGATTACTATTTAATCGTTCCATTCAAAGCGTCGATAACAGTTGCTGTATATCCCTTGTTCATTTCCTTTGTATGCTCACAAAATTCTACCAGAGTTTGAATAAATGTGCGTTTATGTGATTCCGTGACAGTCTTTAATGCTATTATATTTGTCGCTGCGCCGTATAACGATTTCTTCTTCTCTTTATCCCATACTTGATACCGCTCAGATAAACTATCCGCAGAGCCTAAGCCCAATATCCTCAATATATTTTCCGGTTTATTCAAACCGTATTCCTCCGATAAATGCAATATTATATTCAACCCATCCAGCATCTCGGACACATGTTCTTTTAGCGTCTCGACGCGAACAGCCTTGAAAATAATTGGGCGAGAACTTACTTAACTCTTCGAGAAACATAAAACGATAAGATAGACCCACTTCAAGAGCATGCAACAATAACGTCGTATCTGGATTACCGTAGTCCTTCTGTCTTAAAACCTCTACCATATAGATCGTAACTTCGATATCGCCATTATAGTAATGAGTTATCTGAGAAATGAATATTCTGAATATCTTTTTCTTATCAAACGACAGAATGCTGTTGTCATCTAGGAATACCCCCGATTCAGTCGCACTACGAGCTTCGCTTTAGGGTGTTCTGAAGACTCTTCTCTGTCCAGCATTAATCTTAATACAGCGAGCCTGAGATCGTTCGCAAAATCCTTCAATACCTTGATTCGCTGCTCTGTGATCAGTGTTCTCTCCCGTCCGCCAGTGACCAGCTGTTTGATTGCTGCTCTACGGCTATTAATGATATCCTCAATATCGTATAGAAAAAAGACACACCTTGTCACTATCGCTATTATTGAGCGAGGCGGATTCTATCAATTCTCTATGCAAGCGTGACGAGTCGAAACGCAAGTCTCTTAAGCTTGTTCGATCAATTGTAATACCTTCGAATTCATTTATCGTGTCTGGCACACTTGCTAGCACGGCGAAAGGAATGATCCGTCTATCAATATCGGATTTGCTGATCTTTGGTTTATCCCGCATCGAGAATGAGAAACTTCCCACTTCTTGGCCGGTAAACGAGTGAGAGGGCTTTAAGCGGCCAGTCGCGACAGCGACAAGCACGTCCGTCTTAGCTATACTATTGTCTATCAAATAACGCCAATTCTCACCTAACGGAAATTCGTTCATGGTTGTAATCTCTACATCGCGAGGAAAGGCTTTACGGAGCGTTGCGGCTATGGCATTCGCAATACCGGCATCCTCGGACGCAAAACTCATGAAGACGTTTAGCGTATCTTCCTCGGTATACGGCATCCATGTCCTCCTGTGTATTCTTCTTTGAGTAACTTTGAGTTCAACCGTTTTTAGGCCAGTGAGGGCCGAATCTTCGATAACCGAACGAATTGGGCGGCCCGGAGACTCCTACGATGCCGATTGTGGAAGTCGCAGCTAGTATGTGTGAAACCGTGGGGTCGACTGAAGCACAAAAGCGAACCCGCTGCCGTGACGGCCGTCACAGTCCCCTTGAGGCGTCCTAGGACCTCTAGGTCGACAACAGCCCGGTATCAACCTCTCCGAACGTCTTCAGGACGACCGCATCCTCGAATTCGCCAAGAGCCGGGTCGCCTGTCCGTGAGAACGCCACGGCTCCGCAATATCCTTCGTTCGCTGCGAAGGAGGTGGCCATTCGGATCGCTTGCTCTGCACTTCGTGCCTCTTTCGGATCACACGCGACAATCTCGCCGCCATCCTCAGACCTCTTGAAACCGAGTGTGACGTAGTACGCCATGGTGGGCATCAGTCACACCCTCTTCGCTATGGAGCCGCGATGTATTGGTCGGCGGTTCGAACCTGACGGTGACGCCGCGACTTCCATAAGCCGGAACATGAGCCGTGACTCTACACGTGAGCCGGAAGTTCGGAACGCGTGTTGAAAACATCGCGGCCACCCCTGCCTCGTCCATGAGGGGCAGCGCGGCGGCTTATACGGTCCAGGGCGACCGTTGCTTGTGCCAATTCAGGCGAGCGCCTGTCGGGTGGCAGCGTCACCAGCCCGCAATTCCCCCCCGTTGCTCAATTCGCCGAAGCAGACAGAGGTGCGATCACCGGCCAGTTTTCAAGCGAGCACGTCTCCTTTTATCCCGCCGCGGAGGCGAGCAAATCCGCGCATGAACTCCTGAAAGGGTCCTCGTTCAAATTGAAAACGTGTAAAGTCTCGGAGGCTCCGTTAGACGGACCAGCCTTTCTCCGGTCGCACACTGAGAGGGAACGACGCGCTCCCAGTTTCACGGTTTCTGCCTCAAATTGGCCTCTCCTGCAGTGTCTTTAATAATCGCTGCAGTTCAAGGCGCTTATTTTCGTAGCCAAAGCGTGAGGGAAGATGTCATTTTTTGATTTTTGTATCCCTTTATTGATTAAGCTTCCCGTAGTCCTTACGCCTAACCTGATTCCGCTATTATTATTTGTTTCGATTTTTATTTTACTAAAATTATTTCACTACCCCATCGCAGCGGCGTATTTTGGAGAGATGGTGTTTTTTGCCGTAGGATTGTTCCTTATTTATGCTGCGTTTAAATTTAATTCTAAATTCGTGTTGCGCCGCATTGCCAGAAATAATAGTGAGTCTAATCCACTTTTCATCTACCCCCACCCGCTTATAAGGAGCGTTACAGACTCTGATACACCGAGGATTAGGATACGTAAGCGCATTGCGATTGCGTTGATAGAGCTCAAGGCATATACATTTGCAAATGGCTTTTATTTCATTATTATGTACTTTTTGTTCCTTATCTATATGCATAGCGTATTCCCAAATGCGATTAGATGCACGAGCGATTGCCAAATTTATCGATACGGTATGAAGTCATTGGGGTCAGGAATATTATTTGATTTCTTCGATGCGTTTGATATACCTGTATCCAACATTACGGCTGCTGACGTGTCACCCGCTGTTAGGATAATGTCATTCGTTGCAAAACTGGTATTAGTTGGACTTGTTATACATGTAGTCGCATATTACTTCACCCTTAAACGACGATTCAAATCTGAGTTACGTGTGGAAGCGTTAACACAGGACGAGGCAAAAACCGAATTGGCGGCATTACGCAAAGGACGCACTATCCCTCGCATTAATTACAAGCTCGTAATTCTTCCCCCGTGGCTGAGTAGGAAGAACAAGTAAGTTCAGTTGTCATGACCTCGTCCAGCGCTCAATCTACCTGACCGCACCTGACGTACTTAAGCCGCTGACGAGGCTTCTGGATTGGCTGTATGAACACCAGCATTCGCTAAGCGGCGTGCTCTCGTCCGTGAGAAACAGTAAGTGCAGCCAAATTGACATGCCTTAAAATCCCGGCCCTCGTGCATAATGCCGATCGTCGGATCATAACCCTCGAAAATGGCCTTGATCCGTATTTCGCTTTCGAGCGTCGCATAGGCGTAATTAAATACGGCGTTGCTCGGATGTGCCGCTTTGGCTCTTGTTGACCTCGCTGTTATGGCGAACAAACCGGACTGTCGTTCGAGCGTCGGGCCACCCCAAGCTCCTCGGCCGAATAGTCCTCTCGCGATTTCACCGCCACTGGCATGGCGCAAACCCTCCGCGCCACCTTGAAATCACTCCCGCCCCTATTTGCGAATCCCCCGTGAGTCAGCCAGCAAAGCCTTCGGTATAACACCAAGCATCAAGTCGTTTCGCGCCAGAACTCAGCACACAACCCGAGCTGAAAAGACAATCTCGCGGACGCCAATATAATGTTATAGCTCTCATACCTTATCGGCTCTAGGGAGCTGCTTTTATTGCGGCCTAAGCACCGTAATCTTCGTGTTATGTTGGTCTAATTTGCTAAGAACGTCGGACGGAGGTATTGGAACAACTACGTCCCCTCCTCCCACAGGGCAGGCAGAGGGGTCGAACGTGAGGTCATAGCCTATCGTTACGCCATCAGACGCGTCAACGAATAACAACACGCCGTTTATCGTGAAAGTCCTTTTTTCCATCGGAAATACACTAGAAAGATTCGACCATCCTTTGTCATTTGGACTCAGGTTGGCGTCCACTACAACCGTCGCATGAAAATTTGCGGTGTAGTTAACTGGCCAAATTTCAAAAGTTACACCGTAAGCTGTTTGCGGCGGAAGGGCAGGAGATGCGTTAGCCGTCCTTGTAACTTGATTTTGATATGAGTTCGTATCAACCGTGCCGGTCGTTGCAGAGTTTGTTAACTGTACCGTTCCACCTAGTTTCACCAAACTTTCAATCGCTACACTAAAATTAAAAGAATAAGCTTGCGCGTTCGTCACACTGTTGCTAACCGCAACAGAGGACGATCGTGTGAAGCTCGTCGACTGCGCGGCCCCCGAAGGTAATGTAATCTTGGTTGAGCAATTCTGAGCGCCCTGGGTTAAGACTGTCATTTGTGACGTGAGCTCCGTCTTGACTACCTGGTCAAAAACGAGCGGACTAGCGGTGACGATACGCACGTCTGAGGCCGTTAAAATCGAGCTTGTTGTAACTTGTTCCTGCTTCCAACACGGAACTATGACTGGCCGGTCGCCAGGGCCCGTTTCGACGCGCTTTGAAAATACATTCTCAGTATGCGTCCAGGGGATCGGCCCCAATCCGACGAGTAGGGTAGTTGCCGCCTGACTCGCGTCGTTATATGCTGTCTGCGCTAGCGCAATGTAAGGAGTATACACGACCGCGATTCCTGCCGCGACGAGTTCCATTACTGTGTGTTGTCTTAAGCTGGTGTAGGCAAGAATTCGACGCACTTGGTTATGTTGCATGGGATCTCCAATTTAAGACGCCTTTCACTGGGTCGAAAACTTGGACGATTTGTCGGATTTATGACGTTCTTATTTGCGATCTCACGAGATCAGCAGATCATAGCACCCCGGGGCCTATTCAGGAAGAGCTACTACATGCTCACTCTTGCCAACCCCCGCGCCAAATCCCGGTGAAACCCAACCACCACCCCACTCTCTCGGATCACGAAATCTGACGGATGTAACGCTTCCTTTCGTGGGACCGCCCGGTCCACCTTCGCCCTTTCGGGCTCCATCACATCGAGAAGGAAAGCCAGGCCAGTTATGGGGCGACCTGAGGGCCGTTGACTCGTCTCACTTACGTACCGTTTTACCCGAATCGGAGGCGATGAATGCTGATTCGATTTGCTCGGACGCCGGTCTGGACGCCCCAATATTGGAATTGAAGGCTGCTAGCGTTGAAGAGCTCTTCGTCGAGCAGGTCTCCTCGGTTCAAAAGCGGGAGGAGTTGGAGAAGGCTCTCGAATTCATTCGAAAGGGAGGCGCACGCGTGTGTCGTCACGAAAGCATCCTTGCAATGAATCTCGACAGACACATTCCCCACTGGAAGGCTCCTGGTCCATCTCGTAGGTAGCGTTGCCAGTTCGAACGGGAAATTATGCTGGAACGCCAGAGGGAGGGTGTTGCGAAGGCAAAGGCAGAAGGAAAATATCGAGGAGCGTGAGGCAAGCGGCGAATACTCTTTCTCCGGCTATTGCTTTCGACAGGGGCGCTGGGCACGTGGGCACGCGGGGTTGATCGACGACGTTCGAAGGTCTGTTCTGTAATCGTGCCCAATGCGTTGCGCATTGAAAGGCTCAAAGCCGGCAAGTGCCGAGGCCGTGGCGAGGCAAATTGTCGCTGCTTCCAGGAGTGAGGGTGCCTCCAGCCCCGATGGACGCATAGCCTTGGGCTAACTTTTGCAAACTGGATCCTAGATTCCGCAAATTGACCGCTACTTGCTACTCGCACTACTGCTTGCTGGGGGCGGGTTCCAGATCGGAATTTGGGCATCCGCGCATGCTTTATAGTAAGCTGTCCCGGGTACCGGCGTGATTGTTATCCAACGACCATTATCGCCGCATTCTTGCGCGAAATGTGGGGCGACGCAGATTAGGGATCCGAGAGCGAATTTGACGTCGCGATACAAGCACTGAGCCGGGGGGACGCCAGGTGCGGGGATTTGGGCGTTCGCGCATGCTTGGTCAAGGTTTTCAGTGCTTTTGGGATTTGACCACTTCCCGCCATCCTCACACACCTGCCCAAACTTTGGCGCGACGCAAATCACAGCGTTGAGACCGTAGTTCGCGTCGCGATATGTACACAGCGTGGATTTCGTTGATTGAGTGGCAACGGGGTCGGCCGTGGCCGCAGCCACCATTGGCCCTGTCAACAACACGGTCGCAAAGACTAGTGAGACATCAGACTGCACTAGCATACGATTGCCTCCTATCCCCGCTGTGGATGTCGTGCACGAAGCCAAAACCTATTACCACAGCATCACTCTGTTATCCTTACCGAAACAGGCGCGTTTAGGTCGGTAGGTGATATATTGAGATTCCTCAGCATAATAGCTATATCCATGAGCATCGTTGTATGCGTCGCTCCGATAGGAACACAATATATTTGACCTTCATAACTAATCGATGAATAGCATGACGCAGTAGGTCCAATATTGCTTATAATTGACAAATAAGGCCCGTTTCCAAATATTTGATTCGCCTGAACCGTATCATAGAAGGGAACTCGGGTTTTTCGAATAGGATCGTAGCGGTCGAATCCGACTCTGTCGCCATACTTATACCACGATCCGAGGTAGCTTAGAAACCCGTTTGGTGACCTCAGCTCGAAAGTTATTTCGACGGGTCCAATTCCAGCAAAAGGAATTGGACCAAAGCCATGTCCCGTAATCGGAAGTACTGAGTTTCTGGTCGTTGTAGTTGTTGTTGATATTGACCTTGTATGAGTACGCATGGCAGCGTCATCATTCTTATCGGTCTCGGTCGTTACGACAGCAATTGTTCCACCCAAGGGATTCTTGTTTTCAATTCCACACGTTGGCAATCTCGTGCTCAGAAAATCTGACCCGTTTTGCTGAATGCTCACGTCTTTGTTAAAGCAAAATCTACCCACCGTTACTATATTGCTTTGATTAGCTTGAGCTTGCGCTGGCTGCGGCGCTGGAATTGAAACCAATTCCATGTAAAGGCCGTTCTCAACCAAGAGGCTTAGCAAATTTAAAAACTTCTTATAGCTGCACCCGGACCCAAAAAATATCTTTGGAGTCGGCTGTCTTATTATTTCATCGCAACTATTTTGGTCTAAACTAGACGGATCGGCGATATCTGAATATGCTTGAGCCGGATCATTAACTAGCCTGGCGTATTGAGGTCGATTGGAAACCAGTTTTACGTCGATCGCGGAAATTAAGGAGTAGAAAATTGCTTCGCGGGGATAATATGTCATCAACGACGCCATCGTTTTGAGATCAATAGGTGTTATCATCCCCGCCTGAAAGCTTGTCGAAGCCAATGGAGCCGTTGTAAAGCCTCCACTCACAGCACTACTAAGGCTATTGCTGATCGAATATATGTACGGAGCTACCTGATGGGGCCCGGTTGTTATTGTCGGTAGACCAGTGTTTAATGTCTCAGACTGAGTGCCGTTAATCTGGCTGGCTGGGTTCCAGCTTAGCGCTTGATATTGACTTGCTCTAATAATATTGACCAATATTTCTCTATTGAAAGCCTCTTGGGTATTCACGTTGCCATCGTAAGCCCTTGAGCCATACTGATCAACACTGGCGCAGGACCCCGTTAGTCCCGTGGCAAAAAGCAAGCAGGCAGTTCGACGAATATTACTTTTCACGCGCCAGATCCACTCGCTGTAGGAAATATTTAGACGCGCCTGCCGTTAGTCCCCAAAGAGCGCGATTTCGAATCACCGCTTGCAGAGTCTACTGAAACCTGCAACGATTCCTTCAGGAGGCAAAGCTAGAAAATTGTGGAGACGCACGATGTTCCACCGATATTTTTCGCGGTGTGGTCAGCCTGCACTGCGGTTGGCCGTCATTTCATCGTTGCTAACAGCGGGGCTCTCCTCAAGCCGAGGACAGGGCTTGGACGCGGTAACAGTGTTACGTGGGGACAGCGTACAGTTGGCGGCAGATTCTAGCTGCTCCCTAACCGCAAACGAGACCGCGCAGGTGACACTGAACGAATTCTGCCGAGCTGCCCGTCAGCCGGTGTCCCCGGTGTCCCCACACTGTCCTTTACCTGCGGAGCCCCTGCCACTAGAGAAGGCTCTAAGCGCCGAGGATGCGGAAAGCGATTTACAAGTAATAGGACAACTATCAGGGGTCCAGACGCCGTGCTCCGCGACCGGGAATACACCTGATAGCGTTTTGGAGGTAATTAACAGCCTTGTTGACTGTTCAGGTAACAGTCCAGCTGGCGCAACCCCAGTTTCGTGTCATCAACCATTACCTTCCATTGTTCCTCCAGATAAATTGAACTCGACGTCGACGCGAGTTAGTGATGTTTACGGACAGGCCAAAGCGAGCGTCCTGCAGCAAAAGTAGGCCCACAAGATCGGCAAATATGCGCTTGTTCAGGCCGCTAAAGGTAAACCCTCGGGTGGCCGTCGTGGCCCCACGATCTCCTCCAGTCTGACGCTAAGAACGTGCCGGCATGCAAGTTGCGATTGCGGTCGCGCACAATGTCTTGCCCACACGCGCGCACTGCTATGAAGCGGACGAGCAGATTAACTGGGAACCGCGTGGATAGGCTGCTCGGTCGATTTCTATGCGGCACCCGAAATTCTGCGCCTGGCCCTCGAGGATCCGGTATCATGCGTACGCCACGGCGGCTCTCCGGGGCTTGCGCAGCTTGAGCCCGACCATCCTGTCTGATTCCGACTCGCAAATGCCATGAGTTCGGTTGCGCGTCTCGCCGACAAGCGTGCGGCTGCGTATCTTGTCGCGCAGCCCGGGTCGCCGGCCAAGGTGCGGGCTATAGCGGCCGGACACGGGTTCTACGGTATCGCGAATGCGTTCCCGACAGCGGTCGAAACGGCCGTGGATTAGCCGGCGTCCGCCAACGCGCGGAAGGCCGGCGTCGCCAGACGTTTCCACCTCGCTCCGGGGTCGATTGGGAAGGTCGATTTGATCTCATTCTTCTGATCGCGCGAGCGTTCCCGCCCACGCCTGGCGACGACGGCCAAGCGGCGACGCCTACACGCTCCAGGGCTTGACAGCATTGCCAAAGCGCAGGGTTTCGCGGGGCGCGAGGGTTGCGGAGTCCAAAAAAGGACTTTGGACATCAGCTGCGTAGTATTAGACTGGCGCGAATCAGCGCTTAACCGACAAGGGGATGTGGCGTGACTGCGAAACAGTCTCCCAAGAAGACTAGGACTAAGAGAGCGGCCAAAAAGAGCGCGGCGAAGAAGCCCGCTAGGAAGGCGACTGAGAAGAGCGCGGTCATAAGAGGCGCGCCGAAGAGCGTGTCGCCCGTTTCTCCGCATAAACCTTTGCCGGCCTCCAAGAAGGCGGCGGCCAAGAGATTGGCGCAGGGAGTCTCGCCCGTCAGTGACCTAGACGTTTGCCGGGATGAGCGCCAGGAGGAGTAAGGGTCGGGCACCTACAGCGAGGGCGAAGAGCGAGGACGTGATCGCGAAGTTCAAAGCCAATCAACGACCCACGGACATTGCGAAATCGGTCGGCATAGGGAGGGCTTCAGTTTATCGCATTTTAGGTGGGGCCGGTTTGGTTTGAGATCGTCTATCCATCTTGGTTACCATTTATATTTGTTTGAGGAGACAGGAAGTATTATTTGGTTACAGTAGTCAACACGGTTGCTTCTCTTATCAGAACTCCTTTCGTTCGCCCGTCTTTAAAGCAATTAATCTCAGGCTATATTATCTTTCCTTTTCAAATAGTCCTCTATCGCAATAGTCTGCATCTTGGGTCCGATCGCGTACCACTCACATTCTTTCTTCTTCCTCTTCGCCCAACGCCCGCATAACTCAGCTACTAATTCACCAAAAATCGCTATCTTGTCCAATACTGGCAGAAAATGCATCACACGCCACCCCCAAGACTCGGCTTCAAAAACCCCCTCGCAGTGCTCAATAATGTCTTTCTTATCGATAGCGTCTTTCATTGATTTAATCATCTGGACCTCTGCCCGCTCATTACCAATCTTGATATGTTTTCTAACTTCCATAGCATACCTAGCAACGTCCTTGTTCCTCCGTGCCGCTAAGAGAGCATCGTAATCAGGCGGACTAAACAGTAATAGACCATAAGGCGACTTTGATGGATTTATATAATTATCTGGATCAGGCCACTCAAACGGCAACGGCCAGCGTTCACTCTTCATAAAACTCGATAACGTCTCAATCAATTTTCTATCCTCATCACTAATTAGCAGTGTGGACGAGAAACTTTGCGATGTTCTCAATTGATGAATTAAACGGCATACATAGTGATATGTATCCCAACGGCCCTTCAAACCCAACTTCAAATCCTGACGTTTGCCCCTCTTCAGCCCTTTTGTTATACGTTCAAGGTCCATTTTCGGGATGGCATTTGCCGCGATAAGCATCGCGCCCAAAGCCTCAGTGTCATTGTCCCATTCTCCGATGGGGTCATGGCTCATAGCCAATCCAAACTCGGCCTGAATCTTGTCGGGAGTATCTACTTCATCACGCCTAAAGGACCAGTCTGCCCCGGCAATTTGGAGCCTATCCGAGATCACAGAAAAGGTTGCGATCCGGTCAATTCTATCCTTAGGTTGTTGCCTAGCTAGAACTCCGTAGTAACCATAATCTCGTCCCAGATATTGTGGTTGGAATTTTTGCCCGTTGAAGTGGAAAAAGGCGTTTTCATATTCTCCGACCGGCGTCATGACTAAGGGCATTTGACCTCCGTCTTTCCATACTTGGTTGATAGAAGTAACTCTGAATGGTCTAACTCATACCCACCCCTTATTCACTCCTGCCGAACGAAAAATAAGGTAACGATCCTGATAACCATCGTAGCGGACGCGTATTGTACAATTATTTTGTACAATTATTCCTGCCTTGACGTCCCCATCGCAGCTATAGTGAAAGATACCGACGCAGCAACATAAATCAGTTGTGACAAAATTAACCAGCAATCACTGTGATTCATAAATCAAAAGAGGGACGCCAGCTTCGAACAACATTGTTTTCGCAATCTCAAAACTTCTATCAAAATATCCATCATTGGCTGGACGCGCAAAGGTATGTACTGATGCAACGCCCGCCTGTATTATAGCTCTAGCGCATTCAGCGCAAGGGTGTAGACTTACATACATTCGAGAACCTGAGATGGCGACCCCAATCCTCGCTGCGTTGTAAATTGCGTTACGCTCGGCGTGCTCAAACCAATGGTACTTTTCTCCTCCCTCGCGACTATGGCGCTCATCGACATTACCATGCACGCCACGAGGTAGGCCATTAAATCCCAAGGCGCGGACTTCATTGGCATTTCCGACGATCACGCAACCGATCTGCCTGCTCTTGTCCTCGCTCCAAGAGCCAACGAGTGAACACAGCCCGAAGAATCGCCGATCCCAATTGTCCATGGTAAGAGTCACGGGAGGCATTCGGCTTCCTTCCTAGAGGCAGAAATGATTGTCGGTCAGAAAATCATTGACCTGAAGCTGGTGACCGGAGCCTCACTCGCCAATCTCAAGCATGGCACGCTTGACCTGACCATAGGTAGTATCATTCCGATTGGCAAGCAAGTTGATTCCAAGAAAAAACAAATTTCTCGTGAAGGAGGTTGTTTTCTTGAACCACGGGAAATGGTATGGGGTTTATCGAAAGAAGAATTCGACATGCCCGGAAACGTTACTGGGCTAGCTACGTTAAAAACGGCTTTCACTAAGGATGGGATACTGGCTTTAAATGTTGGGATTATAGATTCCTTATTTAAGGGCCCCATAAGTACGGCGTTGATAAATTTCTCAGACCGGCCACGACCGATTCGAATTGGTGACAGGTTCTTTAGACTGGTGTTTCTTGAGCATGACGACGTAAGTTGCTTTCATTCTGAAAGTGAGAATATTGATCGAGATCAGTATCTCCGGGATTTAGGAAATAAATCCTACGCCGATTTTGCGCCGAGCTTTCTAAACATCCCGTCGTTCGATGACAAGTACTATACGGATAAATTTTGGAGCATTATTGGGAATGGCTTTTGGAATAATAAATCGGTAACGTTCCTCATTGCAGCTTTCCTCGGCATATTGCTGTGGTTTCAGTTCTCGCAAGGATTTGGTACTTTCCTCTGGGAGAAATTCGGGGGGCTCGAAGAGATAACGAAGCACTTTGGTCTCTAAATATAGCCCGCCTAGCCGATAGCTCCAAATCGAGGTCAGTCACGACTTAAAGCCAAAAATATGATCGCCGGATTCCTGCCTATCCAATCTTTATTCAGGCAGTGCTCAAGCAGTCTTGAGGATTTCATCGCGTGTTAGACCGGTTTTTCTGATCAACGCACTCATGCTTCTCCACTCGAAGGCGCTGGCCCTTAGGACTTCTCGGATGAGACTCCTCATTAGAGCGCATTGTGGAAGCCGCCCCTCCTTGGGGTGAAGCCGACCCGCCAGCTGTGGAAGCCGGTCCTCCTTGGAGTGAAGGCTGCACGGCAGTTGAGGAAGGCGGTCCTACTTGAGGTGGTGCCTGCCCACCATACAACTGAATCTGTTCAACGAAATCCTCCGACCTCTTGAACCCGAGTACGACGAAATAGGTCATCGCGCCATCCAGGGCCTCCCATGCGTGGTGGTCGGCCGCTCGCCTTTGTCTCATTCACCGTTCCGCCAGTGCTCCTCGCGCCTCGCTACGGCCTTCGCAGCTTCCTTCTTGGCCTCGCCTCTGGTCGCATATGAATGCGGTGGCTCCCCTCGCAGACCATCCAGCGGTATAGCGGTTCCTGCAACGGGTCCGGTTCAATTCTGAACGTGAACGGGTGGGTTTCGAGCAGGATTCATTTTACGACGTAGGAGTCGGCATCGCTAGGCCGAGAATCGCATGGAGAGATCCACGGCGGTACTAAAGGAATGTAACATCGAGGAGGGCGCTTGAGCGAGGAAAACCTCACCGACTTAGATGCGGCGATCGCCAGGGCTCAAGGTGAACACGCCGAAGCTCTTCGTTGGTTCCGCGACCATGCTGGCCAGACGGTGAGCTGGCAAGAGATCAAGGACCACGCCGATCAGGGAGCGCGTCTCGTCACTCAGGCGAAGGGCATCTACAAACCACGCAACACCGATTTCGCCCTGAGTGTCCGGCAAACCCTCGACAGCCCATATGCGGACCAGGAAGTCGTTCGACGCGACGACGGAAGCTGGGTCTATCCGTACTTTCAGGAAAATGCAGACCCCTCACACCGCGACAGAGAGGCAACGAACCGCGGTCTCATGAAGTGCATGGAAGGGGGGATACCTGTCGGCGTCCTGATGCAGGTCAAGCCGAAACCCGGCGCTGAATACAATGTTCTGGGGCTGGCCACGGTCACTGAGTGGAGGGACGGTTATTTCATCCTGGAGGGCTTCTCAGATAGGGGCGAGTTGCGTCTCAAAGCCCGCGGTACCGATGCAGCATATGACCGAGCACTGGCCGCGGCGTCTAAGCCAGTCGATTTCAAGCCGAATGAAGGGGACGACACCCGTGAAAGGCAGATCGCAGAGGTTGTTCGAAGGAGGGGGCAGAAGAAATTCCGTGATGCGCTGATTGCCGCCTACGGAGGCAGATGCGTTATCACTGGCTGCGACGCACTCGAGGCGCTCGAAGCTGCTCATATATCGCCGTACCAAGGTGAGCATTCTCACCACCCCCAAAACGGTCTACTATTGAGAGCAGATTTACATTCACTCTTCGATCTTGGGCTAATCGGAATCAATCCGACCACAATGAAGGTCATTATCTCGAAGCGGTTGCTTGGAAGCCAATATGAGCATCATGATGGTCAGGTCATCAAGCAGCCAACTGAACGGATTCTAGGGCCAAGTTTTGAAGCCTTAAAAGAGCACCTTGAATGGTCAAGGATATGCACATGACACTTTATCTCGTAAAGGCCGGTTGCGAAGATCAATTTGCGGACGCCAGTGAGGTCTTCCCTGACGTGCATCTGGGCGAACTCAATGATCACGATCCGCACTGGTGCATGGTCGTTGGATGTAGTGTGGTCGTAATACCTGATCAGACTCTATTAGCAGATCTTCAGGATTTCTACAGCAAGACCTGGCAACAGTCATACGAGGACGAAACGTTTTCAATCGTTTCACTTTATAACGCCTGGCTGCACGGGCTTAAGGAGAGCGGTACCGTAACGCCGTACTCGGCAGACCGGAGAACCTTTGCTTACATCTTAGCATCCGCCTATCCGCCTCCGCCGCCCAACCGGCCAACGCTCCTGCCCACCGCTCCACCGCCGGGTCCGCCACCTCCAAGCATCTACGGACACCTTCCCTTTAAGACCAAAACCCGATTGCGCGAGCATTTCTACCGATTTGAAGCGTGGCCCACGAGCCGCAAACTCGGGCAAGGGACGCCGGCGACCATTTCCGCGGGCACCTACGCTTCTCCTTCATCGGAACTTCCGTT
>Ga0206821_10156_pt1 | contig 15172 bp, 13 predicted proteins | sample Alteio_BWOrgCont_85_FD_152860 | JGI IMG/M metagenome (GOLD analysis project Ga0206821, IMG submission 152860) | Enriched cells from forest soil in Barre Woods Harvard Forest LTER site, Petersham, Massachusetts, United States -... | ecosystem: Environmental > Terrestrial > Soil > Temperate forest >...
CCCACTCCTCCAGCTCGCCCAAGCCGCAGTCGCAAGCCGCCGCCTGACTCTCGGCACCTCCGTGTATCTACTCCCGCTCCGCCACCCCGCCCCCGTCGCCAAGCAAATCTCGACCCTCGACCACCTGACCGAAGGCCGCCTCATCTTCGGCGTCGGTGTAGGCGGCGAATTCCCCCGCGAATACGAAGTCTGCGGCGTCCCTCGCGAAGAACGCGGCGCCCGCCTGACCGAAGCCATCCCCCTGCTACGAAAATTCTGGAGCGGCGAGCCCGTGACCCACACCGGCCGCTTCTACGGCCCCTTCACCGACGTCCCCATGCGCCCACCGACGCGCCAGAATGGCGGCCCACCGATCTGGTGTGGCGGCCGCTCCGATGGCGCATTGCAACGCACCGGCCGCCTCGCCGATGGCTGGCTCTCCTACGTCGTCACCCCCGAAATGTATCGCGCCGGCCTGGAAAAAATCGCGACGGCTGCCACCGGCCGCAACCTCACACAGTTCGGCACTGCCCATCTGCTGTTCACCCGCATCGACGACACCTACGAAGCCGCCCTCGACGCCGCCACCGAAACGCTCAGCGTCCGCTATGCGATGGACTTCCGCCGCGCGGCGCAGCGCTACTGCGCCCTCGGTCGCCCCGATCAGGTCGCCGAACGCATTCGCGAGTTCCACGCTGCCGGCGTGCGCCACGTGATGCTCGACCTGCTCGGCCCCTACGAACAGCGCGACGAACAGATTGCCCGCTTTGCCGCTGAGGCCATGCCTCTGCTGCGCGATCTGACGCAGGCGACCAACCCATGACCCGCGACCTCACCGCCATGCTGCGGCCGCGCTCGATCGCGTTGGTCGGTGCCACCGATCGTTCGCGTTGGTCGCAGAACACCTTCGACAACCTTGTCAACCGGAAATACCCCGGCGACGTTCATCTGATCAGTCGTCGCGGCGGCATCGTGCACGGCCGCAACGCCGCAACCTCTTGCGTAGCGCTTGGTGAACCGATCGACCTGGCACTCCTGATGGTGCCGATGGCCGTGATCGAGGAGGCGCTGGCCGACCTCGCCGCAGCCGATGTCCATAATGCCGTGATCCTGACGTCAGGTTTTGCCGAGACCGGGATGGATGGCGCCGAACACCAGGCACGTCTTGCCGCTCTCGCGCGCCAGCACAGCGTATCTCTCCTCGGCCCCAACTGCCTCGGCTTCGTCAACTTCATCGATAACGTGCCGCTATGGACCGGCGGCTTCCGCGCCCCCAGCAAGCCCGGCTGCATCGCCGTCGTCACGCAAAGCGGCGCCAACGGCAGCTTCATTTCCAGCCTCGCGGCGCAGCACGAGATCGGCTTGTCGCACATGATCTCGACCGGCAACGAAGCCGATCTGGACTGCGCCGACTTCATCGCCCATCTGGTGGATCAGCAGGAAGTCCGCGCCATCGCGCTGTTCGCCGAGACCATCCGCCACGCGCCAAGCTTCGCCGCCGCGGCACGCCGCGCCGTCGCCGCCGCAAAGCCAATCGTCGTCCTGAAGATCGGCCTCTCCGAAATCACAGCGCGTTCCGCCGCCGCGCACACCGGTGCCCTGGTCGGCGATGACCGTGTATTCGATGGTGTATGCCGCCAACTCGGCATCGTGCGCGTTGAATCGATCGAGGACCTGCTGTTCACCGCCGACATGATCTCCCGCACCGGCGTCCTCAAACCCAACGGCCTCGCTGCCGTATCGATCTCCGGCGGCGCCTGCGAGATCATCGCCGACCGAGCGCAAGTCCTGAACGTTCCTCTCCCCGAGCTCTCCGCCACCGCAACCGCCGAACTGCGCGCTGCGCTGCCAACCTTCGGCACGCCACACAACCCACTGGACATCACTGGCGGCGCCGTCCTTCAGCCCGACCTGTTCGAACAAGGCCTGCGCATCCTCGGCAAACAGCCGGACTATTCGGTCCTGGCCTGCCTGTTCGATGTGCCCGTCTCGGCAGAGCTCGCAACCGAATTCACCCGCACCGCACTGCGTCACATCGCGGCGGGCCTGCACGCTGCCTCGATGCCCGCCTTCATGATCAGCCACACCGGCAAGCCGGTCACCGAAGTTGCCACCCAGCTCATCGACGAGATCGGCCTTCCCTACATCAGTGGTGGCATGCATCACGCCATGAATGCACTCGGCGCCGCGTTCTGGTGGTCGGAGCAATACCGCCGCCTCGCTAACGTATCGGCAACCATCACCACAATTGCCGATACAAAAGAACGCCCAACTTCAGAACGCGCGACACTCGACTATCTGAAGCGCAGCGGTGTCCCAGTCGTGCCGATCATCCTGGCGCACAACGCTGACGCCGCGGTAGCCGCAGCACGCAACATCGGCGGACACGTCGTCCTGAAGATCGCCTCGGACGACATCGCCCACAAAAGCGACATTGGCGGCGTAATCCTGAACCTCGAGGGCGACGCAGCAGTCCGCGAAGCCTACCAACGCATCATCGCCGCGGCCCCAACCGCCGCACGCGTCGATGGCGTGCTCGTCGCACCGATGCGCAGCAACGGACTGGAACTGTTCGTCGGTTGCACGCGCGATCCTCAATGGGGCCCAGTGATGGCAGTCGGTCTCGGCGGAGTGTGGGTAGAGGTGTTGCAGGATGTCTCTCTGCGCCCCCTCCCCATCGACGCCGCCGAGGTGAAACGCATGCTGACGGAACTCCGCGGCGCCAAGATGCTGCAAGGTGTCCGAGGCATGCCAGCCGCCAACCTGGACGCGGTTGCCGCCGCCATTGCCCGCATCGGCGACGCCGCTGTCGCTCTGGGCGACAACCTGGAAGCGCTGGAAGTAAACCCGCTCTGGGTACGCGGCAGTGAAGTGGAAGCGCTCGATGCACTGGCGGTCTGGAGGCAACGAGAATGAAGAAGTCTGTTATCGTCAACGAAATGGAAAGGTTGTGTCGGCAGTAAGAAAGGATAATGGAACCACAGAACACGCGGAACACGCAGACAGAAAGCGCCGAGGGCGAGGGCGGTCTGCTGACCGGACGAATCATCGGCTGCGCGCAGACAGTGCTCTATGGGCTGGGAACTGGGTTCGTGGAGAAGGTCTATGAACGCGCGTTGGTGTACGAGCTCGGCAAAGCGGGGCTCGCCGCGTCGCAACAACATCCTATGACCGTTCGTTACGATGGTATCGTAGTTGGAGAATTCACTGTTGATCTGCTCGTCGAAGGCAGCGTCCTTGTGGAATTGAAAGCGGTTAAGGCGATCGACGACGTTCATCTCGCACAGTGCCTCAATTATCTGAAAGCCTCCGGCTTGCAACTCTGCCTGCTGCTAAATTTCGGTAAGCGTCAACTTGAGATCAAACGCATTGTCCTGACCCGATAACGCACCGTCGCCGTCTGCGTGTTCTGCGTGTTCTGTGGTTTCATTTTTCTTGCGGCCGAACGGACACCGCTGCACAAGGCCGCACCACCTCGGATGGTGTTCGCATGAGTCAATGATATATACCGGTGGCTACGAAGATAGTCGCCGCTTATTCACCTAAACCAGAGATTTCGGTTAGATCGCGATCCATGAGACAAGTCTGAAAAGGGATAGAAAGACCCCCACCATGGACCTAACTCTCTCCGACCACCACCGCGCCCTGCAGGACGAAGTCCGTGCCTTCGTTCGCACCCACGGCCACAAGTCGCCAAAACTCGGCGGAGGCCGCAAGCGCCCCGACCAGAAGACCCGCGACTGGCAGAAGCTTCTCGTCGACCACGGCTATGTCGGCCGCACCATCCCGCGCGAGTACGGCGGCTCCGGCCTCCCCCCTGATGTCCTGGAATCCGCCGTCATCGCCGCTGAATTCGCCGCCGCCGGCATCTACGCCGGCCTGACCAACCAGGGCATCAGCATGCTCGTCCCCACCCTGCTGGAAGTCGGCACCGACCAACAAAAAAAGCAGTGGGTGGAAAAGACCATCCGAGGCGACGTGATCTGGTGCCAGGGCTACTCCGAACCCGGCTCCGGCAGCGACCTCGCCTCCCTCTCCACCCGCGGTGTCCTCGAAGACGACCACTTCGTCGTCAATGGCCAAAAGATTTGGACCAGCAGCGCCCACTACGCAGACATGATGTTCCTGCTCTGCCGCACCGAGCCTGACAAGCCGAAGCACGAAGGCATCTCGTATCTACTCCTGTCCATGCAGACCCCCGGCATCGATGTCCGCCCGCTCCGCACCATGACCGGCCGCGCCGAGTTCAACGAGGTCTTCTTCACCGACGTCCGCGTCCCCGCCGATCAGATCGTGCTAGGCAGAGGCAAAGGCTGGTACGTCGCCAACGTCACCCTGAAGCACGAACGCTCGATGATCGGCAACGCCGAGAAGATGACCACCCGCCTCGAACAGCTCATCACCCTCCTGAAGTCAAACAACCTCCTTGGCACCACCGAATACCGCGACCGCCTCCTTCGCCTGCAAGGCGAAGTGATCGCCTGGAAAGCCCACAACCTCCGCCTGCTGACCGAAGCCGCCCAGGGCGTGGATTCCGGCGTGAAACGCATGATCATCAAGTATGGCGGCACGATGCTGGGTTTCCGCCTCGCCTCGCTCGCGATCGACGCGCTCGGCGCGGCCGGTCTCCCCTTCGAAAGCGCCGGCGAGGATGCCGAAGACGATGACGCCACCACCTGGAACATCGACTACCTCTACGACGTCGGCCTGATGATCGGCGGCGGCTCCAACAACATCCAGAAGAACATCATCTCGGAGCGCGGCCTCAACCTGCCCCGCGAACCAAAAGTCGCGAGTGCCTGATGGAATTCGCCCTTTCAGAGGAACAGCGCTCATTCGCAGACTCGCTACGCGACCTGCTGACTGATCGTGTGACGATAGATGCGCTGCGCCGCCATGCCGAAACCGGCAACGGCTTCGACCCAACCCTATGGGACAGCCTTGTCGATCTCGGCCTCCCCGGACTGTTGGTGCCGGAGCGCTTCGGCGGCTCCGGCCTGGGCGTGCTCGATGCAGCGATCGCCGCGGAAGTGCTCGGCAGCGCCGCAGCCTTCACCCCGTTCGCCGGCAGCCTCGTCATGGCCACGCTCGCCTTCATCCACGGCGCAACCGAGGCCCAGCAGGACGAATTTCTCCCCCGCATCGCCGCCGGCGAAGTTCGCTTCGGCGTCGGCGTCAGCCAGGATGCCCACAACGCGACCGCGGTGATCGACGCCGGCGCGCCGACGCATCTACTGATATATCTACCCGACGGCAACGCCGCCGTGATCGACGCAGACCATGCGTCGCTGCGGATGCATCGCAGCATCGACCGCACCCGTCCCGTCACCGACACTGCATTCGACCCTGAGCGCGCCACGATCCTCAACGCGGCCAACGCCCCTATCGTCGCGATGCAGCGTGTGCTCGATGCCGGCCGCGTCGTCCTCGCCGCCGACACACTTGGCGCCGCCCAGCACATGTTCGACGCCGCGCTCGCCTTCGTGAAACAGCGCATCCAGTTCAATCGCGTCATCGGCAGCTTCCAGGCGGTGAAGCACCAGTTCGCCGACATGGTCACGATGCTGGAGCCGTGCCGAGCAATGGTCTGGTACGCAGGCTATGCCCAGGACGCCCTGCCAGACGAAGCGCGGCTCACCGCGTTGCAGACCAAGGCGCATCTCGGCGACGTCGGCCGCGACATCGCGCGTATGGCAACCGAGGCGCATGGCGGCATGGGCTTCACGGACCTTCTCGGCCTGCACTACTGGTTCAAGCGCATCAGCTTCAACCGCCAGATCCTCGGCAGTCCCGAACACTGCCGCGAAGAAGCAGCGCGCCTGCAAGGATGGACCTGATGCAACCCTTTATCGATTCCTCCAGCCTGCGTGATGACGGCGCCGCACTCGCGGCTCGTATGCGACGCGATGGCTACCTGTTCCTGCCCGCCCTGCTGCCACGCGCAGACCTGGCCTCTGTGCAGCAGCAAATCGGCAAGATCGCCCGCGATGCCGGCTGGCTGCGCCGCGACGCGCCTGTCGAGGATGCGATCGCCGATGTGTCCGCCTTCTGCGTCGATCCCGATCCGACCTATCTGAAGACGCTGCGCCAGATCAACCGCCTGGAAGACTATCACGCGCTGAAGCACCACCCGATCATGATCGATCTGTTCGAGCGCATGCTGGGCGGCCCGATCCTGCCGCATCCGCGCGTGCTGATGCGCAACATCTTCCCTGCCCGCGACGAATACACCACCAAGGCCCACCAGGATTTTCCCAACGTGCAGGGTACCACAGAGGTCTATACAGCCTGGATGCCTCTGATCGATTGTCCGATGGAGGTCGGGCCGTTGCAGATCGCTGCCGGCTCGCACACTAACGGCGTCTACGACTTCGGCATTGCCGGTGGCGCCGGCGGTATCGAAATCAAGGACCCATTGGAAGGCACCTGGGTATCGGCAGACTTCCGCCTCGGCGACGTGCTGCTGTTCCACAGCATGGTGGTTCACAAGGGCGTGCCAAATCGCAGCAACAAGCTCCGCATGTCGATGGATGTCCGCTATCAGCTCGTCGGCGAACCATTCAACATCGACAACGCCAACGCCGACGGCCAGCCGCTTTCCTGGGAAGACATCTACGCCGGCTGGACCTCGGACGAACTGAAATACTACTGGAAACGGCTGCCACTGACGCTGAAGCCATTCGACCCAGTGTGGTTCGATAAGCGCGACGCGCTCGGCTTCGAACGGGGCGAAGCTGGTGATCCCCGCGCACGTTCGGTGCTGCAACGCATCGTCGCTCGCGACTCTGATCCCAAAAAGCGCCAGCGTGCGCAACGCCTGCTCGACGCGCTCCCGTGACCGCATTCGAAGTTCGCCACTACGACAGCGTTGGCTCGACCAACGACGAAGCCATTCGACTCGCGGCGGAAGGCGCGCCGCATGGTACGGTCGTGCACGCCGATCAGCAGACGGTTGGCCGAGGTCGTTTGGCACGCCGCTGGCTCAGCCCGCCAGGCAATCTGTACGTCTCCATAATCCTCCGTCTCGGCCTACTCGCAGCGCGCACCGTCGAACTTGGCTTCGTCGCTGCGCTGGCCGTCGCCGACGCGATCGAGACCATGCTGCCAAAGCAGGAGCGCGCCACGCTGAAATGGCCAAACGACGTGCTGGTGCGCGACGGCAAGATCTCCGGCATCCTGGTAGAGCAGGCCGACGACGCGCTGGTCCTCGGCATTGGCATCAACGTGCTGCAGGCGCCCGGCGGCGTCTCTTACAAGGTCTCCACCATCGTCGGCTGCGGCGGCCTGGCAACGGTCGATGGCACACGCAGCGCACTGCTGACGGCGCTGGCGCATTGGCTCGATATTTGGCAGCGCGATGGCTTCGACGCGATCCGCGCCACATGGCTGACGCGTGCGCATCCCCCAGGCACCCCCCTCCGCGTCACCATCGGTGACCGCTCGATCGAAGGACGCTTTGCCACGCTCGCACCCGATGGGGCGCTGATCATCGACACCGATGAAGGCCGCCGACGCTGCACTGCCGGCGACGTCGGCCTCGCCTAGTTGCACCCGTTGCACCCGTTGTACCCGTCATTGCGAGGAGCGTAGCGACGAAGCAACCCAGCCGTGCCGCACAGAGTGACCGTCGTACCGTCATCCTTGACACGGCCATCGGGTCAGGCACGGCACCGGACCGTTGGTATCAGCCCCGAAACAGCGCCAGCGTATTATCGCGAAATATCGCACGCCGATCCGCATCATTCAAAAAGTCAGCGTGGTTCCAGACATAAGTGAACGTCTGCCGATACGTGCAATAGCGCTCCACATTCGGCATATCCGACCCCCACACAAAGCGCGACGAACCAAAGCGCTCCACCAATTGCCGGAAATGCACCATCGCCTTGGCAAACGGATATTCGAATCTGCCGCCCCAGGAAATCGGATACAGCAACTCCGCCGAGACCGGCGCCCGTGTCATCAACCGCTCCACCACCGACGGCAGCGTCAGGCGTTCGTCCCCATCGGCATAGCGCGATGTCGGCAGACCGTGCACCAGCACACTCCTGATCGAATGGCGCTCGAGAATGCGTTCGACATCCGCCAACTCATCCTCATAACTGCCGATCGCCGAATTATCGCGGTTCACCCAGAACACCGGCAGACCCAGCCGCACCACCTCGCGCCATAACGGATCGTACGCCGGATCGCTCGGCCGCGTGCCGTAGCCGCTGCGAAACAGCCCGCTGTAAGTGAAATACAGCCCCGTCATTCCAAGCCGCGTCACCTGATCGTTCAGCCGCGCAAGCTGATCGTCGCGAAACGCCCAAGCCTCCTGCACCTGAGCCAGCCCGATGAACCGCCCAGGATAGCGCTGCATCGCCGCGGCAAAATCCTCGGCCGAATCACCATAAATATGGTCGTTCTGCAGCACCGCGGTCGCAACGCCCGCGTAATCCATCTGCCGTGTGACCACCTCGGCCGGCGCCGACATGTCCGCCATGTAAGGCGGCAGGAACTGCACGTATTGCGCCTCGCCATTCACCTCCCACTCGAACCGTCCGGCTCGCCCAACGCGGAACCCCACATCGCGTCGCCCAGCCTCTGATGAGTCGTTCGCCGCCCACAACCCGCGCTCCACCACGATGCTGTCGTCACGCAACCGCCGATACGGCTGATTGCCGTGTTCATGCATCGCCCTCTGCTGATGCAGCAGATGCGTCGCCGCCTCGGCAAATCCGCACGCGCCGGCGAGTGGCGGAAAAATATGCGCATGACAATCAATTACGCCAAAATCCATAAACCCTCTCCTCACTGATTGGGATCGAGCCGATCACGCAGCCCATCACCGAACAGGTTGAATGCCAGCACCAGAAGACTGACTGCGATACCCGGGGCCATCGCGACGTACGGCGCCGTCTCCAAGTACTGCCGGCTCGAGCCAAGCATCGCGCCCCATTCCGGCGCCGGCGGCTGCACACCAAGTCCCAGGAAACCAAGTGCAGTTCCCACCAGTACTGCTTGACCAGCCATCAGGCTCAGTTCGATGACAATAACCGACACCGCGTTCGGCAGCACATGGCGCAGCAGAATTCGTGCGTGCCGCATTCCAATGGCACGTGCCGCCTCGATATAGTCCAGCTCACGCAATTCCAGCACGCGCGAACGCACCAGTCGCGCCAGTGACGGAACAAAGCTGATAGTGATTGCGGTCACCAACCCCGTGGTATTCGCGCCGATCGCGGACACCACGGCGATCGCGAGCACCAGGCTGGGAATTGTCATCATCAGATCGGTGACCAGACTGATGGCGCGGTCCAGCGCCCCGCCGAAATGTCCCGCCAGCAGACCCAGGCACACACCCGTCACACCGGCAAGGAATACCGAGATCACAGCGATCGCCAACGTGATACGTGTGCCGACGATGACGCGAGACAGAATGTCGCGGCCAATCTCATCGGTTCCGAGCCAATGTTGCATCGAAGGTGGGTCCAGGATCCCCAACAGGTCCTGCGCCGTTGGATCGTATGGCGCGATGGCGGCCCCAAACACCGCCAGCAACAGGAACATCAGCAACAGCGACGCGCCGATGGGCAGAAACAGGCCGCCGCCATGCGTCCGTCGTCGCGGCGCGACTGTCGCGCTCACCGCAGCCTCGGATTGATCAGCCGGTACAGCATTTCAACCAGCAGGTTCATCAACAGGAATCCGATGACGAACAGCACGGTGATCCCCTGCACCAGCGTATAGTCGCGCAGCCCCACCGCCGTCAGCAGCAGATCGCCAATGCCAGGCCAAGCGAACAGCCGCTCGACCACCACCGAACCACCCAGCAGGTAACCTGCCTGCAAGCCGATGACCGTCACGATTGGGATCAGCGCATTGCGCAGCACGTGGCGATACAGCACCCGCGGCCGCGCAAGTCCCTTCGCATAGGCCGTGCGCACATAGTCCTTGCGCTGCTCCTCGATGACAACGCCGCGTACCATCCGCCCGACCAGCGCAATCAGCCGCGCAGCCAGCGCGATCGTCGGCATCACCAGCGATGCCGGCCCGCTCAGGCCAATGCTCGGCAGCCACTCAAGCTGCACCGAGAACAACGCGATCAACATCATGCCAAGCCAGAAATTCGGCACCGCAAGCAATGCCACCACTCCCGCCGACACAGTAAAATCGGGCCAGTGATGCTGGAACGACGCAGCCAGGATGCCGGCGGGAATCCCCACAATGACCGTCAGTGCGATGGCCGATGCTGTCAGCAGCAAAGTCGCCGGCACGCGTTCCAGGATGCGTGGCAGCGGATTGGCGCGGAACGTCGGCGAATAACCGAGATCGCCATGCAGCAGCCCTTCGATGTGTTCGACGTACTGCACCAGAAGCGGCCGATCCAACCCAAGTTGATGACGCACAACATCGATCTCAGCCTGCGTCGCAGTGGCTCCCGCGATCATCGTCGCTTCGTCGCCGGGGATGGTCTTGAAGATGACGAACAGCACAGTCACCACGGCCAGCACGGTGACCGGGATGAGCGCGAGCCGCCAGAGCAGCAGGCGAATCAAGCGGTGGCGTGACGAACGTCGGTGAACAGGATCGGCCAGACCTCCACGTCCTTCGTCGTCTTCCGCACCGCCGATACATTCTCGTTGATCTGCAGCCAGATATACGGTTCGTCGCGCCAGATCAGCGCCTGTGCCTTGGCCAGTGCTGCGTCGGCCTTCTTGGCATCGGGCTCAGCCGCCGCAACTTCCAGCAGCTTATCGACCTCGGGATTGCGATAGCGCGCCATGTTCCACACATCGGGCCGCGCGGCATCGTCCTTGTTCGATTTGAACAGCGATTGCAGTTGATACAGCCCTGATGCGTTCGCCGGATTGAAGCCAAACATCGCGATGTCCCACTTGATGTTGGCCTGATCCTGCCGCATCGCGTCCCAATAGGAGCCAGCTTCGATCTTCGTGATATCAACCTTCACACCAACCTGCGTCAGCGCATTCGCCACCACCTCGCCCACCGACACGTCGCCCGGAAACAGGCCCTGCGACACGAACAGCGCCAGCTCCAGCGGCTTGCTCGGGCCAAAACCCGCTGCCGCCAACAGCGATTTTGCCTTCGCCGGGTCGTGCACCAGCTTCGACACCGGTGCATAGCCCTCAGTGTTGAACGCCAAAGGCGAATCCGGTGCACGCGCATAACCGAAGAACACCTTTGCCGCGATCGTCTCGACCGGCACCGCAAGGTTCAGCGCCTGGCGCACCCGCAAATCAGCCAACTTCGGCCGCGTCAGGTTGATCACGAACCCAATCGGTCGCAGCCCAGGCACGTGAATGATCGCGATATTCGGATCCTGCTTCAGCCCCGCCACCAGCGCCACAGGAACGCTGTCGATAATATCCACCGCACCGGTGCGCAATGCCGCAACCCGCGTGGACGGATCGCCGATAGTTTTCAACGTCAGCTTTGCGGTTTTCGGCTTGCCAGCCCAGTAGTCGTCGAACGCCTCCAGCACGAGCTGTTGGCCCGGATCAAAGCTGACAACGCGATACGGACCGGCCCCGACGGGGTTCTTTGCAATCCCGGCCTCGCCGTATTTCGCGACGGCCGCCGGCGACACCAGCGCGCCCGACACATGCGCCAGCGAATTCGGCAACTGCGAGAACGGCTGCGACAAACGCAATACGACGGTGCTGCCATCGGGCGTCTCCACGCCGGCCACCGGATCCCACAGCGGCCGATTGGTCGGATTGCGCTGCTTGTCCATCAGCCGCTCGATATTGAACTTCACCGCGGCGACATCGACCGCTGTCCCGTCATGGAACTTCGCGCCGGACCGCAGCTTCAGCGTGCAGGATTTCAGGTCATCCGCCATCTTCCAGCTCGTGGCGAGCTGCGGGACGATCTTCATATCCTGCGAGAATGTCAGCAGCCCATCGTACAGGCAGAGCGCAGCCTCGCTACCAGCAGGATACAGCGTATACGAGCCATGCACTGGATCGAGCGTCACTACGCCGACACTCTGCCCATAGCTAAGTGCCGACACCTGCATCTCCTGCGCCTGCGCGCGCAAGCCGATAGCCATCGCCACCGGCGCGCCGGCAAGCGTCAGAAAGTTGCGACGAAGCATTGGACGATTCCCCTCAGAGCCAGAGCTTATTCCAGGTGAAAATGGCTGGCGTTCCACCAGTGTGTACGAACACCAACGTGTCGCCCTTGCCGTAGCGGCCTTCGCGTACGTGCGCGATCATCCCGGCGGCCGCCTTGCCGGTGTAAATCGGATCCAGGATCACGCCCTCGGTCCGCGCGAACAGTTTCACCGCCTCGACGCACGCTGCGGTCGGAATGCCATAGCCCGGCCCGACAAAGTGCATGTCGTTGTGGATTTCCTCCTCGGTCACCCGCGTATCCAGGCCAAGCACCGCCAGGGTCTCATTGGCAATCGCCGCGGTCCTGGACGGGATATGGAACTCGTCAGTCGCCGTAACGCCTTCGACTGCGTGCCCGGCATTGGTCAGCCGCTTGCCTAGCACAAGACCCGCCTGCCCCTTGCCGCTGGACGACATGTAAAGTGCATTCGGCCGGGCACCCAGGCCATCCAACTGTTCCAGCATCTCCAGCGTCGTCTCCAGGTAAGCCAGGGCTGAAGCCACATCGAACATTGGGTTGTCGTTGAGGATATGCGGCCGGCCGCCGGCTTCGCGCACACGCCGCGCATGCTCGTCCAGCGCCTCGCGCTGTGCCTCCCGTGTAGCCGCGAATACCACTTCGGCGCCCAGAAGGTAGTCCACCAGCAGGTTCCCCTGCACAACGTCAGGCTGCTTGCCTTCAAGCACCAGGATCGTTTTCAGCCCAAGCTTGTTACAGGCACCGATCGTTTGACGTGCCGAGTTGGATTGCAGGTCCAGCCCGACGACAACGGTATCCGGGTTTTCCGACATGGTGCGCGCAAGCCGGAACTCCAGGTTGCGCAGCTTGTTGCCGCCAAACGCAACACCAGTCAGATCGTCGCGCTTGATGAAGATCCGCGGCCCACCGAGCGCACGGGTCAGGTTCGGCGCCTCCTGTAGCGGCGTGGGGATCAGCGCCAGTCTGACGCGAGGGACGCGGGCGATCCGCTCGCGAATCCAGGCATGCTGGGATGTCCCAGCGCTGGCGTCATTCATTGTCTGGTTCCCCTCGTTCACCCCGACCACGGCATTGTCCGCTCAGCCGCGCGACGCTTCAAGATCGCGGACCTGCGGAAAAGGGCTTTCGCAGTTGCGGCATAAGCTCCATGTTAACCGGAACCCAGAACAGAGGCATGCATGTCAGGGACCGTCCAGGCCGAACCCCAGGCCAAGACCGCCGACAACCCGCCCGTAGTGGTAAAGAAGTACGCCAACCGGCGGCTCTACAACACGGAAAGCTCCAGCTACATCACGCTGGACAACCTGGCCGACATGGTCCGCCAGGGCCGCGACTTCGTCGTCTACGACGCCAAGACCGGCGAGGACATCACCCGCTCCGTCCTGACCCAGATCATCGTCGAGGAGGAAGGCAAAGGCCGCGCCCTCCTGCCAACCACCTTCCTTCGCCAGCTCATCGGCTTTTACGGCGATCAGGTCCAAAGCCTGGTGCCCCGCTACCTGGAGCAGGCAATGGGCGCGTTCTCGCAACAGCAGGAACAGATGCGCGCGGCGATGCAGAAGACCATGGGATCGATGGGCACGCTGTTCCCGTTCGGCAACATGGAAGAAGTCGGCCGCCAGAACATGGCGATGATCGAGCGGGCATTCAGCCTGTTCACGCCGTTCTATCGCGGCACCGACCCCGCGACCGAGGCAGCACAGGAAATCGAGAGCCTCAAGGCCGAGGTAGCGACGCTACGCCAGGAACTGGCCGCCGCCAGGGCAAAGGCCGAGCCCAACAAATAACGAATAGCACTCCTCCCCCGCTTCGCGGGGGAGGTCAGGGAGAGGGTGTATACGCCGCACGTCATTGCCGCGCTCACAGCAGCACCCTCAGATCTTCCCACCCATAAGCAATCCCGACGTCGGTCACCCCAAGGCGTTCCTGCTCCCGACGAGCAACCTGCCGCCCACCCAGCGCCTCATAAAACCGGCGTGCCGGTGCATTACCCTCCAGCACCCACAGGGAACCGGATTGCAGCCCCTGCGCCAGCAGATCCGCCGCCATGGCCGCCATCAGCCGGCGCCCAACGCCCAGCCGCTGTGCGCGCCGCAGCACGTAAAGTGCCCCAATCTCCCCCGCGAATGGCAGTGACGCGTCCCGTTGCCGCCCGCTCGAACCGAAGCCAACGATTGCACCACTCCGCTCGGCAAGCTGGACAACTCCACCCGCTGCAATGATGCCGCGCCACAATGCGGCCCGCTGCTTCGGGTCAAGCTCAGCCAACACCGCATCAGGCATGAGCCCCGCATAGGCCTCGCGCCAGGCGCGCACATGCATCTCGCCGATAGCGTCGGCATCAGCCACCGTGGCACGCCGGAATCGAATCCCACCCGACCGCGAATTCGCGATGAAGGCACGGATCAAAGCCGGGTCCTTCACGCCCCGCGCACTCTCGACACCGGACGAAACATCGACCGCTGTCGCTCCTGTGATGCGGATCGCCTCACCGACATTGTCCGCGGTCAGCCCGCCGGCCAGGATCCACGGCGCCGGCGGCCGCCAACCAGTCAACAACGACCAGTCGAATGAGGTAGCGTTGCCGCCGGGCCGCGTCGCGTCAGGCGGCGCCTTCGCTTCCAGCAGCAATCTGTCCGCCGCACCGGACGACGTAGGCAGTCCCTCTGCCGTTGCGATACCCACAGCCTGCCACAGCGGCAACCCGAAACGCGCACGTAGCTCGGCAAGATCAAGCACGCCGTAAAGCTGCAAAATGTCGAGACGGATGGTTTCGAGCGTCTTCGCGATGCCGTCCGCCGTCGGATCAACAAACAGTCCGACGCGCAGTGGCCCACCAGGCGAGCGCCCCGACAGTTCCGCGGCCCGCTCCGGCGTGACAAAGCGTGGCGATGGCGGAAAGAAATTGAACCCCACCCAATCCGCGCCCGCCTCGATCGTGGTGTCAAATGCCACAGGATCGTTGATGCCGCAGATCTTGACTTGGGTCATCACGACGGAAGCTGCGGCAGACGCGCTCTCAACTCCTGCACCTGCGCCTCCAGCAGCCGCGCCGCCTGCTCGGCATGCCGCGCGCGGCGCCGCTCAGCGAGCG
>Ga0206821_10138_pt1 | contig 15135 bp, 2 predicted proteins | sample Alteio_BWOrgCont_85_FD_152860 | JGI IMG/M metagenome (GOLD analysis project Ga0206821, IMG submission 152860) | Enriched cells from forest soil in Barre Woods Harvard Forest LTER site, Petersham, Massachusetts, United States -... | ecosystem: Environmental > Terrestrial > Soil > Temperate forest >...
TCATCCTCTTCTTCGTCACCCACTCCATCTACCGCGTCAAAGTTCTCGGCCGCGACAACTTTCCTGAGAAAACCGGTGCGCTCCTCGTCTGCAATCACATGTCATTCGTCGATGTGGCACTGCTCATCGCCGCCACAGATCGCCCCATCCGTTACCTCATGTACAAAGGCATCTACGACAACAAAATCATTCATCCCTTCGCCAAAATCATGAAGGCCATCCCCATCTCCAGCGAACAGCGCCCGCGCGAAATGATCCGCTCTCTCCGCACCGCGTCCGACGCCCTCCGCAACAACGAAATCGTCTGCATTTTTGCCGAAGGCCAAATCACCCGCACCGGCCAGCTTCTCCCCTTTCGCCGCGGACTCGAACGCATTATGAAAGGCGTTGAAGTCCCCATCATTCCCGTCAACCTCGACGGCGTATGGGGCAGCATCTTCAGTTTTGAGCGCGGCCGCTTTTTGTGGAAAATGCCTCGCCGCATCCCCTATCCCGTCACCGTCAGCTTCGGCACGCCAATGCCTCCAACGGCGCCCGCAAACTCCGTCCGTCACGCCGTGCAAGAACTGCAAGCCGACGCTTTCTATCAGCGCAAACGCCGCGCCCGCACCCTCGATCGCGCCTTCATCCGCACCGCCCGCCGCTTTCCATTCCGCTTCATGATGGCCGACGGCAAAACTCCCAAAGTCACCTTTGGCTCCGCTCTCGTCAAAACCATCTTCATCGCCCGCCGCCTTCGCTCCCGCATCGGTAACGCACAAATGGTCGGCATGCTTCTCCCCCCCTCAGTCGGCGGCGCGCTCACCAACTACGCAATCACCCTCCTCGGCCGCATCCCCGTCAATCTCAACTACACCGCGTCAAGTGAGGTCATAGCCTCCTGCGCCGAGCAATGCAACATCGATGTAGTCATCACCTCCAGGGCCTTCGTCGAGCGTTTTCCCAAACTCCAAATTCCCGGCCAAACACTGTTTCTAGAAGACGAACTCGACAAACCCCGCCCCGCTGAAAAGCTAGCGTCTCTGTTACTCGCCCGCCTCATGCCGGCTTCGCTTCTGGGCCGCGTCGTCGCCGCAAAGCCGCTCCCCAAACGCACTGTCGACGATCTCGCCACCGTCATCTTTTCCAGTGGCAGCACCGGCGATCCCAAGGGTGTCATGCTCACCCACTTCAACCTCACCGCCAATATCCAGCAGGTCGCGCAAGTCTTTATGCTCGACGGCCACGACAAAATTCTCGGCATCCTCCCGTTCTTCCACTCTTTCGGATTCATGGCTGCCCTATGGATGCCCGCTGTCAACGGCGTCGGCGTCGTCTACCATCCCAATCCCCTCGACTCCAAAGTCATCGGCGAGCTCGTCGAAAAATTTCGCGTCACCTTCCTCATCGCCACACCCACATTCCTTCAGGCCTACATGCGCCGTTGCTCGCCTGAGAGCTTCGGCAGCTTGCAATTCGTACTCGTCGGCGCAGAAAAACTGCCCGAGCGCGTCGCTCTCGCGTTTGAAGACACCTTTGGCATTCGCCCGCTCGAAGGCTACGGCTGCACCGAATGCTCGCCTGTCGTCACCGTCAACGGCCGCGATTTCCGCGCTCCCGGTTTCCGTCAGGTGGGCGGCCGCCGTGGTCGCATCGGACACCCACTGCCCGGCGTCACCGTAAGAGTCGTCGACATCGACACCGGCGAGCCCGTCGCCCCAGGCACGCCCGGCATGTTGCTCGTCAAGGGCCCCAATGTAATGAAGGGATATCTCGGCAAGCCTGAGAAAACCGCTGAGGTACTTCACGACGGCTGGTACACCACCGGCGACGTCGCACTCATTGAAGAGGATGGTTTCCTTGCCATCACCGATCGCCTCTCGCGCTTCAGCAAGATCGGCGGCGAAATGGTCCCTCACGTACGCATTGAAGACAAGCTGCACGAGCTAGCCGGCGTCACCGAACAGGTCTTCGCCGTCACGTCATTGCCCGATGAGAAGAAAGGCGAGCGCATCGTCGTCATCACCACGCTCAGTGACGACAAACTCGCGCCCGTCCTCGAAAAACTTGCCCAATCCGATCTGCCTGCCCTCTGGAAACCCCGCCCTAATCAGTTCTTCCACGTCGATGCGCTGCCGATCCTGGGCACAGGCAAGAGCGACCTTCGCGGAGTCAAAGCCCTGGCAACTTCTCTGGCAGTGAGCGGCAGTTCCGTTTGAAAACTGCAGAGCCGCTCGCTGCGTGTTTGACTCTCCCGCGTGCACCCACCGCGCATTCACGCCGCCGCAGGTCAGCACTCCCAATCCCCTCGTAACAAGTTGCGATAAAAACAGTTGAGTCGACTGGTTTAAACAGCCTGCCGTCGCAACCATAACCGGCCAAGTCAGTCGCCATATCGCCCCTATTTCATTCATTCCATATCAGATACAAACAGCTTCCACCGCCCCGCATAAAAATACCCTTGACAAGCTTGCCATTTCATGGCGTAGGATTCGTCCGTTCGATTTCGGGATTGAAAATATTTTGTCTGCGAATCGAATCCATGCAATCCGGAAGTCTCCCCCATTTCGGTAGCGGACAACCTGGCCCCAGCTGTCAACAGCCTTTCGGGGAACCGTTGTTCCAAGGCGCCGAATCTGCTACTTCCCATACGATCCTCGTTTTCGCTGTTCATCCGCAATCGCGAGAGAACGTCACAGGACCGGATATGACATGGACTGATTTGTCAGCTAATCGGTTGTCTTTCAAGTTTGGCAACCTCGCCTTCATCGCTTCATTTGCGCTAGCGGCATTAGCTGGCAGCTCCACCCTATTGAGCCAAACCTATCCGACTCAGATCGGTGCTGAATCTTCAGACCGGCCTACAGGATTCATTGACGCCTTCAAGAATCAGGGCCGGCTTACACAAAACAGCAGTGGAGATCCCGTGCCAACCGATGCCAGCGGAAACCCGCTGTCAGACGGCATCGTTGTTGTCTTTGACGACCGTCCCGTTCCTGCCTGGGCGCCTCCAATTGACGATCCGTCCCAAAACCAACCCAACATGAGCGGCACTTACACCATGTCGTTCACTGGGCAAGCTGTCCTCTCCAGCGTGCCCACTAATCCAACACTCACTTTCAGTAATCAGCAGTATGACGCGGCCACTAACACCACCACCGTGAACGTGTATCTACCCGGCGGACCCACTTATGCTAACGGCCCGGCACTAATGGTCATTAGTTTCACTAATACACAGTTGACCCCCACCAGCGGCACCAATACCGGAATCGCTAACCTGCAGGTCATTCGCCCCGGCTTCACTCTCGCCGAAGCTGCAAACCCGACTCAGGTCTTCGACCCCGCGTTCGTTTCAGCATTCGCCCCCTTCAGCTACATCCGCTACATGGGCTGGCTGGGAACCAACACGAATCCGTTCGACGTCAGCGGCTGCGCATCCTCCGCGCCGGCCTGCAACGCTGTCAATACTCCAACCATGGGCTGGAGCCAACGCAGTCTTCCTACTGACTTCTATCAGGGTGTGGGCAACAGCATTTACACAACCTACCCCACCCGCTCGGGCGCATGGGGCGTCTCATGGGAATACGTCCTGCTGCTCGCAAACGCCACCAACAAAGATGTCTGGATCAACGTACCGATCAATGCCACCGGTTCTTCCGATCCCTACGATCCCAACTATGTCGCCTCCCCCGATACCAGCAGCTACGTCTACAACCTCGCAATGTTATTCAAGAACGGCGACGCATTCACCGGCAACAAGGGCCTCAACTCCGGCTTGCATATCTACATCGAAGACAGCAACGAAGTCTGGAACTCGAGCTTCCTTCAATACGGTTGGAATGAAAATGCGGCCGAGGCCGAAAAGAACGCTGCCCCCGGCGGCGTCTCGGTCCTCAATAACGATGGAAATACCAGCACCCTTACATGGGCATATCGCCGGCACATCAAGCGAGTCAAAGAGATTGCACAAATCTTCGAAGGTGTCTTCGGCTCCGGCTCCTTTGGCACCATCATCCGCCCGGTCTATGCGTGGTGGCAACTTGACGAGGGCTCAGGCTCCAATGCAGCCGCTGCTCTGGCATGGTTCAATACCAATTACGGCGCGCCCTCCAGTTACATCTACTCCATGGCCCAGGGCGACTACTTCACCGCTTCAAATTATTCAAATGACAGCACAGTCTCCGACGTCCTCTCCGACATGTCGTCGAACAGTAGCTCGAGTGTGCAATATATAACGTCGAATTTAGCCACAGCCAACCAGTACGGATTGAAACTCGTAGTCTACGAAGGCGGGCCCGACAACAGCAACGGCGGCAACCAGAACACGGTAAACGTCGGTCCACAAATACTCGCCAATCGCACTCCAGAGATGGATAGTCTCGTCCAAACCCACATCCGAAACAACTACTTCGAGCAAGGCGGCTTCACCTTCGGCTATTTCGCGCTATCGTCGGACTACAGCAGGTATGGAGACTACGGTGCGACCGATGACTATCGCATCCTCACCACTTCAAAATACAACGCCATCGTGAACCTCACGGGATATGAACCGGCGGGCCTTCCATTCTCTCCAGGCGATCTCACCGCCGCTTCCGGTGACCAATCGGTCGCGGTCAGTTGGGAAACCGTACCCGGCGCAACCAGTTACAACGTAATGCGCGGCCTCACTTCAGGAAGCGAAACCCTGCTGGCCAATGTCTCTTCGTCGACCTCCACTTATGACGACACGGCAGTAACCAACGGCACCACTTACTATTACGAAATTACAGGCGTCGATTCAGCAGGTACCGGCGCACCATCCAACGAAGCCAGCGCAGCCCCGGCATCCGCAGTCCCTCCCGCGCCGACACTCACCGCGACAGCGGGAAACACACAAATCACGTTGAGTTGGACAACAGCAGCTGGGGCAACTTCGTACAACGTCTATGAAGGCACCTCATCGGGCGGAGAAAGCGGAACTCCAATCACCACCGGTGTAACTGGAAATACATACACGGTAACCGGACTCACCAACGGCACTACTTACTATTTTGAGGTTGCGGGCGTAAATAGCATCGGCGCCGGCGCAGACTCAAACCAGGCATCTGCCACTCCTGTCGTTCCACCCAGCCCGCCCGCCGCGCCAACAGGCCTCGCAGCCTCGCCTGGCAAGGCGCAAGTGACGCTCTCATGGACTGCTTCGTCAGGAGCAACCTCATACAACGTCTATGAAGGCACGTCATCAGGGGGAGAAAGCGGAACTCCAATCGTTACTGGCGTAACTGCAACCACCTACACGGTCACCGGACTCACCAACGGCACCACTTACTACTTTGAGGTTGCGGGCGTAAATAGCATCGGCACCGGCGCAGACTCAAACCAGGCATCTGCCACTCCTGTCGTTCCACCCAGCCCGCCCGCCGCGCCCACAGGCCTCGCGGCCTCGCCTGGCAACGCGCAAGTGACGCTCTCATGGAGCGCTTCTTCAGGAGCAACGTCATACAACGTCTATCAAGGCACGTCATCCGGCGGAGAAAGCTCTACTCCCATAGCCACTGGAATAACTGCGCTCACTTACACGGTAACCAGCCTCACCAATGGCACCACCTACTACTTTGAAGTTACGGCAGTCAATTCCGCTGGTGTCAGCGGTTATTCCAACCAATCCTCCGCATCGCCGGCAGGCCAAAGCACGCTGCTCGCATATGAACCCTTTGGTGAATCGACTTCCTTCCTGAGTGATGCCAGCGGCGGGGGAGATTCTGGTTGGGCAGCCGCATGGACCGTACAGAATAACCTCGAGGACACGCCCGGCTACGACATCGTTTCCACCAACCCGCTCTCTTACACCGGCCTGCTGACGACCACAGCGCATGCGACTGGTGGGGATAGCTATGTAACAGCGGGCAGGCCACTCAACGTAAGCTCCAATGGCCCCTTCGCTTCTTACCTGTCCAACGGCCTCATAGGAGAATCCGGTCAAACCATCTGGCTTAGCTTCCTTCTCCGCGAAGATGTGAATACCGGAAATGTGGCCGCGGTAATGCTGAACGCCCAGAGCGGTGGCAATAGCTGGAATGTCAGCCCTTCAAATGTAGCAGTGGGTTACTTCGGCTCCCTCTCTGAAACGTCCGGCAACCCCTTCTGGAGCCTGCAATACAACACAAACCAAAATAATCTCGGATCATCGCCGACCATCAAAACCAGCGTCCCCATGGTCGTAGGCCAACCCGCGCTGATGGTTATGTCAGTAACATTCGGCGCAACCACCACTGTCAACCTGTATGTAAATCCCACTTCGCTCGGAGGGTCAGCTCCAACCACACCGAGCGCGACTTACTCCACTACCGGCAGCCTGGCCTTCCAGAGCCTCGCCTACTACGGAGGCATAGGCGGCGGTCAAAGTTCCCTCGGCGACATTCGCATCGGCGCAACCTATGCCGCGGTCACTCCCTCTGCCTTGCCCGCAGCGCCTACGGGCCTCACGGCAACAGCAGGCAATGCGCAGGCCGCACTATCCTGGACGGCATCTTCGGGAGCAACCTCGTACAACGTCTATCAGGGCACATCGTCGGGAGCGGAAGGCTCGACCCCGGTCGCCAGAGGCGTCACAGCAACTACATATACCGTGACCGGCCTGACGAATGGAACGGCCTATTACTTTACAGTTGTTGCCGTAAACAATGCCGGCGCCAGCGGACCATCAAACGAAGCCACCGCCACGCCATCGATCGAGTTCTCAAATCCATCACCGATTGAAGTTCCAAACTTCTCTTTCGAGCTTGACGCGGAGTCCAACTACATCGTCCCGCAAGACTGGTCCCTGACTTCCTCCGGTACATCGTCCGTTGTCCAGCAAGTCTGCAGTAATGCGGCCTGCAGCCTCGCGCTCAGCAATGTCACAGGCACTTACTACTGGTCCCCTGGCGTCAGTAATGCGGGAAGCGCACCGTACGGCACGGGAACCGCCACGCTGACCACCGCAACCTCACTCGGCAGCTTCGGCCCCAACGAGCAATACGTGCTCTCCGCAGCACTGGCAGCAGCAAACCCAACCGCCAGCCAGGTCGGCTTCGAGTTACTCGCCAATGGAACTCCCGTTGCTTCATTTGTTGCCCCCACGACCGGGACAAACGCCCTAACTGCCACCGGCCTCACTAACTACAGCCTTACCTTCAGCACAATCAGCAATCCTTCGGTAGTAGGCGAAAACATTACCGTGGCCTTGCTCTATACCTACACCGGCCAGTATCTTCGCAGCGCATACTTCGACAACATTCAACTAACACAAGCGCTCGAAGTCGGCGCGCCCCCTCCTTCTGCCCCGACATCGCTTACAGCCACCGGCGGAAACGGTCAGGTTGCGCTCACCTGGCAGCCAGTCGATGGTGCAACATCCTACAACGTCTACGAAGGCACCACATCTGGAGCAGAAGGCACCACACCAATCGCAACGGGCGTCAATACTTACTCCTATTCCGTTACGGGGCTCACAAACGGAACTACTTACTACTTCGTCGTAACCGCGGTAAACGCAGATGGAGTCAGCGGCGTCTCCAACCAGGCCAGCGCCACTCCCGAAGCCAGCCTCGGAATACCAGCCGCCCCGACCGGGTTCACCGCAACTGGCGGAGATATGCAGGCCTCGTTATCATGGACCGCCGTACCAGGCGCTGCCACTTACAACATTTACCAAGCCACAACTTCCGGCGCAGAAGGCACAACGCCGGTCGTCACTGGAGTAACAACAAACTCATACGCAGTAACTGGTCTTACTGACGGAACTACCTATTACTTCCAGGTCGCGGCGGTCAACAGTTACGGCACCAGCGGATTATCAGCTCAAGCCAACGCCACGCCCGCCTCATCAACTCCGGGAAACAACTCAGCCGCGAGCTTCAGTATCTATCCCCAGGTGGTCGCGGCACACCCGGTCCCCAGTGGCTTCAGCATCGCGCCAGCGGAGGGAACTGACATCGGTGAAAATTCGTGGCTGGCAGACGGCGGCTTCAATGCCTACGACGAACGCTTGAGTTTAACAGCCGACGAGCCTGGCACGGCAACGACTTTCATCTGCGAGAACGCAGGCGGTGGCACCGGGTTCTACCAAAGCATCGCCTCGGGTTTCTTTGTCGGAGCAACTGCACGCACTTATCGTTACAGTAGCGGCGCATGGTCTCTGCTGCGTACCGACACGGTATCGGGTTACACCGCACCGCAGGGCAGTGCCACTCCAACATCTGCAAACAGCACCATCACTTTTGCTGAGTCGGGCCCCGTAACCGAAGCTGGAGATATCATCTGGCTCTATCTCGATAACCAGGCCACTGTTCCAAGCGTTGACCAGCTCAACTCGCGGTTCACTGTCTACTATCCGACCTGGCAAACCGAGACTCAAAATGGAGAATCAGCCTCCCTCACCTGGCCGTACACCCTGTCCACAAACGTTCCTTCTTCAGATACCGGAGGCCTGAGTCTTGAAATAGCCGATACGAAAACTGAGACCCAGGGCATTTGGCAATATATTCAGGGCGCATTTGTCGGACCCGCAGACGAGGAGTTCCAGTCGGGTCACACCTATGAATTCGATGTGTGGTTGATGCAGTCTGGAATCAGCAGCGGAGATGTAACAGTCACCATAACCGGAATCGGAGTAACACACACTTTTACCGGCGTGAACGGATCCTGGCAGCACTATACTTACTTGTTCGCCGCGCCAGCAGGTCTTCCTGCAGGATCGTCTCAGCCCACTGTTCGACTCGATTACGGCGCACCCGGAACGTTATGGGTCGATAACTTCCAGCTCTACGATACTTCCTGGGCTCCAAACACCGTGGACCCGACAGTTATGGAAGCTTGGCAGGCATACAAACCAGGCACAGTTCGCATCTGGAGTAACTTCTCAAACTCGGGCGGCGGTTATTCCTTCTGGGGTTTGAATAGCTGGCTAACACCCGAGATCAAATCGCACAACACCGCTGGTATCGGAAACGAATACGCCGTGTCTGTTCAGTCCGAGCATCTGCCCGACGCCTTGGCTAATGTAAAGGCAATTGGTACTGCCAATCCGTGGCTAATCGTCAACATGTCGCTGTCTGAGGTCGAGTGGAGCGAGCTTATCGATTACCTCGCTGCTCCGGCCGGAACCGGCTATGCTTCAATGCGTCCTGGAGACCATCCCGGTCCATATACTGCGGACTTCAACACCATTTATCTCGAAGTCGGCAATGAGGAGTGGGGCACGCAGCAGGTACCGGCAGATACAGCCTATGGACAATGGGCTAACTTCGTAATCAATAGCGCAACTGCCGGCAAGAGTTACTTCAACCCGAGCCAGATCAAGTTCATTGTCAATGGCTTTGTCCTCAATCCTGGCTTTGGCTCTGCCGCAATCGCAGCCGCTCCGGGCGCAAGTTACACCGAAGCCGCGCTGTACTCCAACGGAAACACATCTCTTAGCGGAGATCCGTACTATCAATCGGATCTGGTCCAGGTTCCAGTAACTAACGGCCCGCAGATTAGCGCACTTGTCGCGCAGCAGCAATTGGATGCCTCGAACGGCAGAGTCTACGGTCTGGCCGCATACGAGGAAGGGCCTGGAAACAGCACCAACCCTGGAGACAATACTCTGGCTGCGGCAATCGGCGCAATTGACGTCAACTTCTATGCCGCGCAAAGCGGCTTCGGACCAGAGAACTTCTTCCTATATAACCTGGGCACAGGTCCGTGGAGTTCGCACAACAACTTCGCGAACGGCTTCTATCCACATCCGGTGTGGGAGGCGTATCAAATGCGCAACAACTACACCAGCGGCCCAATCGTGCTTACTACAACCAACAGTGTCCCCACTTACAGCGACCCCACCATCACCAACGGCCAGGCCGTTCCACTAATTGCAGTTTACGCGTTTGCTGACGCGAATGTGGCCAATCAAGCTGACGTAGTCGTCATCTCGCGTTCGCTTGACAATGACACTCCGGTCACGCTTAACTTCCCCGCCACGCCTTCCGGCACCGCCAACCTCTATACGCTCACCGGCGATCCGCGAGCCACCAATAACAGCGCATTGAATATCCCCATCGGCAGCACAACGCTGAGCGGAATTACAAAGAGTTATACCTTCACAATGCCTCCGGGATCGATGTACATCCTGCAAGTGCCTATGACCGGCGCATGGTCATCAAGCGGCGAGCCTGTTCCTCCCGCTCCAACCAGTCTCACCGCGTCCGCGGGCAATAGTGAGGTGACCTTGACGTGGGCTGCATCAGAGGGCGCAACGGACTACAACGTTTTGCGCGGAACCGCACCTGGCGGTCCCTATACACAGATCGGCACGTCAACCTCAGTTGCTTACACTGACAGTGCGGTGACTAACGGCACCACTTACTACTATGTCGTCCAAGCCACTAACCCGGGCGGTCCCAGCGGCAACTCGCCGCAAGCGACCGCGACGCCAAACGTCGAAGATGACTCATCGACTGCAACGCCGCCACCTCTGACGGGCGCTAATACCGGTGCGTGGACGAATGCTGCCTTTGTCCCATTAACCCATTACTTCTCCGGCACTTCGACTGATACAGCTCAATACAAGACCCTCTGGGATAGTAACTACCTCTATCTTCTGGTATCCGTGCAAGACAGTTACCTCATCGCACCAACGCAAGCCAACATTTACGACGGCGAAACTGTTGAAGTTTATTTCTCCGGCACCGACACCAAGAGCACCACCTACGGTCCCACAGACTTCCAATATGCATTCCCCTACGGCAGCGGCGGAGCAACTGCGACCGAAACTTATCACAGCCCGGCCTCACTCACAGGAATCATCTTTGGGCAACAAAACATAACCGGTGGTTACCAGATGGCCATGGCCCTGCCGTGGACCACATTGGGGACAACCCCGGTTGCAGGCCACCAATACGGCCTCGATGTAATGATTGACACGGCCAGTTCCCAGGGCAGCCTGCAGGGTAAACTGGCGTGGTGGGCCACCGTAAACAATACGTGGAGCAACCCTTCGCTCATGGGTCCACTGGTGCTCACGGGCGCATCGTCTCCACCCCCCGCGCCCACCGGCCTCGCCGCAACTCCTGGCGTAGGGCAGGCAACATTGTCATGGACCGCGTCCTCGGGAGCAACGTCCTATAACATCTATCAAGGCACTACGTCTGGTGGAGAGAGTTCAACGCCAATAGCCACAGGCGTTACGGCAGCCAGTTACTTAGCCGCTGGGCTGACTAATGGAGATGAATATTACTTCAAGGTCGCGGCGGTTAACTCGGCCGGCATTAGTGCCGAATCCAACGAGGCTGCCGTAACTCCTCTGGCGCCTCCCGCCCCGCCTTCGGGGTTAACCGCCGCTGCTGAGGGTAGCCAAGTAGCATTGTCCTGGACAGCTTCTTCGGGAGCGACGTCTTATAACATCTATCAGGGAGTTACTTCCGGCGGAGAGAGCTCAACGCCCATTGCTACTGGGATTACGACAGTCAGTTACACCGTGACCGGCCTGACCAATGGAACTGCCTATTACTTTAAGGTTGCCGCGGTCAACAGCGCCGGCACCAGCGGCTATTCCAACGAAGCTTCCGCTACACCGGCAATTGACTATGGAACGCCGGTCGCCATCACCGTTCCCAACTACTCGTTCGAGCTTGACAATCAGTCTAACTACATCGTCCCGCAGGATTGGTCAATATCAGCATCCGGTGGTTACGCTCAGGATGTCTGCAGCAACGCGGGGTGCAACCTTTCGCTCACGGGCGTGACTGGGACATACTACTGGGCGCCCTATGCTGAAGGTGGCGCAAGTCCACCATATGGCACTGAAGTTATCAACCTTGCCACAAGTTCCTCGCTCGGAACATTCGCTGCAAACACTCAATATTCATTGACCGTCGCAATGGCGGCTGCTAACCCCGGCGCCAGTGCGGTTGCAATGAATCTCATGGCCAATGGGGTCGTCGTCGCGACCTTTGTCGCCCCAACCACGGGAACCAACGCCTTATCCAGCGCGGGATTCAATGACTATAACCTCACCTTCAGCACAGTCAGCAACTCGTCCGTCGTCGGTCAGAACATTACCGTTTCCCTTGTCTATACCTACACAGGGCAGTACGGTCGAAGCGCCTACTTCGATAATGTTCGCCTCACCCAGGCACTTGAGACCGGGCTTGTTCCGCAGCCGCCAAGCGGCCTCACGGCTACAGCCGGAAATGGCCAGGCCGCTCTCTCATGGACCGCATCCGGAGGAGCCACTACTTACAACATTTACCAGGGCACAACATCGGGTGGCGAAAGCTCAACCCCTGTTGCGACCGGAGTTACTACAGCCAGCTATACCGTGACCGGCCTGACTGATGGAACACCTTATTACTTCAAGGTCGCTGCAGTTAATAGTTCCGGCGTCAGTGGATTTTCTAATGAAGCATCCGCCATACCGCAGTTTGCGTATGGCACTCCCACTTCCGTCAACGTCCCGAATTACTCATTCGAGTTAGACGAGCAGTCAAACTACATCGTGCCGCAGGACTGGACTGTTTCCGCAGTTGGAGGTTATGCGCAGGATGTCTGCAGTGACTCGGGCTGCAGCTTGTCGCTCACCGGAGTTACCGGCACTTACTACTGGGCACCTTACGCCGAGGGAGGAGCAACCACACCGTACGGAACCGAAACGATCAACTTGACCACAACATCCTCACTCGGAACATTTGCGTCCAACACGCAATATGTGCTCACTGTTTCAATGGCCGCCGCAAACCCCGCCGCCAGCGCGGTCGGCATGGAGTTGCTCGCCAACGGCAGCGTAGTGGCAAGTTTTGTCGCCCCCACCTCAGGTTCCGGCGCACTCAATTCCAGTGCGCTGCAAAACTATAGCCTCACCTTCAGCACGGCCGGCCATTCGCAACTCGTCGGTCAAAACATAACCGTCGAACTTGTCTACACCTACACGGGCCAATACGGGCGCAACGCTTACTTCGACAATGTTCAACTTACCCAGGCGCCGCCGGAATAAACCAACGCCATTACGGCCGAGCCTGACCAGCGCGATCACTTGCGTCTCGCTATGGTTAGGCTGGCAGAGCATTGTTCACTGAATGCATTGTGCCGAAGGATATCAATTGGAGACAGAGTAACAAGCGAAGCGAAGCCCACATCCGCGATCTCTGCCCCGCTCATGCTTGCGCCGAGCGTTGCAAACAGCAAATTTGGACGACGTTCCGCCTGCCCACATCTGCAGTCGTCTCTAGATGTCCAGGTTCTTTACGTCGAGCGCATTATCCTCGATAAACTTCCGCCGCGCTTCAACATCTTCGCCCATCAGCGTAGTGAATATCGCATCGGTCTCGGCAATGTCTTCCAGCTTCACGCGCAAAAGCGTCCGCCGTTCCGGATCCATCGTCGTTTCCCAAAGCTGGGTCGAGGTCATCTCACCCAGTCCCTTGTAGCGCGATACTTCGTAGGCTTTCTTGCCTTCTTCAACAATGTATTTAAACAACTCGCGCGCAGTCTGCTTCTCAACAGGCTCGCGCGGAATCCGCGATACGCGCTTGGTCTGTTTTACTTCTGCGGCAACCTCCGCCGCAACTTCAGCGCCTTCTTCAGCCTTCTCCTCGGCCGGCTCGCTCGCCTTCTGCGAGAACTCAATCAGGAATGGCGGCTCCAGAAATTGCTTGATCAGCGTGTATTTCGACATCATCTGCCGAAACTCCGCACTCGATGCAAGCACCCAGTCAATGCAGCGCGTCGCGCCCTGCGAGTTGGTAAAGCAGACCGACCAGGTATGGTGTTCCTCGTCTTCCACCGGTGCATTCACTTTGATCTGAAGCTCGTCTGCAAGCTCTGTCAGTTGCGCATAAAGCTCAGCCAGTTTTTCCGGTACGTCATCGCCGTTCTTTGATGCAAAGTCCGCGCGATGTGTGAACTCGGCACGCGCCAACAACTCGGTTAGCCGTTCGTTGCGCACCCGCTTGTCAACTTTCTCAACAAACCCCAGATACTCGTTCAGAATCTCCATGAAGCGATTCAGATCCGAGCCCTCAATCTTGCTGGCTTGTTCCCCGTGGCGAACTACCATGCCTTCTGACGCCCGGGTAATCGCCACCGCGTTCAATCCGCGCTCATCTTTGATGTATTGCTCAAAACGCCCCTTCTTTATTTTGAACAAAGGCGGCTGCGCAATGTACACGTTGTCCCGCTTGATCAACTCCGTCATGTGCCGGAAAAAGAAAGTCAGCAACAGTGTGCGGATGTGCGATCCGTCCACGTCCGCGTCGGTCATCAGGATGATCTTGCCGTAGCGCAGCTTGCTCGCGTCAAAATCGTCTTTGCCAATTCCAGTGCCCAGCGCCGTAATCATGGCCCGGATTTCTTCGTGGCCCAGCATCTTGTCGTAACGGGCCTTCTCAACATTCAGAATCTTGCCCTTCAACGGCAGAATCGCCTGGAACCGCCGATCGCGCCCCTGCTTCGCCGTTCCGCCTGCGCTCTCGCCCTCTACAAGATAAAGTTCGCAGCGGTCCGGGTTGCGCTCTGAGCAATCCGCAAGTTTGCCCGGCAATCCACCGCCATCAAGCGCGCCCTTGCGTCGCGTCAAGTCGCGCGCCTTGCGAGCCGCTTCCCGCGCCCGCGCTGCTTCAATTGCCTTGTTGATAATGCGTCGTGCCACCGGCGGATTCTGCTCCAGATATGCGCCCAGGCGCTCGTTCACAAACGCCTGCACCGTCCCGGCAATGTCCGAATTCAGCTTGCCCTTCGTCTGCCCTTCAAACTGCGGTTGCGGCAGCTTCACGCTCACTACCGCCACCAGGCCTTCGCGAACATCGTCGCCGCTCAGCGACTCCTTCAAATCCTTAAACAGACCCATCGACTGGCCAATCGCGTTAATCGTCCGCGTCAGCGACGTCCTGAATCCCGAAAGATGCGAGCCCCCATCCACCGTGTTGATGTTGTTCGCAAAACTGAATACCGTGTCGGAATAGCTGTCGTTATACTGCAGCGCAATCTCAATCTCTACACCCGAACGCGCAGCTTCCATCATGATCGGCTTGTCGTGCAACACCTGCTTGCCGCGATTCAGGTGCTTCACAAACTCCGCAATCCCGCCCGCATAACGGAAATCCGATCGCTTCGCTTCTCCGGTTTTCGAATCCGCTGTCCGTTCGTCCGTAAGGCTGATCT
>Ga0206821_10157_pt1 | contig 15134 bp, 16 predicted proteins | sample Alteio_BWOrgCont_85_FD_152860 | JGI IMG/M metagenome (GOLD analysis project Ga0206821, IMG submission 152860) | Enriched cells from forest soil in Barre Woods Harvard Forest LTER site, Petersham, Massachusetts, United States -... | ecosystem: Environmental > Terrestrial > Soil > Temperate forest >...
GTCTGATTCAATAGTCCGTTTTGCAACGCTTATTCATGATATCGGTAAACCAAGAGTTGCCTCAAATGATGATGATGGATTAGTTATATTTTATAATCACGAAATAGTAGGCTCTCGTATGGCTTATGACATTTGCGATAGGTTACATTTTTCAAAAAAACAAAGAGAAAAAATAGTTAAACTTATACGCTGGCACATGTTTACAGTTGATGAGCATATTACTGATAGTGCAGTCAGAAGGTTTATCCGACGTATAGGTTCAGAGAATGTAAAAGATATGATGGATCTTCGTGTCGGGGACAGGCTTGGAGGTGGAACACAGACTGCAGAAAGCTGGAGACTAAAATTATTTAAAAAGCGTGTAGAAGAACAACTTGCTCCTGCTCCATTTTCAATTAATGATTTGGCGATAAACGGAAATGATATTATGAATGAATTAAATATGAAACCAGGCCCAAAAGTTGGTGAAATAATTAATAAACTATTTGAGGAAGTTGATGAAGACCTTTCAAAAAACACTAAAGATTACCTCATAAAACGGATTAAAGATTTATAAATTACAAAAATTATACCTCTAAATTGATCGTAAAACTTGATTTTTCTTTATTTCTGTTTATAATAATAATTGTTGAGTAAGAAGTGCCCTCTTTCTCGTAATTTTGAAATACATTTCTATGGTATTAATAATCATTTTATAAACTACTTGAGAATCTTCCAAAAAAACGAGTAAAGTCACGCATTTATTATATATTTATGAACAATATTCCTAAAAATCCATTCGGTTTTATCGTGTTTGCGACAAAACCACATAACATTTGGGCAATATTATCTCTCCTATTTGTCTTTTTAGCGACAATGCTGAGTCGTTTTAATGTGCTTATATTTAGTAACCTGACAAATTCTGCTGCATCATCTCATATTGATTTAAAGCAGCTATGGTTTTGGACGATCGCCTTCCCTATTGTATATTTAGCAGCACAATGTATATGGCGACTAAGTGGCTTTACTGGAATGCGCTGGATTATGAATTTACGATCAACGATTTATCAGGAGTTATATAATTATCTTGCTTATCATAATAAAGAATTTTTCTCAAGTCGTTTTGCTGGGTCGCTGACCAACAAAATCTCTAATGCTGTTGAAGGAGCAGACAATATAATTGGAATAAGTTTATGGGATTTTATTCCATTAATATTTACTATTTTTTGGTACGCTGTATATTCTGGTTTTAACAGTTGGATTTTAAGTATAATTATCATAAGTTGGGCAATTCTATTTTTAAGTATTAATATTTGGTTTGTAATTAATCTGCAACGTCATTTTTATAGATCAGCACATGCACTTTCTTCTTTAAAAGGTAGTCTTGTTGATTCACTTTCCAATATCACATTAGTGCAAGAGTATGCTCATTTATCAAGAGAAAAAAAATATATAAATAAATATATTGAAAAATCATTTAAAACGGGACTTAAAAGCTGGTTTGTAAGTGAATGGATACTTGTTGCAAATGGTGTTTTTATATCATTTTTTACATTTGTTATGATAGCAACAACTGTCTATCTCTTCCAATATCACATGGTTACTATTGGTGTTATTGTTATGTCTGTTGCGATAGTTGGTGATCTAGCAAATCAATTTTTTTTCATCGGTCAAGAAATGGCAAATGCTACGAAATATTATGGCCAAATTCGAGAAGGACTAGAAGAAATATTAATGGAACATACTATTATTGATACTCCTCAAGCAAAAATTTTAAAGGTATCACAAAAATCAATTTCATTTAATAATGTAAATTTTAATTATGAAAATACAAAAGTATTTCAAAATTTTTCATTCTCAATTAAAGGGGGACAAAAAGTAGGATTTGTTGGAAGAAGTGGAGCCGGCAAATCTACTGTAGTATCATTACTCTTGAGGCATTTTGAAATTAAATCAGGGAGTATTACTATTGATGGTCAAAATATAAATAATGTTACGCTTGATAGTTTAAGGCGTGCGATTGCATATGTGCCACAAGACACATCGCTTTTTCATCGGACTATTCGTGAAAATATAAGTTATGGTACTGATGCAACGTTTGAGAATATTAAAAAAGCAGCTTCACATGCACAGGCAGACTACTTTATTGAAAAATTACCTGAAAAGTATGAAACTTTTGTTGGTGAAAGAGGAGTAAAACTTTCAGGGGGGCAAAGACAACGTATAGCAATTGCAAGAGCTTTTCTCAAAAACGCACCCATATTAATTCTTGATGAAGCTACCAGTAGTCTTGATAGTGAAAGCGAACAAGCAATACAGCACTCGTTAGATAAGTTAATGCAAGGTAGAACTGTCATTGCTATAGCACATAGATTATCAACTTTAAAAAAAATGAATAGAATAATAGTAATTGACTCAGGTCAAATTATTGAAGATGGAAATCCAAATGAATTACTAAAAAAAAGCAATAGTATATTTACTTCGATGTGGAATCACCAGGTGAGTGGATTTATTCTTGATGAGTAAAATGATATAATACAATTATGACCAAACAGCAACTAAAAGACGAATTAAAACAATCTATGCTTGCTCGTAACGAATTAAAAACATCAACTCTTCGTATGATCATTTCAGCACTAGGTTATTATGAAATTGAAAAAGGGGGAGCAGGATATGAAGCAACTGAAGACGACGTACTATCTATACTTCAAAAACAAGCAAAACAACGCCGTGATTCAATCGAGCAATTTAAAGCAGGCGGACGTGATGAACTTGTTTCTAAAGAATCTAAGGAATTGGAGTTAATTGAGGCATATCTTCCAAAACAAATGGATGAAGTTACAATTAAAAAACTTGTAGATGAAGCTATAGTCCAGACAGGAGCAATTAATTTGAATGATATGGGAAAAGTAATGGGAGTATTAATGCCAAAAATTAAAGGAAATGCAGATGGTGGACTAGTAAGTAAAATTGTCAAAGAAAAATTAAACCATTAATTATTTAATTTGAGGTAATTGAAAACTTGTAGGTGTTATGCCTAAAAAACCCTCAATTAGAGTTACAATAAAAAACAAGATAAAAACTAGGATAAGAAGCATTAAACCTCCAAAGCACACCAAAAAATTTCTTTTTTATTTTTAATAGTTTTTTTGAAATAATCTACGATAAATAAAATTATTCCTGCTGGTACCCCTATTATTGTCCAGAATAAACTGATTATTGCAGTAATTATTAGAATTCCTGAAATTAGTAAAAAAAATATTGTCATTAATTACATCAACTATTTAAACCAATTTCTTATTTTATCTATAAAAGAGGCTTTTTGAGTAGTAGGTGCCGCTTGCTGAATTATTTTTTGAGTATTAAGAGAACTATTTTGTAGTTGATTCATTTGCACAGGAGTCAGTTGTACCTGTTGTTTTCCTACAAACTGCATAGGTCCTGAAACTACCATAGACATTTTATTTGTATCTTGTTGAGTTACTTGTCCTACCGGATATTGCTGTACTGCCTGTTGTACAATGCCGTTTTTGAATAAATCGCTGATTTTCATTTGCATTAGGTTATTTTGTTTTGCTGAACCAACCATTTTTTGAAAATTTTCCTGTGATATACCCATTGAATTTGTTATCATTTGCTGTGCTTGAGGATTATTTTGAAGAATTTCACCTAATGTTTGATCCAATATGTTTCCTTTACTTGAAATTGGAATTGCCGCAACAGGTATTGATCCAGGCTGCTGTACTGATTTCTCGTCTGTCATATTAGAAGTATATCAGCAAATCACCTATTGGCAAAACTGCGATTCTGACTTTTATCTACCCATTCTTGCCAAACCACTAATAGCTGTGACGCATTAAAAATTGATGAGTATGTACCACTAGCAATACCTATCAACATAGCTACAATAAACCATCTAATAGATTCTCCTCCAAAAATAAGGAGTGTAAATAATACTAATAAAGCGGTAAGCGAAGTATTTAACGACCTGACTAATGTCTGTAGGATAGAGTCATTGACAACTTGTGGAAATGCACCGGTAAGATTACGTCTCAAATTTTCACGGATTCTATCAAAAACAACAATAGTATCATGAACTGAAAACCCTATTACAGTTAATAACGCAGTTACAAACAAACTGTCTACTTCAACTCCAAAAAAGTGACCTAAAAGAGAAAATATACCAACTACAACGAGTGCATCATGAAGAAGTGCAATGATAGCACAAACACCGAACCTCCAGCTACTCATCGGCTTTCTAACGCCTCTGAAGGCCCATGCTATATACAGCACTATTAATAATGATGCAATCAGAATTGCATATAGAGCGTTAACTGTAATTTCACTTCCAATAACTGGGCCAATAGTTTCAAATTGATCCTGTTTTACTTGAGGACTAGCAATTTGTATATTTTTTAGTATTACTGAATCTTGATTTTCCGTAATTGCTTTGGTGCGAACTGTTATTTGTGTTGATGTTTCTTGAAGTGAAATAATTTGAATTTTTTCATCTGCGAAAGTAGTCTTCACATTTGATATCATTTGTTCGTTTACATTTTGAGGATATGTAAAAGTCATTTCTGATCCACCGGTAAAATCAATTGAAAGATTAAGACCCCACAAAAATAGCGAAATAACTCCCGGAATTATTATAAGGAGTGAAAATGCAAAATACCAATTTCTTTTACCAACAATATTCATAAATAATATATTTTAATGTAATTAAATACTTTAAAAAAAACTAAAATATTTAATTATCCTTTTCTATAAAAGACTTGTAAAAATGTTTTAGTAACAAAAATAGCAGAAAACATTGATACTAGAATTCCTAAAGCAAGAGTTACTGCAAATCCACGTATAATACTGGTTCCGAAATAAAACAGTATAGCACTAGTAATAAGACTTGAAACATTTGAATCCCTAATTGATGGCCATGCGCGTGAAAAACCAAGATCAATGGAGTTAGAAAGAGTTCTGCCGCGACGGAGTTCTTCTTTCATCCTTTCAAAAATAAGTATATTTGCATCTACCGCTATTCCAACAGAAAGTATAAAACCAGCAATTCCAGCTAGTGTTAATGTAACGGGTATTAATCGAAATAGTGAAAGAACAGTCATAGAGTAAATAATAAGTGCAGCGCTAGCAATAATACCAAGCCTTCCATATAAAACAGTCATAAATATTATTATTACAAGAAATCCTAAAACTCCAGCAATTAGACTTGCCTCAAGTGAAGATTTACCAAGTGTAGCACCAATTGCTTGTTCCTGAAGAACTGTTAGAGAAACAGGAAGTGCCCCGGCATTTAATTGGATAGCCAGGTCATTAGCTTGTTGGGTCGTGAAATTACCTGTTATTACTGCATTACCACCGACAATAGGCTGTTGGACACGTGGTGCTTCAATTACTTGCTGATCTAGTGCTATAGCTACAATCTTACCAACGTTGTTTGACGTTATATCAGCAAACTTTTTCGCACCATCAGCGGTAAATGTTAACTGTACCTGTGGTTGACCACTAGTGTCAAATGTAACAGCTGCCTCTTTTAGATCACTTCCGCTTAAATCAGTTTCTTCAGGATTTTCACCAACTGCCTGAGTAACCCCAACTGGTCTTCCAGCCTTTAAATCTAACATTGCTGATTCAGTAGCAATTTGAGCTGACTGACTGGCGGGGAAATTTCCTGATCCTTCCCAAAAAGTCATTTTTGCCGTTTTCCCAACTAACGAAACAGCCTGTTTTACATCCGATATTCCAGGGATATCAACTAAAATTCTATAATCGTTATTTACTTTCTCCGTCTGTACTGTTGGTTCAGTAACCCCGTAAAAGTTTATTCTTTTTTCAATTACATCTTGTGCTGAGGCTAATGCACTATCTCTTTCATCTGCGGGAATCCCATTCATATTTGCACGAAGTGTGATACTTGATCCACCTTGTAAATCAAGACCCAAACGAAAAGACAAATCACGTAGCTTAGTTATAAAAGGTATACCAGAATATTGAAAATGAATTGGCATTGGTTTTAAAGTAGATGGATTAAGTAAATTAAAGTTTAGATTTGCTGGAGCAGAAAGATTTATTACAAAAATTAAAATTGTCAAAATAACAACAAATAAAAGTGGAACCCGTGAATGGTGTTTCATGCCTATTCATCCGCCTTTCTTAAATTAATAGAATAAACTAGTAAATATTTTCGCATAATGGATATTAAGGCATGATATTTTCGTACATATAACTAGACCAGTGGGTTACCCCAATAGTCCCTCCTCATCACCAATGATCATCACCCTTGAACTAGAGAGAATGCTTACGAGGAATGGATCGTTTCTTTGTTTACGGAATTTAAATTCGTCCTCTGTCATTGCAGTATAATTTATTTCAGTACCTAAACGCATTTCTTCATTTCTTACTAAAATTGATAATTCAGGCAACACTATCGTCCCAACTACAATTAAGTCTACATCTTCAGGATTTTCTTTTATACGACGGACAAATTTCCCCGAAAACATAGCATATTTTATTTTGCCTAATTTTGGTCGTTGTTCAAGTATATCGTAACCAAGTCCAATTGTTTTTGCTCCAATCCGCAATAAATCAAAGAAAAACGGATAATCTTTAGACAATGAATAATAAACACGATTTGCTCGCTGCTCACGTCTAAGAACACCTTTTTTCTCAAGTGATATTAATTCTCTACGTACGGCATTAATTTCTTCTTCTGTCCTTCTAACACATTCTCGAACATGATACATATCATGAGGAGTAGTCAAAAAAAGATTAAGCAGTTTAATACGAGTTTTTGATGTAATAAGATCGGCAAACATAATCTGTTGTATTACTTCTTTGTATGGAAGTTTGATATATGGGCAAGTTCAAGATATTATAGCAAATTTTTACTCAATTTGAATAGCGGTATTTTAATCATTAACTTTATATATTTTTGTCTAATTCCTTTTGAAGATTTGTTTGTAGATGCTTTTTATCAAATAATTATTATTTGACCAATCACGAAAGCAATTTGTTGAATCACATAAAAAATTAATAAGTGATGACATTGAACATGCGGTAGAAAATAAATGGCTAGATCAAGAGATTACTGTACATCAACTTCAGCTCCAACAGCAAGAATTTCAAACCATTGTTTACCAACTGTAAAGCTAATCTCATTTCCGTTTAAATCATTTATTATTGTACGGTCAGTCCTGCTTGATTTACTCCATGTGGCTTTAATTTCCTTACCGTTTTCAAATACCAGTGCATCTCCGGTACCTGTTGTGCCATATAACAAATGTTCATTATTTTCATACCCATCATCAGCATTTTGCTGAGTTTGGAATAAAATTATTATATTACTCGTAGTCAATTGCTTATGAGTATCGCGGTCAATATGAGACACTCCGCCATTATCCCTGTAATATAGGTTATCTTTCTGGTTGTAAGTCCATTTAACTGAATAATCAGGTCCAGACCATGGTATAGAAATTATTTGACTTGAAGGTCTATCGCTTAAAGCTGGCGCATCAGAAAACTTGTATGGCACAAACGTTGAGTCCCAAGATTTTCCATTTTTATCAACATTTGTTAAACCTCGTGATTTTGCTACATCCCACAATTTTGTTGTCACTGAATACATAGTATGTTCTGTTGCAACTTCATGCCCTTGCCGAGTTTCATCTCGATAAAAGACCGGAAATCCAATTGAAAATTGATTCATGTCATTGTAGTTATTCCAACCATACGTTCCTATTTGTCCTAGTGCATTTGCTGGTCCAGGAGTGTTTGCACCTCCTACATGAGCATACAACGGGCTATTTCCATATTCAGATATCCAATCAAGGAAATATGTTCGTGCAGAGCGTACAGGTCCTACAATTCCTGCATCCTGACAATAAAATACATTTAATGTGCGCGTAATTCCTCCCTCTGCAAGGGTTTCATAAGTAACATCGGCTGCATTAATACCAGACTGTGGCCTAGCGTCTATTTCATTTTCAATCATTACTCCAAGAGGCCTATGCGTACTCCACCATTCTTCTTGGTCTTTTCCATATTTTACCCCTGTAAGAGGACAAGTTTCGGTTTTGGGTAGATTTGGATCAAATTCTAATGCATCATAGTCATTGGTCACTTTCCCAAGATTTGAAGGATTTGAATTTGCAGTTTGTTCCTCAGGTGCAACTGTATGTTTAGAAAAAAGTATATATGATGCACCTGCTGCAATAAGGAAGACTATAATTGAGAGCAGGATAAGTAATTTCTTATTCATATTTTATTTTTCTGAAGCCATAGCTAGCGCTTTTTTTTCTTCGTCAGAAAGTTCATGATCAGTGCTTTTACCCTGCATAATACGTTTTGTAAACCATCTGGTTCCCATTCGTGAATACAGTGCAGTAATCACAATACCAGAATTATGTGCATCAAGTAAAGCTAGAATAAAACTTTGATCACCACCGGTATCTTTGAAAGGATTAAATCGTAATAATCCAATTTTTTGAATATGATAACCTTCATCTTTTTCTATTTTATCACACCTAGTTCGTATTTTTGCAATATCTTCTTTTATCATATGTTCTTCATGAACAAGACTGCTTAATACTTCATCCAGATTTTTATGGTTTGTCCCTTGAGTGAACGTAGTATAATTTTTCTTAAAACGCAAACCGTAGAAAGTAATCACCAACAACCAAAAAATAAGAATAAGTATCAAAATGTATATAAACATAGTTTATAATGTTAAAGATTTCCAAGCTTTTAGCTTCATTTTTCTTAACTAGTCAATATTAACCTCTTGACAGCTCACAAGTCAATAGTGTAACCTAGGCTCATTCATGCCTAAAAAGAGAAAAACACGTAAGCAAAAAATTTCAGTTGAACAGAAGAGACATACGGTACAAAATACCATAGAGTCTACTGAATCTACTCAAACTATCGTTGCTCATACAAGTCAACAAAATAGAGAAGTTCAGGGAGTAACATTTTCATTACCTAACACAATACAAACTAATCTTAAAAATACAATCAAACCAAGTAATCATACAATTAAGATAATCAGTACGTCAGAATACGGTTATCTTGCGAATGACCTTACTAGGACAGCTCTATTATGCATAGCAATTGTTATAACGGAAATTCTGATACGTCTTTTTTATGTTCATTAATAAAAAAGTAATAGTTAAAACAAATATATTAAATAAAATGAATTAAATAAGGTAGTTAAGTAGATAAACCATAATTCTAAAATACTATGTCTGAATTTATTTTGAAGGGGGGTGAGCACTTATGGCATCAATGTATTGCGTAAAATGTCGTGCAAAAAGAGACGTCGATAATCCTGAAAAAGTTACCATGAAAAATGGAAAACCAGCTCTAAAAGCTAAATGTCCAGTTTGTGGAACAGGAATGTACAAGATCGGCTCAAAATAAGCTGACCTATCCTTGAAGATATATTTGCTTCAAGGAGCACGACTCCATCAAAATAATTTTGACGGAGAAGAAAACCCTGCATGAGCGGGGTTTTCTTATTTTTACGCATGCTGATAATAATGTAATCTTAAATATAATTTTTTTAAACATATAACTACTAAATATCTTCACCAACTTGGAAAGTTAACTTTAAATTTTAAAATTAATATATTAAAAGTTCAGTCAATATAAATATCTTGATTAATTAATCACCATTCAATCTTCTTGACTCTTTTTTCATAATAATGAAACAATAGTATAAGCTATGAAGGCAATTAGTAACTTCTTTAACGGATTCAATACTTTTTTAAATAACTGTGTAAGCTATGTTGGCAGTCGAATAATTACTGGAAAATTTATTGAAGATATTAAATTTCTTATCACGTCTTTTATAGATTTTGAAATTAATGTATGCATTAAAACATTTAAATACTTATCTCATGTAAACTTTTTAATAAAATTTGCTTATGTTTTACGATCATTAAATTACTTTTTATTACAAATCCCATTTTTCTCAATTTTATATTTTTTTTTGATCGAAATAATAAAAATAATTTTCTATTGTTATTCAGAATTATTTATAATCTTTGCAATTACTTTCCCTGCAAGTATTTTACTGCTTGATTGGTTCCAAACTTCAATAATATTTTTCTGTATTGCTTTTATTCCTTATATTTTAGGGAATATAATTTGTTTCTCTGCCTTATACTATTGCATATATAAACGAGAAAGTGGAGAAAAAATTTCATTATGGGAAAGTATAAATTTTATTCTTAGACATATTTTCCCCATATTTTTGCCTATTATAGTTTATGTGTCTGTAGTTGCAGAATGCGTCGCAGTTTATATCTTCTTAGCTTTATCATTAATTTTTCTTTTTACAATCCTTAACTTACCTTGGAGTAATTCATTTATATATCTATTTGTTGTAATTTTTTCAGGAACTCTTATTTTTGTAAGTATTTTTACACTTACTTTAATAATAATTCAAACCTATTTTACAGTTCTTTTTGATAGTTTACCTTTTCACGTAGCTCTAAAACAATCTGTAAAAAATATTAAGAAGTCTATTTATTGGTACATTTTTTTATATATAATTTTACTTATTTTCTGTACTATATTCACATGGCATGCTTTTCTATTGCATTTATATTTAGGACTTAGTTTTGGTATCTACTTAACTGCAGTAACATCGACATTTCTTGGATACTTACTTAGAAAAAAATTCTCAATAAATACAAATGTAAACTCTTATGGATATAGTAAAAAATTATATAAAACAATAAATATTATTATCATATTTGGCCTCATAAATTATTCTTTGCTTTCAAACCTGCTTATAAAAGAATATCAACCTGTTACTACATTAATACAGACGCAACAGGATAATTATTTGGCAAATCAAAATATAAATACGTACGTTAACCATATGTATGGATATTCAATTCAATATCCTATGAACTGGAGTATGTACCAATGGCAAAATAATTCTGTAACATTTTATAACAACTACACACAAACATTGTCTGGTGGAACTTGGATGACAATAACAATTAATCCTTCAAAAGGAAGTAACTTTACACAATTATATGATGCCATTCCAGGAGTAGTTCCCAATAGTCAAGGTACCGGGGACGAAACCACAAAGATTACTAATATGTCTATTCAGGGTTATCATGCAGTTAATTATTTACAAGTCCATCCAAATGTTCCATATACCGATTATGAATCACATTATGTAATCAATAAAGGGTTAAGAATATACGATATTTCATTTACTTCTGTAACTAATGATATTGGAAACTATAATAGTGATTTGTTCACAAAAATAATCAGCTCTTTTCAATTTATACAATAATAAATACTCTATCAATGTACTCTTTTTTTCTCGTAATGAATAAGTTTAAATACTTTTACCACTGAGACATTCCAATTCTTCAAAATAGTTGCTTGACCAAATCCTGCAATTTCCCACAGTGGGTTCCCTAGCGGCTTACATGCTGCATATTCACATACAACTATTAATTGATTAGTCACTGTTAATCTTTTTGGATCCATACTTGTTGGATCGATTGTAACCGGCTGATGCCCTAATATTGTTAAATAATAAACATATGCATAATCAGAATTACCACTCCCGGTTGAAAGTAGTGCAAAGTTGAATGGCTTATTATTAATTTGTTGGATTACAAAATTTGCTACTTCCTCCGCTTGTCCTTTTTGGTTATTAGGTGCATATTGAAAAGGTTGATTGTAAATATTGTATCCAAAAATACCAACAAACAATATTCCTGCAATAATATACCCATAATGTATCTTCTTTTTTTGTAACTTGCTAATATACGAAATAAGATTACCTATAAGGAAAAAAAGGTAAGGGGAACATAAAAACAAAGTAATAATCATAAATGGGTTTTTTATATAAACCAAACAAAATAACTCCAAAAAATAGCCAAGTACCTAATAAAATTACTGCAAATTTATTTTTATGATTTAGTAAAACTATAATTGATGCAATGGATAGAATAATTACAACTAGACCATACAGGTGTAAATAAATCAGAGGGTAACTATTATAATTTACTGATGAAGGATAGTTAAAAATAAGACGCCCAAATAATCGAAAAAAAACATCTTCTATCGGTTGATAAAAAGCACTATATGTCGAATAAGAATGGCTTGTGGTATCTGATGTAATAAACTGGATAATTGTTTTAGTATTTGGAAATCCATGTCTTACTTCAAACAAAATAAATGGTGAAAAACCTATCACAAAGCCAAGAAATATCTCAAGGTAGTAATAAATTAATTGTAAAATTATTAATTTTTTATTAAGATACCAATGCATCACTAAAAGGGATACTGCAACTATAACCGCAAGAAACAACGAAATGTAATGTAACTGTATACATATTCCAAGTAAAAATCCGACAATTAAATAATATTTCCAAGATTTTTTATTCGAAACAGCTTTATACAATATAAAAAGTGTTAATAATGAAAAAAATGGGACAGTATTTGGATTCCATGATGAGTGAGTATACGTTATAACTAATGGTGAAACTGCATACAATGAAGCAGCAATTAAAGCCGTTTTCAAATCAAAAAATTCTTTACCAATATGATAAATAAGATAAACAGTTGCAATACCAAAAAGTGCAACCATAATTGCTGGGCCTACTGGATTCAAATGGAATAACCATAAAAAAGGCGCCATCATATAATAATAAATTGGCCCTGTAAAAAAATTACCAGCAGATGCTCGCGGACCAAGAAGTGTAAAATGTCCCTGGAGAATACTTAATGCAACTAATACATCTCTGCCTTCATCACCTAGAAATGTCATATACTCGCCAATTTTATATAGCCTAAGAAAAGCAGCAAGTATTAGAATTAGTAAGATCAATATGGTAGATAATGAAATTCTTAACTTCATAGTCAATTTCTAATTTCTATTTTCTAAATAATTACAGTTATCCATTTTAAAAAACAGTACAATAAAATTTGAAATTTAAATAAATTTAGAATTTAGATATTTGAATTTAAGATTTTTTCAATTGGTGTGTTTTCCATATAAACCTATTATATATAACATAATTCATTGGAATTACTAATAAAATAATTGTGGGAAACAGAACTGCTATTGAAGTATGTAATGTGAAATTTAAAATTTTCAGTTTTTCTCCAAGAATTTTTACAGCAAAGTATACAACCAATCCTTGAAGGCCTATTGATGCTAGCGATGCAACATTAAACTTAACCAACCGTTTCCATAATTTACTACTTTGACTAAGATGTTTAGTATCTTTAAACGTCCATTTGTTATTTATTAGAAAGTTCCAAAGTATAGCAATTTCTCCTCCTAACATTGCCGCAACAAACTGTTTTACGCCCAAAATTATAAAAACGTATACTGAAATAAATTGCAAAATGAATCCGGATCCACCAACTATTAAAAACTGTAAAAAGCGTTTACGATCATAAATACCTAGCCTTAAAACTACATAGAAAGATTTTAGCTGATCTTGAACATTTATTTTACTTTTACCGACCTCCCGTTCAGCGAATACTATTGGCACTTCTTTGACTACTGCTTTTAATTTAACTATGTCATGGAGAATTTGCATTTTATAAGCAAAATTTTTTGCAAGAAGGTGATCAAGATCAATTCTTCTTAGAAATGAAGTCTTAGTTAGTTTAAATCCAGAAGTCATATCATGAATACTGAAATTCAACCAAACTATCCGAGTAAACATACCGCCAAAGATACTTAAGAATTTTCTGTTTAGACCCCATTCTTTTGGAATAGCTCCTCCTTTTATATATCTACTACCGATTACATAGTCAGCACCCTCATCCATTGCTTTAATTAATTTTGGTATATCATGAGGATTATGTTGAAAATCAGAATCAAATTCCATTACTGCATCCGCGTTCATAACCTGCATGGCATATTTCATGCCTCTAACATATGCAGCACCTAGTCCTTCTTTCATTCCTGATAGTAATTTTATATTACTCCACTTTTTCATTGCTAATTTCACAATATCTGCAGTTCCGTCCGGAGAATTATCGTCAACTATAAGAATTGATACATTATGATTGTGAATATGCGGGAAAACCTCTTTTTCTAGAACCGGCATCATTTTTTCAACATTCGAACGCTCATTATATGTTGGAATGATAATTACAATATTCATATTTTGTTTTAAAATTTAACTACTTTATCTCTGTGATTTACTTCAATTCAGTTATTACTTAAATATTCAATCATTTGATTCAAACCTTCCTCAAGAGAGACTTTCGGTTTCCATTTTAATAATAATTCAGCTTTTGATATATCAGCTCTTCTTTTTAATGGATCATCTTCCGGGAGTTGTTCACTAAAAACAATCTCACTATTACTATTAATTAATTTTTTTACCATATTTGCATACTCAATGACGCTATGTTCATAGGGTGATCCAATATTTACAACGGTTGATGCAGTATTTTTATTGAACATAAGTCTCATTAACCCATCAACGGTATCTGATACATAACATAATGATCTTGTTTGTTTTCCATCACCAAAAATTGTAATAGGATTATTGAGAAGAGCTTCTCCTATAAAAATACTAATCATGCGCATATCGTCTTTTCTCATTCTTGGACCATATGTATTAAAAATTCTTGCTATTCTACCATCTAGGCCTTTTTCACGCCAGAAATAAGCTACTAAAGTTTCACCAAATCGTTTAGCTTCATCATAAACCGAACGTGGTCCAATTGTTGATACATTTCCCCGATAGGTCTCTTTCTGTGGATGTTCAATTGGATCACCATAAACTTCAGAAGTTGATGAGAATAGGAATTTTGCTTTATACTTTATAGCTAACTCTAACATTTGTAGCGTGCCTGTAGTATTAACAAGCATTGTTTCCATAGGCAGTTTATGGTAACTAATTGCGCTATGATGATTTGGAGATGCTGGTGATGCAAGATGAAAAATATAATCGGTTTTCAAATCTAATGGAAGTGGTTTGATTACGTTATGATTGATAAAAGTAAACTGTGATTTTTTTTTCAAATGTGCAATATTATTTTCGGAACCTGTTATTAAATTATCAATACATATAACATCATGTTTAAGTGCTACTAAAACATCACAAAGATGAGAACCAATAAAGCCCGCCCCTCCGGTCACTATT
>Ga0206821_10158_pt1 | contig 15114 bp, 9 predicted proteins | sample Alteio_BWOrgCont_85_FD_152860 | JGI IMG/M metagenome (GOLD analysis project Ga0206821, IMG submission 152860) | Enriched cells from forest soil in Barre Woods Harvard Forest LTER site, Petersham, Massachusetts, United States -... | ecosystem: Environmental > Terrestrial > Soil > Temperate forest >...
TTTTGTGTCGGCGGGTGCGCGCGTGGTGCTGGTGGGGCGGCGCGCTGATGTTCTGCAACGAGCCGCAAAAAAACTGGGCAAGGCCGCAACGTTTGAACCCTACGATATCCGGGCACTTGACGAGGCTGAAAACCTGATTAAATGGGTTTCGAAAAGCGTTGGGCCGATTTCCATCCTGGTCAATAACGCGGGTATTCATCTCAAAAAAACCGCGATAGAAACGACGCCGGCCGAATTCAATGATGTTTTGCAAACCCATGTCGTTGCAGCATTTAGCCTTACCCGCGCGATATTGCCCCAGATGATTAAACAAAAGCGCGGGAATATTTTGTTCACGGCTTCGATGGCATCAATAATGGGCATTCCTCTGGTAGTGGCTTATTCGGCCGCCAAGTCGGCTTACCTGGGCATGGTGCGTTCGCTGGCAACGGAAGTTTCACCACACGGCGTGCGTGTGAATGCCATCGCCCCGGGCTGGATTGAATCGGAGATGATGTTGAACGCACTCAACGGGGACCCGAAACGGTCCAATAAAATTCTGGCGCGCACACCGATGAATTGTTTTGGGACATCGAGGGACATCGGCCTGGCGGCGACTTATCTTTGCTCGCCTGCGGCGCGGTTTGTGACGGGCGTTTTATTGCCGGTGGACGGGGGCGTTAGCATTGGTTTTTAAAAATAAAACATTAGTTCGAGGCTCGAATTGTGGCTGGAATTGTCTCTCGACACGGTTGGTATTTCGTATAGGGTGGGAGATTTAAACGGACGTCTAATACCCTTTTTTTACGCTCATGCGTAAAATTGATTTGAACAATTTTCAGGTGGCGACGAGCGAGACGGCGCGTGATATCAACAGCCGGATTTTGCTCAATTTTGTGCGCAAGCACCAGCCCATCTCCCGGGCAGACCTGATGCGCCAGTCGGGTTTGCAGCGCAGCACGGTATCCGTCATTACCGAACAGCTTATTGCCGAAGGCTGGCTGCGTGAAGGCGCCGTGGGCCTGCTGCCACGCGGGCGCCGCCCGACGTTTTTGCATTTGAATGAGAACCGGGCCGGCATTTTTGGAATCAATATCCAGCCATATACCACGGACATCGGCCTGGCTAATTTAAGCGGTCATTTCCTGGCCCAGGAAACCATCTCGACCCCCCGGACATCAGCCATTTTTGTGACTAAATTCAGTTCGCGCGTTCATAAATATATGAAGCAGCATCCGATGATGGCTTATGAGGGGATAGGGGTAGGCCTGCCCGGCCGCGTGGATTTGTCTTCACAGAAATTTATTTTCGCCCCGAACCTTGGGTGGCACGCGGCGGATTTAAAGGGCCAGCTGGAAAATGCCACGGGGCTTCCCGTAAGCATGGAGAATGCGGCGAATGCGTGCGCGCTTTCGGAGTTTTGGTTCGGCAAACATCCGGAGGGCGTGCGGAACCTCGTGGTGGTTACGGTTTCAGAAGGCATCGGCGTGGGGATGATTTTGAACGGCCAATTGGTGCGGGGCGTCTCCGGCCTGGCGGGAGAATTTGGCCATGTCACGATTGATGAAGACGGCCCTCAATGCGGATGCGGCAATAAGGGTTGTTGGGAGGTTTTTGCCTCTAATCAGGCGGCAGTGCGTTATTACAATGAGGAGGGGCATGGAAAGAATTCGGTGAGAACGTTTGCGGAAATTTTGGCGCGAGCCCGGCAAGGGGATCCACTGGCCGCCAGGACCCTGGAACGAATGGCCAAGTATTTAGGCAAAGGCATTGCCATGCTGGTGATGGGGCTTGCGCCGGATATCATTGTGGTGGTTGGAGATGTGACGCATGTATGGGACAAGGTGCATCCGGTGATCCTGGACGTAGTCAGGCGATGGGCCTCCACGCATCCCGCGGTAAAAATCATGGCGAGCGGCCCGGCATCACAACCCAGGCTGCGTGGAATCATCGCGCTGGTCCTGCAAAAGTGCTTTGGAGCGCCGACGGTCGCCTGAAAGGGAGTAAATTATACCAAAGGGGATAAATTTTTTTTGTTTCGGGGGCGGTTTTGGGGAGGTTGTTGTTAAGCGAAACCCGCATAAGCATTGAATTTTTGATATTTTGTTCGAACCTCGAATTTTCTACTTGACAGGAGGGCTCTTTTGGATAAAGTTCGAGGCACGAACAAATCCATTGAGCAATTAAGGGTCAACAGCCTTTCCGTCCATGCGTAAAATTGATTTGAATAATTTTCAGGTGGCGACGAGCGAGACGGCGCGCGACATCAACAGCCGCATCATGCTGAACCTGGTGCGCAAGCATCAGCCCATTTCCCGAGCCGACCTGATGCGTCATTCAGGGCTGCAACGCAGCACGGTTTCGGTTATCACGGAACAGCTTATTGCGGAGCGATGGTTGCGCGAAGGAGAAGTAGGCCAATTACCCCGCGGACGCCGCCCGACATTTTTACACCTCAACGAAGACCGCGCGGGGATTTTCGGCATCAACGTCCGTCCGTTTACGACGAACATGGTCCTGGCCAACCTGGAAGGCCGTTTCCTGGAGCAGGAATCCATGGTCACGCCCAGCAGCCCCGATGAATTTGTAAAGCAGATCGCCGAGCGTATCCAATCGTTCATGAAAGAACGCCCGCAAATGGCCTACGAAGGGATTGGTGTGAGCCTGCCCGGACGCGTGGATTTATCTTCGCAAAAATTTATTTTTGCCCCGAACCTCAAATGGCATGAAGAAGATTTGAAGGAACGGCTGGAACGCGCCACAGGGCTGCCGGTGGACCTGGAAAATGAGGCCAATGCCTGCGCTTTATCGGAATTTTGGTTTGGCCGTCATTCCGACAGCGTGAGCAATTTAATCGCCGTAGCGGTTTCCGAAGGCATCGGCGTGGGAATGATTTTAAACGGCCAAATCGTGCGCGGACCTTCCGGCCTGGCGGGTGAGTTTGGGCACGTCAGCATCAATGAAAACGGTCCCAAATGCGGCTGCGGCAACCGTGGCTGCTGGGAAGTATTTGCTTCCAACTCGGCGGGTGTCCGCTATTACACCGAGGCAAAGCTCTCCAAGCGCAACGGAAAAAATCATCACGACAAAACCAACGTGAGCTTTGAAGATGTATTGCAGCTTGCCGAGCAGGGGGACCTCCAGGCCCTCGATGCGCTGGATCGCATGGCGCATTATCTGGGCCGGGGTATCTCCATGCTCGTCACCGGCCTGGCGCCGGATGTCATCGTAGTCGTTGGAGAAGTGACCCGCGCGTGGGACCGGATTGGGCCGATCATCACGGATGTGGTAAAGCAGCGCTCCTTTACTCATCCCACTACCCGGATCATTGCCAGCGGGCCGGCGCCGCAACCGCGCCTGCGGGGAATCATCGCGCTGGTCCTGCAAAAACATTTTAGCGCGCCAACCATTGCATGAAAAACCGAGCATCATCAATTAACTAAATTTGTTCTCCGGTCGAACTAATTAAGGCTTCAAATGAAAAACCCACTCTTTGAACTAACCAAACCCGCCAATGGAAATGGCTCCAGCCACAGGACGGAAAACATCGCGGCCGAGATCGCTGAACGCATCGGGCGCAGCATCGCTTACATGGTGGAGCACCTGGATCAGCCATTGCAAGTCTCCACGCTCGCGGCGCAGGCCAGCGTCTCGCCCTCGCACTATTTCGCCCTGTTCAAACGGCAGACCGGAACAGCGCCGATAGACTTTTTCATTCGCCTCCGCATGAACCATGCGCGCGAATTGCTGGATTCCACGTGCTCGAGCGTGAAGGAGGTCGCGGCGACCATGGGCTACGACGATCCGTTCTATTTCTCGCGGGTCTTTAAATCGGTTCACCGTGTGGCGCCGGCGGAATACCGCAAGCGGAACGGGCAGGCCAGGACGGCGGTCCAGCCCTTAAACGGCCGGTCTATCGAGCCGCCGGTCATGACGATTTCAGAAACGCCGAAACAGGGGAGAATCGTATTTCAATAAAAAAACCGAAGTTATGCTTACAAGATTGACCCCCAAAAATCGTTCCGGTGGTTTCACGTTGATTGAACTGCTGGTGGTCATTGCCATCATTGCGATCCTGGCGGCCATATTGCTTCCGGTTTTGGCCAAAGCAAAGTTCCGTTCGCTAGTCACCACTTGCACGAGCGACTGCCGGCAATGGGGCGTGATGGCCAATGTCTATGCCACCGACGATTCCCAGAACCGGTTTCCCAGTTTTCCGATGAATCAGGCCGGCGGAAATCCCACGGACGTTGATATCAATTTTGTGACCACGATGGCTGATTATGGCTTGAACCTTCAGATGTTCTTTTGCCCGGTCAGACAGCTCGACTATAAGTGCGCCGATGGTTGGTGTATGGGCTCTCCCTTTAAAACCCATTTGAACAACATGAATTTGCTGGCGGATTTTTTCAAGTCAAAGGCAAACTATACTTATGGTGGCATTACCTATGATGGGCGCTCCCAGAATGGCGGATATTCAAAACTTTATTGGGATTGGTGGGTTCCCCGCATAGATACCTTTGTGAGTCCGACCATTCCTGTGCCCTCGATTAAAGCGCCGAATGCAAACTATCCTCCTGGCCAGATTGGCTGGCCCTCCAAGCCGTCCGATCTCATCGCAGGACGCTCGCCGATACTGACCGACATCGCGGAAACGGGCGTGAACGATACCAAAGTAAGCAGTATTCCCAATGATCAAAATATTGCCGATCAACCTTGGCCTGCTGATGACGCGCACTTTTACAATGGCGTGCTGGACTCGATTAATTGTGCCTTCGGCGACGCCCATGTGGAGTTGCACAATCGTAAAACCATCACGTGGCAGTATTCGCAGGAAGCCAGCTATTTCTACTGAGTCGTTATAAACCAGGCCGATGGCAAAAAATCAATGTTCACGCCATTTCATTCTCGTGGTTTTACATTGATTGAATTGCTGGTGGTCATCGCCATTATCGCCATCCTGGCCGCCATGCTGCTTCCGGTTTTGGCCAAGGCGAAGTTTCGGGCCCAGGTCATCAGTTGCACGGCGAATTACAAACAATGGGGCATTATGGCCAATGTCTATGCCGGCGATGATGCCCAGGCACGGTTTCCTTCCTGGCCGCTGAGTTCAAGCGGTGAAAATCCCACCGACGTAACGCCGAGCTTTGTGACGAACCTGGTGACTTATGGGTTTAATATGCCGCTGTTCTTTTGTCCGGTTCGTCCAACGGAATTCACCTATGCGCAAAATTGGTTCCAGGGTGAGTATAATCGGCCGATGCAGACCATGAATGATCTGAACACGTTTTTCGAATCGCAATTGAGCTGCGTGTATGGCGGCGTGGTTTACCACGGGCGTTCTGAAACCGGGACATATTCAAAACTCTATCATGATTGGTGGGTGCCTCGATATAACCTTTTGCCGCCACAACCACAAATTCCGACCGTCTTCTTCCCGTCGCTTACGACGACCGCCACCACGCACCCCGCCACTTGCATCGGCTGGCCTACCAAAATGACGGATTTGATCGCGGGCAGGGCGCCGATAGTGAGCGACATAGCGGAAACGCTGGCCGGACAAATGAAGATTAGCGAGATTACCAACGGAGAGGCTCATTTTTTCAACAGTGCCCTTGATTCAATCAATGTGTGCTTCGGGGATGGGCATGTGGAACTGCACAATAAGGCGACCATTCAGTGGCAATACACGGCCCAGTCGAGCTATTTTTATTGATTTAGAAGTATCTTATAAAAAACCGACACTAAAAACCTATGACTATGATATTTGGTTTATGTCTTACTGGCGATTTTATGTTGAGTGAATCAGGTGCGGTTAATCCTAATCAGAGGATAATCCATGCATTTCATAGCTTTGTCTATTCCTAAACAGCAGGCTCGCTTGTTACATTGCACATAATTCAAAAGCCCTCAATCCAATGAAGACATCTTATATCCAAGGTGCTTACACAACCCCGCTATTTCCCTGCACGGCGCCAGTTGGGGCGAAGGGAACCGAAATGTCGAAACTTATGAAAAAAACCATGAAACCCAAATTAACACTTCTCATCACCGCATTGTGCGCCGTGGCCGCGACCTCTGTCTTCGGCCAGACAACCTATACCTGGATCGGGACTCTCAACGGAGGCGACGGAACAAACATCACCACTGCCGCCAATTATACCACCAATGAACCCGGCAACATTCCTGCCATCACCCTTCCCAACGGTACCGGCAACGGAACCGTGGGAGATACTATTCAATGGGATAACCAAAGCCCTCCCTCTGGTGGAAATGTGCTTTGCACCTACAATAACGGCCTGCCAGGCACGGGTTTTGGCACGTCGGGACTCAATTTGCTCCTCACTGCCAACCAGACCGGTAATGTGCAAATTGCTCCGGTGGGCGGGGCCACGGGAAATTTCGGCTTTAATAGCATCATTGTTAACAGCGCCAATGCGATTTTCGATTTGGGCGATGGCAGCGGAAACGCCAATACCCTAAACATAGTTACCCGGCCGGGGACTGCCGGAGTCATCCACCAGTTCTTTAATAATTCCGCAAATCCGGCTTATATCTTTCCCAATGTCAGGTGGCAGGCCGGCGGCGCCGCTCAAATCATTTTGGACTTTGGTGGAACGGGGAACTGGATTGTCACCAACAGCCTCGCCCATGCCAACGCCACCCCGCTGGCGATTCAAAAAGACGGCAACGGCACGATGTTCTGGAATGGCCCTTCTACCCCTAACGCAGCGCCTAATTCCGGCTACAACAGTCCCTTTACCATCAACGCGGGGACCATCGTTCTTCAGTGGAATAATACCTTGCTCAATACGATTGGCTTTGTGAACGAGGGGTATCTGCAATACAATGCGCCCGGGCAAGGGCAAACACTCAGCGGCGCCATTTCCGGCCTGGGCACCAACCAAATTGTCGCCGGCACGCTTACCCTCAAGGGTGAGAACACTTATGTTGGCAACACCATCCTGAGCGGCGGCGAAGTCATTGTCTCCAGCGCCGAGACGGCCGGCACTCAAGGCCCTCTGGGCGTCGGTGGCTTGATCACCTTTGCCGGCGGCACGCTGGGATACAGCGCCGTCAACACCTTTGACTATTCTCCGCGCTTCGACACCTCGGCGGGCCAGCAATATAGCATTGACACCGCTGGCGAAAACGTGACCTTGACCAACAACCTGACCAGCACCGGTGCCACGTTCACCAAAGTCGGTTCGGGCACCCTCACAATCACCGGTGTAAACACTTACAATGGTCTGACCACCGTCAGTGCCGGCAAACTGCAGATTCAAGGCACGACTGGCGGGGGCAATATCACTGTGGCGAACGGCACGGCCCTTGGCGTTTTTGAAGGCGGCTCGCAAGTTACGGCCAACGTCCTGGCGGTCGGAACCAGCGCCGGCGCGACCCTGGAATTCAACGATGTAAACAACACGGCCACCCCGCCACTCGTGGCAAACTCCATTTCAACCGGTGGTCCCATCACCATCAACGTCAACAGCGGCAGTTTCAGCACCATCGGCCAGGTATATCCGCTGTTCAAATGGAACGGCGGCTCGCCTCCTCCGGTCAGCCTGGGAGTAGTGGTCGGCGCGGCGGGCACCTTGTCCACCAACGGGAATGTCATTGATCTGACGATCACCGGAACGGCCTTCACCTGGACGGGTATTAACAATAGCAATTGGGATTTGACCACACCGAACAACTGGAAGCAAAGCGGTGCTGCGGCGACGTATGCCAACGGGCTCCCGACAGTGTTTGACGACACGGCTCCGGGAGGAAATACCAACGTGAACATCGATAATGCCGTTGTCCAGCCGCAGACCCTGACGATTAACAACAGTATTTTGATTTATAGCATTACCAGCAGCGCAACGGCCTACATCGGCGGCAGCGGCAGTCTGACCAAGAGCGGCTCTGCGATGGCCACGCTGACCGGCGGCGGTAACCAATATACAGGCGTCACCACTCTCAACGCCGGCATTTTGAGCATCGGCGTGTTGACCAATGGCGGACTGGCCAGTGACATCGGCAAGGCAGCCAACAGCGCCGCTAACGTGGTGTTCAACGGCGGCACCTTGCAATACACCGGAACCGGGGCCACCAGTGACCACCTGTTCACCCTCGGCACAGCCGGTGGAACGATTGACGATGAAGGCACCTCGTTGACCTTGAGCAACCCCGGCAACATTGCCTTGAGCGGCAGCGGCGCGCGCGCGCTGACATTGACGGGCATTAACGCTAATGGCGACACGCTCACGGCCGTGCTCAGCGACAATGGCGGCGTGACCGCGATCAATAAGCTCGGCACCGGCACATGGATTCTGGCCGGACTCAACACGAATTCCGGCACCATCAACATTGCCAGCGGCACGCTGCAAGTCGGCAACGGCGGTAACAGCTCCCTCGGCAGCGGTCCTGTGGTTGACGACTCCAGCCTTGACTTCGACATGGCCAATAAGGTGACCAACAACGTTATCAGCGGCAGTGGTTCCGTGACGAATAGTGGCACCGGCACGCTCATCCTGCCCGGCAACAGCACCTACGTGGGCGATACCTACGTTGACTCCGGCACGTTGCAAATCGGCAACGGTGGCGCGAGCGGTCAAATTAACCCCGGCGCCGGCGCCCTCGTCGTTGACAATGGCACGATTGTCTTCGACAGCACAGGCATCTGCACCCTTGCAGGATTTAACAACGGCATCACGGGAACGGGCAATGTGATTGTGGAAGGCAACGGCGGCACGTTCGCCGCTTACGGTCCCAACACTTATAGCGGCTGGACTCTCATTAATGCCGGCGCCATCTTCGAGCCTTCCAAAGGTAATTCGGGCGCCCTGGACAGCTCCATCTGCACCAATAACGGCGAGTTGCTGCTGGTCCGCCAGGACAACGGCATCTTTATTACCCAAACCCCGATTGTCGGAACGGGCTTCGTCTGGAAGGACGCGAATAATCCGAACGTAGGCGACGTCACCCTTGACGGCACCAACACTTATACCGGCGGTACGTTCATCAACGGCGGCACCATCATCCTCGGCGATGACGCCAACCCCGGTCGCGGCGCGATTGTTGGCAACGTGATCATGACGTTTAACTCGCTCAACACGGAAAACAGCACGATCGAATTCAATCGTCCTGATACCACAATATTTCCGGGCATCATCAGTGGATATGGCAATGTGACGCAGAGTGGCAGCGGCACGCTGATCCTGACCGGCAATAATACTTATACCAACAGCATAACCACTGTCTCCGCCAGCACCACCTTGCAAGTGGGCAACGGCAGCGCGGCCGGCACCATCAGCGTGGACAATGTGACCGATAACGGCACGCTGGTGTATGACCGCTCCGACAGTGTGACCGCCGCTAACCTCATCAGCGGAACCGGCGGCGTTGTGCAGGATGGCACGGGGTCGGTGAACCTCAGCGCCACGAACTTCTATACGGGCGCCACCGTGGTCAGCAACGGCACGCTGATTGTCAGCGGCCAAAGCTTCCCCAATGGCAGTGGCCTAAGCACCCCCAACGGCACTTCTGTGGGAGGCGAGCTGGACGTCAGCGGCGGCACGTTGGTTTCTGGCGGCGCTGGAACGGTCTTCTCAAACAGTGTCGCGGGCAACCTGAACATTAATTCCGGGTCTCTGGCGATCACACTGAACAGGTCTTTGACGCAATCTTCGAACACCTATTATGTGGTGACCGGCACCATCATTAATAACAGTTCGGCGGGATTCCCGGCGAGTTTGGTTGTGGCCAATTCCGGACCGCCCGTCGTGGCTGGAGACGTCTTCGTAGTCTTCAACCAGGCCATGCAGAACGCGGCTGGCGCGTCGGCGGTGACCATCAGCAGCCCGAGCATGCAGGGTGTGACATGGGAAAACGATCTGGCGAACAACGGCACAATCAAAGTGCTGACCGCCCAGATTTCAGTACCGACGATCAGCAGCATTGCCGTGTCGGGTAATAAGTTGACGTTCTCGGCGACCAACGGAACTCCGAGCGGACAATATGTCGTGCTGGAAACCACGAACCTGTCTCCGCCGGTCGTCTGGAAGCCGGTGTTTACCAACTCGTTTAACGCGAGCGGTAACATCGTCAACTTGAGCACGAACGTTCTGAATCCCAGCATTAAGGCTGAGTTCTTCAATTTGTCGCAGCCGTAATCCGGCGGGACAATTGATTGAAATTATTAGGATAAACGACCGCCGGACAGACGTGTTTGTCCGGCGGTTTCTTTAAGAAACACGAATTTTGAGGCTGTAATAGGTAAATATGAAAAAAAATAGGGTAGGAAAAAAGGGAATCGGTGGGGCTTTTACGCTGATTGAATTGCTTGTGGTCATCGCCATCATTGCCATCCTGGCGGCGATTCTGATGCCGGTGCTGGCCAAAGCCAAATTTACTGCCCTGGTCTCTGATTGCAGGTCCAATTACCGGCAATGGGGCGTATTGGCCGGGTTATATGCCAATGAAAATAACGACTGGTTGCCCGGGACCGATATGAAATCGCTTGCTGGATCAGGGAATCCATGGGACATAAGCGGAGATTTTGTCCCGGTCATGCTTAACTACGGATTGACGGTGCCGATGTGGTGGTGCCCCGCGCGCCCAGGGGAAATGAACGGCGCCGCTTTTTTTAACAACAACAAACCCGTTGTTACTCCCACTGATTTAACGAACTATATGGAGAAATTGGTGAACGCTCCGCCATTGTTTGTGATGAACCATAGTTTGTGGGTTTCCCGTAAAGTTCCGAACCTGCTCAACAACCCGGTTCCCAATCCCCAAATCGGTTATACCGAGCCTAACACGGACGCGGCCTATGTTGGCTGGCCGTCAAGATTAACCGATAAGGCCAGCAAAATTGTTCCCTTCCTCAGCGACGCCTGCTTCTCCGGCTATGGCCCCTTGTCCGCTAGCAGCAGTCTCGCCAACATCAACGTCACTTACGCGAACAATTTCGTTCCTTATGCAGCGCAGGCCGATAAATACTCCGGCCACGTTTGGAACGGGAAATTGGATAACGTGGATTTGGCCTTTCCGGACGGCCACGTGGAAACGCATAATATACACCAGATTCGGTGTGTTTACGACGCCGGTAATGCTTACTGGTTTTATTGAAGACTATCTTCCAAATGCGCAGGAAAGCAAACAAAACCAGTGCATTTGAAATACCCGGAATTTCGCGCCGGATTTCAGCCAAAGCGGGCGGTATGTCCGGCACCCGTCCTTCGGCGTTCACCCTGATTGAGTTGCTGGTCGTCATCGCCATCATCGCCATTCTGGCGGCGGTATTGCTCCCCGTTTTAGCCAAGGCGAAGTTCCGGGCTCTCGTCACCACTTGCACGAGTGATTGCCGGCAATGGGGCGTGATGGCCAATGTTTATGCCACCGACGATTCCCAGAACCGTTATCCCAGTTTTCCGATGTCTGAAGACGGCGGAAACCCCACGGATGTTGATAATCAGTTTGTCTTGACCCTGGCGAATTACGGCATGACCATTCAGATGTTCTTTTGCCCCGTCCGGCCGACCGATTATAACTACGCCAATAATTATTGTCTGGCCAGGTATGCGAAGCCATTAGACAGCATGACGTTGCTTGACGACTTTTTCCTTGGCTCGACTACTTCTCCCTTCATGTATGGTGGCGTTAGATATTATGGGCGTTCCGAGAATGGCGTCTATGGAAAACTTTATTGGGATTGGTGGGTGCCCCGCATAGATACCCTTCTCGGTCCGAATGTTTATGTGCCATCACCCACTGCGCCGATGGCGAAGGCGCCTTCGGGTGCGCCCGGCTGGCCGTCTAAATCATCCGACCTCACTGTCGCGAAATCGCCCATCCTGACTGACCTGGCCGAGACGGGTATGACCGATTATAATGTGCAGCACATTCCCAACAATATCACCAGTGATCCTCCCCAGGATGACGCCCATTTTTACAATGGCCAGCTTGACTCGATTAATTGTGCCTTCGGCGACGGCCATGTGGAACTGCATAATCGTCAAACCATCACCTGGCAGTATTCGCAGGAGGCCAGCTATTTCTATTGAGCGGTAAAATCCTCCCGGTGAACCAACCGCGAATGCTTTCGGTGCCCTGTCTCTACCCGCTTCGGCGGTGATGCCATTCGTTTAATCATGCGGCTTATAGTGAGACAAGTGACTTTTGGTAAGTCGTTTATATAGGATTGTCCATGCAAAAGATAGCATCGTCCATTCCCAGAAATTACTACACATCGTATAGTATGAGAAATTGTCCACGTCTAACATAGATCGTTTAAACGGCCAGGAATAACTCATTAGATTATGAAAATATTGCGCAAAATTGTAACGATGGCTGCATTACTTGGCGGCGTGACCGCCGGGGTGCAGGCACAAGTGTTAATTGGCGGTTTCCAGGGGCTCTCAGACCCTACAGATTACGGGTGGACGGAGAACGGCACCTCGATTACCAACAACCTGAATTGCAGTTTTGCGGCCGCTGGCGTCCCGGGCTTTGCCGATAGTCTTGTAATTGGGGGAGCGGGGACTTTTGGCAACCCGTCGTCGCTTCAAATCTCATTAAGTGCAGCCCAGATTCAGCAGTTCCTTAACAACTCGTGGCTCACGTTCACTTTTTCCATTCCCACCAGCGCCGCCACCGGTGGATATAATCAAATCTACAATGTTCAGTTCCAGTTTTCGGGTGCGGGATATGGCTCTGGATCTACCAACTGGATGTCCGGTGGTAATGCCGCGGGCACCTGGGGCACGTTATCCATGGCGGAAGGCAGTACCAATAGTAACCAAAACGGTGAGCCGAACTATTATCTTTATAGCGGGTATCCTATGATGTCCCAAACAGTGACGTTTAACTATACGGGCTCGACGAATGCCTTCATCACCAGTGGTTCGGGGTATCTCAACATCCTTTTTCAAGGTAATACGGGCAACGGCTCGGTCGCGACGCAGATTTGGAATAGCGTGGTGTTTTCACAAGGGCCGTTCGGAGCGGCTTTGGAGGCGCCCCCGGGCGAATTTGTGGTGGATGATTTCAACGCCAATGGCGTCGGCCCTGAAAATCCGACAAATGACGACTATTATAGTCTCGCTTCTGGAGACTCGACGAATATTTACTCACAAGGGCAAATCACCAATGTCTATGGAAATTGGTATAGCCAGGCGAGCGGAGTAACCAATTTTGTTTGGAATACAAATCAGCTCACTGCGCCGGGTGTTAAAGGCGTCAATGGCTCATTGGAGCTTGATATAAATTGGGAGAACCAGGCCACCGCCGGGGCGGGGGTAGACAGCCAATGGCTTATCTGGGAACAGGGGCCAAACAATAATGAATATAATATGCTCGGCGTCAGCTCGCTCACCTATACCAGCCTGGAAATGGATGTTAAGTGGGACCCCAGTTCCGCCAGTTATCTCGGCGCGCAGACTTACTCGAATTATGGTCCGCTGCGAATTGGAATTCGTGATTCCAGTTATGGTTCGGATTGGCAGAACCTGACAACCGGCACGACGATTACGAATATACCTCTTGGCAATACCAATTGGGTGCATCTTATCGCGCCGCTCTCCGCGGCAAATCCGAATCTCAATGGAAGCTCGGCTACGATTCAAGGAATCCTCATTGGCGCAGACAATACATCGTATGCCAATGGGCAGTTTAATGGCCCCGGAACACTTTACGTGGATAACATCGTGTTTAAGAGTCCGACGGCTGGCGCCGTTAAAATTCCGCCGCCAACCCTGAGCATTCAGCCGGTGACTCCGGGGCTGCGGGTTTATGCCGGTTCGGTCGTGAATACTTATGATCGTGATGTCCTGACAACGGTGGACCAAAACCAGTCCTGGATAGGGGGCGCGGGGACTACTGTAACGTATGCTTTCTCGCTCTTGAGTTATCCGAATAATAATATTGACCAAACGATGCTCGAACTCATCCCGGTAACTTCCGGTAATGCGACTGTTAACAATGAGTATGTTGATTATGGCGCACCCAATGGACTCTGGCTAGTCCTGGCGCCGTTCGGCGGAGGCCAGGTCACCGCTACGGTGGAATGGAAGACTAATCTTGCGAGTGCCAACCCCGCCAACGGTCCGGCCAATATACCAGCCAGTAACCCCAATGCCATTGCGCTATTAATCACCAATTCGACCGCAATTGGCACCTGGCTGTTAACGTTTAACAGCGCCACCACCGGCACCCTGACGCCGCCGGGAGGCACTGCCCATAGCTTCACCATAACGGATCCGACTGCGGTTACAGACTTTGCCAATCCAGTGATTGCGCAGTTTGGATTGCAGCCGAATTCCTCAGCCGGTGAAGGACTCTATGAAACCTGGGGTTATATCGGTGTCACGAATGTTTTGGATGGTAAAGAGTATGAAGACTTCACTCACGAAAGTAGTGATCTGAATCTAAACGAGGTGACTGGTTACCAAACCACGCCTAGCGGGTTCTTCCAGAATGTTAACTCTGCCAACGTGGGTGGCACAATCATTATTCGGACCAACGCTGACCTATATATGGTGAGCTGGACGACGCCGGCCGTTGGTTACAACCTCGTTGAAGACACAAATCTGTTGCTGGTCCCGGCCAGTCACTGGGTAACACCGGATTATTACAGCAGTGGCAACGACGACATAGCCCCCAGGGGAACTGCGGAACTGGAGGGGCCAAATGAAGTCGAGGTCATACCTGCCGATAATGCGGCGACTGTCAATGGACAACTGGGCGGCCCTCTTGCGCCGGATGCTTACTTCATCCTGACGACAAATACGCCTGCCTCTGCTCCATAATAAGGCTTTAAATAACTGTAACGAATCAGGGCGGCACCGGGTTGGTGCCGCCTTTTGATTATCCTGAATTTGATTTCGTGAAGGCTCTTAGCGCTGACAATTCATTGACACGATGGCTTAGCTTCTTCAGATCGAGTCGGGCCATAAATAAACCATAGGATAATCCATGCCTTTCATAGGTTCATCCATTCTCCCAGTTAAAGATTTTTGTTACTTTTAAGTAGCTAGAGCTAGCCGAGTTATCATCGCAAAGCGAGCTTATGAAATCAGAAGGAGTAGCCTTACTGGAACTCTGTTCTATGACTTTGTTGGGCCTTGGAGGAATCCGGGGTGCGGTTGT
>Ga0206821_10160_pt1 | contig 15017 bp, 7 predicted proteins | sample Alteio_BWOrgCont_85_FD_152860 | JGI IMG/M metagenome (GOLD analysis project Ga0206821, IMG submission 152860) | Enriched cells from forest soil in Barre Woods Harvard Forest LTER site, Petersham, Massachusetts, United States -... | ecosystem: Environmental > Terrestrial > Soil > Temperate forest >...
CAACCGGCTCCGCCTCGGCAAAATCTACGCTCCCGAAAAAGTGGAACAGGCGCTCGCCAACTTCTTCCGCAAAGGGAATCTGAATATGCTGCGCGAACTCGCTCTGCGCACCACCGCCGAGCAGGTTGGCACCGCCGCTGCCGAATATCGCCGCATCCAGGGCCTCGAACAGGCGCCCATCCCCGAGAAAGTGATGGTCTGCCTCTCGCCGCGCGCCGGCATGGATCGCCTCGTGCGCATCGGTGCGCGCATTGCCGGCCGCCTCGCCACCAACTGGTATGTGGTCTACGTCGAAACCCCCGACAGCGACGATCGCCACGGCAATCCCGAAGCCTATGCCCGCCTCGAGGAAAATCAGCGCATGGCTCGCGATCTGGGAGCGCGCGTCATCGTCCTGAAAGACAAAAAAGTCGCCGACGCCCTCATCGAGTTCGCCCGCAAAGAGAACATCTCCCACGTCGTCTTCGGGCAGTCAGCCCGCAGCCGCTGGGACATCTTCCTGCACGGCTCCATCGTCAACCGCTTCCTCACTGAAATGCGCGACGCCACCGTCCAGGTCGTGCCGGTTCAGAGAGAACGAAGTGAGCGGGGCCAGGCGAAACGTCTGTAAACATTGAGTTCTTTAACGGAGGCCCTGTCCATGACAGGAATTGAGCTGAATAAGCAGGCTCGCGCCGACGCGATCGCGTCGATCCAACAATACTTCGAACAGAACCTGCCCGAGCCGATTGGTGACCTGCCCGCAGGATTGCTACTCGACTTCTTCCTCGAGGAGATTGGGCCAGCCATTTACAACAAGGCCATTGCTGAAGCCCAGACGCGCCTGCAACTGCGCATAGCCGATCTCGAAGGCGAGCTCTACGTCGACGAGTTCCAGTACTGGCCCAGGCTCGCCGCGAAACGAAAACACCGACCGTAGCGCGCCGAGCCTGAATCTGCAACCCGCCGTCTAATTCACCGTCACAGAAAAGGTAGTCGAAGCCGTAATTGTCGAAGTCGTCGTATCGGTCCCGGTGAGCGTTACCGTATACGTGCCCGCCGCCACATCCTTCGACGTCCCTCCACCTGAAGAACCAGAGCTGCTGCCGCATCCCAGCGTCAGACCCACCATCGCGAACAGCATCAGGCAGCTCATCAGCGTCCACATTCTCGCCCGCGACTTCCGAAGCCCGAAGCACAGCATCCCAGCCAGCGCCGCCGCGCCCAGCGGAATCGATTTCCCGATCGGTGCATGATTCGGAATCGACGCAACCGTCCCATTCCGCGCAAAACTATGGACGCCGGAAACCGAACACGCGCTCTGCGATGTGTAAACGGTCAGCGTCGCCGTCGCCACAGTTCCCGCGGTCACCGCCGTATTGCTGATCGCATAGCACCCGTACGTATTCAGCGAAGTGCTGCTGGAGGAAGCCGTAAATCCCACCGTCCCCGCGTACGAATCCTTCGGCGTAATGCTCACCGTCGACGCCGCGGAGCTTCCCTGCGACACCGTCACCGCCGTCGCAGCCAGCGTAAAGCTGCCCGTTCCACCGCCGCCGCCCGTCGTCGTCCCGCCCCATGCGGTCAGCAAATTCATGAAGTCCACCGACCCCAGTCCGCTGGCCTCGTCGTACCCCGCCGTCGCCGAATACTCCGACGCACCCGCCGTCGAGCAGTACTTCGTCCCCGCCGTGCACTTGTTCGATCCGCTGGTGATGTCATGAAACGCCAGCGCATACGTTGCCGCATTCCCCGCCAGCTTGTACAACTCCGATGCCGCCACGCCCTCGCCGCTGGAAGACGTCTTTTGATTGATGATCGACAGCATCCCCGCGAAAATCGGCGCTGCGAAACTCGTTCCTCCGGCAACGGTCAGGTCCTGCGTGCTCGCATCGCGAAACCCGCTGTTGCAACTGGTCTTCTGCCCGGTGCTCCACGCCGATGTATCGCTGGTGCAATATAAATAACCCGCATCGTCAGCAGACGAGTCGAGCGAAATATCCGGCACCAGCCGGAAGCTGCCCGACGCAAGGCCCGAAACCCCCGTCTGCCAGCTCGGCCGCTTTATCGTTGTGCTCACGCCTCCGCCGCCCGCGGAAATCGCATACTGCGCTCCGTATTGCGCGGCGATGGCCGCACTATCGTCATTCCAAACCTGCTCCGGTATATAGGACAACGCCGAGCTGATCACATCGTTCCCGCTCGATTGTTTCCAGTAAGTCGAGTTCGATGCCGCCACATCCGCCGCCGGAAACTCCGTTCCTCCCAGCCCCGTGGCAAAGGCACTGCTCGCCGGATAATTCACCGCCAGTTCCTGCTGCTCCGCAGAGCTCAGGCTGGTTTCCCCGTAGCACGACGTCGACCCATCGTCGCCCGCCGCCGCAATCACGCTCTGCCCCTGGCTCACTCCCTGCTCAAGAATCCCTTCGAGCGTCGTGAAGTTGCCCGCGCTCAGCGTCGGCTCACACGCTCCATAGCTCATGCTGATGACGGGTGCAGTATCGTTGTCGATTGCGTATTGCAGCGAGTCGAACACGCTGTAGTTCGCCGCGTTCCCGACGTAGACAAAATCGATCGAGGCTCCCCGGCCAACTCCACCCGAATACTCGAGATCCAAATCGGACTCCGATTCATCCCCCGGAGAAACCGCTGACGTTCCTGAAGCGGGCACCAGAATGACGGTGGGATCCTTCACCGTGAATCCCATGGCCTTCTGAAAATTCTCAATATCCGCGACGTTGATCGCCGATTGCCCGACCACCGCAATCGTCACTCCCGATCCCGTGTCGCCCAGGTTGTATGCCGGAGTAATGTCGTAGATCGTCGCCACATCGTCCGGCGTCAGAAAATGCTGATCGGTCTGCGCCGCAGTGAACCCCGGTCTCGCGCTATCCGCGCCGGCCGTGTGAAAGCGAACCTGCGGCCGCGGACGAAAGTCGTCCAGGTTCCTCACCGACAGCACTACCCCACCCAGCGCCGCCGGGACCGACAAATCCGTCGCATTGGAGAAATGCTTCTCGCCATCGACCACGTACTCCTGCATTTCCGTGTGAAACGCGTTCTCTACCTGCGCCGCCGTACCGGAAAACGTGATGCTGGTGCGGCTGTTGCCCACGCGCTCCACGTTGAATCCCTGCGACGTCAGCCAGGCCGCAACCTTCGCCACATCGCTGCTGCTCAGCCCAAACAGCCCGGCATATTCCGCCGGCGTCAGCCACTGATGGTACTCCGGCGAGCCCGGCGTCTGCTGCGCCTGCACCAGCGCATCCAGTTCAGCCTTCTGCTCCGCCGTGGGCCTGAAATACATCGTGATGCCCACGATTGGCGTTCCCGGATTCATCCGCCCCGCGGGGCTCTGCGCGGCCACCCGCGGATTCGCCGTGCCCGGCAGCCCGACGGCCGTATTGGCGTCGATCGGTTCAACCAGCCGGTTTTGTGGAGTCTGAGCGAAGGCCGTGATCGTTCCCGCAATCATTAAAATGCCGAATACTCCAGTGACCCTGATGCCCGTCCAGGAGCGAACATTCCAAAAACGCATGCGCCATACCTCTGAACTGGCTTGGATGACGAAAAATGGCTTTCTGGTGAGGCTTCCCAAAGAATCTCTGGCGCTCCTCGCTCTTCGTCGGGACGCAAGAGTCCGAACGGGCGCAAACCATGCTCCCGCAGCGATCTACGCCGACTTCCGGGTCCGCCGGAGGCCCCCTGTTTAGGGTATAGACGTGGGATCAGGGGTTCAGGTTACGTGCCAGGGCGCACGCACCCGCAAACCTTTAATCGGATGAGGCCGCGGCTTACTGCTTCTTCAGCACCGCGTTGCTGTTCTCGTCCGACGTAATTTGCCCCTCCAGCTTGTGCAGAGCCGCGTACTCGCCTGCATCGATCTGCACCTTCTTCAGCGTGTACTGCCGCGTGTAGTGCAGTGTGTCGCCCTGTGCCTTCACTTCGCTGTGATACGTCGCAAAGCCCACGTCCACATTCACCGGATCGGGCAGGTCGTCGACCGTATAGCCGGCCGGAATCTTCACGTCAAAGTTGTCCTGCCATGTGCCCACACCCGTCGGAAAACTAATCGGCACATGGCGCGGCTTGTCATCCAGCGCCTCCGCCACCGATCCCACCACCCGCGGCCGCACCAGCAGCAATGTCCCCGCTCCCTTGGCATACAGCGGGGCCGTCACGTTATATTGCATCTCCAGCGGCTGATCCAGTTGCTTCACGTTCTGCGCCGACTCCGTGTTCAGTGTGAAGGTCGAGAAATCCTGCTGCAGCCCTCTTTCCATCAGTTGCCGTTGCTCCTTGTCGCTGGTCATCGACAGTCTGCCGCGCCACGCCATCGCGGCCACGCCGGAGCGTGAAACGCTGACATCGCCTTTCAGCGTGCCATCCGCTGCCAGTTCAAATTTCGCCGTGCGCTGGGTCTTCGCCAAATCCGGATCGAGCACCGGGAACCCAATTACCTGACTGTCCTTCCCGTCCATCAGCAATCCATACCCGCCCTGCTCATACTCCGGCAGTTGCCCCACCGGCACATAAGGGTTGGTCGGATCGAAGATCAGATACCGCTTGCCGGTCTTCGCCATTACCACCGCCTGCAGACGCGGATTCTCATACCCCTTCGGAATTTCGATAGCGGCGATCATGTGGTTGCCGTACTCCGACGGCGCTCCCGGATCCACGACGCCCCGATCCGCGTCCACCATCACCCATGTGGCACGGATGCCGACCGCGTCCAGCATCGCCACCATGAGCGTCGCCTTGTCTTTGCAGTCTCCGAAGCGCCTTTGGAAAATCTGTTCCGCCGGATGCGCCTGTCGGCCACCGATGCCGATTTCCACTCCCACGTAGCGAATCTGCTGCTGCATAAAGTCGGCAATCTTCGACAGCCGCGCCATAAAGTCGCCGTCCCCGGCCGCCGTCTTCGCCGCCGTCGCAATATCCGACCCGCCCTCGCTTTGCGGAGCCTCCAGGTTGTAATACCAGTTGCCGATATTCGCCCACAGCGCGTCGCCATCCGGGATCTCGCTTGCGGAGAAATGTACGCTCATCCGGGCCGCCAACGCTTCCCACGCGGGCGACAGCGGCACATCCTCCAAATCTACGCCCTCCACCTCTTGAACTTCCCAGCGAAAATGCCCTGGCGAAACCTCCGTCGGCGGCACCGCCGCGTGCTGAAACCACACTGACCGCTGGTGCCATCCCGCCGGCAAATCCACCTCGAAGGTCCCTTGCACGAGGGGAATTGAACTCTGGAATGGCCAGACGTCTTCGGTCTCGTAACTGGGGAACTGCTGCACCGACTCCCAGGCCACGATGCCCCCTGGATCCGCACCTGGAGCTGCCGCTACTTTGTAGAGCCCATCCAGAAAAACCATGTCCGGATCGCTTTCGCCCACCTCCACGTATTCGGAGTCCTTCATGGCGTAGTGATGACCGTCCGGCCCAATGCTCCATACATGGAACGAAAGCAGCTTTTCGTCCTTAGTGAATCTCACATGAGGCGTCACATCGCGGAGTTGCCGCCCCTGCGGCCGCAGGATTTTCACTACCATGCGCGTTCGCTCGACCGCCCTGCCGTCCGGACCCACCGTCAGCAGCACGTCATTCAGCAGCACCACCGCCTTCGCATCGCCCCAACTCCCGGTGGCGGCCGCGGCCTGCATCATCCAGTCCGGCAGGTTCGGATTCGACGACCCACGCGCCGGGGCCATGCATCCCAGAAACAGAACCAGAGTCACTACGCTGGCTGAACGGCTCATCCTCATTCGCTTTTCCCCGCGTCTCCGGCGGATCCGGCCGCATCCGCGGTCCGATCCAGCACCACCGGCTGCTGGTCCTGCGCACCCGTCTTCTGAAAGAAGTCGCGCAGCTGAGGATATTGATCCTTGAGATAGACCGTGTTTCCCAGCATCAGCAATCGAGCCTGCTGGTATACCTTCGGCGTTCCTCCGTACTTGACAACATACTGAGCAGACTGAGGAAACGGAATCTGCGCATTGGTGGGCAGTGTCTCCACCGCTAGCCCAGACGCCAGCGCAATCTTCACCTGATCTTTCACGGTGTAAGGGTAGTGCATGTCCACGGGATTTTCTCTCGCTTCCTCCGCGAAAGGAGGCTTCATGCTCGCTTCAAAGAATGTGCCGGGCATAACCACTCTCTTTCCCGTCGCCGTCCCCATGCTGCCGGTTACATTCACAAATGCCACCAGCGGCTGCGTACTATCTGTCAGCGCGTCAAAGTGGTCCGTCTTTACCTGGACGCCCGGCGGGACCCGGCCCTGCAGATCGTCGTCAAACCGCTTCTTCGTCTCATCCGCGTCATTGCCCAGCGCCAACTGTCGCCAGTGCAGAGCATCCATCCCCGTCATGGAGATCTGTAGCGTTCCCTGAACCTTTCCATCCTGTGCCAGTTCCAGATTCGCTCTGCGCTCTACCACCGTATCTTTGTAGTCCGCTGCAGGCGTCAGCACCACCTGGGTGCCTCCGTCGACCTCCCGGACACCCATCAACTGGGTGTGAACCCAGTCCAGCTTGCCGTATTCGCAATACCGCTCACCCGGGTCGAAGTACACATCTTTGCCGCCTGCGTTGACGATCGCAATTTCGTCCGTCAATTGCCCCCAATAGAGATATTTTCCATTCAGAATTCGTTCGTTACGCCTGGTCACCGCCATGTCGTAGGCCTTGAACCCCGCTGCTCGCGCCATAGCGATAAAGAGCCGTGTGATCTCTTTTTGTGTGCCCCGCTTCTGCGCCCAGATGTCCCCGGCCGTTTTGTCCTTCACACCCGCTGCCTGATTTTCGGCATCCGTATGTTCGCGGCTGAAGTGCGTGTTATCCACTGTCATCACGGCCGCGTAGATTTTCGCCAGCCTCTGATCGTCACTGTCGCCCGCTGCAGTAACCTGACCAACGGCCTGCCGGATCCGGTCGTTGGTCTCAGCAAAATGATCCACCTGCTTCGCCCAGGTTCTGCCTGTGTTCTGCCAGAACTCCTGGCCAGTGGCGTTGGACGAATAATAGAAAATCAGCCGGTACGAAAAGCTGTCCAGCGGGGGCGAATAAGGTTCCTCGGGAATCGGCGGTACATCCTTCACTACCAGATCGAATCCGGTGGGCAGGTCCACGAACTTTGAGCCTGGCGGCAGTTCCTGGTCATAGAGCAGGTGCGTGGCTGCAAACACGTTACCCATCCCGTCCGGGACCGAGATCACTGTGCTGCTGCCCGGATCCAACTGCATGGCAATGAAGTGATAGTGACCCTCGTGAACGAAGATCGGTTGCTGCAGATCCCATGTGGGCGGAAAAATATACCAGTCGTCGTACTGGCGCTCCCACCGGTACTCGATAATGCTGCCCACCTGCACGTTCGGCATCGAGAAAACCTTCTCCATCACCCGGATGCCGCCTACCATTATCACGGGCTTGTCCATCGGCGTTCCGGTAAACGGAACAACCGTCCCATCCGGCTCAACCGTCCTGCCCTCAATCCCGCGGATCGCCGTAGCTCCCGCCTCGAAAGGGATCGCGACGTCGCCGTATTCCTCTTTTCCCCGTTCCGTCAGGATCTTGATCCGGGCGTAAACCCGGTGAAAATGAGACTTGATATCGGCGTACTCCTCGTAGTTCAGATACACCGCCGGCGCCCCCGGCGCCTTCGGATCCGATATCATTTTCAGCTCTTCAGGAGTCGGCTGGGTCCAGGTCGTCGCGGCCATCGCCGGCCAGCTGGAAACCAATGCCACGGAAAGAAACAGTAAGTTACGGCGGAATGAATAAGTCACGGCAGAAACCTCATGGAATTCAACCAATGGGTCAAACCAACCCCAGAGCCTTTCGACCAAGGTCCCTGGAGATTCAAAAGAATGATTGTTGGCACCTTTTTATCGTCCCCCCGCTCCCATAGGCAAGCGAAATCGGGGATATCGCCGTAACCAACAAGTTAGCCGGGGTTACTGGCTCGCGGTCACGGCCGTTCGCTCCAGCACCACCTGCTGCTGATCCTGGGCGCCCATCTTCTGGTAGAAGTCCCGTAAATCCCCGTATTGCGCCACTGTAAAGTAGGTTTTCCCCATCGCTACCGCCCGCGTCAGCTCATAACCATTTTGTGGAGAGCTGTACTTCGCCCGGTATTTTCCGAACGTCAGCATGGGAACCTCCGCGTCTGTGGGCAGGTTCTTCACCGTCAGCCCCGGCGCAAGTTCCAGCTTCACGTCGTCCTGGTCGATGTACGGGTAGCGCATATCGATGGGGCTCTCCCGCGTCGCTGCGGAAAACGGCGGCTTCACATTCGCTTCAAACAGCGCGCTGGGCACAATGATCCGCTTGCCGGTGGCCGTGCCTATCGTACCGGTCACGTCCATCACCGCCATCAGCGGCGAATCCGGCTCAGTCAGGCCGAGAAAATGGTTCGTCTTAATCACCACTCCCACCGGAACCTGTCCCTGCAGCTCGTCCTCAAACTTTTTCTTCGTCTCCTGCTCGTCGCCCCGCAGCGCCTGCTGCCGCCAGCGCAGGGCCTCCTCGCCGTTCATCGTGATTCTCGCACTACCCTTCACCGTCCCATCCGCGGCCAGTTCCAGATCGGCCGAACGCACGATTGTGTTGTCCTGGTAATTCGCAGCCGGCGTCGCCACGGCTACCGGTCCCTGATCCGTCTGCCGGATGCCCAGAAGCTGCGTGTGCATCCAGTGCAGCTTCCCGTAGTCGCAATACCGCTGCCCCGGATCGAAGAATTGCTCCTTGCCTCCCACTGAAACAATCGCGATCTCGTCCTCGAACTGGTTCCAGTCCAGATACCCCGTATTCAGCAGGTTTACATTGCGCTCCGTCACGATCATCGCGTACGCCTTCAGCCCCGCTGCCCGCGCCATCGCGATAAACAACCGCGTAATCTCGTCGTCGCTTCCCCGCTTCTGCTCCCAGATGTCGGCCGCCGTCTTCACCCGCAGCCCCTGCGCCTTGTTTTCCTGCACCGAGTGCTCCCGCGAAAACCGCGTGTTGTCGATCTTCATGACCGCCGCATAAATCTTCTGGAGTTTTTGGTCTTCCGTGTCCGTCGGCGCCACAATCTGCCCTACCGCATCACGAATCTTCCCCGATGGATTCGCGAACCGGTCCACATCCTTCGACCAGATCTTCCCCTCGTTCTGCCAAAACTCTCCGCCGCTCAACTGCGCCGAATAATAAAACAGCAGCCGGTACGAAAAACTGTCCAGCGGCGGTTGATACTCTTCATCTGTCAGTGCGGGAATGTCGCTCACCACCAGATCGAATCCATCCAAACCTTCCCGCACCTTATTCCCCGGCGGCAGCGCGGGATAGTAGAGGATGCCGTGCGCCAAACTCGACTTTCCCATCGCATCCGTCACCGTAATGTCGTGATGTGCCAGATCTTCGGGCACGAAATGGTAGTGCGCCTGGTGAACATAAATCGCCTGCTGGATGTACCAGCTCGGCGGAACGACACTGCCATCGTCGTAAGAAAGTACCCACCGGTATTCAACAATGCTGCCCACCTGCACATCCGGCATGCTGAATGCCTTAACGTGGATCTTGATGTCACCGGACCGAACCACTTCCTTGTCATACGGCTTGCCGGTAAACGGAATCACCGTCCCGTCGCTGTGAATCGTCCGCCCCTGCACGTCTCGGATGTTCGAGTCCTTCGCTTCGTAGGGAAACTGGAAGTCGCTATAGTCCTGCTTACCCTTTTCAGTCAGGATCTTGATCCGCGCATACATCACGTGAATGTGAATCTTGTCATCCACCGTTTCTTCGCGATTCAGATACACCGCTTCGGCATTCGGAGCTTTCGCATCGGACGTCATTTTCAGCTCTTCAGGAGTGGGCTGCGTCCACGTGGTCGCACCAAAACCAAGAGCCATCAACGATAAAGAAAAGGAGAGGAACAGAAGGGACGAGCGAAAGAATCGAACCACGGGAGGGCCTCGCAACAGAATACGTACTACGCACCCATAGAAAGGGAGACTCCATAGAGTTCAGCCAGTTCGTGGGGATGCGTGTGCCCCTTTTGTATCGGTGTTACGCCTCAGGTGCAAGCAAAATCGCCGAATCTTTGATACCCGTTACTCGCTTTTTGCGCTGCCGCCAGCGCCGGCAGCCGGCTGCGCCACCGTCAGAACCAACTGCGCCTGATCCTGCGTGTTCATACTCTGAAAGAAGTTACGCAGCGCCGCATATTGCTTCGTGTCGTACACAATGCCACCAACTTCCTCGGCCCGCCCGTACTCGTAAGTCGCCCCATCCACACCATAAGTTCCCGCAAAGCGCGCATACGGCAGAAACGGGATGACCTGGCTCTTCGGCAGCAATTCCACCTTCGCATCCGCCGGCATGTGGATCGACACCTGATCCTGTACCGAATACGAGTAGTGCAGATACACCGGATTCTCGCGCGTCGCGCTGCTGTACCGCGCTTTCGACTGCGCCTCGAAGAAGGTTCCCGGCAGCAGCAGCCGCTTCCCCGTCTTCGTCCCCACCGGCCCGCTCACCTCCAGCTTTGCCTCCAGCGGTTGCGTGGAGTCAGTCAGCGCCGTGAATCCCTTCATCGTCACCGTCATGCCACTTGGCAATGCACCGCGCACCTCGTCACTGAAATCTTTCTCCGTCTGCTGGGCATCGGCCTGTAGCGCTTCCTGCCTCCATTTCAGAGCCGCCGCGCCGGTCATCGCAATGCGCACGGTTCCCTGCGCCTGCCCCTCCGCATCCACCGTCAATTCCGCATGCCGCACCGTCTTCGTATCGTTGAAGTTCGGCGCCGGCGTCATCGCGATCTGCGCCGGACCCTTCTCCACCTGCCGCACCCCGGTCGTCCAGGCATGCTTCCACGCGAGTTCCCCAAATTCGCAATACCGCTCGCCCGGATCGAAGTACTTCTCTTTCCCGCCCACATTCACAATGGCAATCGCATCGTCCAGCTGATGCCAGTCCGTTTCTCCCAGCAGAAACATGTTCTTATCGCGATCCGTCACCTTCATCGCGTAGGCCTTCAGCCCCGCCGCCCGCGCCATCCCCACAAACAGCAGCGTGATTTCCTCAGCATCCCCGCGCTTCGCATTCCAGATATCGATTGCCTTCGCCGTCTTCAGCTTGTCAGCCTTGTTTTCCGCGTCGCTGTGCTCCCGCGTGAAATTCGTATTCTCCAGCGTCATCACCGCGGCATAAATCTTGCGCAGCTTCTGCTCGTCCGTATCGCCCGGCGCTACCATTCCCGACACCACCCCGCGCAGCTTGCCCACCGCCATATACCCGTCCACATCCGTCGACCACGCCAGTCCCGCCTGCTGCCAGTACTGCTCCGGGGTATGCACGTCTTCCCCAAACGCGTAATAGAACAGCACGTAATACCCCAGGCTCCGCAGCGGCGGCGCATCGTCTTCCTCCACCTGCGGCAGAATATTATCCAACACCACATCCCATCCCATCGAGTGCTGGTTCACCACCTGCACGCCCGGCGGCAGGTTGTTGGTCGCCAAAAACTGCGCTCCCTCCGATGGCAGATAGTGATAGTGCGCGTGGTGGACGAACACCGGCTGCTGCAAATACCACTTCGGCGGATTCACTCCCTGATAGCTCAGCGTGTAACGGTATTCCAGGATGCTGCCTACCTGCACGTCCGGCATGGAGAAGGCCTTCTCCATCAGGCGCATCCCGCCCGCCTTCACCAACTCCTTCTGGAACGGCTTTCCGGTAAAAGAAACAATCGTCCCATCGCTGTGGATGGTTCGCGCCTCCACCCCCCGGATTCCCTCGTTCCTCGCCTCGTACGGGATCGTAATATCGGAGAATTGCTCGACACCCTTCTGCGAAAGGATCTTGATGCGCGCGTAAACGATGTTTTCCTCGAATCGATCGTTCGCCATCACATCGAGCGACAGAAAGACTGCGGCTGCGCCCGGCGCTGCCGGATCAGTGGTCATCTTCAGTTCTTCAGGAGTCGGCTGCGTCCAGTTCGCACTCGCAAACACCGGGACGGCCAGCATGAAAGGAAGAAGGGCAAAAGCAGAGCAGAAGCGACGGACAAAATAGACCACCGGGCGAGCCTCGCAACAAAACAGGAGTTCTCCCGAAGATACCTGCGAAAGCCGCAGAATCCAACCAACATCCATTCGAGAGCGTGACCCCTTTGTACGGTTCGCGTCCCGTCCCGCGCAAGCAGATTATTCCCGCTCACCCTGCCTGCGAACCCTGCGCGAAACTACTGACTTCCGCCCACAGCCGCAGCCGCCACCGCAGGAGCTGTAACCAGCACCACCTGCGCCTGATCCTGCGTGTTCACCCTCTGAAAGAAATCGCGTAGCTGCGGATAATCCTTTGTCTCGTAGAAAAGCCCATTCACTGCCTCCAGCCGCTCGTACGCATAACGACCCTTGTCAGCCATCCCGTAGGCCGATGAAAGCCCGGCATACGGCGAGAACTTAATCTCCTGCGTCTTCGGCATCATCTCCAAAGTTGCCATCGCCGGCAATGCCAGCTTGACCTTGTCATGCACGCTGTAGGGGTAAGGCAGGTACACGGGATTCTGCCTGACCGCGTTCACAAATCTCGGCTTTGCCTGCGCCTCAAAAAATGTTCCCGGCAAAAACATTCGTTTGCCCGTCCGGGTGCCCATGTTTCCGCTCACTTCCAGATTCGCCACCAGCGGCACGGTGTAATCCGTCAGCGCCGAGAGGCCGTCCATCTTCACCGTCAGGCCCGCCGGCAATTCGGCCTGCAACCCATCCGTAAACTCCTTCTTCGTCTGCTCCTCATCGGACACCAAAGCTTCCTGCCGCCACCTTAATGCGACTGATCCCGTCATCTCAATCCGGATCGTGCCCTTCACCCCTCCGTCCGAATCCAGATGCAAATCCGCGTCCCGTTCTGTCTTCGTCGCGGAAAACACCGGGTATGGCGTCTGCGCGATCGCCGTTGTTCCTCCATCCAGTTGGCGAACGCCCGCAGTCCAGGTATGCTTCCAGTGCAGCTCGCCAAACGCGCAATATCGCTCCCCGGGGTCGAAGTACATTTCCTTCCCGCCCACATTCACAATCGCAATCGTGTCGTCCAGTTGGGACCAGTCCGCCTGCTGAACGACAAAAGCATTCTCATCGCGATTGGTCACCGCCATCGCATACGCTTTCAGTCCGGCGGCTCGTGCCAGTCCGATAAACACCAGCGCGATCTCCTCCTGGTTGCCCCGGCGCTTTGCCCAGATATCCGTGGTATTCTCAGCCTTCGCCTTTTGCACCTTGTCTTCCGCTTGCGTGTGCTCGCGCGAGAAGCTGGTATTATCCATGCCCATCACTGCCGCGTAAATCTTCTCGAGCTTCTGCCGGTCGGTATCTCCCGGCTCCGTTAGCTGCGCCACCGCTTCTTTCAGCTTCTCCGGCGCCGCATAGGCATCCACTCCCCCGCTCCAAATCGCCCCCTGCGCCTTCCAGAAGTCTCCATAACTCTTCACGGGCGTGATCATGTAATAAAACATGACCCGGTACCCCATGCTGTGCACCGGCGGAGAGTCGTCTTCCTCCACCTGCGGCGGAATGTCGCTCACCCGCAAATCCCATCCCTTCCACCCGCTACCCGTCATCTGCACGCCGCGCGGAAGGAACTGGGTACTCATCCCCGGCAGCAGTTGTGACGGGTCGTAGTGAAAGTGCTCCTGATGTACGTACAGAACTTGTTGCAGATACCAGCGCGGTGGGCGAAATCCGTAATAGGTCGTCTCATACCGGTACTCCAGAATGCTGCCCACCTGCACGTCCCGCAAGGAAAAGCCTTTCTCCATCCGCCGTATCCCGGCGCCCTTTACCACCAGCTTTTGCCACGGCTTGCCTGTAAACGGCACTACCGTCCCGTCGCTGTGGATCGTCCGTCCCTCCACACCATGGATATTCTCTTCTTGATCCAGGTACGGAATCGTCACATCGCCGTATTTCTTGCCGTCCTCCGTCAACACCTTGATGCGCGCATAGAAAGTGTGATGGCCTCCAACCTCGTTCGTTGTCTCTTCGAGATTGAGATACACAGCCGCCGCCCCAGGCGCCGCCGGATCCGCTGTCATCTTCAACTCATCGGCCGTGGGCTGCGTCCATTTCGTTCCGCCCCATGCAGGGAAGGACGCCAACAGCACAAAAAGCGGCATGCAGCGACAAAGAAAACGCACCAAAGTCAGGCCCCCGCACCTTGAAAGAAACAAAAAACGCCATGAGAAACCCGCTACCTACTCAGTCTTCCCCAGACTGCCGGCAGCCGCCCCGGAATCCGTGGCCGAAGCAACCTTGATGACGACTTGCTGCTGATCCTGCGTGCTCACCTTCTGAAAGAACCCGCGGAGATCCGGATACTCTTTCGGGTCGTACAAAATATTGGCCACCCGCACGCGCCGCGCGTAGGCGTACGCCGTGGCTGCGCCGCGATATTTTGACGTGAAGTCCGCGTTCGGCATAAAGGGAATCTGCGCGTCCTGCGGCACGCTGTCAACGGACATGTTCGCAGGCAGATTCAGCTTGAACTGGTCCTCCACCACGTAGGGATAGTGCATGTACACCGGCGTCTCCCGCGTCGTGCTTGCATACGGCGCCTTGGCCTGCGCCTCAAAGAATGTTCCCGGCACAAAAATCCGGTGGCCTGTCTTTGTGCCCATCGTGCCGGTTACGTCCACGGTCGCCAGCAGAGGCTGCGTGTAATCCGCCAGAGCGGTGAAGCCGCTCGTTTTCAGGTGTACGCCGGGAGCGATGCCTCCCTGCAGATAGTCATCCAATTTCTTCTTCGTTGCGTCCTCATCGGAACTGAGAGCCTCCTGCCTCCAGCGCAGAGCCTCGTTGCCCGTCATGGTGATGTGGAGCGTGCCGTGGATACTTCCATCCGCATCCATCTGCAGTTCGGCCTTCCGAACGATATCCGTTTCAGCGAACGCCGGCGTGGGCGTAGTGCCCAGTTCCGACCCGCTTCCGCTCGTCTGCCGGAGTCCCCCCGTCCAGGTGTGCGTCCACTTCAGCTTGCCGAATTCGCAATAGCGTTCCCCGGGATCGA
>Ga0206821_10161_pt1 | contig 14996 bp, 12 predicted proteins | sample Alteio_BWOrgCont_85_FD_152860 | JGI IMG/M metagenome (GOLD analysis project Ga0206821, IMG submission 152860) | Enriched cells from forest soil in Barre Woods Harvard Forest LTER site, Petersham, Massachusetts, United States -... | ecosystem: Environmental > Terrestrial > Soil > Temperate forest >...
CGGTTTCCATTTTCCGCAACTTGGGCATTCGTTCTTTGAATCAAAAACTTTATAGTTACAATCAGGGCAATCCCAAAAGTTGTTCATTAAAAATAGATAAATAATTGTTCAATGACTGAACATTGAACAGTTTTAATATAAATCAAATTTTCTTAGATTTCAACAAATAATTTAGGATAATATACAACTTTGATTGTTCTAATTTTGTAATCCTCGATGATCGTTCTATCTAAATAATGGATAACTTGAATCGAAAATTCTTTGTTTATGTCTTTTTGTTCATATTGTTGTTTTAATTTATTACATAATTCATTATCGTTTAATGTAATTCCGTAAATAGGTTCGTCTTTGTCATTTAATAATTTCAGATCATTAATATCGATATTTATTATTGTATAGTCTTGTCGTTTTACATTAGGAGATCTTGTGGTATCATTCCATTTAAAATATTCTGTTTTTTCTTCATTTGTTATGATATTAATCATGCGAACAAATAATTTATGAATACCATGTTTTCCTGACATAGAATGAGTAACTTCAATTACTTTGTAAATGATGTCATCTATTAACAATAATGTTCCTTGTTTGATGTCATCAAGATTTATTATTACACAATCCATTAAAAATATATGAATTTGTTTATTTTGATTTAATTCTTATTTCTAAATTTCAATTTTAAATAATTTAATCATGTATTCTTTCAATCAGATATTTCCTCACTTCATCATCTGTCACTTTATCATCTTTTATATAATGTGTTGAGTCTGGCATATAATCTTCCAAAAATGATTCACCATCAATGGACTCAATGTATTTACCAACATCATGTACTTTTATGTTTTTTGTTTCACATAAATTTTCTAATAATATGACAAATTTATTTCGTTCTTCAATATAATCATTTGTTGATTTTATTTTTAGATTTAAATGTGGGATAACATGTATTTCGATATCTTCGTTGAATATCTTTTTTGCTAATAATTTGATATAATCTAGATCTTTATCTATTTCGTCGTCACTTAATTGGTGTAATTTTAAATCGTATTTTTTTAATGATTCATCATATGAACAATAATAATTATAATAATGATAGTTTATCGGAGTATCTCTGTAATAACAGATTTTTCTTGATGATATTTCCAATATTATTTTTTTGATATTTTTTATGTTTTTAATGTTATCAATGAATGAGTTTGAGGTATATATTACTTCTGGATGATGAATATCGCCAAATATCATATTGGTTAAATTAGATGGGTTATTGTTGACGACATTTTTTATATCATCAATATTCTCTAAAAATAATATAATTTCTTTCGTTGTATGTAATCTTCCAGGAAAAGAATGCCATCCATAACCATGCATGTATCTACAAGAACCTATGTATAACATGAGTATATTATTATTATGATATTAAAATTACATAAATTTAAATCCAATGAGTTGTTTCTTCTTCAAGTGTTATAGTTTTGTACGTTTTTTTCATGAAAGATTCATGACCAATCGAATCATTATTCCATTTATCATATTTTAGACCATTTATTTTTTCCGGTAATTTCTTTGCATTATTAACAATCAAAATGGCTTTTTCATCATTATAATATAAATGATTTGATCCATACATTTTATGTGTCATTGTTGATATTAATTCCTTTTCTTCATCAGATTTAGATTTTGTATAATCAGTAAGTGAATATTTTTTGTTGGGATACCATCTTTTGGAACAACTAGAACAACCCTCAGATGACCATTCAGATTGTTCAATCAAATTCGTTGAATAATTTTCATTTGGTTTCAGATTGAATAATTTAATTAATTTTTCAGGATCGACACGATATTCACTTTCTAGACTTTGAAAAAAATGATGTTCTGTTATTTCATGAAACAGTAGATCTCCAATGTGTATTGACTCAAAAGTTGTTCTGTTAATAAATATCCAGTCATAACTACCATATTCATAACCATGATTTCTTTTGTCATTCAAAGACTGAAAAGGGCATAATTCAGCTCCGTCCCATCTGAATACAACACATACATATCGATCGTTAAACAACAAATAAGAACGACAACTCCATAAACGCCATTTCGGATTGCTAATTTTATTATTATATTTATCAAGAAGGGTAGCTTCTTTTTCTGTCAAAGTGTATGATCGTCTTTTCACAAATTTGTTGGTTATATGATGTTTAATTTTTTCGAAGAAATCTTTTAATTGTCTAAAAGTAATATTATGTTTTTCAAGAACTGCTTCATCTTCTTGAATTCGTTTGGTTAAAGATTCTGATTGACTCAGATGTTTCTGGTCTTTGCATTTCTTTTCTATTCTGTTTATTTCGATATCATCAATTTTGTCAATTATTGTGTCACACATTTCTTTGAATTTTATTACTTATATTAACATTTTTAATAAACTAAATTATTATCAATTTTTAAATTTTATTTATTTATATATTATACACAATGACATCGACATCAATTGATGTTTTACATAATTTGTTTGATATAACGGAATTAAAAACAATATTTGATAAAAGAAATTACAGTACATCAATTTTGTTGAATGATTTTTATTTAAATTTTGATTTACCTTTATTCGTTGATTTCTTTGTTAATGGAATAAGAAAGTCGCATAATATCACAAATCATGTAAGTTTTCATTTTAATGATAAAAATAAGAACATGAATAAAAATATGAATCATTTACGGAACAAAAGATGTAATATCAATTTTGATATAATATTTGACCCATTGAACTTTAGAGTAATCTTTAGACATAACACAACAAATAAATATATTTATGGAGATATATTTAGTCTAAATAACACATTATTTCAGAGGAATATCATCGAATGCATTCATCACGAACAATACAAATATTTATTGTATGATTTATATTATCTATTTATTCTTAAAACGATTTATGATGCTTACAATAATACATCAATAAATTTAATTTTTTTTAATAAATCAGTATCGTATGTTCTTGCAAATAAAAAATATGATATCAGTTATGAAGATGACATAATAAAGAACGAATTGAGTATCCATAAAACGAATATCAAAATGCTAGTAGATATCATAGATCAAAAAATTGGTATTGAAACAATTCATTCAATGATAATTAGCTTGATGAATGATATCAATAATCATTATTGTGGTAATCACAATTTGTGTAATGACATTAAATGGCAAAATAATCAATTGTCATTGTTGGATGAAATTAATGATGTTATTAATGACACATTATCATTGGTATTAGAGCAAAAATATAATGGTGTTATTGATACAAAATTATTCTCTTTTAATATCAAAAAAACCATTGAAAATAATTATGCAATAGATGGTGTTTCAACAATCGAAACATGGTGTAAAGTGAATCTACCTAATTTAAATATTAAAGATTCATTCAACATATTTAAATTATTATTACAAAATAAAATAACACATCAATACAGATCAGCTTATGAACTTTTTGACAAAATAAACAAATATGAGATATCAATTGATGAAAAAGATCTACAAATCATAAATGACAATATTGAATATGCATCTATGTTGGCGAATACGTACATTTATACAAAAGAATTATTTTTAGATATCTTAGATTTTATTGTTGAGTTTGAAACATCAAAAAAACTACCAATTGATTATGTTTGCGATGTAATATTTATTGTATATGAACAATTTTATGCATATATCGAAAACCATAATTTTAGTTTATATGAAAATTTTATTAATATTAACGAATCTACTATTGATAATCTTAAAACAATCATGATTATGTCATCACAAATACAATCACGATGGTTTTTGTATGATATGTTACCATTTATTCTGGTTAATCCAACAAAACTGAATTATGTTGATTTAAATAAACTTGATAAATTGATTAGGGCCTTAAATTCATTTTATAATAAACATTCACTTGGATCAATTAATGATATTAATATATTCAAAATATATGACAACAAATCAATTGTCGATCATCTGATATCAACTTATACACCTGTCACAAAAAGTTTTATAAAAAGGCAATCATACGAAGAATTTGAGAAACAAAATAATTTGATGTCAAATTCTGAAAATACAGATATGGATACATATAATATAAATAAAGGATTATCGGGGGGTAATAGAAATTTGTTGAATGTACCACAAACTTTGTTTATCATTACAGCACATGAATACATCAAAAATGTTAGATTGTTTTATAAAAATTATGATCAATTTGTGATGTCAAAAGATGATAATATTAATGATATTATACGATATGAAACACAACGCAGTATGTTGGAAACAATCGATGATATAGTAACACATTGTAATATATATGGTAATAACTTTTATTTGAATACTTTAGATATTCAGCCTATTATTAATAATATTATTAATCCAAAAGAATTAGAAGTATCTGTTGGAGGTTATCCTCCCTCACCTTTGGCGCAGTCGTATAAGCCTTCGTCATTCCAAAGTCATTCCTCGAGTTATTATAAAAAATATGTTAAATATAAAACTAAATGCAATGATATTAAAAATAAATAAAATTCTATTGTATTCAATAACCTGAAAAAAGATCAGACCTAATTCGGTGAACAACGGCATCAACATCATTCCTGCCATTAGTTTTATGTTCACAAATCTTCATAATACCTTCTTCTCCGACGATGGCTGTGAGAATTTCCATCATTTTGTTCTGTGTCTCTTTGCATTCTTCACTGTTTCGATGATTGATGAGAAGTTCTCGTTTTGGGAGGGTGCCGAGACAAAGAAAACAGCTACCTGCTTCATTCTTGCACTTGTTTTGATGGTCTTGCAATTCGAAAAATCGGACAAACCCTTCACAATATTCACAATTCACATAACGACATGTACCTTCTCGTTGATGTTCATCACATTCCTTATCGGTTCCTATAAAATCGGAGCAGTAATGACATTTGATGTGATGACATGTGTGATTGGGTAAGCAGCGAAAGTCGTAACGATAAGAATCACTAGTGTACTTGCAACCATACTTCTCATTAGGACAATTGTACATTGGAGGCTTCAGTAGTGTATTATTTTGCCTGATTTTGCGTTCCTGCTTGAACAGATCACAATGTTGTTTGTGATCACGATATGTCTTGAGATCAATGGTTTCAAAATCACAACCTTGTCCGAAACAACGCTTAATTTGTGAAGACATCTTGAGAAAGATGATGATGTTTATGTGTGAAAATAATAAGATTTAACAGTTTATATTATTTTTCAATTTTTTTAATAGATTTCTGTTATCGTGAAATATTTATTTCGATATTTATCTTTCACATATTTCAATACAAGATTTGTTTTACTTCTTATTATGTCATTGTTATTAATGATATTCATTTCGTTCCATAAAATTTTGCAATCAAATGTGACATTGTCCTTGTCCTTTTGAAGTACCCATTCAATTACAGATTTGTTGTAATTCATTTTGTTTAAGACACATAATAAAGGAACATTTACTGCATTCCCTTTTAATATGAAATTATTTTTCAGTAAATAATACTTAGATTTTTCTAATTCAGGATGTATCCATATATTTTCTATTAACTTTACGAATCCGTATTTTTTTAGATTTTCTTCTGATACTTCTTCATATCCGTCTAATTCACGTTCTAATGATGCTGACATATAAGATGATCCTGAAGGTGAATAATCACCACATATAAAATCTTTATTCATGAAATTGTATTTGTTATCTTTTTTATTTAATTTTGTAAATGCAGCATCATTAAATTTAATTAATTTAAATTTATCATCATCAATAAGTTGATAAACATCGTCTGATATGAAATTAGATTTTATGTTTAGATTAATTGTTTTAGATAATCTGAATTCTGAACAATATGGCTTTTCTATTGCAATGAAATGAATTTTCTTTGTTGATAATGGAATTGTATATGTGGAAGATCTTGCACACATTGTCTTAAATCCGTTAATTTGGCGTGTATGTAACAAATAATATTCTTCTTTATTTTCTATTAAGTAAAATTCATCAACTGAATTATATTCAAGGGTTAATTTAATTGCACCAAAATTTACTTTAAACATAACATCACAATAATTATCGTGTCCTTTTGTCTGTTGGGTGGGTGCTAGACCTGATAAAAATTTAGTTTTATTAAATATGTTAATTTCGTCTTGTGTTGAAAATGTTAGTAACGTATTCATTAATTCTTCGTTTTTATGATATTCAGCATGATGTAATAATGTTAATGTATTTGCATTTTCGTGATGTCTATTTGTTTGTTTTTGAAATTTAAAATTTTCATTCAATGATGTTAAACGATTGAATAATAATTTAATTTCATCTAATTTTTGGTCTGTTGAAAGACTTATTATTAATTTGTTTAATTCTTTGTCGTTATTGAGATAATATTTAATTGTGTTGTCATATTTTAATATTTCTTTCAAAAATTCAGGATCTTTGATATATTGTGATTGGTATAATATTTGTCTGATGATGTCTTGATCTCCTTTTTCAAATAAATCTTTTACTAAAATATTGATATCTGACAAATATTTGATATAAAAGTTCAATGGTAAATGAATGTTTGAATTTTTGGAATATTGTGATATAAATACATCATTTATGATATTTAGAAATTCTTCGTTTTGAAATCCGATAGTTTGTCCTAGTTTAGTTAGGTATGAATCTAGATCTGAATTATATGAATGTGTTACTTCTTTTATGATTAGTTTTATGTTTTTAACTACATATTCCTGATCTTCTTCTAATGTTTGACAATATAAGTCATAATCCCATGCTAACACTTTTAATTTTTCTTCATTTGTTATGTTTGATGATGCCCATTTTTCGATGGTTGATATGTTATTTGAGTTCCAGTAATATTTTAGTAATTGATAAATAGTTTTATTATCATGACAAAAATCTGTTCCTAATTCTAACGAAAAATATAAATTACAATAAATGTCATATGATTCTTTGTTATATTTTTTGTCGCTATGTATGAGTGATCTAAGCATTTCATCATCTGAACCGAAGAGTTTAGTCATAATTTCTTTATAATTTAATTTAAGCCATTCTTTATCGTTTTCATGTTTTTTGATGTCTTCTTGTAATGTTTTATAATCGATTGATGTATCTATTGTTAAGGTTTGACTCATAAATATTTAAATTAATTTATTTTACACATTAAGACCTAGTTATTTTAATAATCAAATTTTTAATCGTGATTGACTGATGATATTGCGCCGTTTTAATAAGCCTTGAAATACCATCTAATGAAATTTTTGTTTAATGTTAAAAGGCTCTATATCGCGGCGCTAAATCTTAAATTAGGAGCGTTATATACTTTCATTTAATGGGGCTTTTTATGGGTCATTAAATGATAATAATATGAATCGTTTAATGATTGATTGATGATTTGGCGCCGTTCTAACGAGCCTTTAAAATCCATATTATGAAATTTTGTTTTATGTTAAAAGGCTCTATATCGCGGCGCTAAATTGTAATTAGTAGCGTTATATACTTTCATTTATGGGGCGTTTTGAAGTCGTTAAATGATAATAATATGAATCGTTTAATGATTGACTGATGATTTAGCGCCGTTTTAACAAGCCTTTAAAATTCATCTAATTTAAATTTCATTTTATGTTAAAAGGCTCTATATCGCGGCGCTAAAACTTAATTAGTAGCGTTATATACTTTCATTTTATGGGGCTTTTTATGGGGCGTTTTTGAAGTCATTAAATGATAATAATATGAATCGTTTAATGATTGATTGATGATTTGGCGCCGTTTTAACAAGCCTTTAAAATCCATTTTGTAAAATTTCATTTTATGTTAAAAGGCTTTATGTCGCGGCGCTATTTCTTAAATTAGGATCGTTATACACTTTCATTTAATGGTTTGGTTGTTTTTTACTTAAAATAAATTTAAAATAAATTTAAAATAAATTTAAAATAAATTTCATAAAATTGACCACTATTTACAATAATATACATAAAAAATGGAGCTAAGCGACCATTATATGTATCATTATGTGTTATGATGATTTCGTTATTGTTATCGTTGTATGATATCGTATAATTATGTTTAAAAATTAATAGGTTCTAACTCTCGGATGTTTCAAAGAAACGAAGAGAAAGAGCCGTTTGGGAGCGTCAGCGACCCAAAGAACGATTTAATTTTTCTGATAAAACAAAATATAAAATTCTTCTAGTTTAATCATCGCTTGATTAAACTTGTTAATAGTCATATCAAAACAATTATTTTCAAAATCATATACATTTAGACCCTGAAAATCCCAATATTTTCTGTGATGTTCGGTATGAACACAATCGGCAATTGTTTTAAATGTTGTTTGATCATCTAAATTCATGTTATTAATCAAAGCCAACAAATCATAAGTTTTGATGATATGATCTAATTCTTTCAATTTATAAGGATCCTTCTGATAAGATATTAGAACTTCATTCACAATCTCAACATATTTTTGGCATTCTATTTTTGATTTATTTCTTTCTTCATTCAGATCATTTATAACTTTCATATAAATTTCTTCCTCAGATGATCCATGATATGATCTACCATTCAAGACTATATCCCACTCATAAGTAATGCTTCTCAATTTTGGACTTAAAGTTGTCCAGTGATCAATTAAGAATTTAAATGTCATCGGTTGATTATCAAAATAATTTAAACCTTCAATTGTCCATGTTTCATTTGAATATTCATGAAACTGATTCTCTTTAGGTCCGATAACCAATGTGAAACCAGATGATTTTTTTATTAAGCCTTTTTGTGTTCCCGTTAACGTATGTATTTGTAATGTGTTATTATCTAACTGATAGGTTGCTTTTTCTTTTAATAATTCTTTGCCTTTTTTGTGACACTCATTTGTATTCGTTTCAGATCCACCGTAGGAATAAATATCACATGTTTGATCGTCATAAAGAAACATGTGAATTGTTTTGTAACCTTCTTTTTTAGCAATAATATTAACCATTATGTTTTTAGATTAAATTTTATTATTTATTTATTCCAGTTCAATAAAAAAATCAATTTTTTATTTAATAATGTAATTGAACTATTGACTTTATTTCACTACCTTTATTTATTAAATCTTGCAAGTTCGTAACATCATACCTAACATATCGATAATTTTCTTCAGCCAATTCAAGATACCAATTAACTAAATTATCAAAATGTTTAGTTATCAGTTTATTGTATTCTTCCTCGTCTGATGAATCGCTTTCATAAAATTCATCAAACATAATCTGATATTCATCATGTTGTACACATTCTGTTGCCCACAAAAACGTCGAAATATGTTCGTTAGAAGGATCTTTTATAAATTTTTTAATGGCTTCTCTTAATGATTCGTATGTTCAAAGCCTTCAACAGTACAGACAAAATTATGAACATCTCTCAAATCTGCATTCGCTTGACCATATTTAGTTTGTGTTATGAGAATAGAATACACAAGCATTTTTTTATAATTTATAATTTATAATGACATTGTCATATGAATTAATTATTTTCCAATTCAATTTTTTTAAATAATGTTGTTTGTTGATTTTTGTTTTTTAAAATCTTTAAAAATTTGATTATTTTTTTGATTAAATATTGTGAACATAATTAGATGAATTTTAATTCTTCTCATGTCATCACACGATTTTCCTAAGGAAGATATCCATAATTTAGAGTTTCGGGATGAAGATTTAAGTGCACATAAAGATCTTAAAGAAAAAGTTAAGAAGATTGCCGATGGCACCTATATGTGGCATTCGTTTGATGACGTAAATAGAGAAGGATGGTATTCTAATGTTTTTAGGGCAAAATTAAGTGATAAAAATATTGCTGCTAAATTATTCATTGATGATTGGTACGTCAAAGAATACCAAGAAATGATTAAATTATTACCACATTCAGAATTTTTGTTAAAACCGTTTGCGCGAACTGAAGGTTTAAATCCTTATTTACTATTTGATTGGGTCGATGGCAATCTAAGTGATTTAATTGCGGATCATATATCAGAAAGAAGACTTTTACCTAATCATGAAGATTATCCCTTTAGACTAGAATTATGTAAGCAAATAGCTTCCGGTTTAGAGGCCTTACACAAAGTTGGCATAAAACATGAAAATCTTCATTATCGAAATGTGTTATTTAAAATAATACCTCCAAAAGATCCAAAAATTCGTGAATATGATTATCAGATGTTATTGGCAGATTGTAAACAACATCATAAAGAAAAATTTTGGGTTGTAAAACAACGTACTGATGAATATTTCGCTTGCAATAAATATCCTATGTTTAGTTTGTCGGATAGAGATGATATTTGGTCATTCGGAATTATTTGTTATCAAATATGTTGTTTAATATTTCATGTTCCTGAAATTACCTGGTCCTATTTTCCAGATATTTATAATGGAACATTGACATCTATTCATGTTTCATTCGGAAATGTCTTTTTGAGACCAAAAGAAAAAACACTTTTGAGATCATGTTTAGGTTATTCTGAAAATAGACCAACTAGTTCGGAACTTTTAAAGAAAATCGAAGAACTTTTATGATTTTATTTATTTTTTGTTCATTTTTTCATTATAAGATAAAATATGGTTTGTTTATATATATGAATAAACAAAAAACTAAATTATTAGTCCCTAATCTTATCGATCTATCTGGAAACAATGATTCGGTTCATATTAAGATACTTCAAACAACTCACAAATTTTCAAATGATGCCGTCCCATCAGGTTTAGATCCTAAAATTTTACCAATTTTCGGTTGTGAAGCATGTTTAGATCATAAAAAGATACAACAATCTTATGGATTGCCATTCATTAGGTTTAAAAAGGGTAAAAAGGCACATGTTAAATTTATTAATGACACCAACTACAGTTTTGATATTCATTGGCACGGGTTGAACATTTCAGCTGATATCGATGGTGCAAGTGTTGAGACCTATTTTGGAATTGATACAAAAATAGGAAAACATTTAAATATTCAATTTCCCAAAATAACTAATAATAGTGGATTATATTGGTATCATGCTCATCCTATGTTTTTAGCATCTTTGTTCGTTTATTCTGGAATTTTCGGTTTATTGGATATAGTTGATGATGAAGCCAAATTTCTAGATAAATATTTTGAATATGGTAATAATCATTTGATGTTAGTATATCAAGACGTAGATTTCAATAATGACGGTAGTCTCACATATGCAAACTCTTACACGGATGAGGCTCGTTCATGTTTTGGTATGTTGAATGGTATTTCTTGTATGAATTGGTATAGTACGGATCATGTTAAATATGAATGTGAACTGTATCATAATGTGTCATGCAATTTGGTCAAATTTGATTTGCTGAACGCCACGAACTCTTTCAGAACAATTCATTTAGGTATCTGCGATAAACGTAACAATATCAAACAATTTTATCATATCCAAAGTGACACTGGATTAAGAAATCCAAGTTTAACGAAGATGATATCATTGACTCCTGCTAACAGAGCATCGATATTAATTGATTTAGATGATTTTGATGATGATGTTTATTTATTTCTTTATAATTTTGATTTAACTGAAGTTTATAATATGCTCACACCGACAAGTGCTTATCCTGATACTGAATTACAAATTACTGTACCAGATATTCAGAATGTTGCCAATCCATCCCCAAATCCAACACCAATACCTAACACTGATGTAAATAATCCAAATCCTAGCAATCTAATTTATCCTGTGGTTCCGGTTATACCACAAGTAACTATTACTGCTGAAAACGGTATAATACCTGTACCGAAGAAATTTACTATTAAACAAATTCTTAGATTAGTTAACAAATCAAAAAATAAAAAAACCCATTCTAAGGAAGATGTCATAAGACAAATTAGGAGAACAGTTTTTGGCGAAAATTATGATAAATTTAAAGATTTCTTTAAAATAAATAATTTCGAATATGATAGATCTTTGGGAATAAATTATGTATCTTTGTTAAATAAAAAATATTTTTATAACATTCCTGAAACCATTAATGTCCCTTTCCGTAATTTTATTTTATTTGGTGATGATTTTGAAAATTTTAATACAGTTGGAGGAAATCCGAATGGTAGTACCGAATGTATCAATGGTCAAAATCGAATTTTTGTTGATATGTGGAATTCAAAAGAACTTGATTTTTCATATGCATTAACTCAATACAATCTTAATATGAATAATTTTAGGCCAGCTGTTCTACCCACATGTTTGTTTAAAATTTATCCTACGGACAATGAATATATGAATTATAGTATGCTGGCAAACGATACATTAATTGTCAAATTATATGATCATCCTATTCAATATGGCGATAATACAACTATCCCTCTAGGAACATGTACCGTGATTTTCCCGGCAACTGATAAACCTCTCAATATCGATCAAATAATCAATCTAATAAATGGTAAATTTGCAGCTACGACAATAAATTTATTAGGTAATACAGTTGTGTTAAGTAATATTTTGACGTTAGATTGGACCTTTTATCCATACAAAATATCGTATATTACTAACAAAACTCAATATATTAAAACTGTAATGATGAAAACAACAAATAAATCCAATTTTTATGTGAGCTTTACTGGTAAATGGCAATTGTTGCAATTCTTTGGAAAAACTGTTGGAACTGGCATGATGAACATGAATATGAATACAAATACGAAATTGTCTACAACTCAAAAGAATTTAGCATTCGTTTGTCCTCAAGGAAAAGGTGATAAGTGTACTTGTATTCCTAAATCGAACATAACTAATAACATCGACATGAAATCTATGATGGGTAATGACACATTTCCGAATAATTATAATATGAATATACAGGAAATTTTTGCAGCTTTTGCGACATCGGATCCTAATAATCCTATTACAACATATGATGATAATGCTTTAATGATAATTAATGCCAATTCAACATATTATGGGTTTGTGGATGGTTTCCAGACTGATAGTATTATGAATTTCTCTGTAAGAAAGAATGTCAGTGAAAAATGGATTTATACTAATTTAGATATTCAAGATACTCATCCACTCCATTTCCATTTAACTACTGGCTTTGTTGATGTTTTTGATGATGTAATATCAAATGGATTAGTTAGTGATAAAAATAGTCACTTCCCGTATATTTATTCTCGTGATACTTATGGTATAGGTCCTCAACAAAAAATCGCGTTCTTTGTAAAATTTTTGAATTATGTTTCAGGAGAAGGATTATTGGATCCACCAATTAGATATTTAGGTTATATGTATCATTGTCATTATATGACCCATCACGATATGAGTATGATGGGACAATATTTTGTTTATGAAAATAAAGAAGATTTTTTTAGTTAAAAAGAGTCTAATTTTTTTATGAATTCATCGACATCTTTAATACATCTTCTGTTTGATTTAATTAATTTGATACCATAATAACCCTTCCAATCTTTATTTTTTAGAATAAAATCTATTATCGCACATGCATCCCATTTTTTGTCTAGATGAATTTTGAACATACTTTCTTCAGCATCTTTGATATTAACTGAATACTTTCTCCCTTGATGATAAAAATAATTTATGATGGCATGTTGCATTAAGTATGTATAGTTCGGATCTTTCCCTAATGTGTTCTTAAGATTAATACCACTTGGAACTAATATATTTTTTTTATAATTTATGAACCCCATCATGAAAGATTTATCGAACTCTTGATACAAATCTATTAATAGTTTGCTGTTTTTTGGTGCCATAATAAACCAGTTTTCTAAGTGAGGTACGTTTTCATTTAACGTATTTGATTTAAGTTCATATAAACAAGCATCATATCTGTTTAGGATCATTTCGTTATAATATTCATCTAAAAACTTACCATCTATTATGATTATTGCGCTGTCTAACCAAACGCCGCCTCTGTATATCAAAAGATATAATCTCAAAAAGTCTGAGAATCTTGTCGGGTCTAAATGTTGATATTTTTTTAAGAAGTCTTTATCTACATAATCTTTAACGTTGTTATTGTTTAAAACTATTATTTGCCATTCTGGTGATATATTTCTTTTCCATGTCTCGATATGAGCTTTTATTAACGGATTTTTGTCTAGATCGTGAAAATAGCAATAGACGGTCTTAGGAATAGTATAGTCAAAACTTGTGAAATATTCTGAATTGTTATTATAAATTAACAAACATACTAAAATGATTAATATTAATAAGATGATGATATATATCATTGATTATATATTTTGTCAATAAATTAATTTAAATATTGACCCTAAATCTAAAAAGAAAATTAAATAAAAACTAACTAATTTAAATTTTAATTTTACCATGTCATGTCTGATTTATTTTTAGTATAAAACTGCGAATACCATTTACGCCATTTGATTAATGTTTCGTCGACTTTGGTGCATACTAACGGATTTTGTAGATGGATTTTATTGGACCATATAAAACTGTCATTTAACACTTGTTGTGCTTCTCCGTATAATATTATTGCACTCATAAAATATGGCATCCATTTGTCTGCGTATACCACATGTGTAATTTCTTGTTTATCATGTTCTAAGGGTACTAATGTTTGAATATATGTAGCTTTTCCTAATGGTGTTGACAAAAACAAATAAACTATTCCTGGTCCTATTTGAAAACCTATTAATTTTATGCTGAACGGTATTTTGTAAATTGAATTGAACAGTTTTATTTCTGTTGATTGTTCGAAATATAAAGTAGATGTAACAGGTCTTAAATTATAATGTTTAAAGCTTAATTTAAACTCTTTCGTTTTTTCGTTATCATCGTTAAAAAGATCGTCAAAATCTAGATCACATGACGATTTCCAAACAGGTTTCCATTTAAAATAAAGAGGAATTAAATTAGAAAGTTTTTTGTGGACATAATCAAAATGTCTAACATCAGCTATGTTTTCTGGTACATCAGATACATGACAATCTACATATTGTATCGTTTTACCTCTGTATTCCCATTTAGATT
>Ga0206821_10162_pt1 | contig 14969 bp, 15 predicted proteins | sample Alteio_BWOrgCont_85_FD_152860 | JGI IMG/M metagenome (GOLD analysis project Ga0206821, IMG submission 152860) | Enriched cells from forest soil in Barre Woods Harvard Forest LTER site, Petersham, Massachusetts, United States -... | ecosystem: Environmental > Terrestrial > Soil > Temperate forest >...
CGGCTTCGCTTAGGAGCGGCGCGGTCGTCGGATTGGTCGCGGCCTGCAGCAGGAACTGGAACGAATGCATGCGATCGACATGGCTGTGCGCGTGCCCTGCCATCATCGTCGCCACTTCGCGTCCGAAGGTTTTGCGATCCCATTGCGCGATGCGATCAGGCGCAATCGAATCCTTGAGTGCCGCGGCGAAGAGACCGTCCTTGCCGCCGAAATAGCGGTTGATCAGCGCCGCGTCGGCACCGGCATCGGCCGCGATGTCGCGCAGGAAGGCGCCGTCATAGCCCGATTTGGCGAAATGCTTTTTGGCGGCAGCGAGGATGGCTAAGCGCGTCGCCTCGGCGTCGCGTTTGCGGGATCGTTCGGGTGCGAGCACGGTTGTCATTTTCGAATGACATGTTGCCGGAGCCCTCTGTCCAAGTCAACCGGAAATGACATAGGATTCGCCGGGGCGTTTTCGACCGATGGGAGACTTTATGAAGCGCGATGTGACCATCCCCACGCCCGACGGCGACGCCCGGGCCTTCGTGTTCACGCCCAACCAGGGCCGCGGCCCCTGGCCTGCCGTCATCCTGTACATGGACGCGCCCGCGATCAGGGGTGCCCTCTTCGACATGGCCGAGCGGCTGGCGCAGTCGGACCATTACGTGCTGCTGCCCGACGTCTTCTGGCGCGCGGGACCTTACACGCCGCCCGACATCCGGAAGCTGCGTGCCGGCGATGCCGACCAGATTACGCTCTTCACCAAGCTACGCGCATCGACCGGTCCCGAGAAACAGATGACGGATACGAAGGCCTATCTCGACTGGCTCGCGAAACAGCCGGACGCGAAGGCGGACAAGATCGGCGTCACCGGGTATTGCATGGGTGGCGCCATTGCTTTGCGCGCGGCCGGCAATTTCCCTGACCGGATCGTCGCGGCCGCATCATTCCACGGCGGCGGCATGGCGACGGATGATGCGAACAGTCCGCATCTCCTGGCGCCGAAGATCAAAGCGAAAGTGCTGGTCGCCGGCGCGGAGCAGGACGCCCATTACGACGAAGCGCAGAACGAACGTCTCAAGAAGGCGCTCAAGGATGCGGGCGTCGACGCGGACGTGTCGATCTGGCCCGGCTGCCTGCACGGCTGGGTGCCGGCCGACATGCCCGTGCACAATCCGGAAGGCGCCGAACGTCACTGGCGCGAATTGATCGAGCTCTTCGGCGAGACGCTCAAATAACTCCTCCCCCGCTTTGCGGGGGAGAAAGTCATTTCAAAAAATCCACGATCAGTTTCGTCGTCGCGTCCGGATTCTCTTCCATGATCCAATGGCCGGAATCCGGCACGATGCCGCCGATGACATTGGTTGCGACCTGGCGCAGATCGTCGGCCATCGTGGGGCCGTAGGATTTTTCGGCGCCGAGCGCCAAGATCGGCATGGTGAGCTTGCCCTTCGCGAGCAGCGCCTGATTGTCTAAGCCGTCCTGCGGGAACGCCACGAACTGTTCGAACGCATCATGTATCGCATGCGGGCGCGCATAGAGCGTGGCATAGTGGCGACGCGTCGCTTCGTCGATCTTCTTCGGGTCGGCGGACAGTTCGTTATAGAAACGGTCAAGGTAGATGCGCTCGCGGCCGGCGACGAGACGTTCTTCGTCTGGACCGTGGAAATTGAAATGCCACGCCTTGGGATTGGAGAGTTGCGCCTGCCAGATGGCGCCGATGCCGGGCAGCGGCGCGTCGATCACCACCCATTTCGTGATGCGGTCGGGATATTGGGCGGCAAGCGCATAGCCCACCATGTTGCCGATGTCGTGCGTGACGAGATCGGCCTTCCGGATCTTGAGCGCGTCCATCACGCCCGCGATGTCGTTCGCTTCGTTCTTCTTCGTGTAGCCCGTGTCGGGATGCGCCGAGAGACCCATGCCGCGCAGGTCGGGCACGACCACAGTGTGATCCTTCATCAGCACTTTCGCGACCGGCGCCCACATGTCGCCCGTGTCGCCGAAGCCATGCAGCATGACGACCGCAGGTCCGTGCCCGCCCACGCGCACATACAGCGTCGTACCGTTGGTCTTGATCTCATTGGCATGGAACGACGGCGGAAACGGCTCGACGGCCAAGGCCGGCACGGCAAACAAAACCGCGCTCAGCGCAGCGGCTACAGACAAACGGATCATGAAAAGCGCTCCCCTCGAATCGGCGGCCCCACTATCGCATTGCGAAAGTTCCAGCGCGACAAGGATCGACGCGGTAGCCCTACAGCACCGGCCCGTCCTGTCCCGTCATCTCGCGACGGATAATCGCGATCGGGATCAGGCCGGCGTCGAGAAAGCGGTCGTGGAAGCGGGTCAGGCTGAAATCCTTGCCTTCCTTCTTCTGCATATCGTCGCGAAGTTTCAGGATCTCGAGCTTGCCGAGCGTGTAGGAATAATAGCCGGGGTCGGACGTGCCGCGCCGCGCTTCTTTCGGTGCAACGGCCGTCGACTGGAAGCACTGTTGCTCCATCAGTGTCGTCGCCTGATCGAGCGTCATCTGTCCTGTGTGCATTTCGATCGATGCGACGAGCCTGCAATCGCGCAGGAGCGCGTCGATAGATTGGCTGAGGCGCAGTCTCGGATCGCCGTTGCCCAAGCCTTCATCCAGCATCATCTGCTCGGTGTAATGCGCCCAACCTTCGGTCGCCGTATACGAGCCGGATGTGGCGCGGACGATCGACCACTGCGGATTGGCACGCTGGAAGAGATACTGCACGAAATGCCCCGGCAGCGCCTCATGGACCGACAGATTCTGCAGAAACGAGCGATTGAAATAGGAAAGCAGCTTCTCCTGATCCGCCTTAGACGACGCGGGATCGGGCGGCGTGATGTAGTAGTAGGCTTTCGTCGCATGGGTTTCGAGCGCACCCGGCGGATCGAGTTCGCCGAAGACCAGCGCGCGTCCGAAGGCGGGCGTCTCCGCCACGGTAGGCAGCATCCGCGACGGCAGCGTCACGATATGATGCGCATCGATGAAGGCCTGCAGGCTTTCGAGGCCGTCGCGCGCGGTGGAAATCAGATGCGCCGCATCGGGATGATCGGCTTCGATCTCGCCGGGCGCGGCGGACAGATTCTTCGGATCGACCAGCTTCTCGCTCGCGAGATAGACGGCACGATCCTTCGCGAGTTGCGCTTTGCCCGCCGCCAGCACACGCTCGACAGGCACATTGACCATGTCGCTCGCCAGCAAGCGCTGCAGCGAATCGCGGCCCATCACGAACGAACCGTGCGCGCCAGGCTTCTGCGCGACGAGATAGGCCTTGAAAGCGTTTGCCGCGTCGAGCGCAGATTTCGTGGACGCCGCGAGCTGGGCCTGCAACTTTGCGTCCGGCACGCTCGTGAACGCGGAGGGCACGTCGTTCTTGAGGAAGCCGATGGCGCCTTCGAGATTCTCGAGCGCCACATCGACAAATACGGATGGCATGTCCGAGAGGTTTTTCTCGGCATCGGAGACCGCTTTCGGGAATTGATTCTCGCGTGCGATCACGCAGGTCATGCGGGTGGGGAGCGGCGCAAAATCGCGCTCGATCAGCGAATAGACCGACGAGGTCATCAGATCGACATAGGTGCCGGGATTGTGCCGCCATTGCTGGACGACCGTCTCTCCCAGCAACTGTCCGTCGATCTCGGCGACGAGAATGTCGCGATCGTCGCGGTCCGTGGGCGACAGCGCTTTGCCATCGACGGCAAGGAGCTGCGCTTTGACGGCGACGAGCCGGGCTACATTGCGCGCATGATCGGCCGCGCCGACCTGATCGAGCTCGCAGTCACGGTCATGGACGCCGGTGGCGGTGGCGAAGGTCGGTGACGCCTTGAACTGGCCTGCGAAATAGTCCTGCACGATGGCATGATAGGACGGCGAAGGCGCAGCCGCAGCGCCGGTCGCGCAAACCCATAGAAGTGCCGCCGAATAGATCGCGAGCCGCCGCATACCCCAACTCCGTATTCTTTGCCCCCGCGCATTCGCACTCGCAGGCACGGAAAAAGCAAGGGCGGCGAATTATTGCCCCGCGCGCAATACATGACATTCGACGACATGTTTAGGGCCGTATAGCTCCAGCGAAACCTGGAGGGCAACGCCCATGAAACTCGTAACCCTTGCATTCCTCGCTGCGTCGCTGGCCTGCGGCCCCGCGCTTGCCGCAGACGCCGTCGACCACGCGCACGATTTCGATTTCCTGGTCGGCAAATGGCGCGTGCATCATTCACGCCTGAACGGCCGCCTTGTCGGCTCGCACGATTGGGTCGAGTTCGACGGCACGTCGGAAATGTGGATGACCATGAAGGGGCGCGGTACATTCGACGACAATTATATCGCCGTGCCGACCGGGCCTTATCGCGCCGTCGGCATCCGCTGCTACGATCCCGCGACACAGACCTGGGCCATCTGGTGGCTCGACGAACGCCATCCGCGCGCGATCGAGCCGCCCGTCTTCGGCAACTTCAAGGACGGCATCGGCACCTTCATCGGCGACGACGTCAACAACGGCAAACCGGTGCTGACGCGCTTTGTCTGGTCGAACATCACGGCCAATTCCGCGCATTGGGAACAGGCCGAGTCACCCGATCGCGGCAAGACGTGGGAAATCAACTGGCGCATGGATCTCACGCGCGTGCAGTAAACCTCGCGAAGCGGTCGCTGCCGTCGCGGCGGCCGCTTCAGCCGATCTTCTCGATATCCGGCAGCACCCATGTCTTGTCGAAGAGCGGCTTCTCCGGCCCGTAGAAGCGGAAGAGTGCTTCGAACATGCCGTGCGGATTGGTGGGAATCCAGTTGGCGTCTTTGCCAGGTGGCGCTTTAGGTCCGAAATAGAGATCGACGGATCCGTCGAGGTTCGTCTGAACGCCCGCCGTATGGGACGAGCGGCTCGCCCATGCCATATCGCGGATGAGCGCATGCGTGGCGCGATCGTACAGCACGACCGACCAATAGAGATTGACCGGCACATCGGCTGGAATGTGCAGACGATAGGTGTGACGGCCGTCGAGCGCCTCGCCCGCCTTGTCGTGAATGGCCATCAGATAATATTGGCCGGCGCCCAGATGCTTCATGCTGAAGAAGGCCATCGAATAGGTCGCCGCGCGGCCGTCGAGCGGATAGGCGTTGGGATCTGCAAACAGCGTCTGCATGGCTTCGACGACGTCCGGGATCGCCGGCAGCGTCCATTGCCCGCGTTCGAAATAGGGCGTCGCGAAAACTGCTTCGTATTGGAGATCGAGCCACGCCCGCGCTTCCTGCACGGCATCGATCAGGATGTAACGCGTCTCCGTATCGGGCTCGAACGGCGTGTCCTTCTCGATGCCGATGGATTTGAGCGGATCGATCAGCGCCTTGTCGCGCACGAGCCAGGGTTCGCGCTGCACGAAACGCTGCAGCATCTCAAAGAAGCGCACGTCATAGGGGATCGTGGCGTCGAAGAGATCGTCGATCGCGTCGACGAACACCGTCTCGCGTGCGGGCTCCGACAACGGGTGGAGCTTGACGCGTCTGCCGTATTCTGCGGCGGCGGCAACATCTTTCTCGCGCGCGCCGGAGACATTGGAGCGCAGCAGCGCAAAGCCGCGATAGGTATCGGACTGAAGGACGATATAGCCGCCCGGCACTTTGCCCGCATGATCGGGCGGCAGGATCAGATATTTTCCGCCCTTGCCCTTGTCCAAACCTGCCGGGCCGACATCTTCGAGCGCCGCCTGCCAGGCATCGTCGATGCTACCGGTGATCGAGCCGCCTTCCGCCGGCGGAATCTCCAGCACCATCGGGCCGTCACTCGTATCGAAGAATGGCATCAGATAAATAATGTCGGGATTGGGCGTGAGCGTCTGGTTCTTCCAGCTTGGAAGCTGCGACCAATAGACGATCTGGTTCCAGTCGCCGCCCGCATCCGCCATCGCCTGATACATCAGCTCGAAATTGACGGCAGGCATGCCCCAGATGACGGCTTCGAAAGCGCGTCGCTCGATCACGCGATGCGCGAGCTGTTCGGCGGAAAGATCGTTGAGCTTCGCCAGCACGATCTTCGCGCGGCTGGTGGTCATTTTGGTGGTGGCGGATTTGGACATAGCAAGTCCTTCCTCGCGCCCCAGGCCACGCCGGTCGCCCCACCATCGGCCACGCGCCGCACGCGCGCGAATTGGACTTAAGTCCACTAGACAGTCAGATGAGATCGGCCGTGAGGTTGATCATGGTGGCAAGCACCACCGTGTTGAACGCGAAGGCTTCGAGCGTGTGCAATGTGCCGAGGCGCCGCATTTGGCGCGACGTATATGTGATATCGGCCGTCTGCGCGGTGGCGCCGAGCACAATCGAGAAATGGAAGAAATCCCAGTAGTCGGGCTCGCCTTCCTTGCCGAAATCGAGGCCGCCGTCGCCGGCCCCCTCGGCCTCGGCATGATAATATTGATGGGCGTAGTGCATCGCGAAGACCGTCTGCACAAACAGCCACGACAGCACGACCGTCAAAGCGACGAGGAAAAGACGCGGCGCATAGCCTTTGGCGCCAGAAAGCTCGGCGATCACGGCGCCCAAACTCGCGATCGAAGCAAGGACCGCTGCCGCCAGCACGACGCGGTCGCCCATCGCATGCTCGATGGCGCGGCTCTTCATTTCTGCGATGCTCGAGACATTCATGAAGCGGAAACTCAGGCTCAGAAAGGTCCAGAGCCCGCCGTCCCAACCCATGAGGAAGCGCGTGATGAACCGATCGACCCAGAGACCGGTCACAAAATAAAATGCGAGGCCGACAGTGACGGCGATGAAAAGGTTGGACCGTCCGCGCAGCAATCCGAACATGATTGTCCTCCGCCCCGGGAAGGACAATCGGACAAATCGGACGTGCCAAGAATTGGACTTTGGTCTACCCCGGGCTGCCGTCTTCGCGATGGACGCTGCCGCCGCCATTGACGGCGCTCGTAACTTCAGCAGCGCCCGAATAGCCGATTGAGCCGCCGCCATTGACGGCCGCCGTCAGATGCTTGTCGGAGTGCAGACGAATGCGTCCGCCGCCGTTCACGGCCGCTGTCGCGTCCGCGGCATTGATCGCGCGGATGTCGATGCTGCCGCCGCCATGGACCGCCGCCTCGACCATACCTTGCGTCGGAAAGCCGGGCGCACTTTCGACATGACCGCCGCCCGAAATCGCAACCGCCGCCACGCGCGGCATCACGATTTCGATTTCGAGATCGTATTGCATCGGACAATCGGAATTGCAGGCATCGATCTTCAGATCGTGGCCGTTCTCGACGGTGACGTGCGTGTATTGCGTGCTGCCTTTGAGGAGCGTGACGCGTTCGGTCGTGCCGTAGCGCAGGACGATGTGTCCGCCGCCGCTGAGGCCGACCGAGTCGAAATGTCCGACGGGAACGACCGTGCCCGACGTCATCGCGACATCCGTCGGCGCCATGGCCGGATCGTTCGCACGCGCCACGGAATCGTCTTTCCACATGGCGACGGTGTTCGTCGGCTGTTCCTCGCAGGCGGCGAGGCTGCCGAGAAGGATCGTTATGGCGAGAAGGCGGGCGGTTTTCATGGCGGGACTCCGGCTTATGGCTTGCCGAAACTTAAGTCCCGACCACTAGTTTGACCCCATATCGATTTCGACAAGGGGCCATGAGCGAAGGGGCGGCTAGGCCACCAGCTCGCAGAATTTCTTCAGGTCGATATTGCCGCCCGAGACCACGGCGACGATCGGGCCCTCGCCAGCCTTGCCGGAGAGCGCCGCCGCCAGCGGCAGCGCGCCCGCGCCTTCGGAAATGATACGCGCCTTATCGGCCATGATTCGCATGGCGTTTTTCGTTTCGTCCAGCGTGACGACGATGGAACCGTCGACGATGTCCTTCATGCGTTCCCACATGCGCGGGAACATGCTCTGCCCGCCGGCGCCGTCGACGAAGGAGGATTTCCACTCCGGGTAGACCTGTGCGCTGCCTTTCGCAAAGGAGAGCGAGGCGGGCGCCGCCGTCTCCGGCTCCGCGCCGAGCACTTTCACGTCCGGCCGAAGCGCCTTGATGGAACTCGCCAGACCCACCACCAGCCCGCCGCCGCCGATGCCGCCGATGACCGTTTTGACGTCCGGCGCGTCTTCGAGAATCTCGAGCCCCAGCGATGCATTGCCGGCGATGAAATTGTGATCGTCGAAGGGATGCACGAACGTGCCTTCGACTCCCGGAAAGCTGCGCGCGTCGAGCGCCTTCCACGCATCGTCATACGAGACGGCAATGATGCGCGCGCCCAGCGCCTTCATGCGCTCGCGTTTGGCCTCCGGCGCGGATTCGATGGCGACGACCGTACACGGCACGCCCGCTGCACGTGCCGCATAGGCCACGCCCTGTCCTGCATTGCCGGCGCTGATGGTCCACACACCTTTCTTGCGCTCCGCCTCCGAAAGCATCGCGACCGCGTTCGCCGCGCCACGCAGCTTGTAGGCGTTGATCGGCTGCAGGTTCTCGAGCTTGAGGCGGATGTCGGGATAGCCCGGCCCCATCTGGAGGCGGACGAGCGGCGTGCGGAGAATGGTGTCGGCGATACGCACGCGCGCTTCGCGGATTTCGGCCAGCGTGATGGGACGGACGGGATCGAGGGACATGGGGGATCTCAATGAAAAGAGGACGGGAACGTTAGCGCACTTTTCGATGCGCTGTCATGGGCGCGCGCTCATTCTTCTGTCACCATGCGTCGCCATTCGGGTAGGCCGACGACGTCGTTGTAGTGCTGGAAGGTAGCCCGCGCCGTGACGCGTTCATCCGCAAGGACCTTTGCGAATGCGCGCTCCAGAGTGTCCGTCACAGCGAGGAGTGCCGTCACGGGATAGAGCAGAATCTTGTAGCCCATCGTTTCGAGCACATCGCGCGGCAGCATCGGCGTCTTGCCGTCTTCCACGAGATTGGCCACGAGCGGCACGCCCTGGAAGCGCTCCGCGATCGTGCGCAGTTCGTCTTCCGAACGCGGCGCTTCGATGAACAGGATATCCGCGCCGGCCTTGAGGAACGCTTCGCTGCGCGCCAGCGCTTCGTCGAGACCGTCGGTCGCGCGTGCATCCGTCCGCGCCATGATCTTGAACGCTGCCGACGAACGCGCCTTCGCCGCCGCGTGGATTTTTGCGACTGCATCGTCGCGCGAAATGACTTCCTTGCCGTCCATATGGCCGCAGCGTTTCGGACTCACCTGATCTTCGAGCTGGATGCACGCCGCACCCGCCTGCTCATAGGCGCGCACGAGACGCGCGACATTGGCGGGACCACCGTGACCATTGTCGCCGTCGGCCACCAGCGGCACCGGCGCGATCGCCGACACCAGCGCGCGCGCCCGCTCCGTCATCTGTTCGGGACCGATCAGTCCGATATCGGGCACGCCGTAGGCCGAACCCACAACGCCGAAGCCCGTCATGTAGACCGCTTTCGCTCCGGCCCGCACTGCGATGCGGGCGGAGAGCGCGTCGTAAGCACCCGGCAGAATGAGTGCGCCCTTCTGCGTCAGCAATTCCTCGAACGAAGACATTGGCGCCTATTCCTTCTTCGTATCGACCATCGCCATGACGTCGGACGAGGCGGCCGCAGGCGCCGCCACTTCCACGATCCGTTCCGGCACATCGTCATATTCGAGCTTCAGCGCGCGCGACATCACCGCATGCATGTCGTAGAGCGCCGTCACATAGGTGAGTTCGAGAATCTCTTCGTCGGAGAGATGCGCCTTCAGCGCGGCGAAGATGCCGTCGGCCGCACGCCCGCCGTCATAGACAAGCGCATCGGTGTAGGCGAGTACGGCGCGCTCCACCGGCGCATAGCAATCGGCGACCTGCCAATGCGGCACGGCGGCGATCTTCTCTTCGCTCAAGCCCACGCTGCGCGCCGCCTTGCAATGCTGCGAATAGACGAACTGGCTGCCGCGCGCCCAACCGGCCCGTGTCTGTCCCAGCTCGCGCAGTTTCGGATCGAGCTTGCGCTTGGGGCTGCGATAAAGCTGGAAGCCCGCAACCGCATGATCGAACACGTCCGGCGACCCGGCGAACACCGTCCACCAATTGCCCGGCGTGCCCGTGGCCGTGCCCGGCACCTCGACCGGATCGCGCTCGCCGAAGAGCATCGTGTAAATCTGTTGCGCAGCAGCATGGGCCTGGGCTTTTGCGATCTGGCGAAGGCGCGGCATCGGGGGCTCCGTCTGTTGTGCAAAAGCATGATGGGCATTGCGGGCCAAGCGCGTCAAACGGCGTTTTCTGCGCGGAACGAATTCCCTGGTAACAGGGCCGTTATCAGGGCATTGGAAAAACGCGACCGCGTGGTGCGCGCATATGGATCGCGATTCATAAGGCTTTCCCGCATTTCTTCCCCTTCGATCCATGACAAAAACAGCGAATAAACAACGTAACCGCCGTCGTGCACGTTTTCTTCCTCCCCCGTTTACGGGGGAGGTGGCGCGCGCGGCACGCGCGCGACGGAGGGGGTGACGCGGAGCGCAACGAGACAGTCGCACGGTCGCGTCGCAACGAGCCGTCGGACACTGAGGCACCCCCTCCGTCCGCTGCGCGGACACCTCCCCCGCAAGCGGGGGAGGAAAGTGGTGCGCTCACCTGTCTCATCTTCGCAATGTCAAAGAGCATCACACCGGAGTCTGCACCCCCACCGCGCCGTCGTGAAGAGCGACATTTGGTGGACATGCACGATTTGCGGCAACGAACCGACGACGGCATTGCCACGGAACCGGCGCGGCCTCATGCTCGGGGCAACCGAAGGGGGACGAACATGCAACGTTTGGTGTGGGGTCTATTTGCGCTGGCGGCGCTGGCATCTTTTCCTTCCCTTGCGGCTCCGCCTGCGGCGCTGCCGCCCGAAGAAGCCTACGGCTACACGCGCTACGAACTGCTGGCGCCCGGTTCCGGCAAATTCCGCATAATCTACGACATCACCGAAACGCGCCCCGGCGCCACCGCCTTCTTCAATCCCATCCGCAAGGGCAGCGTCTCGACGGACGAGAGCGTCATCGATCGCGCGACGGGCGCGCCGCTTTCCTTCAAGGTTGTTTCCGGCGCAGACGCAAAAACCGAGATGCCCCAGATCGATCCGACCTACGACTACATCCGCGTGGCACTGGCGCGGCCCGTGCCGGCCGACGGCGGCGAAGGCCGCATCCGCATCCTGAAGACCTACGAAGACAAGAAGAGCTACACCCAGAGCGGCGACACAATCGTGTTCGACCGCGGCCTCGGCATCAAACGCAATGCCGTTGTGCTGCCGAAAGGCTACGGACTTGTCGCGTGCAACTATCCCTCGCAGGTGGAACAGGAAGCCGACGGCCGCATCCGGGTGAGTTTCCTCAACAACACACCGGGCGAAGCGCCGCTTAAACTGACTGCGAAGCCAATGAATTTGCCGGCGGTGCCGTCGAACGTCGCGAAACGTCTGGGTGAGCGCGCCGCGCAGACGCGCACCATCGTCTATTTCCTGCGCGATCCGGAAACGAACACCTTCGACCTCTATCACGACTACACGGAAGAGCACGCGGGCACGAGCCGCTACATCAATGTCGTGCGCACGGGCAGCGCCGCAGCCAATCCGTCCGCGCGCAATCTCGACACGGGCGAAGCGATCGCAGCCCAGATCCTGAAAGGCGACCAGATCACCAAGGCCGGCATCAGCGATCCGGAATTGCCCAAAACCATCGCACCCGACACGGAGATCGTGGTGTTCCCCTTCGCGCCGCTGAAAGAGGGACAATCGATCCGCCTGCGCATGTCGGAAACCTACACCGATCCCGGCCGCTACAGACTCATCGGCGACGAACTCGTCTTCGATCGCACCTTCGGACGCCCCACGAACACGGTGGTGCTGCCGTCAGGCTGGCAACTCACGAACTCCACGATCCCCGCGCAGATCAGCACGCTCCCGGACGGCCGCGTGCGGCTCGATTTCGTCAACGCGCGACCGGATGAGGTGGATGTGCTGATTACGGCGCGGCAGGCAGTCGGAAAATAGAGTTCTTGCACGTATGACGCAGCATGTCGTTCCCAATTCGCTGACGGCTTGGAGCTATGAGGCTGTAGCCGCTCTGTGCAGAGAAGGGTTGCCGGAGAGCGATCGGCACGACTTCAAGCACAGCCTTAAGACGACGGACAGCATAACCAAGATATGTTGCGCCTTCGCCAACACGGCCGGCGGTTTCGTCATTTTTGGCGTAGGCGAGCCAGCGAAAGGTAGCTTTGAGATACAAGGCCTTGAACCGGACAAGGAGCTTTATGGACATCTTGTGGCGAAGGTAAGAGCCGAACCAGACATCGAGATATCTTTCCCCCGTACGATACCAATTCCCGAAACATCGAGGCTGCTCTATGTTTTTCACATACCAAGAAGCGTTCGACGGCCGCACATTCCGTTGCCAGCAGATCAGCGATTTTTTTGGAAGCGTCAAGGATCATCATGTGTGCAAATGACCCTCGAAGAAATACGTTACCAAATCAGCAACTATGAAGAAAAACGAGAAAAGCTCGCGCTCCTGCTTATCGATCTATCGCTCAAGCTCAGGTCTCTGAATGAACAAGCATACAGCGTCGCTTTCACCTATGACGGTAGCAACTTCTCGTTCGAGATCATGGACGCCGTAGTCGCAGAGTCATATGCGATTTTAAAAGAAGATATCGATAGCATTGACGTTCTGGATACATTGCGGAAAGAGCTTCAGTCGTTAAATGTCGAGAAGCAGGGTCTACAGACGATTGTTCTGAGTACAGGGATGCGATCGGGCGCGTCGCTATCACGTGCGAATGACTATCGATCCCGCGCGCAAGCGGTCCTCAGTCGCGCCAACGATTTGGTCGAGCAAATTGAACGATCGTTCAGAGAAAAGTTCGGTGTAGAGAACCCTTACAGGCGGCGCTAAAGGCGAGTGAGGCGTCTACGCCAACCTCCCCGTCTTCGCCAGCTCGCCATACCACGCATGCGACGTCTTCGGCGTGCGCACGCCGGTCTTGCGGTCCATTGCGGTGAGGCCGAATTTGGATGTGAAGCCGGAATCCCATTCCCAGTTGTCGATGATCGACCAGACGAAGAAGCCGCCGATGGGCGAGCCGGCTTCCATTTCGGCTTTCACGGCTTCGAGATGCTGCGTGAGATACTTCACGCGGAACGCGTCGTCGTGCAGCGCGGGGCCGTTTCCCAAGGGATCGGAGCAGCCGTTCTCGGTGACGAGCACGGGCGGATTGCCGTAATCGTTGCGCACGCGCGCCAGCACTTCACCCAAACCCGACGGATCGATCTCGCGGCCGAAGGCGTCGAGCGGCACGCCCTTTGGCGGCATGCCGGGTCCGATATGCACGGGATTGTCGGGACTGGAATCATATTGGATGTAGGTCGGCGAGTAGTAGTTCACGCCCAGGAAATCGACCGGCTGCTTTGTGATCGCGAAATCGCCCGGCTTCACCACGTCGTCGAACAGCGAGCGGACGAGCCAGGGATAATCGCCCTTGAACAGCGGATCGAGATAGGCGCCATTCCAGATCGCATCGAAGGCGTGCGCGGGCAGGATGTTGCGCAGCGCCCACCACGGCCCGGAGGCGCGTGACGGCATCAGTGCCATGGTCGTGCCGACTTTGAGATCAGGCCTTCGCGCGCGCAACGCCTGCATGGCGAGGCCCTGCCCCAGGTTCTGGTGATGCGTGACGGGTGCAAGCGCGCTCGGATCGCGCGTGCCCGGCGCTTGAATGCCCAACACGTGACCGATGATCGTGTGCACGGCCGCTTCGTTCAGGATGATGAAATGCTTGATGCGGTCGCCGAGCTTGTCGGCGATGAGGCTCGCGTAATCGCCCAGCCGCGCCGCCGTGTCGCGCGATTTCCAGCCGCCTTTCTCGTAGAGCGCCTGCGGCAGGTCCCAATGGAAGAGCGTGGCGTAAGGCGTGACGTTCGCTTCGAGCAGCGCGTCGGTGAGACGGCTGTAATAGTCGAGGCCTTTGTCGTTCGCCGCGCCAGAGCCCGCCGGCAGCACGCGCGACCAGGAAATCGAGAAGCGATAAGCGCCGAGGTTGGCGCCTTTCAGCAACGCCACGTCGTCCTTGTAGCGGCGATAGGAGTCGGCTGCGACTGCTGCCGTCGAGTGGTCGACGATGTGCTTGGGATCGTTCTCGAACACATCCCAGATAGTCGGCCCGCGTCCGTCGGCATCGAGCGCGCCTTCGATCTGGAACGCCGACGTCGCCGCGCCCCAGATGAAATCCTTCGGGAACTGCCGCGATTGGAGCTTGTGCGGTGCGGGCGTGCACGACGCTGTCGCCGCCAATGCGGCTCCTGCCCCCAGCGGTGCCAATGCGCGCCGCGTGATGTTACCGTCCATTCCGCTCTCCCCCATTTTCCTGAAGCATATCAAGGCCGGAGACAGCATTCCGCAAGCGGCCCGTTTGGTCTACTATCGAACCGTCCGGAAGGGGGCGCCCGGCCATGCAGCATTCAATCCTGCGCGTAAGCGCATTCGTTTTTACGTTCGCTATCGCGACGGCATCGCAGGTCCACGCCGAACCGGGCTGGTGGACGATCCAGAAGCGCGAGTGCGGCGTTTCCGTGCCGTACAACACCTGGGTAGCCCAGGGCATGCCGTGCGGCGTGCAGGTGCAGCCTTATGTGCCACCCGTCGATCCCGCCATCGGACAGGCGGCGGAGGAGAACCGGCGCGGCGTCGATGCCTGGAACATGAAGGATTGGGCGTCGGCCATCGCTTATTTCCAGCAGGCGCTGGCGACGCATCCGACCGACGAATACCGCAAGAACCTGAACGACGCTTATGCGGGCCAGCATTTCGAGGATGGCGATGCGGCGTTCAAGCGCAAGGACTGGGTGACGGCCGAACAGGAATACAAAGCCGCGCTGCAGCTGCAGCCCGACAACCAGGCCGCGGCCGACAATATCAAGATTGCGCAATCCTGCGCTCATTGGGATCTCGCGCGCGACGCCTGGCGTGCGCGCCGATACGACGACGC
>Ga0206821_10163_pt1 | contig 14764 bp, 13 predicted proteins | sample Alteio_BWOrgCont_85_FD_152860 | JGI IMG/M metagenome (GOLD analysis project Ga0206821, IMG submission 152860) | Enriched cells from forest soil in Barre Woods Harvard Forest LTER site, Petersham, Massachusetts, United States -... | ecosystem: Environmental > Terrestrial > Soil > Temperate forest >...
TTGTCGGGACCATATATAATCCTTCCAAGCCAGAGAATTTTACAGTCACGGCTTGAAAATCCCACAAATTTTCCAAAAGGGTATGTATTTTATACATCACTGCTAAATGGCCAGTTGGGATATCACAAAATTTATGAAACACCGTGTGATATTTTTTGCAAAATAACCTACCTTAATGACCCTGTCTATTGGTGGGAACAAACCGTCACAGTTTTTGACCGCCCAACAGTCTTTATCTTTAAAGAAGAAGTTTAACCTCTAACGATGATTGACTTTACTATTCCATAGTTTCAAATCTCGCAGTCTATTTTTAAAAGTATGGTTAAAAAGATCAACGTGCACCAAATTTTTTCGCTAATCTAGCAGTTGCTGATATTTCCATTCTTTCCTGTCGGTGATGTAAAGCTTGCTGAGCACTATTTACTAATACTTCTTTATACTTTCTCTAGCTGCGCATACTCTGGCACCTTCAACAGTACATTCAAGAAAGAATGACAATAATATTTTATATGTATAATTTTATCTAAAATTCACTGATATTTTTTTAATAAGTTCGAATCTATGCTATCTAGTAGATGAATTTATAGCAGCTTTTCTATTTGTATCTTTAATTGTGGAACTAATTCTGTAGCTGTTTTCCAGACAATAGTATAATCAACATCAAAATAGACATGAATTAGAACATTTCTCATATCTCCTATATCTCGCCACGGAACTTCTTCATGTTCTTGTTTGAATTCTTCAGGTAGTTGCTTAACAGCTTCCCCAATAATTTCCAGTCTACGTGAAATAAGATCTTGCTTTTCTTCTGAGTTAAGAAAATCTTCTTTTGATACTCCTTGCAAATAATTTTCTATTGCATATATTGAATGCATTATATGGTTAAGATACACATTTGGATCTTTTTTCATAACAAGGGATATTGATATTTCAAGATAGAATCTTTAATAAGTGGCGAAATTGCGTTATAACTAACAATATCTACTTTTTTTGAAAGATTTTTTTCTAAATGACGCTGTAATCTAACAAGATCAAGAAGTGTTGTGTTCTCTGGGAAAGCAACTAAAATATCTATATCACTTTTTTCTGTGTTATCGCCTCTAACATAAGAACCAAACAATGCCGCCTTTTTAATATTAGCTTGCTTAAGAATAGGTATAATTTTATTTTGAATTGATTGAATATTATTCATACAATTGCATTATATACTATTAGCATAAAAAATTTCAAAATCGTCAAGGCTAGCCAGCTAACAAATTTAGCCTAAAACTAAAAGTTATTTAGGCTTGTTGTAGATGTTCTAGTATCCACATTCGTGCAAGTGTTGTAGGACCAATGCCTTTTTTATGAGCAAGTCCCCTAATCTTATTTAATGTAACCTCATCAAAGCGAATAGTAATTCCTTCAGAAAGATTTTTGGCAAACTTGACTTTAACAGGTTTTAATTCGTCCACAAATTCAGAAAAACTGTGTGTTTCCCAAAATCTTGCTTCCTCTTCACGATTTTTAAATTCAGGAATTCTGTTTGTTATTTTACTATTAATCTTTTTCATTATTATAACCTCCTCTTAACCTTTTAAATAGTGTTATATCTGATGGATCAGAGTCATACGCTGTAATTGGATAATATATATCCTTTCCTTGTGAATGAAGGACGACAGACACTAATCTATCCTCAGCTGTTTTACCTATAAGCAATAAACGACTTTTTTGTTGTCCCTGTAACACGAGAGGATTTGTTTAACAGATATCTTCCACTTCTTCTGGTGTAACATGGTGTCGTCTAATATGGTGTAAATTCCAGGTGTCCCATATTAGTTTTTTTACTATGATCACATTATTAGTGTAACACAATGCGTTACTTTGTCAAGAAAAAATAAGGGCGGTTTTTTTGAATAATATGTACTAAATTCATCAATGCTTGCCATTTTAAACTATCCTTTGATAAATCACCTATTAGAATTGTTGCCGAAATAACATAATCAAGTTGAAAGATAAAAATAATTTAGTTTACAATATAGAGTAGATCAACAAAACTGCTTAAAACTAATAGATACGTATTTTTGTTATCTACATTTTATGCTTGCTGCCTTCCTCATAACAATTCTTCCAACGTTTCTCATGTCACTCCTATTACCAAAAATAGGTATCAAAACGAGAAGTGCGTATTTACAAATTGCTCTATCATGGTTTTCGGGGTTATATCTTTTTACTTTTTTAACATTTTTTTTAGCATGCTTTTTAACTTTTTTTACCACTCATGTTCTCGTTACAGCAACCTTTACTATACTTGCCCTTAATGAATTTTTATGTATCTTTTTTATACCTGAAATAGAACAACTATATAAAACAGTAATCAATTCATTATCTTTAAAACCGGTACACATATTTCTTATACTATTCTGTTTTATATTTTCCTATTTATTCCTATCTCCGCATCTCATGACAAAAAATAATATCATTTATTCAAGCCCTATTTATTGGGATTTTCATTGGCATGCTGCAATCATTCAAAATTTTGTATATGGGGATAATTTCCCGCCGCAAAATGAGGCATATCCCGGAATTCCAATGGCATATCATTTTTTTGGTGATTTAGTAATGGGCATTTATGATGCTGGTGGACTCAGTTTAACCTCATCAATCACCTATGCAAGTATTCTATTTCTTTTTTTCTCCCTAATTACCATAATCGGTGCGGCAGAATCATTTTTTAATTCAAAACTATTAGGGTTTTTTGCCGTTTGTTTGGCGATTGCATCAAGCAGTCTTCATTTCATCTATTATTTTGCCCAGCATAAAGGCGAGGATGTATATCAATTAATCTATAGCATCTTAACAAATACCGCATCACCGTTTAACAACTCCTTTATTTATAATAGTCCATTTCACTACGACGGGGTGATGTTTAATCTGTTCTATTTTCTTGAAGAACGGCATCTTTTTATCTGTCCTGTTTTTTTATTATTTTGTATTTGGATTACCGTCAACAGAAATAATTTTACACTTAAAACACTGACAATCTTTGGAGCATTAATGGGCGGGTTTTTCTACTGGAATGTTTTCGTTGCGCTAATGATTCCTCTCGGCCTTCTGTTTGTGTTATTGTTTGATACAAACAGAAAAACAACGCTTGCTCTTCTTTTTGGATGTGCCTGTGTTGTTGGTATCCAATATGAATGGCTTAAACATGCGCTGCAAGTATCAGGTGTTTACAATGCCGATATAGCAAATTATCCGAGATTTAATTATTCCTTTGCAACCGTAATTTCAAACAATTCAGCGCCAACTACTATTATTTCAATAATACGATATTATATTTTTGCCTATGGTTTAAAAGCAATCCTGGCACCAATTGGATTTTATATGATTTGGAAAGAAAAGAAACAGGTAGCAATAATTCTTCTTGCCTTTACCATTCCTATTTTTATTGTTATTAATACGCTGCAAATTTCCCCATCGGGAGTTGGTGAGAATCACAAATTTTTACTGAATATGAATATCATTCTTGATTTAGCAGCTGCATATGTACTACTAAAAATGTTTAGATATAATATCAGCTTCAGAATAACTGCTTTAGTTTTCCTCTTTTTCTTAACAATCTCAGGGGTCATTGAAGATATGCCATTTATTAATTCAACACCTTCATCTATCTATGCAGATTATTCCCCAACATCACTTTCCCGGGTAATCCAGGATTATTCACCTCCGCAATCAGTATTTATTGGAAAAGATACAAAACAGATTCAACTTGCCGGCAGAAAAATTTTTGTCGGTGTCAGTGCCGGCGATGACTCATCAATTTCAATGGCAAAACGTGAAGCGATAGGTGCACAAATTTATCAGGCAAATTCAAAAACTGCCTTATGTACACAGATTGGAAATAACCCATTAACCTTTATTGAATACCCCCCGCAAAGCCCTATGTATTCTCAAAGTATACAAAATCATTATCCATACTTTACTGCTGTTGATCCAAACAATAACCCGGTCATATTTCTTAATGTACAAAAACTTTGTGGCAATAACGCCATAACAAGATGATACAATATACAAAATGAAAGCTTTTTCGTTTACAAATAAGAAATTGATCCTTATTCTTATAATACTCCTAGGTGCTTTTTTCAGATTCTACGATCTCAATTTTGATCAAAACGAACATCTCCATCCTGATGAACGGTTCTTAACCCTTGTCGGATCAGCCATGAAATTACCAGCATCATTTGCTGATTATCTTAATCCGAAAGTTTCAACAATGAATCCTGCAAATATCAACTATTCCTTTTATGTGTATGGAACATTTCCGGTCGTTGTTGATAAGGTTCTGGCAATTGCTACAGGAAATGATAACTACAATGATTTCACTCTTTTAGGAAGAGGACTCTCAGCATTTGTTGATCTGTTAGTAGTTATATTTGTCTTTAAAACTGCCGAGCTTTTTGAAAAAAAATATAAACTGCATAGTCAAGTAAAGTACTGGGCAGCTTTTTTTTATGCTATAACAGTTTTTCCCATACAGCTTTCCCACTTTTTTGCAGTTGATACGTTTTTAAACGCATTTACTTTTATCTCTTTTTATTGTGCGTTTAGATATTCCATAACTAAACAGTATCAATTTCTATTAATTTGCGGGGTATTTTTTGGATTGGCAATTGCATCAAAAGCAACAGCAGTTTTTATTTCCCCCTTACTTCTGTATTTTTTTATTATTACGTACAGCAATGATAGACGGGTTGCAAAAAAAGACATCATTAAAATAGTACGCGATCTAATCCTTTTTGGCATAGTCACGTATTTTATCGGACGAATTGGCGATCCCTATCTCTTTCAAACCGGCAACTTACTTGACCCCCGTCCTAGTCAGCTTTTTTTAGCAAATCTCAAACAGCTCCAAGCTCTGAGTAACCCGCAAGCATGGTATCCGCCGGGGGTTCAATGGGTTCATAAAACTCCTGTTCTTTTCGGATTAAAAAATCTCTCTCTTTATGGAGTCGGTATCGGGTATGCATTCTGTATTATTTTGGGTATATTTTTTCTTGTTAAAAAAATCCGAAACACAGATTTTTCTATTATTTATATGTGGGTCTTTTTTCTGTTTCTGTATCAGTCTCTCCAATCCGTGCAAACGATGCGTTACTTTATTTTGCTCTACCCGTTTCTTGCAATCCTTGCAGGAGTTGGGTTCACCTATTTTGCCAAAAAGACGAATAAGATAGTTCTTGGGATATTACTGTTTGCTGTTGTTATTTGGCCGCTTCTCTTTTTCTCGATTTATACAAAACCAATAACAATAGTCAGTGCATCGTACTGGATATATAAAAATATTCCTGCCAATAGTCTAATACTGACCGAAGCGTGGGATGATGCGCTGCCGCTACCAATTGACGGAGAGCCTTCTTATACCATTAAAGAACTTCCTGTTTTTGATCCGGATACACCGCAGAAGTGGCAAAAAATGAATCAAATGCTAAACCAGGGCGATTATTATATTCTGTCCTCTAACCGCGGGTGGGGTAGTATTCCCACAGTTCCTGAAAGGTATCCAAAAATGACAAAATTCTATGAGGATCTATTTGCAGGCAAAACTGATTATAAAAAAGTAGCTGAATTTACCTCATTCCCGTCACTCACCTATCTTGGCATACCAATAACGATTCCTGATGAAAACGCAGAAGAAGCATTCACCGTATATGACCATCCGATTGTCATGATCTTCAAACATGTACGATGAAAACTGTAAAAGAACTCCTTCGTAACCATTGGATTTTTATAGCAATAGAGTGTTTTGGAGTATTTCTGGGACTGTATCAGTTATATAATCTCCCTGCAGAAATGTGGGGTGATGCAACTGCCCATTATGCATTGGCGCAAAATGTCAGACATGGCTACCTCTTTTATAATTATGCATATGGTGGAGACGGACCTATTTACACATATCTTGTAGTCTTTGTAAGTTTCTTTTTGGGTCTGTCATTTTATACGTTAAAATTTACCTCAGTACTTGAGTATTTGCTTTTCATTTTTTTCATGTATACCCTAACTTCCACTCTATTTAAAAAAAAAGAAATAGCATATATTGCAAGTTTTTTAAGTGCAGTTTCATTCTGGAGTTTAACGTTTGCAAGGCAACCTCATGCCAGAATGCTTGTACCATTATTTGTTGCAATAACCATGTATTATGCCGTAAAAAAGAAAACAGTACTTACAGGCATTTTTTTAGGCCTTGGCATGTATACTCAGGCAAGTTTCTGGGCCATGCCGTTAGTATTCTGGAAAAGATATAAAATTTTAGCAATCGGAATACTAATCACAATTCCTCTTATTATTAGTTTCGCAACAAACGGTGTAGGATTTTTTACCAACCAATCATATTTCGGAGAAAAATTAGCTGTAACGGATCACTATACAACTGCACAAATTGTACAAAATCTTGCAAGTAATATATCAGCAAATTTTTTCTCATTCTTCCTTAAAGGTGATGAAGGTTTCAGACTTAATGTTCCTAATTCCCCCCACCTTGATGCAATAACTGCTCTATTCTTATTTTTCGGATTTATCTTACTTATTAAAGACGCAATTCAAAAGAAACAGATGAAATATATTGAATTTATAATCTTACCGTTTCTTCTCGTACAGATTCCTTCACTCCTTGATGTCCATAACCCCCAGGCACAGCCAAATATCGGACGCATGATTGGAGTAATTCCCTTTGTTTATATTATGAGCGCGTATGGAATAACAACGATATGGCAAACAATTAGTAACAACTTTACGAATCAAAAAACAAAAAAAATCATCTTCTATGGAAGTATACTGTATTTACTTTGTATTATAACGTTCGTTAACTTCTATAAATATTTTGTGATTTATCCCTATTTTCTGCCTGATCATAATACCCCGTTTGCGCGAATTATTGCACAAAATATGGATACCTACTCATCAAAAACACTTTTTTATGTAATCGGTTCCAACTGGAGTGAATGGGGACAGCCTGAACAACAAGCAATTGTTGATAGTACAACCGTTAATCACACCATTAATTTTCTTCAAACACAAACGCCATCACCAGCGCTTTGCAATATAATACAAAATACTCATATTCAAACTGTTTTTGTCACAAGCCCGACTGATACCAACTCATTACAAGAACTCACAACGTGCAACAAAAAAACGCACACGTATATTTTACAAACAAACTCATTTCAAATTGCCAGAGTAATTGAAGTACAGTAGTAATAAGATTTTTTACAAAGCAAAAAAATGTAATAAAAAAAGCTTTTTACTTAGTACGTGACTTACTAAATAACTTTTGATATGCAGATACAATCAAATCATATGAAAATATTTCCTGAATAGTCTCATAGGGTTTTACATATTTCCCCCTGTTTTGCAAAATACTAACTATTGCCAAATCTAATGCTTTTGCATCAGCAATAGGCACTACTACACCCATACCGGTCTCACGTACCGGAATTCGTACCCCTGGCAGGTCTGATGCAACTACCGGTACACCACTGTACATTGCCTCAACTTGTACCATACCAAATGCTTCTGTTTTATTAACACTCGGCAAGACAAACACGTCAAGAAAGGTATAAAATGCATTTTTTTCACTTTCTGATAGACTTCCCAAGTGAACAACTGAATCCTTTTCTATTTCTAACATCGCTGCAATTTTTCTCTTATACTCCTGTTCACCTATCGCATCTGTTGGGCCCGCAATCAAAAGGAAACACTTCTTATTGAGTCTTTTAGTAATCACAGGCAATGCCTCAAGTACATATTCTATTCCTTTTTCCTTTGCCATTCTTCCTAAAAATCCAATAAAAAAAGCATTCTTAGAATCAATTCTATGAAGTAACGATTCACGGGCAATTTTTGTAGTAACCGGCGGAATAACCGGGGGATAGATATATACCAGTTTTTTAGTAAAGCGCCTTAAAAAATCCGAATGTGTTGCATTATCTTTGGTTTGCACAACAATAGCATCAGATAAAGAACAGGTTATTGTATGCGAAATTAACAAAACAGATCTAATTATTTTGGAGACAATTCCCGGCTCATCATTCAGATCGGTATGATACGTAACAACAAGTCTTTTTCCAAAACATTTTGCAAGTATGGCGAGAATAAAACTTTCAAATTGCGGCAAATGACAATTTATTACATCAGCTTTTCGAACTACTCGAATACTTTCACTCAAAAAACCTACCATAATAGGCCCTTTACTGACACTAAATGTTACCGGTACTCGAATAATATGGATACCATGCTTTGTCTCACGTAACGGCAGTGTATCTACATTACGTGATGTTAAAACAGTTATATGATTTCCATCCTTAGAAAGCCCCTCTGCAAGATTTTTAGCATAAATTGTTAATCCGCTTATATGCGGATCGTAATATGATAGGCTAATCAAGAGTTTCATTCTTTATCTATACCGTGCTAGAATAGTATAATACATTTATGAAAATAGGATTTGACCTGGATAAAGTTTTCATCAATACGCCCCCGTTAATCCCAAACGCAGTAATTAACAAATTCTATAAAAAACGGGATAATGGCATTCTCATTTATAATATTCCAACACGTCCCGAACAGTTATTAAGAAAAGCAGCACACTCACCGCTTCTTCGCCAGCCAATGAAAAATAACCTGACCTTTTTAAAAGAATTATCAAAAGATAAAAAGCACCAATTGTACCTCATATCAAGCAGGTTTAATTTCCTTGAACCTGAAACAACACGCCTGGTCAAAAAATATGAACTGGATAAAATTTTTGATAAACTGTATTTCAATTATGACAATAAACAACCGCATGAATTTAAAAATGATGTTTTAAAGAAACTTAATCTTGATATATTCGTTGATGATGATTTGTCACTTGTGCGGTACGTTGCAAAAGATAACCCGCAGACAAAATTTTATTGGTATGATCAGCATGCAAAAGAAAAAACACTGGAAAATAATATAATGGTAATTAATACACTCGGAGAAATTTTTGAATAACCTAAAGGTTACAGAGAAAATAGCAAAGTAATTATAATTATAAAGGTAGAATTAAGACTTATTAGGCTTAATTAAGTAAAACAAATTATTATTTATACTATCGATTTAAAACAAACAAATTATGAATCCTTCAGACGCTTTAGCGGTGCTACAATGGTGGATTGTGCTCTTTTTGTTGGGCATTTGTGCCATGCCGCTGACCTTCCGTTTGTTTCCGTATTACTTTGATAAAGGATATCCGTTTTCAAAAATTATTGGCGCATTAATTGTTGCCTATATTGTATTTTTGGCAGGAATTATCCGTGTCGCACCTTTCACCCAACAAACGATAGTAGGCGTTGCATTCATTCTAACTGCAGCTGCATATTTTTATTTTGGACGAAAAAGTGATTTTCACAGTATGCTCAAAGTAAAATGGCTGACATTTGCACTTGAGGAAATACTCTTCCTAACAGTTCTTATGATATGGGCATATATCCATTCTTTCGGACCCGATATACACGGTCTTGAAAAATTTATGGATTTTGGCTTTGTTAACTCTCTTTTGAGGACTACCTATTTCCCTCCCCGTGATATGTGGTTTACCCCGTATGCCATTAACTACTACTATTTCGGACATCTTGTTACTGCCATGCTGACAAAACTCTCAGGGCTGCCATCATTTATAACATTTAATTTAATGCTTTCAACAATCGTTGCAACATGCTTTAGCTTATGTTTTTCAATAGGCGCAAATCTGTATGCAAATCTTATTGAAAGTGAAAGAATTCCAAAAGTAAGACTTATCCTCTCAGGAATTCTCAGCGCATGCCTTGTAACCCTTGCCGGTAATTTGCATATCCTCTATGCTTTTTTTGTTCCCTACGATACCAATAATCCGGTACCAATGTGGCAATTGCCCTTTAAACCCTTATCGTTCCCGAATAATTATTGGTATCCCAACGCAACCCGTTTTATCTATCATACAATTCACGAATTTCCGATTTATTCCTGGACGGTTGCTGATTTACATGGTCATGTTCTTGATATTCCCTTTGTACTTTTAACAATTTCATTTCTTTTTTCATTACTTCTTATTCAAACAAACTTAAAAATTGATGACAGTAAATTAATCGGAAAAGTATTTCTGGTTAAACCCTATTATTTAGTATTTAATGGACTCCTTCTTGCTGCAATGTATATGACAAATGCCTGGGATGGTGCTATTTATTGGCTCCTATCAGCACTAACACTTCTCTATATACACGGCACTAAGATGCAGAATTATAAAAAAATTCTGGAAACAGAAAACCTTATTATCAAGGAAAATAAAAAGCACATTACTCCAAAATTTAAAAAATGGAAAGTTGCCTGGGCCAGAGATTATATATTATCTCTTCTTATCGTTACAACCTGCTTGCTCCTTTTTGCAACTCCGTATAATTTCTTTTTCAATACTGGTGCATATGATCATGGCATAGGGTTAAATTGTGCTCCGGAGTTTCTCATTAAAATTGGAAAAATTGGACCATTTATTTTTGAGCAGGGTTACTGTCAGCATTCATACTGGTGGGAACTGTTAACTCTTTATGGATTCTTTTACTTTTTTGTCGTCGTATTTGCAATTTTTATGTACCGCTTCAAACGATACACTGTGACAGATGTGTTTGTCGCACTTCTTATTCTTCTATCAACATTTCTTATTATCGTTCCTGAATTTTTCTACCTTAAAGATATTTACACAACCTACTTTCGAGCAAATACCATGTTCAAGCTGGTATTTCAAGCATTCATTATGCTTCAACTTTCAAGCGGGTATATTATCGTAAGAATGGCAACTTTGCTACCGTTTGTGCGTGGAACAAAACGCATATTTCTTATTTGTTTTTTTGTCATTTCAGCCCTTTTGGTTGGGCTCGTTATGACCTACCCCTATATTGCTGTCACTTCATATTATGGTAATTTCAAAACCTATGAGGGACTTGATGGCATAAACTATCTAAAAACCCTCTATCCTGATGATTATTACGCCATCAATTGGATCAATGCAAACATTAAAGGACAACCCGTAATTCTTGAAGCACAAGGTGATTCATACACTGATTATGCAAGAATCAGTGCAAATACCGGACTTCCGACTGTTCTTGGCTGGACTGTTCATGAATGGCTATGGCGCGGCTCTTATAACGTTCCTGCTCCTAGAATAACTGATGTACAAACACTGTATGATACAACGAGTCTTCAAACGGCAAGACAACTGCTTACAGAATATGATGTTACATATGTCTATGTTGGAAATCTAGAACGGCAAAAATATCCAAACTTGGATGAACAGAAATTCTCAGAACTGGGACATATTGTCTATCAACACGGAAACACAAGAATATATGAGCTTAATGGTTAATACTAACCAATATATAATTTACACACAAATTTCATCAACCGTATCTATATAAAGAACAAAAAAAGCGGTACCTCCGAGACACTTTAGACATATCGATTAGTATACTATCCTGAGGCGGTACAACAACCAAAAAAGGCCTTAGTATACTACTACGTGCAACCTCCATTATCCTGTCAATCGACAACAGTTATATTAATAGAACTTGCGCACCAATGAAATGGAAACCGAAATATGATTATATACAATTACTTAATGGATTGATTACTAAATACAGTTGAAAATAGGAAAAAACGAAGGCGATGATTTCTCTTGAAAACAATTATTCGCTCCTTAAACTAAAAAATAGCTATTACATTGATTATAGTTTTAGAAATCAATGTATACGCTAACCTGCTGTTCAATTGTTTTTTTTAGAACGTCATAAACTGCGTGAAAGTGCTTGCTTGATACGTGTCTTTCTAACTTTAACGGGCTTATCTACCTTATTGGGTCTTACCCTACGTTGCCTGATAGCATCAATTGGTCTATCAATGAATTTCTCAAACAGTAGTGATGCCAGAATTGTTAGAACAAAAGCTATGAGAGTAAAATAAGTCGGATGAGTTGAGAGTAAACGGACGTTGTCGAGTAGCTTTATGAATAACATATGTGAGATGTAAAAAGGATAAGAAAGTAAGCCAATAGCTCTATCTATTGAGATGTTTTTTGTGAGTAAAAAAGAATAAGGAAGGATGAGTATAAGAAGTGCAAGATATATACCGTTTGTAAAAATGGGTAGCTGAAAAGAAACAAACGGTATCTGTGAATAGAATATGACGAGGAATATGAGACCTATATAAAGAACTCGTAACATATATTTAGGAATATCTCGAACTCGTATTAATTTATAGAGAGAAAAGCTGACTACACCAAATAAGAAGTAAGGTAGATTAGTGAGAAAACTTACTGTGAAGCTGTTCTGATGTATTAAAATAGGAAGAGGATTATGAATAAAGGTTAGAATAAAAATCAATAATACTAAGATAGCGAATCGCAACCTTACCAGAAAAGGAGCGAAGAGATAGAAGAGAAGTTCTATCTGCAATGTCCAGGCCGGAGCTATAAGAAGATATGCAGGATCACGTGGAGCCTGCCACAAATAATCATTGTTAATAATGAGTGTAACATTACGGAAAAGATCGGCAATAAAGGCAGAAATAATTTCGAATGGTTGTGCGGATTTGTAGTATTGAAAGAAAAGGATGATCAAGTTATCATTACTGATCAAATGAAACGAATATTTAATAATTGCAAGAAAAACAACAGCTGCAAGTACGACCAAATAGACAGGGTATATACGTAAGAACCTATTTGTAATAAACAGTTTGTATGAATGACGCTGCCCTGTATACTTTTTTTCCAAAACAAGCGCCATGTAGAATCCCGAGATAACAAAGAATGATTGTACAGCAAGTCCTGCCTGAATTAAGGGAAGATGAAACTGCAATGGTGAATGAGAGAGAAAAACACAGAAAGCAAGAAGCAGTCGCAGTAAGCCCATTGTTTATAAGTTTAGCATATCAAGTTGTTAAGGATATATATAAGCTAAAGCTTAAAATTTTATTGAACTGATTAATAAATTATTATAATATTGTTCTACATGGAAGACTTATCTGAAACCGATTTTTCACTCATAAGTCTATTTGTTCCTCTGACAACCATTAAGGCGATTACGTGGATATTAATTATTGGAATCATAGTCTTTGGGAATATGCTTTTTAACGGTTTTGTCTGGGATGATAAAACTCAAATCATCTTAAATCCAGGGATTAATAATTTTAGCTTACCATACCTAATGGGACAAAATTATTTTAATGATCTTGTCAATTATCGTCCTATCCCTGCTATATATTTTACTGCCTTTTATTCAGTATTTTCTACCAATACCTTTTTTTATCACTTTTTTCAACTAACAATACATATACTTAATACAGCACTACTATTTATCTTCTTTAGTTCTGTCTTTAAAAAAAATGTAAGTTTTTTTTTAAGCCTTATATTTTTAGTTCATCCAATCCAAGTAGAATCTGTATCATATATTACTTCCACTGATAATCCACTATTTTTTCTTTTTGGGATATCAGGTTTATTAATCACAAAAAAAGTCACTCCATATCGACTTGCACAAACGAATATATTATTACTTCTTGCGCTTTTAACTAAAGAAACAGGAGTAATTTTTTTCTTTTTATATAATATCTATACATTTTTATATGCCAAAAGCAAAATATGGGTAATGACATGTACGACTATACTAACTCTCTTAATTTATTTACTGATACGTTTTTTTATTGGACATGTCTATTTCGCTAAAGACTTTATAATCTCACCAATTGCACACCTTTCTTTTCAACAAAGATTATTATCTTTACCGAGCATCGTGTTTTATTATATAAAGACTTTTTTGTATCCAGTAAACTTAAGTATCGATCAATTGTGGGTTGTAACAACACCAACTATAACTAATTTTTATTTTCCCTTATGTGTTGATCTTATATTTTTATTATTAATTATATTTATTGGTTGGAAAAGTTTTAATAATAAAGTTCTATTCAAATTGTATATCTTCTTCACCGCATGGCTCACAATAGGTTTTGCATTTCAATCCCAATTAGTTCCTTTAGACATGACAGTGGCAGATAGATGGTTCTATATAACTATAGTTGGATTACTTGGACTTTTGGGAATCACATTTAATTTATTTTCAAATATAACTGGACATTATACTAAGCTACTATTTTCGATTTGTATTGTAGTTATCTGCTTACTTAGTTTAAGAACAATGGTACGAAATACTAACTGGAACAATGCCATAACACTTTATACACATGATATTGCAATAAACGACAATTATGATCTTGAAAACAATCTCGGTTGGGAATATATCCAGGCTCAACAGTATGATTTAGCAATACCCCATTTAGAAAAATCTATTCATTTTTGGTCTGGATGGGATAAAAATTGGTATAACCTCGGTGTTGCATACTATCTAACAGGAAGGATTTCATCAGCAAAAACAGCATATGAAACTGCACTTCAGCATAATCCAGACGCTATTGATCATCCTCAATTACTTGAAAATTTAGGATTGTTACTTGCTACATATGAGAGTCCTACAAATGCAAAAATGTTTATAACTAAAGCGTTGTCAAGCTATCCAAAAAGTTATATGTTATGGTATGAGCTTGCATTAGCAAATTATAAACTTAAAAACTTTAAAGATGCAAAAAATGCAATTAGTCAAGCTTATATACTTAGTCCAAATAATTCAAATATACTCAATCTTAGTGCTCAAATTGCGAATGATACCCAAGTTCAATATCAGCATTAATA
>Ga0206821_10164_pt1 | contig 14753 bp, 16 predicted proteins | sample Alteio_BWOrgCont_85_FD_152860 | JGI IMG/M metagenome (GOLD analysis project Ga0206821, IMG submission 152860) | Enriched cells from forest soil in Barre Woods Harvard Forest LTER site, Petersham, Massachusetts, United States -... | ecosystem: Environmental > Terrestrial > Soil > Temperate forest >...
TTCTCCGCTGTAGGCTCGTCACAAGGCCTCGCAAGAGCCATGCCATTAGATGCTTCAGAATTTGTTTTTGAATTCAATTGCTTGCGCGACACCCAACTTTTGTGCAATCGAAAAATTGATGATGCATTGAGCATCCTGGCGCGCGATCCATCATATACTCGAATTTTAATGCAAAGTCATAATTGCGTGATTTTTAGGCACATTGATTGATATGCGAGCAATTCATTTGTTTCGCCCCGGCGCTGTGGTATCTCCTGGCGCTAGTGGACAGAAAAAAAATTCCGGAGGTTCAAATGCCCTTGAAATCATACCTTTCAATTTCGGCTGGTGCTTTCATGCTACTAGCTGCACTACCAGCGTTTGCAGCTACGTCTTGGCCAAGCAGTGACTTGCTGGCGTCAGGAACGGCCGATAGCTGCGCAACGGCCGGCGCAGCGGCCCAAGAAAATGGCAGCGTCTCCGACACTGATCTGGCAAACTGTACATTGGCCGTCAAGCTGGCAAACTATGACCAGGGCAGGGCCGAAGCCCTCAATAACCGCAGCGTCCTGCATTATGCGCGCGGAGAGTACGATGCGGCACTGGCGGACAATACTGCAGCACTGAAGCTGGATGACCGCATGGCAGAAGCAATTGTCAATCGCGGATCGATCTTTCTCGTGCAACATCGCCCCGAAGCGGCTGCCGCGAATTTCAACCGGGGCCCTCGCGTTCAATCCGGCACATCCGGAAAAGGTATATTTCAACCGAGCCTTGGCGCGTGAGGATACGGGCGACGTTAGCGGCGCCTATGCCGATTATGCTCAAGCCGCGAAGCTGGACCCTCAATGGGATCAGCCAAAACAGGAAATGGCTCGATTCACCATCGTCCGCCAAAAGCCGACGAGCTAAGACGTTTTCTAACTATGATTGGTGGCGAAAAGGCTCAGACTCGAAGTCTGGGCCTTTTCATGGTTGGCGACCCTTTAGGAGCGATCGGTTCCAATTTGAGCTATGCCGATTGGCCACAACCTCTCCCTATATCCGCACTTTAAATCTTCCCGCAAAAGTCAGCAGTGCCGTTACGCGTCAACTGCCATATATCGGAGACAACGCTACGTTTTTTGCCATTTCTCAACGGTCTTGAGATTCATTCCGCAGTGCTTGAAGAGGCGCCCCAAACTTATTTTGCATCACTCGACGGATCGCATCTATCACCGTGGCCCAGCCGCGAGGAAATTGGCCCATAGTGCTTCCTTCCATTCCCGGCAAAATAATGCACCATAAAACCCTGGGATCTAACACTTGGGCGGCGAATTCGACACGGCGGCGGGTCCATGGCAGAAAATCTTTTTAGCCGGTTCATCCAAGCAGCGGGTGATCAGGACAGAATATTGCTGCAGCCGCTCGCGCGCGATCCGATCAGTTTCCGGCAAGTCTTCGAGATCGCCGGTCGTTTTGCGAACGTGCTGACCAATCACGGGGTACAGCCGGGCGACCGGATTGCGGTGCAGGTGGAGAAGAGCCCCGAGGCCGTGATCCTCTATCTGGCCTGCCTGCGGTGCGGGGCCGTCTATCTGCCGCTGAATAGCGGCTACACACCCAGCGAGCTGGTTTATTTTGTAAGCGATGCGGAGCCGCTTCTTCTGATTTGCTCCGAACTGAATCGCGAGACCATTGCAGCTGCCTTGCCGGGAACACAGATTCTAACCTTAGGCGATGACGGTAGATCGGGCTCGCTGGCGCGAGAAGCGGCCGCCGCGCCCAGCGGCTTTGCCGACGCAGATAGTTCCATGAACGATCTAGCGTCGATTCTCTATACCTCAGGCACCACTGGCCGCTCGAAAGGGGCGATGCTGACGCACGGCAACCTGTTATCAAATGCGGAAAGCCTGCGCAAAGCTTGGCACTTTTCGCAGAAGGACATGCTGCTGCATGCCCTGCCAATCTTCCATATCCACGGGCTCTTTGTCGGCATCAATGTCACGATGCTGTCGGGGGCGGGAATCATTCTGCTGCCAAAATTCGACCTCGGTGCCATCTTTGCGACACTGCCTGGGGCAACGGTCATGATGGGCGTACCCACCTTTTATACTCGGATGTTGCAGGACCCTAGATTGACCCAGAACGCGACGCGCCACATGCGGCTTTTCATTTCCGGTTCCGCACCGTTATTGGCGGAAACCCATAGGCTTTGGTCGAAGCGCACCGCCCATGCAATCCTGGAGCGCTACGGCATGACTGAAACTAATATGATCACTTCCAATCCCTTTGACGGTGTACGGGTGCCGGGATCGGTCGGAATGCCATTGCCGGGCGTCGAGGTGCGCATAACCGGGCGTGAGGGCAACTCCTTGTCGATAGGAGAAATTGGAATGATTGAAGTGCGTGGCCCCAGCGTCTTCAAGGGCTATTGGCGAATGCCCGAAAAGACTGCAGCGGAATTCCGCAGCGATGGCTTCTTTATCACGGGTGACCTTGGAAAGATCGATGACCGGGGATATGTCCAAATCGTTGGTCGCGATAAGGATTTGATCATTAGTGGCGGTTTTAACGTCTATCCGAAGGAGGTCGAGAGCCTGATCGACGAATTGCCGAACATTGAGGAATCCGCTGTGGTAGGGATTCCGCATGCAGATTTCGGCGAAGGCGTGACCGCATTCGTTGTGTGCAAGCCCGGCAGTAACGTAACTGAGAAAGAGATCTTGGATTCGCTTTCTGGACGCCTGGCGCGTTTCAAGCACCCAAAGCGCGTCGTCTTTTTGGAGCAGCTTCCGCGCAACTCATTGGGTAAAGTGCAGAAGAGCCTAATGCGTGAGACTTACAACAACTTATACGGCTAACCTTATGCAGGAGCTGCAACCGGGCAGAACCCGTACCTTCTGTCACCCATCAAGTTGGCGCTCCCGACCTGCAGGTAAGAATATAGGCGTAATTTCTGAGCGCTCGCACCTAATGACGGGCCAGGTTTGGAGGAAATCGTGGCCGAGGCTTCGCCCATATCGCCGGCTGTCGGTTGGCGTGCAACAATTCTAACAAACGGAGCCCATCGATGGTGATCGCAGGCGTGGCGCTGCTCGCCATCTGTACGATTTTAGGATCCTATCTCGGCGACTTACTGGGTTTAACATTGGGCGTCAAAGCCAATGTCGGCGGCGTTGGCCTTGCCATGGTGATGCTGATAGCCGCACGGGCGTGGCTGGCGCGACGTGGCAACCTTGGCGAGGGTGTCAGGTTTGGCGTCGGCTTCTGGGGAGCGATGTACATACCAATCGTCGTAGCTATGGCGGCCGACCAGAATGTCGCCGCCGCCATCCGATCCGGCCCGATGGTTCTGGTTAGCGCGTTCGGCGCGGTGCTCATCTGTTTCACCGCCGTGGCGATTGTGAGCCGCTTGAGCGGGCCGACGGAGACTATCGATCAGATCGAAGCACGCGAGGGACCACTGACGCCAAAGGTCGCGCAACGCGATAATCTGGAAGGGATGACCAAATGACCGTCCCGCTGATGATCCACACTTTGCAGACTAACACTTTGGTCACAGCCTTTGCCCTTGTAGGAATGGTGATGTGGATTTCCGCGGTGCTTTCAAAATATCTCACCATGGGGCGCGTTCACGGATCGGCCATTGCAATCATGATCGGACTAGCCTTGGCTTACGCTGGCGGTATCATCACGGGAGGCAAGAATGGCCTCGCAGACCTCCCGGCGCTGTCCGGCATTGGCCTTATGGGCGGCGGGATGCTGCGCGATTTTGCTATTGTCGCGACGGCCTTTGAGGTCGATGTCGAACGGGCGCGAAAAGCTGGGTTGATTGGCGCTTTGGCCTTGTGCCTTGGCATTCTATTGCCTTTCAGCTTTGGCGTAATTATTGCACGCATCTTCGGATATACCGACGCCGTTTCGCTCACCACTATCGGTGCCGGCGCGGTCACCTACATTGTCGGGCCGGTAACTGGGGCGGCTTTGGGCTCAACGTCCCCAGTGATCGCGCTGTCCATCGCGACCGGCGTCTTCAAGGCAGTACTGGTCATGGTCGCAACTCCATTCGCCGCTAGATTCATTGGCCTCAACAATCCTCGCAGCGCCATGGTGTTCGGGGGGCTGATGGGTACGGTGAGCGGCGTCTCAGGCGGACTGGCCGCCACGGATCGCAGGCTAGTACCCTATGGCGCTCTAACCGCCACGTTTCATACCGGTGTGGGCTGCCTAATTACGCCTTCCATACTGTATTTCGTGGTCGGCGCCATTTGCAAGTAGGAAAAGCGGCATGATGTTCCTGACAATAAGGTGATGCATGTGCATGCGATATAGCGGACAACGATGTACTACAATCGCTCGCATAACGGTCTTGGTGAGAAAATAGAGACATGCTCGAATATACCACCCAAAAATGCGCTCAAAATTTCGAGCCTACAGCAGTCGCGTTTGTGGCTCGACGGGTAAGCCAGGCCAGGCGCCCTTGGCTGGCCCATAATTCTATGCTGCATACTTCCGCAGACAGAAGTCCCTCCGTCTTTGAGCGTCTATCTGCAAAAAGCTGACATGGTAACGATCTATCTGCCTGAGAAGGACCGCCGTAACTAACTCGGCAGCATGCGTGCTACGACACGGTCGTGCTTAACAAAGTAGTGATAGAGCGCTCCGACGACATGTACGAAGATGAAACCTAGAAGCACATAGACCAGAATATTATGGATGTCGCCGCATTCATGTCCCCACTTCGAACCTTTAGGCGCGACCGACGGCAGAGTGGCAAGGCCGAATAGCTTGACATCCCATCCGCGCGAGTTTGCTGCGGCCCAACCGAGCAAGGTCATCACTAGCACTAGCAGATAAAGTGCCCAATGCGTGATGCCGGAAAGAAGCCTCTCCCCCCGCGTCATAGTAGGCAGAAGCGGCACTGGTTTCCACAACCGCCACAATAGTCGGATGACGATGAAGAACAGGATCGCGGCGCCGACAGAAAAGTGCCAAGCCACCCAGCCTTCGTCGACCGTCTTACGGCCGATATGAGGCATAATTGAACCGATGGCATATTGAGCCGCCAGAAGAAAAAAGATCGCCCAGTGCAAGATTTTTGCCACGGCTCCATAGCCGGGAGTCTCGGTGTTTGCCATTTGTTTTCCCCCTATTGTGTTACTTATGAAACAGCCCGTACTCGCCTGTAGGATCGGTCATAAGCATAAGCCCTACCGAGAAGTCGGCCCCAGGTGTGAGGTCGTCTCCATTGCCGTTTTCGATGGAAATGGGATCTCCGACGTAATCCGCCACACCCCAGAGCCGATGGATTTGTTGCGAACCAGGCGGGATTTGCCGCAGAGAGCCGCAATCATCATATCCCTCGGCCGCGACAGTCCCGATCTTGTCAATGGCATAGTCGAGCCATGTCGCAATCAATTTGAAATCGCGAAATCCATTGGTGAAGCACTCCATGTTAGGGGCTTTCGGGAATTACGACTTCCCCATTTTCCTTGGTGAAGGAGGTGGGGCTACGGCTAAGCAGGTCGAGCACGATTTCCGAGGGTCGAGTGAGCTTGATGCCCATGGGCGTAACCACGATGGGACGATTGACCAGAATGGGATTGGCTACCATGGCGTCGAGAATGAGGCTATCTCCAACGCTGGGATCGAGCAGGCCTAGCTCCACCGCCGGCGTGCCCTTTTCGCGCAGCACGTCGCGCGGTTTGACATTCATAGCAGCAAACAGGGCTTCCAGCTTAGGCCGGGTCCAGCCGGTTTTGAGATAGTCCACTACAGTGGGGTGGTATCCCGCGGCCTCAATGAGGGCGAGGGTGTTGCGCGACGTACCGCAATCGGGGTTGTGATATATCGTAATGGGAAAATCGTCGCTCATGGGTTAGAACAGCCCTTCAGTAGCCAGCCAAACAGCGTGGCCGCGAAGGCCGCGCCAGCAAACTGGCATATGATGAAAAATGGCGCCGAAGTGGGCGCGATGCCGGCGAATGTATTAGACAGGCTGCGCGCCACGGTTACGGCCGGATTGGCAAACGACGTGGAAGCCGTGAACCAGTAGGCAGCAGTAATATAGAGCCCGACCATGACCGGCGTCGCGCGGGCCCGGAAGCGCAGGCAAGCCAGAATGGTAGCAATTAAACCGAACGTGGCAACACCCTCTGCTAAGCCCTGCGACCACCCATCGCGCAGCTTGGTCGAAACCTGAAGAATGGGTTCGGCGAACATAGCGTGTGCCAGCCATACGCCCAGGATCGCGCCAATCAGCTGAACCGCAATATAGGGGCAGGCGTTTGACCACGGCAGTTCACGACGCATGGCGAAGATCACAGTTACAACTGGATTGAAGTGCGCGCCCGAGAACGGCCCAAAAACTGTGATCAGCACTATCAGACCAGCGCCAGTTGCGATGGTGTTTCCTAAGAGCGCAATCGCGATATTGCCGCCGGCGAGGCGGTCGCCCATGATTCCGGAGCCGATGACGACGGCCAGGAGCAATGCAGTCCCCAACCCCTCAGCGACCAGCCGGCGCGAGAGGTCGAAGGGCCAAAGCGGCCGATCTAAATTAGCGAGAGGCACATCGACACCGCTGAGTCTGGATAGGTGGCCAAGAATTGCCACGAGGTGGCGAGGGCGGCGGGAACATCCATACGTTGGACATTCCGGAAACCCTGACGAATGATGCAGCGTTCGACATAGGTGACCGCCAAATGCATGGCTGACGAGCGTGCTGTGTCATGATGTCGATCGCCCAACTGCCATGGTTCTGTCCGCGCAGCAGTGCCGGCTCCATTAAGGATTGCAGAAGGTCCTCAGCGTCGAAACAACCGAAGCCGACAAAGGCAACGGGTTCGCCTTTCCGGTGTCCGAACGCGAAATACCGCGTCCCATCGGTAGCCAAGTCCGCAACCGGCAATCCGAACGCCAAGAGCGCGTCCTTAAATGAGCAAAAATGCTGCATTCTCTTTCCGACAGGTGTCAGGCTCACGCACGAGCGCGAGCAGCTTTGGGCGTGCAGCAGGCGACACGTGCCAGAATTTCCGCCAAGGGCGTGCAAATTTCTGGCGTGCCGCTGCAGCAGTTCTCCAACAAATAACCAAGCAATTGGGCCATATTCTCGTAGCAGGCGGTGTAAATGATCGAACGACCATCGCGGCGCGATTCCACCAAGCCCGCGTGGCTGAGGATGTTGAGACTGGCCGAGAGGCTGTTGGGCGGAACATCGAGCTTGCGGGCAATGTCGCCGGCTGGCATCCCATCGCGGCCGGCTTTAACCAGCATTCGAAAGGCATTGAGCCGTCTCTCATGGGCCAGGGCCGACAGTGCGTCGATTGCAATTTTGCTTTTCATACTTCCATACTATAGGAACTATACGATAGATCAACGGACAATTGGGACTCGCGACAAAGGACTATCCAGCCCTGCCGCCTCAATCTTACCCCGAGCCGATCTGGACCCGTTGGAGCCGGCTGCGCGCTCACACCGCCCTCCCCCGTATCTTTTTGCTGAATGGCTTGCTCCGGCGTCGATCGTTTAGCCGACCGTTCGTTGAGGCGGCCGTCCGCATCCTGGCCTTCAGCGGATACTCTCGGAACGGGGCCGCCCGACCACAAACAATCTGCTCGCGCTATTTGACTCTAATCGCAAGCGCATCGGCGCGAATATTCATGCGCATGTCGCCAAGTCGGCGTGATCGCCGCCGCCTAATAGAACACAGACCCCAGATGGTTCTCTGTGAACTTTGACCTATCACAGAAAATCCCTCCTTCTGGCCAGAGACCGAAAGATAACGTCACGACTCTCCCACCTATATCCAAGCGACAAACTACGATCATCATCACTCTAGCCTGCTTAAGTTTTGGGAACTTCGCGCTCTCAACCTCCGATCTGGCGGTGCATTTAATCTCTGAAGGTGCGAGTATGTAAGTGAAATGAATGAATCAGCAGAACGGCAAATCTTACCGGCGGATTCTGCCATACGGCTGCCCGTCCGAGCCTTGCTGATAGCCGACAGGCTCACCGCCGACCGGACGGGATACAAAGAAGTACTTTCCACCGCGCCATTTTGCTTCCGAATTAACGGAGGCTATGCCGTCATCTTCCGCTATGGTGCGGTGGTACTGGTCGGAGTCAAATCCACCGACGAGTCGGCGATCCTATCGCAATTTTTGCAGGCACACTCTATGCCGATCGAGGAAGAGAACCTCGAACTTGTAATCAAACCCGATCAAGAAGAGGGTCCGACCACCTCCGGTACTATTCAGATCAAGGATTGTACTCCCGGCCATGTGTTAGTGCTCGCCGATATACTTGCTAAAAGCGTCGCGCTCAGCCGCTACGAACGCGAGATCGCGCAGGTATTCGACACGATCGAGCCGACAGCCAACACCTTGGCTCTAAGCGGACGTATTCCCAAGGGCCGCAAAGCCCTATTGCAGTTGATCGGTGCAGCGCTCCTTGCGCAGCATCGCGTGTCCGGCCGCATCGCATTTGCGGAGAAGCCAGATATCCTATGGGAACACCCCGAATTGGAACGCTTCTACGCCCGGCTTGAAGATGAGTATGAGATTATTGAACGGGGCGCCTTGCTCAATGGCAAGGTCGGTGTCGTCGCCTCGGCCGCCGAAACCTTTACCGACATGATCGACACCGCCCGATCCACCCGCTTAGAGATTCTCATCGTAATCCTGATTTTCGCCGAACTGATCATTGCTGCGGCCGCTTTGTTTCGCCCTTAGATCCGCCAGCCATCCCCTATCGCCTCTTGCGACCAGATCAGATGGAAGAACTTTGGCCAGGACGGAAATCACAGGCGCCGATGCCGTCGCTATATGCTTCGGCGCCCCCTTCAAGGAAATTCTCGCGACCTGCTTCGGCAGAAACCCATCGCAAGGTTCCAGCGGCATAGTGGACGCGACCATGCCTCGAAAACCAGCGAACAATCGACTTGCCGGGCGCAATCGAAACTATTGCTCTCGTCGCTTTTGGTGGCCCTCTTGCGGATTCCGATGAAATCGCCCGTCTATTCCGGAATGAATTCGCCCATCATTCCGATTTGATGTCGCCCGGGTCTTGCGGCTCTTTGTTACGGGTAATTTGTGACATCTAGGCAGGTGTTAGGTCAACGGTTGAGTTGGTGGATTATTTTGGGCGAGGTTTGGATTTTTTGCGCAGGCTATCGCCCTGAAGGGATATGCGGTTTGCGTTGTGCACGATCCTGTCGAGAATGGCGTCGGCATAGGTTGGATCGGCGATGAAGGTGTGCCAGCTGTCGACGGGAAGCTGGCTTGTGAGGAGGGTTGAGTTGCGGCCATGGCGGTCGTCGAGGATCTCGAGGAGATCGCGGCGCATGGAAGCATCGAGGGGTTCCAAGCCCCAATCGTCCAGGATGAGCAAATCGACCCTTGCGAGACTTCTGAGGAGGCGGGCATGTCGTCCGTCTCCGCGGGAGAGGGCGAGATCGGCGAAGAGCCTTGAGACGCGCTTGTAGAGCACGGAGTGATTGTCGCGAGCAGCCTTATGGCCGAGGGCACAGGCGAGCCAACTTTTGCCCACGCCTGCCGGACCTGTGATGATCAGGTTGGCGTGTTCGTCGATGAAAGTTCCTTCGGCGAGCTTTGCGAAGAGCGCGCGATCAAGCCCGCGGGGGGATTTGTAGTCGACATCTTCGATGCAAGCGTCTTGGCGAAGCTTGGCATGGCGTAGCCGGTAGTGAAGCCTCTTCTGCCTTCTGGCAGAGGCTTCGCGATCCAGCAGCAGTCCTAACCACTCCGCGTGAGTAAGTTCCTTGGCCTCGAGCTTTGCCTCGACATCGATGAAGGCCTTGGCCATTGCATGCAGGCCCAGGGTATTGAGCTGATCGAGTGTGGGATGGGTGAGCACCATTGTCTCCTTCAATTGTAATATCGCGGCCCGCGGATGTTGGCATGATCGATCGGGGTTGCATCGTAAGACCGCTGTTCCTTGGATTGCCGATCGAGATTGTTGTCGAGAATGGATTTGAGGGAGCCATAGCTACGAGTGCCGACGTCGATGGCACGATTGGCTGCAGCTTCGAGCCGCTCGATACTGTAGGAACGCGCCAATCTGACGATGCCCAGGCAGGCGCGGAAGCCTTGCTCGGGATGGGGGCGATCTTGGAGGATCAACTCGCAAAGGGCTGCGGTGGCGGGGCCGATGGTTTTGGCATCCTGGCGGATGCGCTCGATGGTCCAGCCCTGATAGCGACGATGGGCTGAGGGCATGTGGTCAGCCACGGTGGTGTGCTTGTGGTTGCCACTCATGCGCTGGTGAACGGCGATACGCTCGCCTTTGAGGAAAATCTCCACTGTTCGGGCGGTGTAGCGGACCTCCACCTCGTTGCGAGCGAAACGGTAAGGCACGCTGTAATAATGATCTGCGACTTCGACATGGTAATCGATGCCCACACGGCAGATACGCCATTGGGCCAGCATATAGGGCTCAGAGGTCAAAGCCTTGAGCGCCGGCCGATCGATCTCTTCCAGCAATTGGCGGCGAGTAACGCCCAATCTGCGGATCGGGAGCTCCTCGTTTAAGCGGTGTAGCAGCCAGGTAATGGCCTGGTTTAGTTCGGCCAGGCTGAAGAAGGTTTGATGGCGTAACCGCCCCAGCAGCCAGCGCTCGATGATCAATACGGCCTGCTCAACCTTTGCCTTGTCTCTGGGCCTTCTGGGACGGGCGGGCAGGACGGCCGTGCCGTAATGGCGCGCCATATCGGTGTAGCTGCGGTTGACCACGGGCTCGTACAGGCAGGCCTTGATCACTGCTGTTTTGGCGTTGTCGGGCACCAGCAATTGCGGCACCCCGCCAATTGCCTCAAAAGCCCGCACATGGCAGTCGATAAAGTCGGGCAGTGTCTGGGTCCAGCTGGCACGGGCAAATGTGAAGCTGGACGCACCAAGAACAGCGACGAAGATTTGTGCCTCGCGTAGCTCTCCCGTTAGCCTGTCGACAACCACGGGCACCGTGTCGCCGGCATAGTCCACAAACAGCTTGTCGCCGGCCGTGTGGCTCTGGCGCATGGTCACCGACAACCGTCCTTGCCATTGTCGGTAGAGCTGACAAAACCGCGAATAGCGGAAGCCGTTGGGCTCGCGGGCGACGTACTCCTCCCATAGGACTTGCAGCGTTAAGTGCTTGTTGCGCTTGAGCTCGCAATGAATCAGCGACCAATCCGGTTCGACGAGGCGTCGATGGCCCGTTCTGTCGCTGGTCTGGACAAAAAGAAGCTGTTCCAACTCCCCATCACTCAAATCTTCCTCTACCGGCCAAAACACCCCGGCAGATGCCGCCCGCTTCAGTGTCAGCCGAACCGTCGACGGTGCTGTTCCCACCCTTCGGGCGACCTCCCGGATCGGAACCCCAGCGCTCTTTAACCGCAAGACTTCGCGCACATGGCGCATCGCAATCCTCTCGTTGGGCATCACCCCTCCTTTTGACCAAAAAGGGGATCCTAGTGACGTCCAAAGAGGCTCGCTGACCCGGGCGACATCTGCCCAAACGGTGGGCGACATCAAATCGGAATGATGGGCGACATCAAATTGGAATGACGGGCGACATCAAATCGGAATGCTGGGCGACATAATCTCGGAACAGCCGGGCGACATCAAATCGGAACGGTGGGCGATTTGCGTCGGAATCAGCAGCCCTCTTTCTGCCACCGAAGCCTTTAATGGTATTCACTCGGCGCTCCAGAAATTTGATCTCAGCAGCCTCTAGCGCCTTGCCTGGATAAAATCGCTGAGGTGGTGGGCTTCTGCACAGAGGCAGCTCTAACAGAAACCAACGGAGTTGAAGCTGCGGCAGCAATGGCAAGAGTCGCGCGCTATCCCTCAAACCCTAAGTGTCACTCAACCTCAATCGGCATCAATGTCTTTGCACGCCGCTTCCCCAGTTAGACTCGATATTGAATAGGGATAAAATGGAGGTCTTCCGGCCCAACATAATTCGCCGATGGACGAATGATCTTGTTATCCTGGCGTTGCTCTATGGCGTGAGCGCTCCAGCCAGAAGTACGAGCGATTACGAACAATGGCGTGAACATCGTCGTCGGCACACCCATCCTGTGATAAGAAACGGCGCTAAACCAATCTAAATTGGCAAACATCCTTTTAGTTTCTGCCATTACCCGTTCAATGCGATCCGCAATATCGAACATGGCCATCGAGTCGGTTTCGAAACTGAGACGCCTAGCCACGGCTTTGATGACCTTGTTGCGGGGGTCGGCTATCGTGTAGACCGGATGCCCAAAACCGATCACCAATTCCTTTTCCGCAACACGACGACGGATATCCGCATCCGCAGTGTCGGGATCGCTATAGCGGGAGATCACCTCAAACGCCGCCTCGTTAGCACCGCCGTGTTTGGGGCCGCGAAGCGCGCCGATTGCACCTACAATGGCCGAATATAGGTCGGATCCGGTACCCGCTATGACGCGGGCCGCAAAGGTCGACGCATTGAACTCGTGTTCCGCGTAAAGGATCAGTGAAGTGTTCATCGCGAGCACATGCGAAGGTTCCGGACGCTCGCCATGGAGCAAGTGCAGAAAATGAGACGCTATACCATCGTCGTCGGTCATCGTATTGATGCGCCGACCAGATCGTATAAAATGGTGCCAATATAGTAGCATCGATCCCAAACTAGCCATCAGTCGGTCGGCGATATCGCGTGCGCCCGCGATATTATGATCTGCGTCCTCGGGCATAATACAGCCTAGTCCGGAAACACCTGTGCGAAGCACATCCATGGCATGCGCATCGGCCGGTATTTGCTCAAGGATTTTTCTCACCGCTTCGGGTAATTGTCGCAGGCCAGTCAATTTTCTTTTGTATGCAGCGAGTTCCGCCTTATTTGGCAACTTTTCATGCACAAGGAGGTGGGCGATTTCTTCAAACTCGCACGTCTCGGCGATGTCGAGAATATTGTAACCGCGATAGTGCAAATCATTACCCGTCCGCCCCACGGTGCACAGCGCAGTACTACCGGCCACTACTCCCGAAAGTGCTACGGATTTCTTGGGCCGTTTCGTGTCCACCACATCCGTCATGACTAATCCTTCCCGGGTTTCGCCACGGAGTTGGGCGGGAGGGCTGTCGCGATGAGAGAAGAGTCCAGTTTTTCATACTCCGTGTAACCAATGGTCGCGTAGAGCTCCGCGCGCGTCTGCATTCGATCAATCATTTTATGCGCACTGCCATAGGTACGGATGGAGTCATAGAGCTCCTCCTGTACCTTTGCGGCGACGCGCAGGGCACTGACCGGCCAAATAACCATTTTGTAGCCCATATCGGCGAATTCTTGCGCAGTGAAAAACGGTGTACGCCCAAACTCCGTCATATTGGCCAACAATGGAACACCCGGGAGACCTTTCGCAAAAGCACGAAACATGCCGGCGTCCGTCAGCGCTTCGGGAAAAATCGCATCGGCGCCCGCGTCGACATACATTCTAGCCCGGGCTAACGCTCCATCGATACCTTCGCTTGCGGCAGCATCGGTACGCGCAATGATCAGCAAATCGCGCCGGGCTCTGCGCGCAGCATGAACTTTCGCCGCCATGTCATGCGGGTCGGCCAGCTTCTTGTCGTTGAGATGACCGCATTTCTTCGGAAGCAGCTGATCTTCGATATGCACGGCTGCGGCACCCGCCTCCTCAAAGCTGCGCACCATATTCATTACATTTAGGACCTCGCCATAGCCGGTATCGCCATCGACCATGACAGGCAGATTGGAAGCTCGCGCGACCTGACGAATGAAAAAACAGACCTCTTCCAACGTGATAATGCCCAGGTCGGCCAATCCCATAGAAGCGCTCATTGCGGCGCCCGAAAGATAAAGTGCCCGAAAGCCTGCCTGCGCGGCCTGTCGCGCCGCCAACCCGTTGTAGGCACCCGGCATTTCGACAATGCCGGGCGCGGAAAGAAGTGCCCTCAACCGTGCGCCTGGCATTTCCTGAGGGCGATCTGAATCGATAAGATAGATCATAGCGCGCGTCCGCCGGCATAGAGGTCCACATATTCGGTGACCGGCATCCCCTCCAGAACTTGCCGGTCGGCAGACGCGCGCGCGATACGGCTGGCCCGCTCCTCGTCATAGCGGCGCGCCAAGTTGCGGCGGAATTTCTCCTCTAGCAGGGGCCAACCTTCGATGCGGCGCGTTTTGTGGCCGACAGGATATTCGATAGTGACCTCTTCCAGCACCGTGCCGTCGTTCATCACGACGGATAGGGCATTGGCGATAGAACGCTTATTCGGATCGAGATAATCGCGCGTAAAACTGCCGTCTTCGACACAAACGATTTTGGCCCGCAGAGCATCAATACGTGGGTCCGCAGCGATATCGTCCTCGTAATCGGCAGCTGTGAGGCGGCCGAAGATTAACGGCACGGCCACCATATACTGGATGCAATGATCGCGATCGGCAGGATTGGTCAATCTACCTTGCTTGTCGATTATGCGGAGCGCAGCCTCATGGGTGCGAATCACGATACGACAGATATCGGTGGCGCTTTTGCACAAGCACATTAGCCGACTATACAAGATCATTGCCGCTTCCACGGCGGTTTGTGCATGGAATTCCGCAGGAAAAGATATTTTGAAAAGGATATTCTCCATCACGTAGCAGCCGTAGGGCCGTTGAAACTGAAACGGTTTACCGCCGAACGAAACGTCGTAAAAACCCCACGTCTTGGCCGTCAAGGCAGTGGGATACCCCATCTCGCCGCCTTCACTTTGGGCGCCATGATCCGCTGGCTGGATTTCAACGATACTTGGCTCGCAGCG
>Ga0206821_10165_pt1 | contig 14707 bp, 11 predicted proteins | sample Alteio_BWOrgCont_85_FD_152860 | JGI IMG/M metagenome (GOLD analysis project Ga0206821, IMG submission 152860) | Enriched cells from forest soil in Barre Woods Harvard Forest LTER site, Petersham, Massachusetts, United States -... | ecosystem: Environmental > Terrestrial > Soil > Temperate forest >...
GCGACTGTGTTTCCGTTGCCGAAAGCTTCCGGCGCGTTCGATGTCCGCTATCCGTTTCAGGGCAGCGTCTGGAACACAGATCGGTTCATGAAGGCCAATCGCGTGTCGGGCCTGCTCATCATCAAGGACGGACATATCGTGCTCGAGCGCTACGGCCTCGGCCGTAAGCCGGCCGACCGTTGGGTTTCGTTTTCCGTGACGAAGTCGGTGACCTCCACCCTGGTAGGCGCGGCGATCGCGGACGGCTTCATCAAGAGCATCGACGCGCCGGTCACCGATTACATCCCGGGTCTCAAAGGTAGCGCCTATGAGGGCGTGACGATCCGCCAGGTCCTGACGATGACGAGCGGCGTGAAATGGAATGAGAACTACAGCGATCCCAATTCCGACGTCGCGAAGTTCGCCCTCACGAAGCCCGGACCGCACGGCGAGAATCCCATCGTGCTCTACATGGCGAAACTCCCGCGCGAGGCGCCGCCGGGCACGAAGTTCGCTTACAAAACCGGCGAGAGCGACATGGTGGGCGTCCTGGTCGAGAGCGCCACCCACAAACATCTTGCCGATTATCTCTCCGAGAAAATCTGGTCCCGCACTATGGAGAGCGACGCCAACTGGATGCTCGACCGCGGCGGCTCGGAGATCGGCGGCTGCTGCATCTCCGCCACGCTGCGCGACTTCGGCCGTTTCGGAATGTTCGTCATGAACGGCGGCGTCGCGGGCCGTACGCAGGTGGTGCCTCCCGACTATCTTGCCGCTGCGACGAGGAAGCAGGTGGCGAGCGATTTCGCCACGGTCGGTTATGGCTATCAATGGTGGACGCACGCCACCGGGGCTTATGAGGCGGTCGGAATCTTCGGGCAGTCGATTTACATCGATCCGGCGGAGAAACTGGTCATCGTCACCAACAGCGCATGGCCGGAAGCCGATGCCGACAAATACTATGCCGTCCACGATGCCTATGTGGACGCGGTGGTGAAAACGTTGCACGGGACGTGATCGTCAGGCCGCAATGTCGGCGCAGGTCTCTTGCCAGAGCGCGACGAGGCCGTGCTCCACGGCTGAAGGAAGGTCGAGCGCACAGAGGTGCGCTTTGGCGGCACGGCGCGAGGCGGGCGACTGCGCAAGCGGTGCATCCTCGATATAGCGCGCGAGATGTTTGCGGAACGTCTTCAAGCCCAGGCGGTCGCCGTAGAAGGCCAGCGAGTCGCGGAAGTGATCGAGGATGATGTCGAGCCGTGCGTCGAGATCGGGCTCCACCATCGCGCTGCCGCTCTTAAGCGCAGATGCAACCGTCTGCGCGATCCAGGGCTTGCCGAGTGCCGCGCGGCCGATCATCACAGCGTCCGCGCCCGATTGTGCGAGCGCTTCGCGTGCACTCGTTGCGTCGACGATATCGCCATTGACGATCACGGGCAGGCGCGTCGCCGCTTTCACGGCCGCCACCGCACGCCAGTCGCTTGCGCCCTTGAAGAATTGCTGCCGCGTGCGGCCATGCACGGTGATCGCGCGCACGCCGGCACCTTCGGCACGCACCGCCAGCGCGGCCGCGTTCTTCGACGTGTCGTCCCAGCCGAGCCGCATCTTGAGCGTGACGGGACGCTGCGTGGCGCCGACGGCGGCCGCGATCAGCCGCTCCGCCTGATCGAGATCGCGCATCAGCGCCGAACCCGAAAGCCCGCCCGTCACTTCGCGCGCGGGACAGCCCATGTTGATGTCGATGATGTCGGCGCCGCTTTCTTCCGCGATGCGCGCACCCGTCGCGAGCCACTGCGTTTCGCGGCCGACGAGCTGGATGACGGTCAGGGCAATATCGTCGCTGCGCGCCGCGCGGCGCACGACATCGGCGCGTCCCTGCGCCAGCGTCTCGCACGCCACCATCTCGGTCACGACATAAGGTGCGCCCAGCCGCGACGCCGCGCGCCGGAACGGCAGGTCGGACACGCCGCTCATGGGCGCCAGAAGCACGCGCCCCGCGATGGGGATGCCAGCGATGGAAAAGGCGTCATTCATGGGCGGGGTCATACAGCTAGCAACGAAACGTGTCACCCCGTAGCCGGTTCGTTGCTGCAAATCGTGACTGTCCGCTAAATGTCTGCCTTCACAGGCCTCTCCTGCGGGCGCAGACTCGGCGTCGATGGAAGAAAAAGATTCACCACAGAGGCACAGAGACACGGAGAAGAAAGATTCAACGCAGTGGCCGCGGAGGATGCGCGGTGGACGCGGCGGCTCTCGCCGGATAGATCGCGCGAAGCGCAAAAAGATTAATTTCACAGGAGGCGGTGAGCCGATGAGATATGCGGTGCCTCATTGCCTCACCGTCTCTTGTGAAAATTCCTTCTTTGCGCTTCGCGCGGTCAAACCGGAGAGACGCGGTCCCCCCTGCGGCCACCGCGCCTCCTCCGCGGCCACTGCGTTGAATCTTTCTTCTCCGTGTCTCCGTGCCTCTGTGGTGAATCTTACTTTGGACGTACACGGATGAAAAATTCCCTGTTGTTCCCTGATAACGTCCAGGCGATCAGACGCGTAGTCGCGCAAAAGCCTGCCGCGACTGGCTTAAACGCAATCCGCATCGCGGCGCGTTTTTTGAAATCCCTGTTATTTTCCCTGATCGCAGGGAATTGGCCGCTAGCGCGCTTTGCGCACCATCCACCAGTAGAGCGCCACGGCCAGCCCGACAAACGTCGCGAAGCCGATCACATTGGCCGGCGTGAAATCGGCCGGCACGAGCGCGAGCGGCGCGTCGCGGTCGCCGACCGCGATGAGTTTCGACTGTGCGGCCACGACAAGACCCGCATAGGCCACGCCGAACAGGCTTTCGCCCACGATCATGCCGGACGCGGCCAGGATGCCGAGACGCTCGCTGCGCTTGGGATCCTTCGTGCGCGCGGCGTAGCGGTTGTAGAGATCGCCGACCAGCGCACCGGCGATGATCGCAACCGTCGCCGACATCGGCAGATAGATCGCGATGCCGACGGCGAGCGGCGGAAAGCGCAGCAGCTTCAGCGCGCCCATGATCTCGTCGAACAGGATGATGACGACGCCGAGGCCAGCGCCAATGCCGAGCATGCCCCAATCGAGATTGTGCTGGATGACACCTTGCGCCAGCGCCGAAATGAGATTGGCTTGCGGCGCGGGCAGGGGATGGAGATGTGCAATGCCGCCCGTCACGCCGGCGAAACCGTTGGCCTTTGCCAGCAGATTGAGCACCGGCGGAATGACCAGCGCGCCCGCGACGACGCCCACGATCAACGCCACCTGCTGACGCCACGGCGTGGCGCCGACGAGTTGGCCCGTCTTCAGATCCTGCAAATTGTTGTTCGAGATGGTGGCGATGGCGAAGACGATGGAGGTGGCGAAGAGCGCAAACGCCGTCAGCGGCAGCTGCAAGGCGGCGGACGGATGGATCATGACCCCGAACAGTGTCGCGCAGATGAGGATCGCGAGAATGCCGACGCCCGAGATCGGACTGTTCGACGAGCCGATCAGGCCTGCCATGTAGCCGCAGATGGCGGCGATCAAAAACCCGCCGAAGAGAATATAAGGCAGCGAGGCGATGGTGAGCAGGCCCGCTTCCGCCTTGAGCGTCGTCGCGGCCGCGAATTGGTAGACGAGGAAGGCGGAAAGCGCGAGGCAGGCGATCGTCAACGCGATCACGATGGGCGGCGAAAGATCCTTGTCGCGCGGATCGCTGGTGGCGCCGGCGCGCGACGTGCCGAAGGTGACAATCAAACCCTGCACCAATGGTCCCGCGAGTTTCGCAAGCGACCAGATGGCGGCGACGGCGATCGCACCCGCACCGATGAAACGCACCTGATGGTGGAAGACGAAATCGATGTGCGCATCGAGCGATTGCGTGCCGGCTGGAATGAGCGACGTCACGATGGGCATGATCGCGCCCCACGCGAGGACGAGGCCCAGCAAAAGCGCCATGCCGACGGAAAGACCGACGAGCTGTCCGGCGCCGAACAACGCGAGCGAAAACCCGACGTCGTATCCCGACATGGCGCCGCTCGTGCCGACGCGGAAATTGCTCTGGATCTCGCCTGCGGCAATGCGCGTGGCCGCAAGGGCTGCAAGTCCCGCCGACGCGATGGCGCCGTAGACGACCGCCAAAAGCCCTTCGCGCGTCTGCGCATTGCTGCCCGCTTCGCGCGCTTCCTGGCCGACGATCAGGACTTCCGCGGCAGCCACACCTTCGGGGTAGGGCAGATCGGAATGCGTGACGAGCGTGCGCCGGAGCGGGATCGTGAAGAGCACGCCCAGTATGCCACCGGCCATGCAGACGGCGAACGATTCCCAGAACGGAAAGCCCGTCCACCAGCCGATGATCACAAGGCCCGGCAGCACGAAGATGATGGAGGAGAGCGTGCCGGCCGCCGAGGCGATCGTCTGGACGATGTTGTTTTCGACCATCGAGGAGTCGCGAAAGGCGCTCAGGACGGCCATCGAGATGACGGCGGCCGGGATCGACGTCGCGAAGGTGAGCCCTACTTTAAGACCCAGGTAAACATTGGCCGCCGTAAAAACGACCGTGATAAGGATGCCGAGGATGAACCCGCGCACGCTCAGTTCGACGGGATTGGCGGTCTTTTGGGTCATGGGGGCTTTCGCGAGGGCGGGAAACTGTCGACTCGGCGACGCCGCCGAAACCAAGAATTCAGCGTCCCGAGGTTAACGTTTCCAAAGGTGTGTGCAAAGGCAGCCTAAAGCCTATGGGGCAAGCCCGTCTAAATCTGAAGGGCGTACAGGCGCTGTTGCTCGACAGCGACCAGTTTTCGCGCGGGCTCATCGCGTCGATGCTGCGTGGCTTCGGCATGGACTCGCCCATCATCGGCCAGACGGGCGCCGATGCGATGGCCCACCTCAACGGCAACAGTGTCGATCTCTGCATTATGGAGGCGCAGCTGCCGGACATGTCCGGCGCGGAATTGATCCGCTGGCTGAGACGGCCGGAGATGGAGAAAATCCGCTTCGTCCCCGTCGTCGTGCTGACGAGCTACGCACAGCTGCGCCTGGTCAATGCCGCGCGCGACAACGGCGCCAATATCATCGTGAGAAAGCCTGTATCGCCGCAAGGATTGTTTGATCGCATCACGTGGATTGCGCGCGTGCAACGTCCCTTCATCGATGCGGGAAATTATTCGGGCCCCGATCGACGTTTCCAGTCCCTCGATCCGCCGGACGGCATCTGGAAACGCGGAGACGATGCCAATCGCGGACAAGAAAGCGCGCCGCGTGTCGTCAACAAGCTGGTCGAAGCGGTCTCGAAAGGCTCGCAGCCATGAAAACCGTCATGACGTTCTTCCCCGAGACCAAGCTCGCCAAGCTGGCCGCGCGTCCGGGCGGCCTCATGCGCGACATCGCCATCGAAAACGCAATGAAGAGCGTCGAGGCGATGCGGGGCGAAGGCGATGAAGCCATCAAGCGCGAGATGGAGGAGATCGACAAGATCCTGGTCGGCGTGCAGAACAATCGCATCCCCGCCGATCAGATGAAGATGATTCTCCACCGCGCCGATTTGATCGTCACGCTTTCGGCGACGTTCGGCTACGAGCCGCTCGCGCGGTGCATGCGCAGTCTCTGCGACGTGGCCGACGGACTTCTCAATGCGGGCCATGAGGACGGTGCGCCGATCGCGGTGCACGCGCGCTCGATGCGCCTTCTGGCGCCGGGAAGCGTTGCGCTGTCGCCGCCGCAGGTCGAGGTCGTGCTGGGTGAACTCGCGAAGATTCTGACCCACTATGATTTCAGGCCGATCAGCAAACAGGCCGATCCAATCCCTGTTATAAAGTAGGGTATTACAACCAAGGATCGTTGTGCACTACTCGACTCTCTCGTGTCGAGAACGCCGCCGGCCCAGCCGGCGCAGGCGGATCGAGGCTGCGACCGCCAGGAAAATACCGAGCGGCAGGAAAACGAGCCGGATCATAGTGTGCTGGCCCGTAAAGGAAAAAGCGCAAACGCCCAGCCCGACGACAAGCATCAGGAACCAGAGGAATTGTCTTTCGCCACGATCGCTCACGGGTAAAAGTGTGCCACGAAATCGTGTTGCATCTGCGAAGGTTAACTATACGGCGTTATTTTGACGCACCTATTTCAAAAGTTGTGCGCCAGACCCCCAAGTGAGAAATGGCCAAAGAAAAAGCCAAAGAAAAAAGGAGGGAGGATGCGCATCCTCCCTCCCTCTCGGGCGCCGCTCGCTTTTGCCCCGTCGAGGGCGCCTTTCCCGTTAGTACTGGACGATCTGGGCGTTGTTGCCGATCGCCGAAGAATTGACGGTGACGTTGCCGTTCGTGTTCTTGACGGTCGAATTGACGGTCGAGGCGATGGCGGAGTTGTTGAGCTGCTGGTTCTGCACCGGCATGTAGGCCGCGTTCGTGTCCATGCTGAACGAGTTTCCGACGGCCTGGCTCGCAAGCGAGACGTCGTTGCCTGCGTTGATGACCTTCGCATTCAGAAGCGCGGACGGATCGTTCGCCTGACATTCCTGATCGCTCGTGACCGCCGTCGTGTGCGGATCCGTGGAAACGTCGGCGGCGTTACAGATAGCCTGCGACTGCAGCGACACGGTGCCGTTCGCATTCTTCACCGTGGCGTTCTGGTCGGCCGCGATCGAGACCTGTCCGACATACTGGCTGTTGGTCACGTTCGCATCGTTCATCGTGACAACTTCGAGATTGTTGCCGACGGAAGCCGACGAACCCGTGACGTTGCCGGCCGTGTTCGTCACCGTCGTATTCACGCGCGACGAACTCTGCTGCAGGTCGATCTGTCCGTTAAGGACGACGCTGCCTTCATTCGACGACTGTGCGCAGGCGAGGCTCGGTGGCAGGGTCAGAAGAGCCGTACCAGCGATAAGGATCTTTGCGAGACGGATCATGTTGAACTTCCTCAGGATTGGTTGTTGCGGTGGCAATGACGGGTGAAGCCGGGGCCCGATCCCCAGGACCTGCCAGCGGATCGGCTGCGGTACCCAATCCCGACGCACAAGAATTGCCGGGCGTTTTGTAGAGACGCGAGATCATCTCGAGCACGGCGCGTTCGGTGACCGAGCGCACGGCGAGCTGGATGGGTTCGAGCGCGCTTTCGCCCGCGCTCGCGTCGAAGAAAGTCTGACCGAGGAAATCGAAGGCGCCGACCTGTTCCTGGCGGCCGATGATCTGCTTTTGATAGGAGATCACGTCGACGACTTCGAGCGTGTCGGTGTTGACGAGACGAAGGTCGAGGCCGACGTTCATCACATACATCGTGGCGCCGGCCGTGCCTTTGAGCGCATCGGTGCCCGATCCGCCGCCATCGGCATTGGCGCCGACGGAACGGATGTTGAAGTTCAGTTCGGTGATGCCGCCGACGAGATAATAATCGGAACCCGGGATGGAGCCCGCGAGGATCTTGCGGTAGTCGCCCGGCTGTTCGGTCTGTCTGTCGTCGGTGATGAGCTTGTTGTTGGCGTATTTGAGCTCCATCTCCGCGACGGAGGTGTCGAAGCGCTCGACCAGCGGCACGCCGGCTTTGGAAAGCGCCGACATGGCCATCAGGGCTGCGCCCTGCGTGAGCTTCTTGCCGCTGTTGTCGGATTCCATCTTGCCCGTGTAGTCGGCGATCTGGCCGACCGCGATGCGCAGAGGCCTGCGCGCCGTGTAGGACGAGAAGCAACGCAGCGCTGCGGAGTAAGGCGTTTCGTTGGCGATCACGGGAGCATCGCCGATCGGTGCGGTGTAGCGTCCGACGGAGTCGGCCGTGGGGCTCACGCAGCCCGTGAGCGCGATCGCGGACAGCGTCGCCACAAGGGGCATTGCGAGATAACGGCGTGCGCGAGAATTCATGGGCGGGGCTCCCTCGGACTTTCTCTTACTTGCTCAAGTTGACGGTTGCGGTCTGATTGCCGTTGTTCACCTGGTTCGAATTGACAACGACCGTGTTGTTGTTGCCGACGGTGACGACGTTCAACGAATTGCCGACGGCCGAAGCCTGGCCGAACATCGATGCGCCGCCTGCGCCTGCGCCGGTCGTGGTCACGCTTGCGCCCGACACCACCGTGTTCGATGCGGCGAGGCTGCTGGTGCCGAGCGATCCCATCGCCTGAAGGCCCATCGACTGACTCATGGCCGAACTCGTGAACTGGCCGTTGACGACGGTGAGGTTGCCGTTGCCGTCGCGCAGCGACGGATCGACGGGCGCATTCTGGCTCGACGCCGACATGCCGTAAGGATGATTGTAGTCGGCGGACGTTGTGACCTGCGCCGAGGCTCCGCCGGCAAGGCAGAGGCTAGAGAGCAGGCTGGCAACGGCTACGCGGTTCGTCGTCCTGGGCATGGTGGTCGTCCAATGATCTCGGCGATCAGGGGAGCAACGCCTGTGCCAGTCCTTAATGCGCGTTAAGCACTCGGTATGTTTCAATACGGGACGAAGATGGGTACGTTCGGGACCCTTTTCGGAGCGCCGAGTGCCAAAGCTGGAATTCTTCTTCGATTGCTCGTCGCCTTGGACCTATCTGGCCTTCACGCGCATTGTCCCGCTCGCGGAACGCGCGGGCGCGACGATCCTGTGGCGGCCGATCCTGGTCGGCGGGGTCTTCAATGCCGTCAATCAGGATGTCTATGAACGCCGCGCCAACCCGGATCCGCGCAAGAGTGTCTACACCGAGAAGGACCTTCAGGACTGGGCGCGGTTCTGCGGCATCACGATCGGGCGGCCGCCGGTTTTTCCCGTGCGTGCGGTAGCAGCCATGCGTGCGGTGATCGCAGCCGACGAGAAGGGTCAGCTCGTGCCGTTCGCGCGCGCCGTGTTTGAAGCCTATTGGGGCGAACTCCAGGACATCAGCCAGGCGCCCGTGCTCGAGACTGTAGCCGCGCGCGTCAATCTTAACGGCGCAGAGCTCCTCAAACGCAGCGAGGCGGATGATATAAAGGCGACGCTGCGCGCCAACACCGACGAACTCATCGCGCGCGGCGGTTTCGGTTCACCCACCATCTTCATAAATACGGACGACATGTATTTCGGGAATGATCGCCTGCCGCTCGTCGAAGCGGCTTTATCGGTCGCAGGTTGATCGCATGGCTTATTTGCACGAACCCGAGCGCCAACCGGCCCTGCGCGTACCGGCCGTCGTAACCGGTCTTATTCTTGTGCTTCTCGTCGCGCATGTCGCGCGCATGATGGCGCCCACGCTGCTGTCGGACGCAATCATCTCGAACTATGCCTTCTATCCGGCGCGCTATTCGCACGACTTTCTCGTCGCCCACAACGTCGCGCCACAATCGTTCTGGGACCTCGCGATCCCGTTCGTCAGCCATATGTTTCTGCATCTCAACTATACGCACGTCATCATCAATTGCGTGTGGCTCCTGCCGTTCGGCTCCATCGTCGCGCGCCGGTTCGGCTCCGTGACGTTCATTCTGTTTTTTCTCGTGTGCGGGATTTTCGGCGTCGTCGCGTATCTGATCACGCATTGGGGCTCGATCCAGTATGCGATAGGGGCATCGGGCGCGATCTCCGGTTTGATGGCGGCGGCGTTTCGCATTGTAGGCCTGGTCGAAGCGCAGGATCTTCCGAGTTATGCGGCCGCGGTGAGCGGCGATCTGCGCAGACACACACCGCTCGCGCCGATCCTGTCGTCGCGCATCCTGGTGTGGTCGGTGATCTGGCTGGCCATCAACCTCGTGGTCGGCGTCACGGGGCTTGGCGCCAGCCCCGGATCGGGCCCGCAATTGATCGCCTGGCAGGCGCATATGGGCGGCTATATCGCGGGACTTCTGCTCGCCGGCCCGTTCGACTGGCTGGCGTCGCGCATCAGCCCGCCCGTCGCTTCCGCTTGAAGCGTTTGATTTAGGTCATAGATACGGAGTGGCGGCGTTTGTGCCGTCCAGGAGAGATCCGCCATGGCGGACAACCAGACTATCGACAGTGGCAAGCCCGTGCGTATGCCGTTTCCCGGTGTCCGGCTGCTGTACGCGTTTGCGTTCGCGCTCATCGCCTGGTTCGTGATCCATCTTGTCTTCGCTGTTGCGGTGGTTCAGTTCGTCGTCGTCGCAGTCACCGGTCGTCTCAACGACGAACTCAAAGGCTTCAGCTTCAGCCTGGTGCAGTATCTCTGGGAGCTTCTGGCGTTTGTCACCTTTGTGCGCGACGAACAGCCGTTTCCCATCGGCCCTTTCCCACGCCACCAATAGCCGACTTCTAAATCGATAAGCATTTTCGGGAGTTAGCGCGCACGCGCAGGTGTTCGCGTGTGCAGCATTGCGCGTGCAATAAAACAAATTATTCTGAACAGTATTGTTTGTATTCAGTTATGCAGACTGTCAGTCATGCTCTGACAGGCGTGATGCAAAACGCTGTATTGCCAAGCGAACATCGCAAAAGAACTGTGGCATTCAGGGTACAAATACGCACGAAACGACGCCGGGAGTAGTGCTTGGGGAATATGTTCTTGCTCGCTCCGGAATCTTCCACCTATCCTTTTCATGATTGACAATACGCTGCGCTGAGCATCGTCCAACTTTAAGGATGAGTTACGGCGCATCACGAGATCTCGCCATTAGGCGGGATCACAACGGGGAGCTTGAAATGTCTGCACAGCGTAAAGCTGGGGCCACGCGGTCCCTTTGGTTCATCAACACCCTTCTCCTTTCGTCAGCGATTGCACTGCCGGCCATGGCCCAGATCGAAGAGGTCGTGGTTACGGCGCAGAAGAGGACGGAAAACGTCCAATCCGTGCCGATCGCGGTGACCGCGTTCACGGGCCAGGACCTCAAGACTCAGCAGATCGAGCAGTTCAAGGATCTCCAGTTCCACGCCCCCAACGTGACCTACACGGCGGGCAATTTCGGCGGCGTCGATTTCCAGATCCGCGGCATCGGCGTCACGGCCGTCGGCTACGACTCAGAATCAGGCGTTGCCATCAACTTCGACGAAGTCTTCCTGGCTGCGCCGCAGCTGACGGAAGGTAGCTTCTACGATCTCGCCGGCGTCGAAATTCTCGCCGGTCCGCAGAGCACGCTGTATGGCCGCGGCGCGACGGGCGGTGTGGTGAACGTCAATATCGCCAAACCGGACCTCGAGAACCCGATGGTCCAGGTGATCGGCGACATCGGCAACTACGACGCCAACAGGGTCCAGGGCACCGTCAATATTCCAATCATCACCGATGAATTGGCGTTGCGCGTCTCCGGCGAATGGGACAAGCGCGACGGCTTCGTCACCAATCTCTTCAACGGCGACAAGGTCGACGGCCTGAATCAATATTCGGTCCGCCCGACGTTGCGTTGGCAGCCCAGCGAAAAGACGACGATCGACATCACGGGTGAATTCACGCGTGAAGACGACACGCATATGCGCGCCGACAAGCAGCTTTGCACCACGGACCCGACGGGCGTCCTCGGCTGTCTTCCGGGCTCGGCGGGAACGCAGCCGTTGAATGCGAACTCGACTCTGAGCGTTATCGCGTCGAGCCAGCAGGGCTTGTCGAACGTGCTCGGCCCGGTCGCGGGCAGCTTGCTCGGACTTTACAACATCACGCAGCCACAGGCCCTGCCGGCGGGCTTTGTCGATCCGACAGGCGATCGTCAGATCAATACGGACTTCACGCCGCGCTGGCAGTCGCAGGACAACTTCCTCTCGGGCAAATGGCATCAGTCGATCATGCCGTGGCTCGATGGCACGTTGATCCTCGGCTACGACCACGACAGCTATATTTCGCAGCAAAGCTACAACAACATTCCCGGCGAGCCTCTGCCGACGAACAATACTCCGGGGACTGTTACACTCGCGCCGGGGCTTACGGTGCCGGCAAGTTGCCTTGCATCGCTCGCCGGCTCTCCCAGTCTGAGTTGCGCCCAGGGCGCGTTCCTGCCGCTGCTTGCAGGTGCTGCCATCGGTGGCGGTGTCCCTGCGCCGGCAGCGCTGGCCTACGCCGCCAATTTTGCGCCGTTCCTCTCGCAGCCGGGCCAGTTGCCGGTTTCGCAGATCGGAAATCTCGGTTTGACGGGCGGCAATTTCCGCTTCACCGGCAGCAACGAGGCGTTCGATCAGTCCGACGGCGAATCGTCCGAGTATTCCGGCGAATTGCGTTTTGCGACCAGCTTCACCGGACCGTTCAACGCGATGTTGGGCTTCTACTACCTGCACACCGTCACGACCGGTGACTATTACGTCAACGCACCGACGCTCGACTATCCGTCGATCGTGCTGGGTGCATTCGGCGGCTTGGCCAATCCGAATTGTTTCGCGACCGGATGTATTCTGGCGCCGGGCTACTATCACAACATCGGCACACAATCGACGCTGACGTCCAAGGCGGTGTTCGGTGAAGTCTATTATGACCTGCTCCCGGATACGTTGAAGCTGACCGGCGGCATACGTCTGACCAACGACTCCAAGTTCAACACCGGTCGCATTCTCCTCTATACTCAGGATGTTACGATCGGCTCGACGAACGAGAATGCGGTGGGCGCGAATATTCCGGTCAGCCAGCAATTCACGGCCTGGACGGGTCGCGCGGTGATCGACTGGACGCCGAAGCTCGATTTCACGGATTCGACTCTTGTCTACCTGTCGTATTCAACGGGCTACAAGGCGGGCGGCGCCAACCCGAACATCCAACCGGGAACGCCGGGCATTCCGTCGACGTATGCGCCGGAAAACATCATTGCCTACGAACTCGGCACCAAGAATATGATCTTCAAGAACTCGCTGCAGGCCAACGGCGACGTCTACTACTACAACTACGGCGGATTGCAGGTGGCGACGATCCAGCAGAACACTGCGGTCAACGACAACATCGCAGCTCACGTCTGGGGCGCCGAAGGCAGTCTCTTGTGGCAGGCAACCGATCGCCTGCAGTTTGGGATCAGCGCGGCGCACGAAGAGTCGAACATTGTCCACACATCGCTGCTCGACCCGGCGAACCCGACGGGCGGCAACCAAAACACGCTGCTCATCAAGGACGACTCGATCTCGGCAACGACCGGCAACAACTGCGTGCTGTACTTCAACGGCGCATTCCCGGGCTTGCCCGCAGGATATGTGGCGCCTTCGGTCGGCCAGAACGCGTTGGCCTCTCAGGGCATTCCGCACGTCGCATTCGGGTCGTGTAATGCCGCAGCCTTGGCCGCTGTAGCGGGGCCCGGATCCGGATACTCGCTTACCGGCCCGAACGGCAGCACGACGGCCGGTCAGATTGTCAGCCTCGACAATCACGCCCTCCAGAACACGCCGCAGCTCAGCATCAGTGCGAACGCGCAGTACATCCAGCCGCTGCCGGCCGACTACAGCCTGACTGCCCGTACCGACGTGCACTTCCAGACGCACTTCTGGGGCAGCATCTTCCAGGACGGGGCGTCCTTTGTCGGCGCGGAATATACCTGGGATGCGTCACTGCAGGTCACACCGCCGGACGACGTCTGGTACGTGCAGGCCTATATCAAGAACATCACCAACCAGAACAACGTCACCGGCCAATACGTCTCGAGCCAGACGTCGGGTCTCTACACGAACGCCTTCTACGGCGATCCCAGGACCTACGGCGTCGAACTCGGTATCAAGTTCGACTAAGCCGACGACAGCAAAAACCTTCGAAAGGGCGCCGGGAAACCGGCGCCCTTTTTGTTTGCGTCGGCGGTCGCGTGACCGCTGATGCATCGCGCCGTCGGTTGCTTGAGTTCTTATGACTTAGAACAGCGAACACGATTCAGCGTTGCGATTTCAGACGGTTGAATTCACACGGCCGCTTCGTGGTATTTCCGAAACATCCGCACACGGATCGACTCTGCGCCGACGGCAATCGTCTTGTTGTCGCACGACACGTTTGTGTATCTTTTCGCTGTAAATATTCTTGACGTTGAAAACATAACTGCGCCCGGCAGTGCGCAAAACACAGCGCCAAACGGGACAGAGAGGAAATTCGGGGAAATCCCGTCACTAGACGGGAAACACTAGGGGGCTCTGAGATGTTTGCGCAGCGCTTAACCGCGACCAAGCGGTCACTGTTGTTCGTCAACTCCATCCTTTTGTCCACGGCGGTTGCCTTGCCGGCATTGGCCCAGGTCGAAGAGGTCGTCGTTACGGCCCAGAGAAGGACCGAAAACATCCAGAACGTGCCGATCCAGGTGTCGGCTTTCACCTCGGAGGACCTGCTCGCCCACCAGATCACCATGGCGAAGGATCTGCAGTTCGCGACGCCAAACGTCACCTACACGAAAACGAATTTCAGCGGCGACGTCACCATCCGCGGCATCGGCAACGACGTGATCACGGGCGGCGGCGAATCGGGCGTTTCGGTCAGCTTCGACAACATCTATCTCGCCGGCGCGATACAAAATCTCTCAAGCTATTACGACATCGCTCGGGTGGAAGTCCTCGAAGGTCCGCAAAGCACGCTGTATGGCCGCGGCGCAGCCGCCGGTTCGGTAAACATCATTCCGAATAAGCCGGACCTGGAGAATTTTTCCGTTGAGGGCGATGCGAGCTACGGCAACTACAACGCAAACGAAGACCGGCTCGCGATCAACATTCCGATCGTCACCGACCAACTCGCCATGCGTCTTGCGGTCGATCGCGAATACAACAACGGCCTCGTCACCAACGTCTTCGACAACGGTCATATCGACAGCAACAACACCTGGTCGGTTCGCGGCTCCCTGCGTTGGGAGCCGACGGATAACACGATCATTGACGTCGTCATGTCGGCCTTCCACAAGGACGATTCGTC